>Ga0308171_1001180_pt1 | contig 38515 bp, 30 predicted proteins | sample PhyGR1_FD_202135 | JGI IMG/M metagenome (GOLD analysis project Ga0308171, IMG submission 202135) | Phyllosphere microbial communities from UC Gill Tract Community Farm, Albany, California, United States - DLSLSG.R1 | ecosystem: Host-associated > Plants > Phyllosphere > Unclassified | place: USA...
GCGACCTGCAATTTGAAACAAACCTCATATCTATTCATGTAACCCTCGGGGTTGGATCAGGTGTCCAACTCCTGGGGGTCACTTCACCATGGGGGCTCGATGGCGCCATCCATGGCGCCAACGGTCCCGCGAACCCACCCCGCCCGACCCCTGACAGTTTCCGTGTGCGTCCAGCCACGGAGAAGAAAAAGAACAGCAACAGCGGGTCGCGCGCTGCGCTTGCTCATGCAGAGCGGCGAGCCAGGCCGCTTTTGCTTTGGATCTTCTTTTTCTTTCCCGTGGGTGGCAGACCGCAGAAATCTGCCAGAGGGCGGTCGGGTTGGGTTCGCGGGGGTGTCCGCGGCATGGATGCCGCGGCCAAGCCTCCAGGGACGGATTCACGGCGTCCCCCGCGAACCCAACCCGGCCGACCCACCTGCGGCTTTTGCATTCCGCGACCAACCACACCCACCCACGAGGGGCTGCGCCGTTGGCTGAAAACCCCTCCATTCGTTAGCCGGAAGTTAAAGATCCGTAAGCATTCTGCTGCGATTCCGCAGTCATCTGCATGCAACCGATCGTCATTAGTCTTCGTGACGTTCCAGTCAGCTTGGTCGCGGTAAGCTCCATCCCGATGAGCCAACAAGTACCGCTCATCGTGTGCAGTACGCAGTAGCAATTTGGAGGAAGACATCACATGGCAATCGTTCTTTATGTCGGTGGTAGCAAGGATGGCGAGAAGGGCGTGGTGCCCTACGGCTTCAGCAAATCCCGCGCCGATACCGCGCTGGGGCCGGAGTTCTACACGGAGCGGTTCATGGAACTGCAGGGTGTCGGCAAGGTCCGCCTGATGGCGCTGGAGAGCCTGCGTGACGACATCGTCATGCAGCGTGCCGCCCGCCACTACCGCTGACCTTCGCAGTACGCGGCAGGACGCGCCCCACCATCGCGCGTCCGCGCCGGCATCCCAGCCCCGGGGCCAGTCCGAGCCCCCTTTGCCAGGATGCCGGCGTCCGATCCGGACCCACCGCCTGAACCGACGCGCTGTCAACGCCTTGTCCCTGCCGCCCGCGCATTGCAAGAATGGGCCTTTCCCGCAATGCGGCCCAGGCCGGAAACAATGCACGACGCCAAGCACGCCCAGCGCCAGCTCGCCCAGCAGATCGCTCAGACCATCGCCGATGAAATCGGTGCCCAGACCGCCCAGGTCAGCGCCGCCGTCGGCCTGCTCGATGAAGGCGCCAGCGTTCCGTTCATCGCCCGCTACCGCAAGGAAGTCACCGGCGGCCTGGACGACACCCAGCTGCGCAACCTTGAAACCCGCCTGACCTACCTGCGCGAACTGGAAGACCGCCGTGCGGCGGTGCTGGCCAGCATCGGCGAGCAGGGCAAGCTCAGCGATGATCTGCGCAACGAGATCCTCGCCGCCGACACCAAGAGCCGGTTGGAAGATCTGTACTTGCCGTACAAGCCCAAGCGCCGCACCCGCGCGCAGATCGCCCGCGAAGCCGGACTGGAGCCGTTGGCCGACGGCCTGCTGGGCGATCCGACACAGGACCCGCAGGTCTTTGCCACCACGTTCGTGGATGCCGACAAGGGCGTGGCCGACACCAAGGCCGCGCTGGAAGGTGCCCGCGCGATCCTGATGGAGCGCTGGGGCGAGGACGCCACGCTGGTTGGCGAGCTGCGCAGCTGGTTGAACGAGCAGGGCGTGATCCGTGCCCGCGTTGCCGAAGGCAAGGAAACCGAGGGCGCCAAGTACCGCGATTATTTCGAGCACGCCGAGTCGTTGGCGAAGATTCCCTCGCACCGGTTGTTGGCGTTGTTCCGCGCGCGCCGGGAGGAGATCCTTTTCCTGGAGCTGGATCCGGGCAAGGATGCCGAGGCCGGACATCAGTACGCCGAAGGGCGCGTGGCGCACAACGCCGGTATCCGCGATGCGGGGCGTCCCGCTGATCGCTGGTTGCTGGACGCCTGCCGCCTGACCTGGCGGGCGAAACTGCACATGCACCTGCTGCTGGACCTGTTCAACCAGGCCCGTGAGAAGGCCGAGGCCGAAGCGATCGCGGTGTTCGGCGACAACCTCAAGGATCTGCTGCTGGCCGCACCGGCCGGCCCGAAAAGCGTGCTGGGCCTGGACCCCGGTATCCGCACCGGCTGCAAGATTGCGGTGGTCGACGCCACCGGCAAGCTGGTCGCCACCGATACCATCTACCCGCACGAACCCCGCCGGCAGTGGGAGCAGTCGCTGCAGACGATCAAGCAGCTGTGTGCCAAGCACAACGTGCAGCTGATCGCGATCGGCAACGGCACCGCCAGCCGCGAGACCGACAAGCTGGCCGGTGAGGCCATCAAGGCGCTGGGTGACAACGCCCCGCAGAAGATCGTGGTCAGTGAAGCCGGGGCTTCGGTGTATTCGGCGTCGGAAACGGCGGCCAAGGAATTCCCGGACCTGGACGTGTCGATCCGCGGTGCGGTATCGATCGCGCGTCGCCTGCAGGACCCGCTCGCCGAACTGGTGAAGATCGAGCCGAAGGCGATCGGCGTGGGGCAGTACCAGCACGACGTGGATCAGTACCGCCTGGCGCGCGCGCTGGATGCGCGCGTGGAGGACTGCGTGAATGCCGTCGGCGTGTACGTCAACACGGCGTCGGCTGCACTGCTGTCGCGTGTCTCGGGCCTGTCGTCGACGGTAGCCGAGAACATCGTGCGCCACCGCGATGACAACGGTCCGTTCAAGCGTCGCAAGGACCTGCTGAAGGTGTCGCGCCTGGGCGAGAAGACGTTCGAGCAATGCGCGGGCTTCCTGCGTATCGCCGACGGTGATGAGCCGTTGGATGCATCGTCGGTGCATCCGGAAGCTTATCCAGTGGTCGAGCGCATCGTGGCCAGCACCTCGCGCCCGATCAAGGCGCTGATCGGCGACGGCAGTTTCCTGCGTGGCCTGAAGGCCGAGCAGTTCACCGACGACACATTCGGTGTGCCGACCGTGCGCGACATCCTCAAGGAACTGGAGAAGCCGGGCCGTGATCCGCGCCCGGAATTCAAGGCGGCCCGTTTCGCTGATGGCGTCGAGGACATCAAGGACCTGCGCGAGGGCATGGTGCTGGAAGGCGTGGTCAGCAACGTGGCCGCGTTCGGTGCGTTCGTCGATATCGGCGTGCACCAGGACGGCCTGATCCACATCTCGGCGCTGTCTGATACCTACGTGAAGGATCCGCGTGACGTGGTAAAGGCCGGCGACATCGTCAAGGTGAAGGTGCTGGAGGTGGATGTGCCGCGCAAGCGCATTGCCCTGACCCGTCGTCTGGACGACACGCCCGGCCAGGCCACCAGCCGCCCGGGCAGCCGTGACGAGCGCAGCCAGGGGCAGGCGCCGCGCCGCGACGCAGGCAACCCCGCGCAGGGACGTGGCCAAGGGCGCAACCCGGGCAATGGCGGACGCCCGGCACAGGCCGCGCCGCCAGCCAACAATGCCTTGGCCGAGGCGTTCGCCCGGGCCAAGCGCAGCTGAGTCCGCCGTCCCCCTCCCCGGTGCGATCCGGGCGGGGGACTTGTCGATGTTCCCCGGCAATGCGCACACTTGCGCCGGAAGGGGCGCCTGGGCCCCTGCTGTCGCTGGGGAGGCCATGCCGTCAGCACCATCCACCCTGTTCCGTGACTGCTGTGGCTCGCCACGGCCTGCGGGCAGCTGCGTCGGCAGGAGAGGCGGCTGATGGCCGATCAGGGCAACAGCGGCAACGCACTGCTGGAGCGCCGGCTGCAGGAACTGGCCGAAGAGCGCCGTCGCCTGGCGATGATCATCGAGGGCACTGCGGCCGGCACCTGGGAATGGAACATCCAGAGCGGGCAGATGCGGGTCAACGAACGATGGGCCGAGATCGTCGGCTACCGGTTGGACGAACTTGAACCGATCTGCCAGAAGACCTTCATCGCTCTGGTCCATCCGGATGATCTGGCGCTGTCCGATGCGGCCCTGCAGGACCACTTCGAGGGCCGCACCGACCACTATGTCTGCCTGTTGCGGATGCGCCACAGGAATGGTGAATGGATCTGGATCCACGATCGCGGGCGGGTATTCGAATGGGACGGGCAGGGCAGGCCACTGTGGATGGCCGGCGCCCATGCCGATGTCACCGAGCTGCAGCAGGCGCGCCAGGATGCGGCCGAAATGCGGCAGCGCCTGCAGGCGATGGTGGATGCTTCAGACGAAGTGGCGGTGATCGCGACCGACACCGATGGCATCATCACCATTTTCAATACCGGCGCGCAGCGTCTGCTCGGCTACACCGCCGCTGAAGTAGTCGGTACGCGCCGCCTGGATGCCTTCCACGACCCGATTGAACTGCAGGCATGGCTGCGACCGCTGGCGACCGCCGATGGGCAGGTTCCAGGTGTGTTCGAGGCACTCAGTGCACGTGCTGACGGCCAGACGTATTCGCGGCAGTGGACGCTGCTGCGCAAGGACGGCCAGCGTCGCCAGGTACGCCTGTCAATCAGCCGCATGGATGGCGCCAATGGCGAGCGCATCGGCTATGTCGGCATGGCCATCGACATCACCGAGATCCTGCAGGCGCGCGCCGAGGCTCGTCTTGCGGCGGAAAAGTTCGCCGGTGCGTTCACCTCGGCGGCACTGGGCATGGCGCTGGTGTCGCTGGAAGGGCGTTGGCTGGATGTCAACGATGCGCTGTGCCGCATTCTCGGCTACACGCGGGAGGAACTGCTGCAGGTCGATTTCCAGCGCTTGACCCATCCGGCCGATCTGCAGACCGACCTGGCACTGGTGCAGGACCTGCTGGCGGGGCGACGTACGCACTATCACCTTGAAAAGCGCTATGTGGGCCGTGATGGCAACACCATCTGGGCACGGCTGTCGGTATCGCTGGTACGCAATGAGCGCGGTGAGCCGTTGCATTTCGTGTCGCAGATCCAGGATGTCAGCGCCCAGCGCAGCAGCGAGCAGCGCCTGTTCGAAAGCGAGCAGCGCAGCCGCATCACCCTGGATGCGGTTGCCGACCTGGTACTCAGCGTGGCCCTGGATGGCCGCATCGAATATGCCAACGCGGCCGCCGTGCGAATGCTTGCCGGCGATGGAGCGCTGTCGCTGGCCGGGCATCTCGTGCAGGACGTGCTGTCGTTGACCACCGAATACGCACCGCAATCGCAGCTCGACGTCAGCGTGCTGCTGGATCCGGAAAGCAACGCCGTGGATCTGCATGCCGATCTGCTGCTGCAGATGGGCACCGCCGTGGTGCCGGTTGACCTGACCCGGGCCTGGCTTCGCGACGATGAGGGCCAGGTGCGTGGTGCGGTGTGGGTCCTGCGCGATGACACCCAGCAGCGCGCACGCGAGCGCGAGGCACGGCACCTGGCGGAGATGGACCCGCTGACCGAACTGGGTAATCGCCGCGGCTTCGAAGTGCATCTGCAGCAGGCGATCACCCGGGTCGAGCGGACCGGGCAGGCGGCGTCACTGATGTACATCGATCTGGACCGGTTCAAGCCGGTCAACGATACCTTTGGTCATCTGGCCGGCGACGCCGTGCTGTGGGCCGTGGCCAGTGTATTGCGGCATGGTGTACGCGACTCGGATGTGGTGGCGCGCCTGGGTGGTGACGAATTCGCGGTGATCCTGTCCGGGTGCAGCCCGCGGCGAGCGGCGCGCATCGGCGGCGAGCTGCTGCATACCCTGGCCAACCTGTCCATTCCCTGGGATCAGCACCAGCTGCGGATCGGCGCCAGCATCGGCATCGCACCGCTCGCCGCCGGCATGAGCGCAGACCAGGCCGTCGCCGCCGCCGATGCCCAGTGCTACCGGGCCAAGGCCATGGGTCGCAACAATGTGCAGGTGCAGGGCGAAACCGGCGAACTGCCCGGGGGCTCGCCGACGGACGGCGACCTCAGCGACGGCTGATCTCAACCTGTGAGAGGGGCACGGCGAATACTGCGCCAACGCCCTACCTTCGCAGGAAAACGACATGAAGTCCTGGAACCTGAGTGCAGTCCGTGCCTATGCGCCGGCCGTTGTCGGCTGGTCCCTGGCCTTGTCCGGTTGGCTCCGGTTGGAGCAGCTGCGCCACGACCAGCAGGCCAGGATGCTGGTCCCCGTGGTGCAGTGGGGCGTGGCGCTGATGCTGCTGGTCACCCTGGGCTGCATCGTCGCCACCAGCCTGGTGCTCTGGCGCGCCGCGCGTCGTGATGCGCGGCAACGCCCTTGAACTGCACGCAGCGCAGGGCCGGCGGGGGACGGCTACAGTGCAGCCGGATCCATCAGCAGGAACGTGCCCGGACTGCGCTGGTGCGCATCGATCAGCGGAACCAGGCGGCGGAAGTGCTCGGTTGCGCAATGGGTGTCAAGCGCTGCGCGATCCGGCCACTGCTCAATGAATATGAAGTGGCCGGGATCCTTCTGGTCGACGAACAGGTCGTAGGTGATGCACAGAGGTTCGTTCCGCGTGCAGGCGACCAGCTCGCGGTAGAGCGGCAGGACGATTTCGACCGCGTCAGGATGTATGAAATCCTCGGCGATGACCTTGAACATGCAGGAACTCCCGTGCGGGAAACGCAGCATTGTAGGTGCGCGCCGCAGGACCTCAGCGCAGTACCTCTTCGGCATCCACCAGCTGCACGTCATGCATCATGTTGAGGTAGGCCTCGTAGTAGCCTTTGTGCGAAGCGCCAACGATGGCCAACAGGCGCGTTCCCGGCCGCTGACCCAGCACTTCGCGGATGTTGGCGACCATGCGCAGGTTGCGGGTTTCCCAGTAGCCCACATAGTTGCGGCCAAAGCCCTGCAGTGAGGGTTCGACCAGCGCAGCACCGAAGTCGGCCTGGTAGGCCTGGAGGCCGACACCGGGGCGGTTATAGGCGCGATACAGGTCCAGCACGCCATCGAGCTTGCCGATGTTGGCATACAGCGACTCGTCGGCGTCGCGTCGTGCATTTGCCCGCGGGTTGTCCCACGCCTTCATGATCGCTTCGCTTGCCGCCTTCTCGTGCTCGGGCGGTGTGGGCGAATCGGCGGTGTGGTCGTCCACCGCCCACAGGCGTTCCAGCCCCAGCCGGGCCGCGAGAACAGCCGCCAACAGGTTGGTTTCATTGCGGCGGGTCAGGCTCTTGTCGAGAATCTCGACCAGCGCAGCATCCAGGCCGTCGCCGGCAATGCGCTCCTGCACAGGCAGGCGCAGCCATTGCACCTGCGCCGATCCGCGCTCGCCAGCGGCCAGGAATACCGCGGCCAGGTGCCGACGCTGCGCGTCTGTCGGGCTTGCCGGCCATGCCGACAGCAGGCGCGCCATCTCGACGTTGGCGTTGGGCACATCGAGCCCGGTGGCGGCACGGGCCGCGTCGGTGTCGAAACAGTAGGTTTCGACACTTTCGGCATAGCGTCCGGGATTGCGACGCATGAAGTCGCACTGCAGGCCGGACAGGTTTTCGGTGGCAATCGCCTCCGGGCGCCAACGTGCCAGGCGCTGCAGCAGCGGCTCCAGCATGGCCGGCTGGAAGGTCTTCGGCAGGCCTGACAGATGTGCTGTGCCAAGCACCAGTACTTCGTTGCGGCGACCGGCTGGTGGCCCCTTCAGCTGGTCGGGACGGAAGCTGGGGCGGAAGCCCGCTTCGCTGGCCAATGCGCCGGCACTGCACAGGCTGAGGATGATGATGGCGCTCAAGCATCGAAGCATGCTGCCTCCCAGGGAAAGTCCAGTCAGTGGGCGCATGCTGCCGGCAGCGCGCAGGCAAAGGATGTCCCGATGGTCATTGCAACCTTCCGGGTGCCTGCCGCATCCCCTTTCCGTCGGCGCTGGTCCAGAATGGTGGCTGGAAGACTTCCGGAAGCGCGTCATGGATGAAATCGCCACCATCGTCGCTGCAGGTGCCGTGCTGGGGGCCCTGGCTGGCTGGATCGGGCCGGGCAGATGGCGGTGGCAGCTGTTGCGGCTGGCACCGTTGCTGCTGTTGCCGTTCGCGCTGTACGTCCTTGCCACGCGCAGCTGGATCCTGGGCGGCGGTGGGCCGCTGGCAGGGCCGTCCCTGCTGGTCGTCTGCGGCAGTCTGGGCTACCTGCCGGCGCTGCTGGCAACGATGCTGCTGCGCTGGGTGCTGCGGCGCGCTGCCGATCAGGGGCTGGCCCCCTAAAGTTGTTGGCCGTCGCGCCGTTACCTTCTCTGGAGCCCGCTGCAGGCTCCCGCCGCCGGACCCGAGGCTGCCTCCGCTGGGCGGCCCGTGCCGTGTGCCTCGCCGCTGTTTGATGACGATCGCAGCTGCCGTACTGTTTTCTGCCAGTCGCTCGAGTGACGCCGGTCGGCGTCTGCACGTCCCAGGCAATCGAAGTTGCCGCCGGGCATCCCGCCCGGCGGGTCGCAACCGCTACCCGGACACCGAGGATCAGACGATGCTTATCCCAGGCTCCATGGAAGGTGCTCAGGCGCCGGCCGAAGTGCTCACCCGTTGGTCTCCCCTGCACGCGCTGCAGGCGGTGCTGGGCAGGCAGCGCCGTGCTGCCGAGGTGGCCGAACAGCACCGGCGGCACGTCGAGCTTGAGGCCCAGGTGGCCGCACTGCATCGGGTGCAGGCGGTCATCGAGTTCGCCCTCGACGGCACCATCCTGCAGGCCAATGACAACTTCCTGCAGGCACTGGGCTATCGCCTCGACGAGATCCAGGGCAGGCATCACTCCCTGTTTGTCGACCCCGAGCACGCGCGCAGCGACGGGTACCGCGACTTCTGGGCACGGTTGGGCCGCGGTGAGTTCGATGCAGGGCAGTATCGACGCTTCGGCAAGGGGGGACGCGAAATCTGGATCCAGGCATCCTACAACCCGGTACTTGACCAGCATGGGCGGCCGTACAAGGTGGTCAAGTTCGCCACGGACATCACCGCGCAGAAGCAGCAGGCGGCCGAATCGGCGGGGCAGCTGGCGGCCATCGACAAATCGCAGGCGGTCATCGAATTCAGCATGGATGGCCGCATCCTGGCGGCCAATGCGAACTTCCTCGCCGCCACCGGCTATACGCTGGAAGAGGTGCGCGGCCAGCATCATTCGCTGTTCGTCGAGTCTGATTACCGGGCCAGCGATGAGTATCGGCGGTTCTGGGAAAAGCTCGGCTCCGGCGAGTACGACGCGGGCCAGTACCGGCGGTTGGGAAAAGGTGGCCGCGAAGTTTGGATCCAAGCGTCGTACAACCCGATTCTCGATGCCAGCGGGCGACCATTCAAGGTCGTCAAGTACGCCACCGACATCACGGCACAGGTGCATGAGAGCCAGGCCATGCAGCGCGCCGTCGCACAGACGCGCGAAGTGGTGGCGTCGGCAAAGCAGGGTGACCTGACCCGGAGCATCGGGATGGCCGACAAGACGGGCCCGATCGCTGACCTCTGCGGCGGCGTCAACGCACTGGTCGAAGCGATGGCTGCGATCATCGGTCAGATCAAATTCGCCGCAGATACCATTGCGATGGGGGCGAGCGAGATCGCCGAAGGCAACAACGACCTGTCCCAGCGTACCGAACAGCAGGCTGCCTCTCTGGAAGAAACCGCCGTGTCGATGAAGGGGCTGGCCGAGACCGTGCAGCGCACCGCGAACAACGCGCGCCAGGCCAGCCAACTGGCGGGCGGCGCCGCCGATGTGGCCGCACGTGGTGGCCAGGTGGTGCATGACGTGGTCTCGACGATGGCGGTGATCAACGCGTCCTCGCGTCGCATCGTCGACATCATCGGTGTGATCGATGGCATTGCCTTCCAGACGAACATTCTGGCATTGAACGCGGCCGTGGAAGCGGCGCGCGCCGGTGAGCATGGCCGTGGTTTCGCCGTGGTCGCCACCGAGATCCGTGAGCTCTCGCAGCGCTCGGCCGGTGCGGCAAAGGAAATCAAGCAGCTGATCGATGCGTCGGTTGCCAACGTCGGCGCCGGAACGGCGCAGGTCGAGAGTGCCGGCCGGACCATGGACGAGATCGTGGTCGACGTGCGTCGTGTCAGCGACCTGATGACCGAGATCAGCGCCGCCGCGCAACAGCAGAGCGATGACATCCAGCAGATGAACCACGCGGTGGACCTGATCGATCAGGGCACACAGCAGAATGCAGCGCTGGTGGAAGAGGCCTCAGCGGCCGCGCGCAGCATGGAAGAGCAGTCATCGCAGCTACTGCAGACGGTGGCAGCGTTCCGTGTGCACGCGGGGAGCGGTGCAGGGCAAGGCAATGGCGTGCATGCCCCAGCGCTGCGGGTGGTGTAGGGCGCCGGCCCGGCCACCGCAGCGGTGACTTGCCCTGGAACGGCAGTGCATTCTGGGATCGCCTGTCTCTGCTCAGTTGCCATGTCCCTATCGGTAGCGCGTGGTCGACGTTCTCGACGATTTACCCAGGTACCTTGATGGCTGGGAAGGGCCTACCCATGCACCGCGCTGACTGAAATGTCCGCTCTGGCGGCCAATGTGTGATCGCACTCGAGCAAGCGGGCGTTGCTGACGGCTTGGCGCCCTCCACATTGGGCACAAGCGAGCAGCGTACCGCCCGGTATGGATTGGAGGTCGGGGCCTGTCGAGTGAGTGACGTGCTGGCAACTGTTACAGCGGATGCTGATGGCGATGACGCGTTGGATATTCCCTTGCTGATCGCGCATCGGGTCGATGTTGAGAACGTAAAAAAGACCTGTGTCTGGCATGGCCGTGTACCGAGGAGTCAATGCATGCTGCAGGGTGGAGCGGGTTGATCTTGTGACGAGAGCACGGATTCAGCAAGAGTTTTGGAGCTGAAGCGCTATCGATTCTGCCCATGCAGCCATGCCCATTTTGAAGTCCCTGCTGCCGGGCCGGTGACCGGAACGGACAGGCTGAGGGCGCTGGTCGAACCTGCGCAATCGCCGCTTGATCGGCCAGGCCCCGTCGAAGTGCTGGATGCCCGAGCGTCAAACGCTTTTCTGCAAAAAGTCTGCGAATCTGGCCAGGCTGATAGCCTGCCGGTTGGGACACTTGGGGCAACTGAGAATTGCGCCACCGGGGAGATCGATCAGGCCTTCATTGGGCCGCCCGGTGAACCGGCACGAGCATCCCAGACAACGACACACCACCTGGGTTACCTGCAGCAGGTGGCCACTATCGTCTTCCTGCCCGAAAACATCGGTGAGGAGGAACAATCCGGTGTCGGCCATGCTCGAATGCTTAACGCCCGTCTTCTATGGAGCCGAAGTCGGGGTTTTGCGTTATCCGGCTCGCGAACGCAGCCTAAACCATTTGGCCCGGTGGCGCATCCAAGGTGGAGCACGGACTCATGCCTTGTCCAACGGAAGCTGCCAATGTCCAAGATCCGCCGTATCCGGTTTCCTGCCCTTCTCGCGGTGACTGCCCTTTGCGGCGCTCCTGCCGTCTCTGCGGAGCCTATCGCGATCCCGTTCGAGCTGGGCAAGGACCATCGAATATATGCCGAAGGCACGATCAATCATTCGCGCCCGCTCCGTTTCCTGGTGGACACGGGGGCGGACGGCATGGCCGTGTCGGTCGCTACAAGCGAACTGGCCGGGATGAAAATCGACGATCAATCCGAGAACACCGGCGCGGACGGCACGACGTTGGTTGACTACAGTACGAACAATTCGGTTGCTCTCGGCGGTGCCAGCAGAACATTGGGAGCCGCGGTAATCGACTATCAGAATCGGCCCTTCGATGCAGTTATTGGCTGGAAATTCTTCGAGGGGAGCGTTGTCGAGATCGACTACGACAAGAAGACCCTGTTCGTGCATGGCGCTTTGCCCAGCACGGTGGGATACACCAGGATGAACACGCGATGGATCGACAACATTCCCGCTGTCGAAGTGACGTTGCATGCAGAGAACGCATCACTCCGAGCGTGGCTCTCTTTGGACACCGGCAGCAACGGGACCATCGACCTGGGTTATTCCTACAGTTCCCGACACAAGCTCGAGGATGTTCTTACGAAGAAGATCGGAACGTCACAGTTCAGTGGGAGCGCTGGCAGGAAGATCCGCGCGGTCGACGTTCGCGTTCCCTCGGCGGATATTCAGGGGCTTCGTCTGGACCAGCCCAAGGTGTCTTTCACCATCGATGAAGACGGCTCTAGCGGTGATGGCACGATCGGAAGTGAAGTTCTTCGGAATTTCAACATCTTGCTGGACACGAAGGCCGGCGACGTCTATCTGCGTCCCAACGGGAGGGCGGCGCTGCAGCAACCGCGGCGGTGACAGGACGATAGAGAGAGAGCTGGGGAGGAGAATTGGCTGGAGTCGGCTGATTCACGACTCCATTACGCCATTCTTTCTGGAAGCCTCGCGTTGCGAGGCCTTGTGGTGCCGGTGAAAGGACTCGAACCTTCATGGGGTCACCCCCGGCTGATTTTGAGTCAGCTGCGTATACCATTCCGCCACACCGGCAGCAGCGCGTTAGTGTACCCGAGCTTGGCGGGGGTTCATAGAGGTGGAGCCGAAAGGGGGCGAAATGGCTTCAAATTGTCGGTATCGACTGGCCGCTGGCTATACTGGCAAGGCTTAACAGGCACGGAGCGATAGCCTATGTCAGCGTTGCAGGACCTGCGGGTGCTGGTGGTGGAGAACGACGAGATGAGTGCGGCCCTGCTGCAGATGCAGCTGGTGCATTCCGGTGCTCTGGTCGTTGGCCTTGCCGCGTCAGTTGCCGAAGCACTGCGCCTGCTGGAACAGGCCCGCCCTGAAGTGGCCCTGCTGGATTACCGGTTGGCCCACAACGAGACCAGTGAACCCGTGGCTGCGGCGCTGGCGGCGCGTGGCGTACCGTTCGTGCTCGCCACCGGCATGGCCGCCGAACAACTGCCGGTCGCGATGCGGTCGGGTGTGCTGTTGATCAAGCCCTATCTGTCGGCGGAGCTGTCCAAGGCCTTGGTCCGCGCAGTGGGGCGCTCCAGCGCCAACGCCTGATCCGACCGCTCAGGCGGCTTCTTCGTAGACATAACGTATCTCCTCGCGGTCGTCGAGGATGGCGTACTGCGCCGCCAGGTTGTCCGGGTCCGGGCTGAGCCAGGCGTCCAGATGCTCGGCGCGGATCGGCAGCACACCCCGGTCATGGCCGGCAGCGGCGACATCAATTGACGGTCCATCGGTGATGGTGGCGAACGACAGCAGGCGTCCTTCCGGACCGTCCCATTCCGCCCATAGGCAGGCCAGCAACAGGTCGCGCGGCGGATCGGGGCGGAATTCCAGCACCACGTCCTGTTCCTTCTCGTCGTCGCGCAGAGTGCGGCCGGCAATGGCATGGCGAGGGACGTGCTCGTAGAAGGCCCGTACCACCACCACGCCGTGGCGCAGTCCGAAGGCCCCGCGCCAGTAGCCTTCCAGACTGTCCCGCCGCGCATTGTAGGTGCCGGGATAGAGGACATCGTTGCGCGCGGGTTTGTCCGGAAGTCGGCATTGAAAGCGCATCGGCTTGATCACGCGCCGGCCATTCTCGCTGACCATCACTGGTGCGTAGGTGCCGGGGAAAATACGGTTGTCGCGTGGCAGCAGCTGTTCCCGGTGCAGGTCGTCCAGGCGTGCCTGCGCCCGTTCAATGCGGCTGCCGGCAACGCGCAGGTCATTGCGCGCTTTCTGCGTGGGACGGGTGGCCAGCGTGGCATTGGCGATGTCGCGACGCTCAAGCTGCCGTTCGAGCTCGGCCTGCAGCTGCTGCCGCTCCTGCGCATGCCATTGCTGGATCTTCGCCACGATGTCGCGGCCCAGTTCGGTGCGCGCCCCGGCAAACCCGTCGTCCATCGCTTTCGGCGTTTTCGGGCGTTTCTTGCCGGGATCATGCGCGTAGAGTTCGGCGAACTCCTCCAGGGAGAGGACGGCGCCGAACTCGCGCACCAGCTTGGCGTAATCGGCGCGGATCAGGGCGGAATAGCACATGGGACTCTGCCGGGTGATGGGTCGCAGCGGCTGCGACGTGGATGCGGCAGGATAGCTCGACCTTCCAGGAGAAGCAGCATGAGTGATCCAGAGACAATCCAGTTCCGTCAGGCGGTGCCGACGGTCGAGGACTACTGCCAACTGCGCGCACTGGCCGGCCTCAGTGCCAAGACCGCGGAGGCAGCGACGCGGGCATTGCCCAATACCGTTTTCGGTGTCTGTGCCTACCAGGGCAGCGAGCTGGTAGCGATGGGCCGGATCATCGGCGATGGCGGTTGCCACCTGCAGGTCTGCGATATCGCCGTGCTGCCGCGCCTGCAGGGGCAGGGTCTGGGCAAGATGGTGATGCAGCGTCTGAGCGACTGGATGCAGGACCACCTGCCGCCGTCGGCGTATGTGAGTCTGTTGGCCGATGGCCAGGCGCATCGGCTGTATGCGCAGTTTGGCTTTGCGCCGACCGCGCCAGCGTCGATCGGCATGTATCGCCGGTTCTGAAGCGCGGTCACCAGGGAATCGCAGGCAAAGAAAAACCCCGGCCGAAGCCGGGGTTTCAAAGATTGGCGTCCCCACGGGGATTCGAACCCCGGTCGCCACCGTGAAAGGGTGATGTCCTAGGCCTCTAGACGATGGGGACGCACGAAAAACTTCAATTTGTAGAACTCTCGACGGCCTAATGTCGAAAGTGGTGGAGCCAAGCGGGATCGAACCGCTGACCTCCTGCATGCCATGCAGGCGCTCTCCCAGCTGAGCTATGGCCCCATGAAACCAGGATTCCTGCTGGGAGCAGGGTCCTCTTTGAAACTGGCGTCCCCACGGGGATTCGAACCCCGGTCGCCACCGTGAAAGGGTGATGTCCTAGGCCTCTAGACGATGGGGACGCACGAAAAACTTCAAGTTGTAGAACTCTCGACGGCCTAATGTCGAAAGTGGTGGAGCCAAGCGGGATCGAACCGCTGACCTCCTGCATGCCATGCAGGCGCTCTCCCAGCTGAGCTATGGCCCCGTGTTACCGAGCCGCCTATCATACCTGCCTGTTCACATTTGTGGAAGCTTTTTTTTTGAAGCTTTTTCATCGAATCGTTCACGCCACAAGGGCAGGAGCGTTCCGACGCCACAACCTGAAGGCCGGTGGGCGGTGAACAAAAAAGACCCGGTTATCGGCCGGGTCCTCGTTGTTCATGATGAGTGGCGTCCCCACGGGGATTCGAACCCCGGTCGCCACCGTGAAAGGGTGATGTCCTAGGCCTCTAGACGATGGGGACGCAGATCTCATCAATGTTCTTTGCGACCTTTCGACGGCCTAATGCCGAAAGTATGGTGGAGCCAAGCGGGATCGAACCGCTGACCTCCTGCATGCCATGCAGGCGCTCTCCCAGCTGAGCTATGGCCCCACGTCGCTGAGGAGCGAAATAATAGCTGTGCCCCCGGGGGTTGGCAAGCGCTTTGTTGCACTTTTCTACACGTAGCGCGCGATGGCGCGGATCCGATTTCCGCGTGCCGGGCAGCACATGTGTCGACGCAGACGCCAGGCGTTCAGCGGTCTTCCCCGGTCAGCGCGGCCAGGATCGGGCACTGGTCGAGCGCGCCATGTCCGGGGCAGGCATCGACCAGTTGCGAGAGGGCGCCATGCATGCGCCGCAGTTCGGCCATCCGCAGTTCGATGTCCTGCAGTCGCATCCGCGCGGTGTCACGCACGCTGCCCATGTCCTGCGGGGAATGATCGTTGAGGGAAAGCAGTTCAGCGATCTCATCAAGGCTGAAGCCCAGCGCCTTTGCTCGGCGGATGAAGCGCAGGCGTTGCAGATCCTGCTCGCCGAAGATGCGGTACCCACCTGCCGAGCGTGCCGCAGTGGGCAGAAGCTGCTGACGTTCGTAGTAGCGGACGGTGTCGATGGGGACGCCGGCCTGGCGTGCCAACTGACCAATGTTCATGGCGGACTCCTCTGGACCTGCCATGCATAGTCATCCCTTGACTCTGGTCAAGAGTCAAGGCGCTGCTCGCGTCGCCCATTCAGCACACTTTGCAACTTTCTTCATAGCCCCCGGGGCAAGGCAGTTCCTACCCTCAACCTGAACCGGCCGCTCGACGGCCTGAACCGGAAGAGGAGGTGGGGAATGGAGGGAATCAGGAACGAAGGATTCGTCGAGGTTGCGGTAGTTGAATACCCCGGAGGCGACCCGTCGGCTGCATCGGTGCTTGCCGAAATGGCGCACGTCGCCAATCGTCTGGCGCAGCAGCAGCGACGGCCCTGCAAGCGGGTGCTGGTCACCCGCTGGATCGTGCCTGCCAGCAATACCGGCGTGCATCGCATTGCCGGTGCCGAGATGCTGGACGCGGCAATTCCCGGGGTGATCGCCTTGCCCGGCCAGGTCAGTTCCGGCGCGTCGCTGCGCGCCGAGGATGTCCTGCTGGACTGGTTGCGGGCCCACTACGACGGCGGCAGCCTGCTGGCCGCCGCAGGTGACGGGGTCAGTGTGCTGGCGCGGGCGGGGCTGTTGACGGGGCGCACGGTGTCCGGCCCTGACCTCAACCGCCACCCGGCGCTGCAGGTGCAGGTCGGTGGCTGGGCACCCAGTGAGCGCGCGCTCGTCGATGACGGCGATCTGCTCACCGTGGGCGGGACCCAGGCCTGGCGCTTCCTCGGTCTGCGCCTGCTGTACCGGCTGCACGGCCAGGGCGTGGCCAGCGCGGTGGCACAACAGTTGGGGATAGTGGTGCCAGTGGGAATCCAGCAGGATCTCGAGCGGTTCAGTGCAAACTTCGCCCATGGCGACCGTGACGTGTTGAAGGCGCAGCGCTGGCTGCATACCACGGCTGCGCGTGGGGCCACGCTGGGGGCGATCTGTGAGATCTCCGGCCTGGAACCGCGGACCCTGCAACGTCGTTTCCTCAAGGCGACCGGGCTGCGGCCCATCGAATACTGCCAGCGACTGCGGGTGGCCAAGGCGCAGGCGTTGCTGCAGCAGGGCGCCAGCATCGACGAAGTTGCCTGGGGTGTGGGTTACGCCGATCAGAGCGCATTCCGCCGGCTGTTCCTGCGCATCGTCGGCATGACCCCCGCCAACTATCGTCGCCACGTCAGCAGTAAGCGCCGCGACCGTCCGCTGACGCCTGCCGTGTCCGGCAGCCTGCGGGGGCTGCGTGCCTCCCCGGGCACGCAGCTGGGGCGAAACGTCGCTTGATGAACGCCGTTGGATGCGTCGTGCTTGCATCGCGGGCACGACGCTTTGACCATGCGGGTCTGTGCAGGCGAGAGCGGGTGAACTGATGTCGAGTGTTGGGCCGGTGCCGATGCCGGTGGTGCTGATCCTGTTCTTCCTGCTGCTGGCGATGGCCATTGCACGGGTCTGGTCACGTGGCGAGCCTGGGCAGGCTCGACCACCGGCAGCCGGGATGGTGCTGGACATGCTGCTGGTTGGCCTGCTGTGTGGCCGGCTGTCCTTTGTTGCCGCGCATTTCAGCCTCTATCGTGACGCTCCCTGGAGCGTGCTGCAGATTGCCGATGGTGGGTACCACCTGCCCGTTGTGATTGGCGCTGGATTTGCCTGGGCGCTGTGGCGACTGCGCAGGCATCGCTCATTGACGGCGCCGGTACTGGCAGGTGCGCTGGTTGGGCTGCTGCTGTGGGGCGGTGCAAGCCAAGGGCTCGCGTACTGGCAGGCAAAGCAGATGCCGCTGCCGACGCTACAGGTGGTCGACCTGCAGGGCAGGGCGATTGACCTGCAGCAGTTTCACGGCAGGCCGCTGGTACTGAATCTATGGGCCAGCTGGTGCGGCCCATGTCGCCGGGAGATGCCGGTGCTGGCGGCGGCACAGCAGAATCATGCCGATATCCAGTTCGTTTTCCTCAACCAGGGCGAGACCCTTGCTGAGATCCAGACCTTTCTTGCCGCTGAACACATCTCGCTGGGCAACGTCCTGCGGGATGAGTCATCGGCTGCCTCGACCTCGCTGGACGTGCGGGCTTTCCCCTCCACGCTCTTCTTCGATGCACAGGGGCGGTTGCAGGAACTGCATCTCGGCGAACTGACCCAGGCCGGTCTTGAACACAAACTGCGCCGGCTGCGGTAGCCTTCGCTGGCATCCCACTATGGAGTTTCCATGTTGTCGATTTCCCCGCGCATCGCGCATACGCTGATGCTGCCGGCCATGCTGGCGCTGGCTGCCTGCAGCCAGGCACAGACCCCGCCGGGCAAGAATGCCGCCGCACCCGCAACGGCTCCGGCAACGGCAGCCGCCAGGAAGGGGGAGTTGCCGGCTGTCCTGAAGGGCGTTGAGAAGCATGGCTTCGAGGTTGTCTCCGAATTCGATGCGCCGGGCGGCCTGCGCGGCTTTGCCGGCATGGTCGGCGGCCAGCAGCCGGCGGCGGCCTACGTGACGGCCGATGGCAAGCATGTGCTGGTGGGTAGCCTGTTCGACGCCGAGGGCAATGAAGTTGCAGCCGAGACGCTGGAGAAACTGGTGGCCGGGCCGATGTCGGCCAAGATGTGGAGCAAGCTCGAAGCCAGTGCCTGGGTACGCGATGGCAAGGCCGATGCGCCGCGCGTGGTGTACACCTTCAGTGATGCCAATTGTCCCTACTGCCACAAATTCTGGGAGGCGGCACGGCCCTGGGTGGACGCAGGAAAGGTGCAGTTGCGCCACATCATGGTCGGGGTGATCCGCGAGGACAGCCCGGCCAAGGCGGCGGCGATCATGGCCGCACGCGATCCCAGTGCGGCACTGCTGGAGAACGAGCATCAGTTTGATCGCGGCGGCATCAAGCCGCTGCCCAGCATCAGCCGGGAGATCGCAGCCAAACTGGATGCCAACCAGGTTCTGATGGTGGAGATGGGCTTCCAGGGTACGCCGGGCATCCTGTTCCAGGATGCGCAGGGCCAGGTGCAACGACGTGCCGGCCTTCCGCAGGGCAACGATCTGCAGGCGGTCCTCGGCCCACGCTGAGGCTCCCAGTCGGCTGGACCGAGCGACAGGCCCACATGGCAACGTGTGGGCCTGTTGCTTTCTGCGACAGTCCCGGCGATGAGGGCTGCGCACGTCGCGAACAGATGTCACGTCTGAATCGTGACTGACATCAAGCAATTCGCCTTGATCCCAATCAAGGCCAAAAACGACAGTCGAACTAGCCTTGGCGCATGGAATACAGCGTCACTGCGCTATGGATGCCGCACACGTCATGCCCTAGAGAGGGCGTGCGCGCGTTGCCATTCACGACGTTCTCACCCAGCGCTTGTTACCCAGTCCGCTGCGGTCGCCCCCCCCTTCGGCAGCGCTGCCGAAGGGGAAGTGACTCCGGCGCTGTCTGGGCAGGTGGGGCAATGTCATCGCCCTGTTGCCTGCACCGTACAGGCTGGTGCCGCTCGAGGACGCAGTACCTGCATTTCCAGCAATGGCTCGTTGAGGCTGTGGCGGCGCACGCGCGCTGCTCGGCCGAGCGGCGGAAGTTCCAGTCCGGGGAGGATGCAATGCGCTTGGCGGTACTGAGTATGGGGTGTCTGGCGGCGATGGCAGCGATGCCGTTGCACGCACAGGATGATGCGCAGGCATTGCGTCGGGAAATCGATGCGATGCGGCAGACGCTGCAGGGCATGCAGCAGCGTCTGGACCAGTTGGAACGACGTGGGGAGCACGCGGCCGCGGCGCCCGCTGCGGCGTTGCCGGAGACGCCTGCCGGGCCGGAGGCAACTGCGATGGTGCCGAACAACGGCGTGCTGCACCCGACCCAGGTTCTCGGCGTGGCGCCGACCGTGCTGCCCCAGCGTGAATCGGTGGCCGATCCGTCAACGGCGGCTTCGCGCCCGGACAGCGCCGCCGGCCCGACCGATCCGGACCTGAAGGGCTTCTTTGCCATTCCCGGCACCGACACGGTGATCCGCATCGGTGGCTATGCCAAGCTCGACGCGATTGCGGATTCGCGCGGCGCAGGGGATGAGGATCAGTTCATTCCCTCGTCGATGCCGGTGGGCGGCGATCATCGCGACGTGTCGAATTTCAACATCCATGCCAAGCAGACGCGCTTCAGCTTCGAGGCACGGCGACCGACTACGCATGGCAACCTGCGCTTCTATCTGGAGAATGACTTCTTCGGCAGCAGCGATGGCTATCAGTTCCGCCTGCGCCATGCCTATGGACAGCTTGGCAACACGTATGCGGGCTACGGGTATTCCAGCTTCATGGACCCGGACAGCCTGCCCGACACGCTGGATTTTGCTGGACCCGGCGGCGCCGGTTACCTGCTGGTGGCCGGCATCCATCACAGCTTTGCACTGGGCAAGGGCAACACCCTGACCCTGGCCGCCGAAGACCCTGACACCGAGCTGGCCGGCGCCAGCGACGCGATGGCGGCGGTCAATCGACTGCCGGATGTGAGTGCCATCGGGCGCATGGAGCGTGACTGGGGCCACCTGCAACTGGGTGTCGTGGCGCGCAATCTGGCCTACGACGGCGATGCCCGCCGTGACCGCGTCTTTGCCGGTGGCGCGCAGCTCAGTGGCTCTGCCTCGGTGGGGGAGCGCGATCTGTTGCTGTTTGGCGCGCTGGGTGGCCGCGGCCTGAGCCGCTATACCGCCGATCTCACCGGTTCCGGCCTTGACGCCGTGGTAGGTGCCGATGGGCGCATCGATGCGCTGGACCTGCACGGTGGCTTCGTCGGCTACACGCATTACTGGTCTGATCTGTGGCGCTCGAACCTGATCTACGGCCAGCTGACACTTGAACGCAATGCGGCGCTGCCGAGTGATGCATTCCGGCAAAGCCGCTATGGCGTGTTCAACCTGATCTGGAGCCCGGCACCGTCGTGGACGATGGGCATGGAACTGCTGTACGGCCGCCTGCAGCAGCAGGACGGAGCGCGCGGCGACACGGTCCGGGTGCAGGGCAGCCTGCAATACAACTTCATCAAGTAAGCGCCAGCGGCAGCACGCCAGCGTCGCCATTCCCCACGCCCGGATTCACCGGGCCCATGCCAGGTACAGGAGATTGTCATGGCAGAAGCAAAGAAGATCGGGGTGGTCGGAGCCACCTTCCTCGTCGCCGGCAACATGATGGGCTCAGGGGTGTTCCTGCTGCCCTCCAGCCTGGCCAAGATCGGTACCGCCTCGATATGGGGATGGCTGATCACCACGGCCGGTGCGCTGCTGCTGGCCTTCGTGTTCGCCAAGCTCGGCAAGCTGGCGCCCAAAGCGGGCGGCCCGTATGCGTATGCACGCGATTGGTTCGGTCCCTACATGGGCTTCCAGACCAACACCATCTACTGGTTCGCCAACTGGATCGGCAATGTTGCCATTCCCATCGCGGCGGTGGGCTACTTCAGCTACTTCTTCCCGATCCTGTCCGAGCCGCTGGTGCGTTGCATCGCGGTGCTGATCCTGGTGTGGGCGTTGAGCTTTGCCAACATGATCGGACCGGCGTTCGTCAGCCGCGTGCAGACCGTCACCACCAGCTTCGCGCTGGTACCGATCCTGGGTATCGCCATCTTCGGCTGGTTCTTCTTCGATGCCGACATCTTCAAGGGCGCCTACAACGTCTCAGGCGAGTCGAACTTTGGTGCGATCTCCAGTGCTGCGGCATTGACCCTGTGGGCCTTCATCGGCGTCGAGTCGGCCTCGGTCACGGCCGGCGTGGTTGAAAACCCGGAGAAGAACGTGGCCCGCGCCACCCTGGCCGGTGTGTTCCTGGCCGCCATCGCCTACATCGCCAGCTCGTCGGTGATCATGGGCATGGTGCCCAACGGCGAGCTGCAGGTGTCTGACGCGCCGTTCGCACTGGCGGCGGCCAAGGCCGTCGGTGGCTGGGGTGGCGCGCTGGTCAGCCTGTGCGCCTTCATCGGCGCCGCAGGTTCGCTGGGCGGCTGGATCCTGCTGACGGCGCAGAGCGCCAAGGCGGCCTCCGATGATGGCCTGTTCCCGAGCATCTTCAGCAAGACCAACAAGGATGACGTGCCGGTCAAGGGCGTGCTGATCGTGGCCGTGCTGATGACCCTGGCGGTACTGGTGACCTCTACCTCGAAGACCGCCTCGGCCCAGTTCGACGTGATCACTTCGGCGGCGGTCGTGCTGACGCTGCTGCCGTACATCTATTCGTGCGTGGCCTGCTACTTCGTGGTGGAGCGGTCGCACACGCTGGCCCACATCGGCGCGTTCTGGACCCTGACCAGCCTGACGGTCGTGTACTGCCTGTGGGCGATCTATGGCTCGTCGGGAACGATCGTGCAGTACGCCTTCCTGTTCGTGCTGTTCATCACTGTGTTCTATCCCTTCTTCAGCGAGGAGCGTCGCCAGCAGCGGCAGCGTTCCCGCGAGGCGGTGGCGATCTCTGCCGGCGCCCAGCGTTCCTGAGTTAGACAAGGAGAATCAACGTGTATTTCAAGTCCCTGGATTATCCGGTCATCGTTATTGACGGTGACTACGATTCGCCGCGCATCGGCGGCATCCTCATCCGTGCGCTGGTGGAAGAACTGCGCAGCAATGACCAGCGCGTGCTGTGCGGCCTGAACCTGGATGACGCCCGCGCCGGTGCCCGTACCTACGTGGCCGCTTCAGCGGTGCTGATCTCGATCGATGGCAGCGAGGAGGTCGATGGTGAGTTCCAGCGCCTGACCGCCTTCCTGCGCGAGCAGAGTGCGCGCCGGGCCAACCTGCCGGTGTTCCTGTACGGCGAGCGCCGTACCATCGAGAAGGTGCCGAGCTTCATCTCGCGGCAGGTGATGCGTGCGGCCGAAGACTACATGCAGAACCTGCTGCCGCCGTTCTTCAAGGCGCTGATCCACCACGCGGCCGAGTCGAACTATTCCTGGCACACGCCTGGCCATGCCGGTGGCGTGGCCTTCACCAAGTCACCGGTCGGGCGGGCCTTCCACCAGTTCTACGGTGAGAACACGCTGCGCAGCGATCTGTCTATTTCGGTGCCGGAGCTGGGCTCGCTGCTGGACCACACCGGCCCGATCAAGGAGGCCGAAGACGAGGCTGCGCGCAACTTCGGTGCCGACCACACCTTCTTCGTCACCAACGGTACGTCGACGGCCAACAAGATCGTGTGGCATGGCACCGTGGCTCGCGGCGACGTGGTGTTCGTCGACCGCAACTGCCACAAGTCGCTGCTGCATTCGCTGATCATGACCGGCGCGGTGCCGGTGTACTTCACCCCCAGCCGCAATGCACACGGCATCATCGGCCCGATCAGCCTGGACCAGTTCACCCCGGAGGCCCTGCAGCAGAGCATCGCGGCCAATCCGCTGGCCAGCCGGGCCTACCAGGCCGGTTCCAAGCCGCGTATCGCGGTGGTGACCAACTCGACCTACGACGGCCTGTGCTACAACGCCGAGAAAATCGCCGAGGAGATCGGCAGCGCGGTCGACTTCCTGCATTTCGATGAGGCCTGGTACGCCTATGCCGCGTTCCATCCGTTCTACGAGAACCACTACGGCATGGCCAAGGGCAAGCCGCGCGAGCAGGACGCGATCATCTTCACCACCCATTCCACGCACAAGCTGTTGGCCGCGTTCTCGCAGGCCTCGATGATCCACGTGCGCAATTCGGCCAGCCGCGACCTGGACGCCGAACGCTTCAACGAATCGTTCATGATGCATACCTCGACCAGCCCGCATTACGGCGTGATCGCGGCGTGTGATGTTGCCTCGAAGATGATGGAAGGGGATGCGGGGCGTTCGCTGGTGCAGGAAATGCATGACGAGGCGATCGCCTTCCGCCGGGCGATGCTGCACGTACGCGACGATCTGGGCCGCGATGACTGGTGGTTCAGCGTGTGGCAACCGACCAAGGTCGAGCGCAGCCTGGACAAGGGCGATACACCGGCGCCGCTGGTCGCCAAGCGCGAGGAGTGGTACCTGCAGCCCGATGCGCATTGGCACGGGTTCGAGAACCTGGTCGATGACTATGTGCTGATCGATCCGATCAAGGTGACCCTGTTGACACCGGGGCTGTCGATGGACGGCAGCATGGGCAAGCTGGGCATCCCGGCTGCGGTGCTGAGCAAGTTCCTGTGGGGCCGCGGCATCACCGTGGAGAAGACCAACCTGTATTCGGTGCTGTTCCTGTTCTCGATGGGCATCACCAAAGGCAAGTGGAGTACGCTGGTTACCGAGCTGATGGCGTTCAAGGAGCTGTACGACCGCAACGCGCCGCTGACGCAGGCGCTGCCGTCGCTGGCCGCCGACTATCCCCATGCCTATGCCGGCTGGGGCCTGCGTGACCTGTGCGACGCGCTGCATGCGTTCAACCAGGAGTTCGCGGTGGCCAAGGTGATGCGTGAGATGTACGTGGATCTGCCGACTCCGGTGATGACCCCGGCTGATGCCTACAACCACCTGGTGAAGGGCGAGATCGAGCGGGTCGACATCGAGCAGATCAGCGGCCGTATCGCTGCGACGATGCTGGTGCCGTATCCGCCGGGCATCCCGACGATCATGCCGGGCGAGCGCTTCGGCGACCGCGACGAACCGATCATCCAGTCGCTGCGCATCGCCCGCGAGCAGAACGCGCGCTTCCCGGGCTTCGAGTCGGACGTCCATGGCCTTATCATCGAGCGCGATGGCGACGTGCCGTCCTACAAGGTGGAGGTGCTGAAGGCCTGAGCCGGTACGGTCGGCCCTTCGGCGGACGATGGATACCGCGCGCGAGCAACGCATCCTGAAGTTCTCGATCGGGGTCACCGTGGCGGTCAGCGCGGTCGGCTTCATCGGTGGCCTGCTGGTGGGATCGCAGGCCATCCTGTTCGACGGCATCTACAGCCTGGTCGACGTAGCCCTGACCCTGGTGTCATTGTCGGTGCTGCGGCTGGTGGCGCGGGAGCACAGCCCGCGCTTCCAGTACGGCTATTGGCACCTGGAGCCGATGGTCGAGGCGCTGGGCGGGGTGATCCTGTCGCTGGCCTGCGTGTATGCGCTGGCCAACGCGGTAATTGGTTTGACCACCGGCGGGCACGAAGTGAAGTTCGGGCCGGCCCTGTGGTGGGCGGCGCTGCTGAGTGCCAGCAACCTGGGCATGGCCGCGTTCGTGGCCCAGCGTGCCCGCAGGCTGCAGTCGGCATTGCTGTGGCTGGATGTACGTGGCTGGCTGCTGGGGGGCTTGATGAGCCTGGCGGTGGTGCTGGCCTTCGTATTGGCGCTGGTGCTGCATGGTGGCCAGTGGCACCACTGGGTGCCCTATCTGGATTCGATCGTACTGGCGTTGATCAGCCTGGCGGTGTTGCCGGTGCCGGCACGCAGTGCGTGGAAGGCCATGCGTGAAGTGCTGCAGGTGGCGCCCGATGACCTGGACGAGCGCGTGCAGCAGGTGATGCAGGCGTTCGTGGCCGAGCATGGCTATACCGGCTTCACCAGCCATGTGGCGAAGATGGGGCGGATGCGCTTCATCGAGATCCACATCCTGACGTCGCCGTCGACGCCGCTGGGCACGGTGGGTGAGGTGGATGCGATGCGCGATGAGATCGCAGTGCGGCTGGACGCGCGAAGCAGCACGTTCTGGCTGACGATCGATTTCACTGCGGACCCGGCGTGGACCTGACGCTTCCGATCATTGCGTGCGTTGGATCGCTCTGTTGCATGCTACTGGTTTGACCTCAACAGTAGTTGAGGTTGCAGACTGCCTCGCATTCCCTCACGAGGCATGCGGTATGAACCTGCTGACCACTCCGGACTTCAGCCATGGCCTGCTGGATCTGTTCGATCCCCCTGGCCTGTACGATCCCAGCGTCAACGGATATTCGCACGTGGCGGTGGTGCGGCTGCCGGCGCGTGTGATCCATATTGCCGGGCAGGGCGGCGAAGACGAGCAGGGACACCTGTCGCCCAGCTTCGAGGAACAGGTATCGCAGGCATTGGACAATCTGCAGACCGCGCTGCGGTCGGCGCACGCGGATCTGACCGATGTTGCGCGGCTGCGGATCCTGGTGGTCGACCATGATGAGGATCGCCTGGGCATCATCGCCCGCCAGGTGCGGCGGCGGTGGGCCAATCGCCCAGCACCGACCTGCACGCTGATTCCGGTGCCGCGGCTGGCGTTGGACGGAATGCTGTTCGAGATCGAAGCCGAGGCTTACAGCGCTTAGCGCAGGTGGTGCTGCACCGGAACTACCCGTTCCTGTGGCGCCTCCGCCAGCGCGCACCGCAGCGATGGAAGTTGTATCCCAGGCAGGGTCAGAGATCGCGGTACTGGATCTGTGCGGCCAGCACGCGCAGGCCATCGGCGGTGCTGGAGAGGATGCGCTCCTCACCGATGCCCTTCTGCCGTTGCAGGGTGAAGCCTTCGGCAGCGGGCAGGCGTGCGGCAATGGCATCGATGCGTTGCAGTGCGTTGGGACCGTCGCAGTCGACATGGCCCCAGTGGATGCCGTTGTGCTGGATGGTCAGGCGGTAGTGCATGGGCGGGTCTCCGGCAGGTCGTGCAGCCACTGTTGGAACATCGCGGTCGCTGCGGCGGCGAGGGGCCCGCCGTAGCGTCGGGCCTGCGCGCGCAGGTCGACGGGATCGATGCCGGCCTCGGCCAGTTCCGGCGCATGGCCGATAAGCCAGCGTTCGAACTGGCGCGCATCCAGTTCGGGATGGCATTGCAGAGCCAGCGCGTGGTGGCCGATGGCGAAGGCCTGGTGGCGGCAGGCGGGCGTACTGGCGAGGCGGCGTGCGCCCTCCGGCAGTTCGAAGGCTTCGCCATGCCAGTGCAGCACCGGGATGCCCTGCAATGCCTGCAAAGGCGAGCGCTGGCCTTCATCGGTGAGCAGCAGCGGTGCGAAGCCAATTTCCTTGCCACCGGTGGGGGCCACGACAGCATGCAGTGCGCGCGCCATCAACTGGGCGCCCAGGCAGATGCCAAGCGTCGGCCGTTGTTGCTGCAGGCGACGCTGCAGCAACGCGATGCTGTCGGCGAGGAACGGGTAGGCCGCGCCATCGTTGACGCTGATCGGGCCACCCAGCACCACCAGCAGATCGGCATCTTCGGCAGCATCGAGTGCATCCACGCCGGCTTGCAGTGTATGCACCTGCCATCCCTGCGCGAGCAGGAGCGGGTGCAGGGTGCCAAGATCTTCAAAGGCCACGTGCTGCAGGGCAACGGCGCGCTTCATGCCGGTGCTCCCGGGATGGGCCAGTAGAAGCTGTCGGGCGTGGAGCGTGCACCGAAGATCGCCTGGCCAACGCGGACGACGGTGGCGCCTTCCTCGATGGCGACTTCAAAATCACCGGACATGCCCATCGACAGCTGCGACAGGTCCAGGCCTGCCGGCGCCGTCTGCTGCAGCTGGTCGCGCAGCTCGCGCAGGCGCACGAAGCAGGCGCGTACGCGGTCCACCTCGGGGGTGAAAACGGCCAGGGTCATCAGGCCACGCACGCGCAGGCGGTCGAAGGCGGGCAGCTGCTGCACGAAGTCGGCCACTGCGGCTGGTTCCAGGCCGTATTTGCTGGGCTCTGCCGAGGTGTTGACCTGCACGAACACATCCAGCGTGCGGTCCTCCAGCAGCAGTCGCTGCTGCAGTGCCTGGGCCACGCGCAGGCTGTCCAGGGCCTGGAACTCGCTGGCGAAGCATGCAACGTAGCGGGCCTTGTTGGTCTGCAGGTGGCCAATGACCGACCAGTGCACGCCAAGGTCGGCCATGGCCTCGGCCTTGCGCTGCGCCTCCTGCACTTTGTTTTCGCCCAGCTGGTGGCAGCCGGCGGCCACGGCCATGCGGATGCGTGCTTCATCGACGGTCTTGCTGACCGGCAGCAGGCGCACGCTGGCCGGATCACGACCGGCGCGGGCACAGGCGCTGGCGATGCGCTGGCGCACGGTGGCGAGATTGGCGGCGATCTGTTCGACGGACTGGGCGACGGGCCAGTCGGCGGCGGCGAGGGACATCGAGCACCTCCGGTGCAGGGCGGCCAGGGTGGGATACACTGGCACAGGACAAGAGATAGTTTGGCATAGGACAAAATGAAAATCACTGGGAGCAGCGCCGAAGCGATCTTCGACAGCGTCCGCGAGGGCATCGGTAGCGGACACCTTGTGGCGGGCAGCGTGCTGCCGCCGGTACGGGATCTGGCCAATCAGCTGGGGGTCAACCGCAACACCGTGGCGGCCGCCTACAAGCGGCTGGATGCGGCCGGTCTGGCCAGTACGGCGGGACGTCGCGGCACTGTGGTGCGCGGCCTGCCGGCGACGATGGCACGCGAGGGCAGTGCACCAGGGCTGGCCCTGCACGATCTGGCCGGCGGCAACCCCGATCCGCGCTGCCTGCCCAGCCTGCGCGTGGCTGCAACGGTCCCGCGCCTGTATGGAGTGGAGACGGTCGATCCACGCATGCAGCGCTTGGCACGGGCCTCGCTGGATGCCGATTGCCCGCCGGGCTATGCGCTGGAACTGAGCCACGGCGCGGTCGATGGCATCGAGCGCCTGCTGTCGGCGTGGCTGCTGCCGGGGGACCGCATCGCGGTGGAGGATCCCTGTTTCCTGGGCAGCCTCAATGTCCTCGGTGCGGCTGGACATGCGCCGTTGCCGGTGGCGGTGGATACGCACGGCATGCAGGTGGAATCACTGCGGCAGGCGTTGGATGCGGGTGCACGCGCGGTTCTGCTGACCCCACGCGCGCACAATCCCACCGGTGCCAGCCTGGATGCGAAGCGTGCGCGTGCGCTGCGCCAGTTGCTGGCCGCCTATCCGCAGGTGGCGGTGCTGATCGACGATCACTACGCGCTGCTCTCGCAACAGGCCTATCACTCGGTGCTGCCGATGGACGTTCGCCGTTGGGCACTGCTGCGTTCGTTGTCCAAGGCGCTGGGCCCGGACCTGCGCGTGGCCTGGTTGGCCTGCGATGGGCAGACAGCGGCGCGCCTGCGCCTGCGCCTGGCTGCGGGCACCGGCTGGGTCAGCCATCTGCTGCAGGATGCGGCCAGTTCGGTCTTGGAGTCGGCACAGCAACGGGCGAAGGTCGCTGCCGCCGGTGAGCGCTACCAGCAGCGGCTGCAGGGTCTGCAGGCCCTGCTGCAGGCGCGTGGACTGCCGACACCGATGCCGATGGAAGGCTTGAATCTGTGGCTGCCACTGCCGGCCGACAGCACGCCGCAGGTGCTGGCACTGGCGGCGCGTGGCTGGCATGTGCGTGGGGGTGAAGTCTTTGCGGTGTCTGCACCGGCCCATGGGATGCGCATCACCTGCGCGGCACTCGGCCCGCCGCAGCAGCGTCGGTTGGCCGATGACCTGGCGGCGGTGATGCACTGAGCATGCGTGCTCAGGGCGCGGCGCTGGCGCCGGGGCGCACGTAGTAGGACTGGCCGCTGTCGTCGAGGAACACCAGCTCCGGCTTGCCCTGCCAGGAACTCAGCAGGGCGCCGGTGTTGTTCTGGTGCTTGACCATCAGGCTGGCGCCGCGGTCCGGGTTGGCGATCACCTTGAAGACTTCGGTGGTGCCGGTGGTATCGTGGATGATCAGGCCGCGCGCTTCGATCACGCGGTGCGGTGACTGGCTGCGATGCAGGTTCCAGGCGGTCCAGCCGGAAACGAACAACGCAAGCAGGGCGACCACCAGGGTGGTCAGGGTCAGGGCACGAGCCATTGTGTATTCCTTCCTTGGACGTGGCCGACGATAGCGGAATCCGGTCGGCCGTGACCAGTTCGGTGTGTGACGGTGTATGTCGTCAATGGAAGTCGCGGCTGTAGCTGCGCAGTCCCTGCAGCAGTTCGTCCAGGCAGTGCATGCGTTGCACGATCACATGCTGCACGCCATCCACGCGTTCGAGCCGGCCGTCGATCTGCATCAGCTGCGTGTCCACCAAAATGTGGTGCTGGCGGTCGGCCAGATGTCGCCAGACCACGGCGTTGACCATCCCGGTTTCATCTTCCAGGGTAAGGAAGGTGACACCGCTGGCGGTCTGCGGGCGCTGGCGCATGCGTACCAGGCCGGCGATGCGTACGCGCCGGCCATGGCCGTGGCTGGCCAGCTGCGCGGCATCCAGGCAGCCGCGGGTTCGCAGCTGCGCACGCAGGAACGACATCGGATGGCGGCCGAGGGTGGTGCCGGTGCTGCGGTAATCGGCCTGCATGTCTTCCCAGGCGCTGGGCAGGGGCAGGGCCACGCGCGCTTCGGCGGTGGCGCGGGCCTGGTCGAATAACGGCAGGCGGTTCTCCACGCCGGAGATATCCCAGCGTGCACGGTGGCGATGACCGCTGAGGCCGCGCAGGGCGCCGGCGTCGGCGAGCAGGCCCTGCTGGCGGCGATCCAGTGCGGTGCGCTGGCAGAGATCGCCGACATCGTCGAAGGGGCGCCGTGTGCGTTCACGCATGATGATCTGCGCGGCCGGTTCGCTGCAGCCATCGACCAGGCGCAGGCCGAGCCGGATTGCCGCCGCGCCTTTGCTGAAGTCCAACGTGCAGTCCCAGTCGCTGTGGCGCACGTCCACCGGCAGTACCGTGATGCCATGCCGGCGCGCATCCTGCAGCAGCTGGTCGGGGCTGTAGAAGCCCAGCGGCTGGCTGTTGATCAGGCTGGCGGCGAACGCGGCCGGGTAATGGCATTTCAGCCAGCAGCTGGCATAGGTGAGCAGGGCAAAGCTGGCTGCGTGGCTTTCCGGAAAACCGTAGTCGCCGAAACCCTTGATCTGCTCGAACAGGTGTTCGCCATATTCCAGACTGAAGCCGTTTTTCAACATGCCCGTCAGCAATTTTTCGCGGTGCGGTTCCAGGCCGCCACGACGCTTCCAGGCGGCCATCGAACGGCGCAGTGCATCGGCTTCGCCTGCGGTGTAGCCAGCCGCGTCCACCGCCAGCTGCATCACCTGCTCCTGGAACAGTGGCACGCCGAGTGTGCGCGCGAATACGCGGTCGAGCTGGGGGGGGTAGAGTGGGTTGTCCGGATCGTTCAACGCATCCGGGCCTTGTTCGCGCAGGACCCGCCGACGTTCCAGGTAGGGATGGACCATGTCGCCCTGGATCGGTCCGGGGCGCACGATTGCTACTTCGATCACCAGATCGTAGAACTCGCGGGGCTGCATGCGGGGCAGCATCGCCATCTGTGCACGCGATTCGATCTGGAACACGCCGATGGTGTCGGCGGCGCAGATCATGTCGTAGGTCGGGCCGTCTTCATCGGGGATCGCATCCATGCGCCCGCTGTGCAGGCCATGATGCTGCAGCATCGCCAGGCATTTGCGGATGGCGGTGAGCATGCCCAGCGCCAGGCAGTCGACCTTCATCAGGCCGGTGGCGTCCAGGTCGTCCTTGTCCCACTGGATGACGGTGCGGTCAGCCATCGCCGCGTTCTCCACCGGCACCAGCGTCGACAGCGGGTGTTCGGAAATCACGAAGCCGCCCGGATGCTGCGACAGATGGCGCGGAAAATCGATCAGCTCGGCGGTCAATGCCAGCAACCGGCGCATCAACGGTGTTTCCGGATCGAAACCGCGCTCGCGCAGGGTTTCCGGCAACGGAATGTTGCCGCCCCAATGGTCCATCGCCGCGCCCAGCTCGTTGACCTGGTCCATTGGCAGGCCCAGCGCGCGGGCGACATCGCGGATCGCGCTGCGGCCACGGTAGCTGATCGCCACCGCCGTCAACGCGGCACGCTCGCGGCCATAGCGGTTGAACACGTACTGCAGTACTTCCTCGCGGCGCTCGTGCTCGAAGTCGATGTCGATGTCCGGTGGTTCATCACGCTCGGCGGAGATGAAACGCTCGAACAGCAGGTTGCTGCGCGCCGGGTCGATCTCGGTCACGCCCAGCACGAAACACACCGCTGAATTGGCAGCCGAGCCACGGCCCTGGCAGAGGATGTCCTGGCGGCGGGCGAAGCGCACGATGTCCTGCACGGTGAGGAAGTAGGAGGCGTAGTTCTTCTGCTTGATCAGCGCCAGTTCGTGCTCGATCTGCTTGCGCTGTGCTTCCTTGATGCCCTCCGGCCAGCGCCAGGGAATATTCTTCTCGACCAAGGCGCGCAGCCAACTGTCCGGGTCGTGGCCTTCGGGCACCAGTTCGCGTGGGTAGGTGTATTTCAGCTGGTCCAGGGTGAAGTGGCAGCGTTCGGCGATGTGCAGGGTTTCGGCCAGCAGTCCGGGTGGATACAGCTGGGCCAGTGCGGTGCGCGGGCGCAGATGGCGCTCGCCGTTGGCAAACAGGCGCCAGCCAGCCTCGGCCACGCTGCAGCGGTGGCGGATCGCGGTCAGCGTGTCCTGCAGGGCACGACGCCGGCGCACGTGCATGTGCACGTCGCCACTGGCGACCAGCGGTAGCTGGTGGCGCTCGCCGAAGGCCTGCAGCTGCTGCAGCCGGCGCGTGTCGTCGTGTTCGTGGTGCAGCTCGACGGCCAGCCACAGGCGCTGCGGAAAACAACGGCGCAGCAGTTCCAGTTCGGTGGCCGCCGGCTGCCGGTCCAGCCACAGGCACAGCAGGCCCTCGGGCAGTCCCTGCAGATCCTCGCGCAGGCAGCGATATTTGCCCTTGGCTGCCCGCCGGCGGCAGGTGGTGATCAGCTGGCACAGCCCGGCGTAGGCGGCCTGGTTGGTGCACAGCAGGGCCAGCTTGGGCCCGTCTTCAACCTGGAATTCGGCACCGACGATCAGCGCCACCCCGTGCGTCTTCGCCGCCTGCCATGCGCGCACGATGCCAGCCAACGAGCATTCGTCGGTGATGGCCAACGCGCGGTAACCCTGGCCGGCAGCGCGTGCGAACAGTTCCTCGGCGGTGGACGCGCCACGCTGGAAGCTGAAGGCCGACAGGCAGTGCAGTTCGGCGTATCCGGGCAGATCGGTGTACATGGGGCTCAACCGAACCAGCCGTGCAGCATCCACGGTGCATGCGGATCATTGCGTGTGCGGAAAGCCCAGCCACGCTGGCCCTGCGCGGTTTCCACCACGTAATAGTCGCGGCGTGCATCGGCCTGGTCCCACCAGCCCGATTCAATTCGTTCCGGCCCGGCGACGATACGCAGGCGCGGATCGCGCAGCGGCTGTGGCGTCTCCAGCAGCCAGCCGGGGCGCAGCGGCCACCAAGCGGGTGGCTTGGCCGGTGGCTGGGTGCCACTGGCGCGTTCGGGGCGGTGGTCGGCCTGCACGGCCAGTGGCTGCACGGCGTCATCGCCGAGGCGGGCACGCAGGCGCTCGCGCAGCTGGGTCCATGGCATCGCCTGCGCCGGGCGGGTATCGAACAGGTCACGTGCGGCCGGCACGAACGGCGGCAGCTGCTCGGCCTGCAGGCGCAGCGCACGGCTGCCGGCGGGCAGGGCGAAGGCTTCCATGCGGTTGCGTGCGATCTCGAACAGCAGCGCTGCATCGCGTTCGGGGGCCAGCAGGCCGATGGTCAGCACGCTGGCCGGCAGCAGGTCGTGCTCGAAATGCAGATCGAAACGCTGCACGCCACCATCGCGCGAACACAGGAATGCGGCCAGATCCAGCAGCAGACGCCGCAGCGGGAACAGCAGGGCCTGGCTGGATTCGATCTCGTAGTCGAATTCGATGCGCGCATCGAACCGGTCCGGCGGCTGGTAATAGCGCAGCGGCGCGTTGCCCAAACCGCGCACGGCATCCAGCTGCTGCAGTACCTCGGGGGCGAAGCGGCGGGCCAGGCTTTCGCGCGGCAGGTCGAAGGCCGCCCCCAGCGTGCGCAGGCCGGAGCGTGCCAGCACGGTCACCGCATCAACGGGCAGGCCACTACGCGCCAGCGGCAGCTGTGCCAGTGCGGCGGGCAGCTGCTGCGCATCGATGCCAAGGCCATCGTGCACATTGGCCAGCACGCGCGCGGCATGCGGGTTGGGGGCAGCGACCAGACGATGGCGGAAGCCCAGCTCGTGCAGGCCGTTGCGCAGGCGTTGTTCGATCGTCAGCCAATCGCCGAACAGGGCACGGCTGGCACCGATTTCCAGCACCAGCGCATGCGGAAAATCGAGGCTGACCAGCGAGCTGGTGGCATACAGCCAGCTGGCCAGCAACTGCCGGGTGTGCTGTTCGGCGCTGGGGTCGTAGTCATGCAGTTGCAGGTCCTGCACCAACACCTGCGCGGCCGACAGCAGCATGCCCGGGCGCAGCCCCGCTGCCCGCGCGGCAGGGCTGACCGCACGCAGCACACGGCGCTGCGCCGGCCCCTGCAGCAGTACCAGTGGCCGCTGTGGATCGGGCTGCAGGCGCAGCACGCTGTCCAGCGCCAGCTGCGGCAACAACAGGCAGGCCCAGTGCATGGCGCGGCCTCAGTGGGCGGTGGCCAGCGGCAACGGCTGCGCCGGTGGCAGCCCGCCGCGGCACTTCAGCACCCGCACCTGGCCGTGGTCGAGCTGCAGGCGCAGGCTGGCCGGGGAGGGATTGCGGGCGGCGCGGGCCTCGCGGAACACGAAACCCAGGCACTGGCCGCTGTCGGCGGCAACCTGCAGGCGGCGCAGGGCACGATCATCGGCCTGTTGTGGCCAGCACAGCACGGCGGCGCAGGCGGCAGAGCGCAGGCACTGCTCGGCCGCCCACAGGGCCTGCTTTGGTGCGGCGTGGATGATCTGCAGTTGGGCCAGGTCGAGCCCGGCGGCGGCCCATGCCGGGGCATGCGGGCGGTAGGGCGGGGCGACCAGCACGATCGGCCGTTCGCGCTGGCTCAGTTTCGCCAGCGCCGGCCAGACCAGGGCCAGTTCACCGACCCCGGGTGCGGCCTGCAGTACTTCGCACAGCCCGCTGGCCGGCCAGCCACCGCCGGGCAGGCGCGCGTCCAGCGCCGGGTGGCCACTGGCCAGGTGGTCGCTGGCCTGCCCCTGGCGTGCCGGCCCACGCCAGACCTGGCGGCCGTCCAGCAGGCGGTCGAGGGCGACGACGGCGCCCATCAGGCGGTCCTCCGGGAGAGGCGCCGGGCTGACGGGACGCGGCAGAAGTGGGCGGAAACGGCGGGCATGGAGCGAGTATCGACAGGCCGATATCAGGGGCTGAGACCGGACATGCTACTCGGCTTGTGAGTAATATTACTAATGAAATCGAAGGGTAGGGTTTCAGCTTGCTGAAGGAGGCAAGGCATCCACGCATGGCGTGGATCTACTGGGGAAGGGGGACCTGGATGCAGGAAAAATAATGCCGGCCAAGCTCGACATCTATCGTGAGCGGACGCGGGGTTGCGCTGTTTGTTCAAGCCGGCAGCCCGCATGCCGCGCCAGCATGCAGGCCCCTCACTTTCAGAGCCACCCATGAAGCACTGGATGCTCCGCCTGTATGCCCCGTTGTTCCTGCTGGGTTTTGTTGCCGCCGCCATCGGCTGGGTCGGTCACCACCACGGTGACCCGTTGTGGCTGCTTGCCTTGCTGGCTGTCGCCATCGCGGTGTCGTTCGCTGCCGAGCGGCTGTGGCCGTACGATCCGGCGTTCAACCATGACCAGGGTGACCGCCTGCGCGACGTCCTGCATGCGCTGGTCAATGAAAGCCTGAACCTGCTGTCGATCGCCACGGTGCCGCTGCTGGCGGCAATCGTGCCCTGGCACGTCTGGCCGACGCAGTGGCCATTCGCGCTGCAGGTGCTGGTGGCGATCATTGCGGCTGACCTTGGCATCACCCTGGTGCACTACGCCAGCCATCGCATCGGCTGGTTGTGGCGGCTGCATGCGGTGCATCACAGCGTGACCCGCATGTATGGCTTCAATGGTTTGATGAAACACCCACTGCACCAGGCCGCCGAAGCGGTGGGCGGCGTACTGCCGCTGCTGCTGCTGGGCATGCCGATGCCGGTGGCCGCGGTGCTGGCGTTCGCCATCGCGATCCAGCTGCTGCTGCAGCATTCCAACGTGGACATGCACCCGGGTGTGTTGGGCCGGGTGATGGCATGGGCACCGCTGCACCGCTTCCACCACATCCGCTATGGCACTGCAGGTGACGTCAATTTCGGTTTGTTCTTCACCGTATGGGACCACCTGCTGGGGACCGCGTTTGATGCACCGGGCCATCGGTTGCGGCAGCGTGATCTGGGCATCGGCAGCCAGCCGGACTATCCGCAGGCGTATTCCGCGCAACTGCTGGCTCCTTTCCGCGCGCTGCCCCATGGCGAGGTGCCGGAGCTTCCGGAAGGACTGCGCAGGCGCGGTTGATCGATGCGTCAGGCCGCGTGCAGCTGCAGGCCCTGCAGTTGCGCGGCACCGATGCCGAACATGCGGCGCAGGCTGCGCGAGAGGTGGGGCAGATCGGCGAAACCGGCGACATGCGCGCTGTCGGTCAGGCTGCGCCCGCGCAGATGATGCGCCAGCGCACTGCGCAGCCGTTGCCACAGCACCCAACCGCGCAGGGTCACGGCCAGCTCGGACTGGAAGCGCCGATGCAGCTGGCTGGTCGACAGGTGCGCGGCCTCGGCGATATCGGCGGCTGGCACCGGGCCGGGCAGGTGCTGGGTGATGCGGGCCAGCGCCGCCTGCACGCGGCGGTCCAGGGGCTGCGGGCGGCTCAGTCGCGGCAGCCACTCGTGCAGCTGCGCGGCATTGCCTGGCAACAACTGCAGGTGCTGCTGGATCTGTTCAAGGTCGGCATGTGCCGGTTCGAGGAACACCGTGCAGCCGTCAGCGGGCGCCGACAGGATCGCGTGCGATTGGAAGGAGCGCAGCCACAGCCGTTGGCCCTGCTGCTGCACGCCATCGATCTCGACCTGCCAAGGGTCGCCCTCGCTCAGCAGCAGCTGATGGGCATAGTGCGCGTGCGTGCCACTGTCACCGGCGTGGCCCTGCAGCACAGCCACGTGTGCATCCAGCAGCAGGGTGCCATTCCAGGGTAGAGCGGGGGAGGACATGGAGGAATTGTAGATCCACGCCATGCGTGGATGACGTATGCCGCAAAGGTTCATGGGAAAACATCCACGCATGGCGTGGATCTACTGCGCGCCGGGAATCTGTCGAAGGCGGGGTGGGTCCGGTTGCGGGGGCGTGAGCGCCATGGATGGCGCGACCGAGCCTCCATGGATGGATTCACGGCGTCCCCCGCAACCGGACCCACCCCGCCTACCCATAGGAGCCCAGCTTTTGCTTCCGCTGTTGCATTGGCCGTTGCCTCTGCGGGTGCCGGGCGCAGCCCGGCCGCCACCTCACCGCCCCTGCGGGTCCGGCCGGTGGTGCACGTACTCGACCACGGTGCCATCGGGATGCACCGCATTGAACGCCGCACCGGTCGGTACCACCTGCAGCGGAAAGATGATCTCGGCGCCGGCGGCCACCAGCTTGTCGTGATAAGGCCGAACGTCGTCGACCAGCAACGTGCCCGTGGTCGACGTGAACGGCGCCAGCGCCTCGTCGCAGCCTTCGATCAGCAGGAACGCACCGACCATCGCCAGCCGCAGGCCCGCATCGGGAAACGGAAAGCCGGCATCGGCGACCACACCCTGCAGCTGCTCGTAGAAGGCCACGCTGCGTTCCAGTTCGCCGGGGGCGACGAACACCCGGATCAGCACGCGCGGGCTGCGCTGGCTGGAAGTGTCGCAGCGGTCGCGCCAGAGATGGTCGAAGTCGCGATGTACGGTCATGGGCTCGATTCGTCGCCGGGGAGAACCATTATCGGCAGCGCCGTGCAGCCCGTTGATGACCGCCGGTGATGGGCTGATAACCAGTCCGCACATCGCGCCTGTGACTTAGGTCCTGTTGACAGCGATGAACGCCCTCGCACACTCTTCACATGATGGGTCGCCCTGCGCGGCCCGGACAGGCAGGTTGTCACGCACGGGAGGAGGGGCCCGCGCGCAGACCGGCCCGTCCTCTGGCCTGCAAGGCGTTGCCCGGCAACGCATGCGCGGCATGACGCTGCACCCTTCGGCGGCACTTTCCCTGGACCGATTGCCTTGGCAACGGAATTACGCCCGCCGATGAAAACGTTTACAAAGCCGCTCGCCCTGTCCCTGGCCCTGTCTGCCGCACTGGCCACCCCGGCCTGGGCCGACTCCGCCGCCTTCACCGTGCTGACGCTGGAACAGGCGCCGACCGCGGACGCGATGCCGGCCCTGGCTGCCCAGTTGAAGACCCTGCAGGTGGATGCGGTCAGCGTTCGCCAGGTACAGCGCGGCATCGGCCAGGTCGATCCGCTGCAGCTGCTGGCCGATGGCCTGGGCTACCAGTACCGCTTCATCGCCGCCGGCAAGGATGACGGCCAGACCCAGCACGGCCAGGCCGTGCTGACCCGGCTGCCGATCGCCGCCGAATCCGGCCCCGACCAGCCTGGCCTGAACTACCTGCGCCTGGATGACGGTCGCCATGCAGTGGCGGTGTACACCGACGCTGGCGCCGGTGCTTCGCAGTTGCCGGCACTGGTGTCGCGTTCGCGACTGGGCGCGCCAGCGGTGCTGCTCGGCGCGGTGGCCGGTGAATCGGCCAAAGCGGCCGGCTTCGATCCGGCACGCGTGGCTCTGGAGGCCGATGCCAGCTATTTCAGCGATGGCTTCCAGGCCGCCAGCAGTGCGCCGTTCAAGGTTGAAGGCAGCGCGCTGCGGGCAACCCTGCTGACCCTGGCCTATGCGGCTGACAAGGGCGGCGAGCAGCCGTGGATGGATACCACGCTCACCGCCGATACGCGCGCTGCGCTGCTGCTGAAGGCGATGACCGAAGACGAGAAGTTCCAGATGCTGCACAGCTACTTCGGGCTGGGCAAGGACGGTGGCAAGCTGCCGGAAGGTGCGGTGGGTTCGGCCGGCTTCGTGCCCGAAGTAGCGCGCTTGGGCATTCCGTCGCAGCAGTCGGCCGATGCCGGTGTGGGCGTGACCAATCCGG
>Ga0308171_1001181_pt1 | contig 38442 bp, 33 predicted proteins | sample PhyGR1_FD_202135 | JGI IMG/M metagenome (GOLD analysis project Ga0308171, IMG submission 202135) | Phyllosphere microbial communities from UC Gill Tract Community Farm, Albany, California, United States - DLSLSG.R1 | ecosystem: Host-associated > Plants > Phyllosphere > Unclassified | place: USA...
GGCGCGAGAACAGCATTAGCGTGGGACATCGAGGACCTTCTGGTTTCGGAGCGGTTAGTTGTGGTGACTCCACTCCACCAGAAGGTCCTCACCTACATCTACGTCCCTAACCACCCAGGTCAGAACAGCTAGACCGGCGCGCCCTCGGGCGGTCGCCGTTCGACGCGCGTTCACCGGGGCGTCACCGACCGCCGTCAGACTCGGCGCGTTCGCCGCCCCCGCGGCGTCCGGTGCGCCCCCGCGTGCCGTCCCCCCTGCACCGAGGACACCGCCCATGTTTTCGCCCTTCCTCCGCCGTACCGTCGCGCTGACCGCGACGACGGCGGCCGTGTGCGCGCTCGCCCTGTCGAGCGTCACGGCGGCCTCCGCCGCCATCGTCCCCGACCCGGTGCGCGACGCACCCGCCGACAGCGCCGTGAGCCTGCGCCCGATCGGCACCTACGAGACCGGGGTGTTCGATCAGTCGGCCGCCGAGATCGTGCACGCGTACAAGAACCGCCTCTTCGTCGTGAATGCGCAGGCCGGTGCCGTCGACGTCCTCGATATGAGCGTCGCCACCAGCCCGACGAAGCTGTACTCCCTCACGGGCACCGGCGTGGCGAACTCCCTGGCCGTGCGGGCCGACGGTCTCGGCGTCATCGCGCTCGAGGACGCCGACAAGACCGCACCGGGTCGCCTGGTCTTCTTCGACGCGGATGCCGCCGAGCCGACCGTCCTGGGTGAGGTCACCGTGGGTGCGCTGCCCGACATGGTCACGATCTCGGCCGACGGCACGGTCGCCGTCGTCGCCAACGAGGGCGAGCCCGCCGACGACTTCTCGGTCGACCCCGAGGGCTCGGTGGGCGTCGTGGCCCTGCCCGCCGCGAAGGCCGCGCCGGGGCAGGACGCCGTGCGCACCGCCGGCTTCGCCGCCTTCGAGGCGGGCGGGTCGAGGCCCCTCGACGCCGACGTGCGCGTCTTCGGACCCGACGTCGCCGCGCCCGACCAGGGCGACACCCCGCTCGAGGCGAACCGCGTGAGCCGCAACCTCGAGCCCGAGTACGTCGCCGTCGCCGGCGGCACCGCGTACGTCGCCCTGCAGGAGGCGAACGCGATCGCGGTCGTCGATCTGGCGTCGGCGGAAGTGACCGGCATCCGGCCCCTCGGCGTCAAGGACTACGGCGTCGAGACGCTCGACGCGAGCGACCGCGATCCCGAGGACGCTCCCACGTACAACGAGAAGAGCTACCCCGGGCTGTACGGCATGTACATGCCCGACGGCATCCAGGCGTACGAGGCCGACGGTGAGACCTACCTCGTCACCGCCAACGAGGGCGACGGCCGCGAGTGGGGCGCCTTCACCGACACCGCCCGCGTGAAGGACCTCGGGGAGGATGGTCTCGCGCCGGTCTGCGCCGACAGCCCGCTCGCCGGCGCCCTCGACGATGCCGACCTCGGCCGCCTGAACGTCGCGACCGACATGGGCTTGAACGCCGACGGCACCTGCTACTCCGAGCTGTACACCTTCGGCGGACGCGGCTTCTCGGTGTGGAACACCGCGGGCGAGCAGGTCTTCGACTCGGGCTCCGACCTCGAGCGCATCACGCACGACGCGAACCCCGCGTTCTTCAACTCGAACCACTCGGAGTCGAACCTCGAGGGTCGTAGCGACGACAAGGGCCCCGAGCCCGAGAACCTCGCGATCGGCGAGGTCGACGGGCGCACCTACGCCTTCATCGGTCTCGAGCGCGTGGGCGGGGTGATGACCTACGACATCACCGACCCCGCGAACGCCACGTACGCCGGATACGTCGACAACCGCGACTTCTCGGTCTCGGTCGAAGACCAGCTCACCGGCGACGAGGCCGCCGACCGCGAGCTGCTGTCGCGGGCGGGCGACCTCGGCCCCGAGGGGGTCGAGTTCATCCCTGCCGCGTCCTCCCCCACCGGCCGCCCGCTCGTCGCGGTCGGCAACGAGGTGTCGGGGACGACGACGCTGTTCGCGGTGGAGAACCCCACCGTGAAGGACATCGACATCCTCACGATCAACGACTTCCACGGACGCCTCGAAGCGGGCTCGCAGGGCGAGGCCGGGGCAGCCGTCCTCGCGGGCGCGGTGACGGCCACGGAAGCCGGGAACCCGAACACGCTGTTCGTCTCGGCGGGTGACAACATCGGGGCCTCGACCTTCACCTCGCTCATCCAGGACGACTCCCCCACGATCGACACGCTGAAGGCCTCGGGCCTCGACGTCTCGGCGGTCGGCAACCACGAGTTCGACCGCGGCTTCGCCGACCTCACCGACCGGGTGCTCCCCGAGTACGGCGGCGGCGAGTACGGCCTGGGGGCGAACGTCTACAAGAAGGGCACGACCGAGCCGGCGCTCGACGAGTACGCCGTCAAAGAGGTCGACGGCGTGCGCGTCGCCTTCATCGGCACCGTCACCCCCGACACGGCCACGATGGTCGACCCGGCCGGCATCGCCGACCTCGAGTTCGGCGACCAGCTCGAGGCGGCGAACCGCGTCGCCGGGGAGATCACGGCGGGCGACCTCGCCGACGTCATCGTGCTGCTGACGCACTCGGGTGCCGCCGTCTCCGACGACTGCGCCGCCATCGCCGCCGACCAGGCCGGCTTCGGCAACCTCGCCCTCAACGCCTCGCCCGAGATCGACGCGATCGTCTCGGCGCACACGCACCAGACGTACGCGTGCGACCTCCCCGTGGCCGGCACCGACCGCACCCGCCCCGTGATCCAGGCCTCCGAGTACGGCAAGGCCATGGGCCGGCTCGCGCTCTCGTGGGACACGCGCACCGACTCGCTGGCATCCCTCACCGGAACCACGTTCCCGCTCGCGGGGGCCTTCGCTCCGGATGCCGTGATCGAGGCGAAGGTGGCCGAGTACGTGGCGCAGGCCGACGTCATCGGCGCGAAGCCGGTGGGCGAGATCAGCGGAGACATCCTGCGCGGCGGCACGCCCTCGGGCGCCGACCGCGGCGTCGAGTCGTCGATGGGCAACTGGGTGGCCGACGTGTACCTCTGGGCCACGTCGGAGAACCCCGCGTACGCCGGCACGACGGCGCAGATCGCGCTCATGAACCCGGGCGGGCTCCGCGCCGACCTCCTGAGAGGCGACGACGGCGTGGTCACCTACAAGGAGGCCGCGCTCGTGCAGCCGTTCGCCAACACCCTCGTGACCGTGACGCTGACGGGCTCGCAGCTCCGCGACATCCTGAACGAGCAGTGGAAGGCGGAGGGCGATCGTCCGAAGCTGCACCTGGGCGTGTCCGACGGATTCACCTACGAGTACGAGCAGGACGCGGCGAACCCGCGCGTCGGCGCGGTCGTGTCGATGGCCTACCAGGGTCGCGCGATCGCCGACACCGACACCTTCACGGTCGTGACCAACTCGTTCCTCGCGAACGGCGGGGACGGCTTCCCGACCTTCGCGGCGGGCACGAACCGCACCGACACCGGGCAGATCGACCTCGACGCGACGCTCGCGTACTTCGAGGCGACCCCCGTGGTCGACCCGGCTCCGCTCGGCCGCGCCGTGGTGGCCTCGGATGAGGCGCCGGGCGAGAACCCCGGGGAGAACCCGAGCGAGCAGCCGGGGGCTCCGGGGCCGGATGCCGAGAAGCCGGGCGAGCGTCCCGGTCAGGGTCTCGCGAACACCGGCGTCGAGGCGCCGTGGGGTCTGGCCCTCGCGGGCGGGTTCCTCGTGGTGGCCGGCGGCCTGGCTTTCGCCCTGCGTCGGCGCCGCACGCTCTGACCGTCGTCCGGGAACGGCCCTCCCCCTCGCGGGTGGGGGCCGTTCCCCTTTGCGTGAGGGGTCAGAAAGTGTCGCCTGGACGCGCTCGAGGCGACACTTCTCGACCCCTCACGCGCGAATGACGCGTCAAGCGCGGAGCAGCTGAACGTGGACCCCGGATGGGGCGGACTCGACGCGCCAGACGTGCCCGCTGCCGCGTACGGCCGGGGCCGCCTGCGCCGAGACCACCAGGGCCGTGTTCTCGTCGATCGCCACACCGTCGGTGACGAGCCCCGCGTCGACCGCGGCGACGAGACGCGAAAGGGTGCCCCACTGAGCGGCGTGCACGTCGACGGCGAAATCGAGGAGTCCGAGGCCCGGACGCACCTCGACCGCGTCGAGCTCTTCGCTCGCGTCGGCCGATACGACCTCGACCCCGGCGACGCGGTATCCGCCGACGAGCGCCGGCCCCGCGGCGATGGCCGCACCCGCCGAGAACCCGGCGTACGGCATGCCACCCGCCACCCGTTCGCGGAGCAGATCCCGAACACTGTGGAACGCGTCGCCGTACGCCGGGGTGAGGCCGCCGCCGACGAAGACGCCGTCGGCCTCGATCGCGGCATCCGCGAAGGTCTCGCCCTCGACGATCGCGTGCATCCGGATCTCGGGGGAGGCCGCACCGGCGACCTCCAGCACACCCCGGAAGCGGTCGGCCGACGCGTCGTCGTCGACCTCGAGCACGAGCAGCAGGGCGATCACGGGCGCGCGGTCGCCCGCCCGCTCGCGCGCCTCGCTCACGAAGGCTCCCAGCAACGACCCGCAGACGGCGACGTCACGGCCGCCGCCGAGAAGGAACACACTCATCCGCCCAGTATCCCCGGCCGGTCACCCGCGTGAGGGGTCGCTTTCTGTCGCCTGCAGCGCGGCGAAGCGACAGATCTTGACCCCTCACGCGAGGGAGAGACGAGGTCAGTACCGCCGCAGGAGCGCGGCCAGCGCCTGGCCGCCGCCGATGCACATCGTCACGACCGCGTACTCGAGGTCGCGGCGCTGCAGGTCGAGCGCGGCGCGCACCGTGAGGATCGCACCCGTCGCACCGACCGGGTGGCCGAGGGCGATCGCGCCGCCGTAGGGGTTGACCTTCTCGGGGTCGAGACCCGCGTCGCGGATCACCGCGACGGCCTGCGCCGCGAACGCCTCGTTCAGCTCGATCACGTCGACGTCGGCGGGGGTGAGGCCGGTCTGCTCCCACAGGCGCTGGAGGGCGATGACGGGCGCGTACCCCATGATCTCGGGGTCGACGCCGGCGGTCGTCACGGCCTCGAGGGTTGCGAGCCCGGGCAGTCCGCGCTCGCGCACGTCGTCCTCGCGCATCAGCACCATGGCGGCGGCACCGTCATTGATGCCCGAGGAGTTGCCGGCGGTGACCGACCCGTCCTTCTCGAAGGCGGGGCGAAGGCCCGCCAGGGCTTCCATCGTGGTTCCGGGTCGCGGGTGCTCGTCGACCGATACCTCGACCGGCCGCTTACCGCCGGTCGTCACGGGCACGATCTCCTCCGCGAAGGCCGCGCGGGCGGCATCGGTCGCTGCCCGTCGTTGGCTCTCGACGGCGAAGGCGTCCTGCTCTTCTCGGGAGACTCCGTATCGGGATGCCACGACCTCGGCCGTCGTGCCCATGTGCCGACCGCTGAAGGGGTCGGTGAGGATCGCGAGGGTGCCATCGAGGAGTGTCCGGTCACCGAGCCGGGCGTTGCCGCGCGCGCCGTAGTCGAGGAACGGGGTGCGCGACATGCTCTCGTCACCGCCCGCGACGGCGACGTCGATGCCGCCCCACCTCAGCTCCTGCGCGGCCGACCAGATCGCCTGCAGTCCCGACCCGCACAGGCGGTTCACCGTGAAGGCGGGGACGCGGGTGGGTAGGCCCACGGCGAGGGCGACGCGACGGGCGTTGTAAGCGTCGGGCCCGTTCTGCGCGATGCAGCCCATGACGACCTCGTCGACCGCGTCCTTCTCGACACCCGCGCGGCGCAGAGCCTCGGTCACCGCGACCGCCCCGAGCTCGTACGCGTCGACGCCCGAGAGCGATCCGCCGAAGGAGCCGATCGGCGTGCGTACGCCGGCGACGAGGACGATCCGCGGCTGAGGCATGAGAGGCTCCGATCCTGACATTTACAAGCATCGACATGGGCGCGAGCAGTGAAGGGATCCCGAGGGCGCACTGACCAGCGACGACGCGGGCTGGCGCCCGACCAATGAACACGTACGCCTCATGCCACTTCGCCCGTAGCCACGCTTCCACTCGACCCGTGCAGGGCAGGGCATATGCCAAGTCCAAGGCGTGGAGATGAAGAAGCTGAACCAAACAGGCGATCAGACGTAGATCCAGGGCGGCGAGTACTCGCGTAAGCCTCGGCCGTTCGCCTCACGGAACAGCTTGCCGACATCTGCGTGGACGACCCAATCATCAGCACGGACCCCCTTGATAGCCGTAACGGTGTCTCTCTCGAGTCATGCGTGAGCCACATCGTCTCACGCATGCGCCCTAGTATTGGCGCGTGACGACCCCATCCTTCGAAGACGCGGCGAGACGACACCTTCGAGACGCTCAGCACCTCGAGGCTGCGGGCTACCTGCCGAATGCGGATCATCTGAGTGGGTTCTCCGCGGAGTGCGCCATAAAGGGCCTCGTCGTCGATCACTTGGGAGGCCAGATGCATGGCCACCTCCCCGCCACCAGCAGCGGACAGAAGCTGGACAAACACATCGGGACGTGGCTTTGGTCCACTGTCGCCGCCTTGGCAAACGGAAGAACGGAGCCCGAAATCATAGCTCTGTTCCAAGCCCCCAACCCATTCGCAAACTGGCAGGTTGGCAGTCGCTACACGGACGGGTCCGGCATCACCACGTCGGACGTAGCTGCGCATATTGAAGGAGCGAGACTCGCCATTGTCGCCCTCGAGGCGGCCAAAATTGCGCACAACGGAGTTGCGAAATAATGCGCTTTGACGAAGCCGTGAAAGCTGCACTCTCGATCGCGGAAGAGTACGCAGTCGAACACCAGCAGTCCGTTATTGCGATCCGAGACCTGCTCGGCCGGACCGCACTCGCAATCGAGCAAGCACCTGATCCCGAGACGCTCACTCGCCTTCAAGAGCGACTTCACAGTGGTTGTTCGCCGTTCGTAGGAGGACAACCTGTCATCGTGCTCGATGAGATGTTCGCTCCAGAACTCATAATCGACTCGCCCGACCGTCGCCCAGCCCCTTTGACTAGCAGTCCGTCGGGGCGAGTAAGCCTAATCGAACGTGGCTTCGTCGGATCGGAGTGGCTCAACGCCAAAACTGATGTAAAAAGTCGGCGCGTTTCTCTATATGGCTTCAAGGGTGGGGTCGGTCGCAGTTCCGCCACATTCGCCTTAGCTCAACACATGGCGCGTCGGGGTCTCGCAGTCCTGGTGATTGATCTGGACCTCGAGTCAGCAGGCATTAGTACGATGCTTGCTCCCGACTCCGAAGACGAGCCAACTCACGGCATCCTGGACCATCTGGTCGAGTACGGGGTTGGAAACGCGGAAGGGTTGGATCTAGTAGCGCAGTCACGCTCTGTCGGGCAGTTCACGGGCAACGGTGAAGTTTGGTTCAGCTCAGTGGCTGGTCGCCCCCGAGAAGGCGCGAGCTACCTCGACAAGCTGAGCCGAGCGTATGTGGATCTCCCCGCGAACCCATTGCTCAACCGATCTGCGTTGCCGTTCGGACGACGCCTAGAAGCGGCGGTATCGGAGTGCGAGGCACAGGTTGCGAGCCGGAGCCGCACCCCGGACGTTGTTCTCCTTGACAGTCGCTCCGGCATCCACGACGTAGCCGCTGTTGCTATCACTCAACTAAGTGGCCTCTCTTTGCTCTTTGCGACAGACAACCCGCAGACGTGGCAGGGTTACACTGAACTTTTCTCTCGGTGGCAGAATCGACTTGATCCATCCATGCGTAACGTGCTGCGAGATCGCATCCAAATGGTCTCCGCGATGACCCCCCAACGTAACCGGTCCGAATACATTGAGGCATTCGCCGATCGCTCCCAAAGCTGTTTTGCCGCGACCATCTATGACGACGCAGAGGCCGACGCAAAGGACGCTTTCAACTTCGCCCCACAGGACGTGCTCGCCCCTCATTACCCGATATCGATCAATCACAGCGTCGACCTCATTGGCCTAGTGCCGGGAGTCGACGCCGAATGGGCGGAAAATGACGCCACTACGGTCGCATACTCCGAATTTGTAACCAGATCGACGGACCTGATCCTGGAGCCCAGCAATGCTTAGCCCTGACGAGTACCGAACACTCCTTACCGACTCACTGGACAGCGCTACCGATTCCGATACGACGCCACCGAACACCCGGACGCTCTACACACCGTTCCTGCACCGCCAGGCTCTGGATCCCAATGTGACAATCGTGCTCGGTGGTCGTGGGGTAGGGAAGACCGTCTGGTTTCAAGCGCTTCAGGACCCAGATCTTCGTCGACTCGCCGTCCATCGTTACCAATTGCCGATCCTGGACAAAGTTGACGCATCGCCCGCCTTTGGAACCTCGATTCGAAGGGAGTATCCAAGTCAACGTCGCCTGCAAAACTTGATAACGCGATTTAGTGCCGAGGACATTTGGACGGCTGTTGCTTTACATGGTTTTGGCGCATCAGGGATTCTTGCGATACCCGACTGGGATGAGCGCGTCCGATGGGTCAGCGAGAATCCCGGCGACGTTGAAGACAGTCTCCTGGAGATCGACGAGGCGGCTGGCGCGGCCGGACGGATTCGCCTTCTTCTCTTCGATGCCATGGACCGATTGAACAGTGATAGAGGAATAGCGGACGAATTAACAAACGGCGCGATGCGTCTCGCGCTGACGCTAAGAACGTCAACCCGGAACTTGCGGGCAAAGATCTTTATTAGAGAAGACATGTTCGAAAGCGCCGGCTCGAACTTCCCCGACGCCAGCAAGCTCACTAATAACAAGGTGGACCTGCGGTGGGACCCTGAGAGTCTCTACTCTCTGCTATTTCATCAGATGGCCAGTTCTGAAAGTGATCTCGCTAGCAGTTTCGCTATCGAGGCAGATTGGGCTCCAGGAAAGGCTGGGACGAGAGCCGAGCTAGAGCGTGCCCTTGGGCTTGTGGCGTCGGAGCACATGGGGACCAATCACCGAAAGGGATTGACTTACACATGGATTCCGAATCACCTCGCCGACGGCCGCGGACAGGTGAGCCCTAGGAGCTTCTTAAGCGCACTAAATGAAGCGAACATGCAGTCGCGCGCCGCTCACTCAGCGCACACGAAAGCACTACACTGGGACGCCATCCGAAGCGGCGTACAAAAGGCGTCAAGCATTCGAGTTTTGGAAGTGGGGGAAGATACCCCGTGGGTAACAAGCGCTCTCCAACCCCTAAGAGGGCAACAAGTTCCAATTGAACTAGACCAGGTGATCTCTTTGTGGGAGGACGCAGACCTCCACGTGGCTCTCGAGGAACAGAGCCACGCGACTGCTGACCTCCCAGAGGACGACGAGACTGCGTCAGTACCGACTGGCCCGACCAGTACTTCTTACGCCGCACTGATCGACAACTTGAAAGACTTTGGCATGTTCACAACGCGCGCGGATGGGCGCCTAGATTTGCCCGATGTTTACCGCATCGCCTTTGGTGTTGGTCGCCGAGGCGGCGTTCCACTCCTGAAGAACTAGCACAACCAAATCCCCATCCTCCGACTCTCACGCTGGATCACCCCAGCGGAAGCGACGAGGACGATCCGCGGCTCAGACATCAGAAGAGCCCCTTCGGGGCGGGGGCGGATGCCAGGATGCCGGGTTTGGCGACGATGGTTAGCTGCGCGACTTCGGTGGGGGTGAGTTCGGGCAGGCGCTGCGCGAGGGTGAGGAACCGGTCGATCTCTTCGGACAGGAGGACGGGTTCGGCGAGGGTGCGGAACTTGCGGATGTAGTCGTCGCGGGCGAAGGGGCGGGCGCCGAGGGGGTGGGCGTCGGCGACGGCGATCTCGTCCTCGACGGTGGACCCGTCGGTCAGGGTGATCACGACGCGTCCGCCGAAGGCTTTGTCGTTCGGGTCCTCGGAGTGGTACCGGCGGGTCCACTCGGCATCCTCGGCCGTCGTGACCTTGTGCCACAGCTCGACGGTGTCGGGGCGGGCGGCGCGGGCGGGCGTGTAGGAGTCGACGTGATGCCACGCGCCGTCTTGGAGGGCGACGGCGAAGATGTACGGGATCGAGTGATCCAGCGTCTCCCGGCTGGCGGTGGGGTCGTACTTCTGCGGGTCGTTCGCACCCGAACCGATCACGTAGTGCGTGTGGTGGCTGGTGTGCAGGACGATCGAGGCGATGTTCGCCGGGTCGGTGAGGTCGGGGCGTTCGCGGTGGAGCTTTCGGGCGAGGTCGATCCACGCCTGCGCCTGATACTCCGCCGAATGCTCCTTCGTGTACGAGTCGAGAATCGCCCGTTTGGGTTCCCCATCCGCGGGGAGGGGCACGTCGTAGGACGCGTCGGGACCGTCCAGCAACCACGCGATCACCCCGTCCTCCCCCTCGTAGATCGGCGACGGGGACGTCTCACCGCGCATCGCGCGATCGACGGCTTCGATCGCCATCTTCCCCGCGAACGCCGGCGCGTACGCCTTCCACGTGGAGATCTCCCCCTTGCGGGACTGGCGCGTCGCGGTGGTGGTGTGAAGGGCCTGGCCGATCGCCTGGGAGATGGTCTCCTGATCCAGATCGAGCAGGGTGCCGATGCCCGCGGCGGCGGCGGGACCGAGGTGGGCGACGTGATCGATCTTGTGCGTATGCAAGCTGATCGCGCGGACCAGGTCGATCTGGATCTCATACGCCGTCGCCAACGCGCGCACCACCGCCGCACCGTCACGACCGGTGTGCTGGGCGACGGCGAGGACCGGGGGGATGTTGTCACCCGGGTGGGAGTAATCCGCGGCGAGGAACGTGTCGTGATAGTCCAGCTCCCGCACCGCGACACCGTTGGCCCACGCGGCCCACTCGGGGCTCGTGCGCCGCTCCAGGAGGCATCCGAAGACCGTCGCCCCCGACCCCCCGATCGACACCGCATGATCCAGCGCCTGCTGCCGCGCCGCACTCACCGGCTCCCGGCTGAGCGACGCCGCCGCCACCGCGGCGTTATCGATCACCCGGTTGACGATCATGTCCACCACCTCGTCACCCACCGCCACCGGATCCACCGCGACCCGCGCGAGAGACCAAGCAAGCTGCCCCTCACGGACGAGGTTCTCCTCACTACGGTGGACACGAACATGATGCGTGATCGTCATGATCCCCAGCGTAGGCAGAAAGCGCAGGTCAGCGGCATCCACGTCCTTTCCGACGGACAGAATGCGCAGACCGAATCCCTGGCCGCGAACCCTCGCGCCGTCGCACGCCCGCTGCCACACTGGGCGCATGCTCGTCACTACCATGAACGATGTCCCGGGCCGTCAGATCGTCGAAGTCTTCGGCGAGGTGACCGGCCTCACCGTCCGTGCGCGCAACATCGGCGTGCAGTTCGGCGCCGGCCTCAAGTCGATCTTCGGCGGTGAGCTGCAGGGTCTGACGCAGCAGCTGCAGGAGAGCCGCGACGAGGCCAAGCAGCGCCTCATCGAACAGGCGCAGGCGCTCGGCGCCGACGCGGTGATCGCGATGCGCTTCGACACCAGCGAGGTGGCGCAGAACTTCCAAGAGGTCGTCGCCTATGGCACCGCGGTGAAGCTGGGCTGAGTTCGCCTCGGGACCCGAGGGCCTCGGGGCCTCGGGGCCTCGGGGCTCTGGGCCCTGGCGGCCCGGGGGCTGGGGCCCTGCTCTGGGCCGCGAGGGTCGGGGCGCGATCAGGCCCGGCCCCACGACTCCAGCGTGAGCGGGACGGAGGCCAGCGTCGCGAGCGCGCCGTCGCGATCGGCGCGGGCGAGGGTGAGCCCGGCCACCACGAGCGAGGCGCAGACCGCGGCGAGCGCGTCGACGGCATCCGGAGCGAGGTCGGGGCGACGGTCGGCGACCGCGGCACGGATCGCGGCGCGCATCTCGGCGGCGTATCCCGACACGAGCGTGCGCACCTCGGCGTCGTCGCTCGCGAGCGGCGACGAGCCCGCGTTGAGCAACAGGCACCCGAGGCGGGCCCGCGGGGTGTCGGCCGCGATCGCCTCGCGCATCTCGGCGACGTAGGCCTCGAGCGCCCCCGGATCGCCCCCGCCGAGCGGCCGCAGCCGCGTGCGCACGACGTCGTCGAGGTACGCCGCGAGGACCGCGTCGAACAGTCCGCGCTTGCTGCCGAAGGCGTGGTAGATGCTCGACCGGGTGAGACCGGTCGCCTCCTCCAGCTCGGCGATGCCCGCCTCCGCGTATCCGCGCCGCCAGAACACATCGCGTGCGGCGTCGATGACGGCTGAGCGTTCAAAGCTCGGCATCCTGCCCATGATCTCTCCCTCGCGAGGTGGTCGCGCCGGCCGGGGTGCCCGATGCCCCTTGCATTTTCCACACGCGGGTCTATATTAGACCGGTCGTTACACAATAACCCACGGAGGAACAATGCGCGCGATCATCCACCACGAGTTCGGCGAACCGGCCGACGTTCTCGGCGTCGAAGAGGTCGACACGCCGACCCCCGGCCCCGGCGAGGTGCGTCTGCGCGTCACCCTCTCCCCCATCCACAACCACGACCTGTGGACCATCCGCGGCACGTACGGGTACAAGCCCGACCTTCCCGCGCGCGCCGGCACCGAAGCGGTCGGAGTCGTGGATGCCGTCGGCGAGGGCGTGTCGCTCGAGATCGGGCAGCGCGTCGCCACCGGCGGCACCTTCGGGGTGTGGGCCGAGTACGTGATCGCCCCCGCGGCGGGCCTCATCCCGGTCTCCGACGCCCTGTCCGACGAGGTCGCCGCGCAGCTGGTCGCCATGCCGTTCAGCGCGATCAGCCTCCTGCACTCGCTCGACCTGAAGGCCGGCGACTGGATCGTGCAGAACACCGCCAACGGCGCCGTGGGGCGCATGGTCGCGCAGATCGCGAAGGCCCGCGGCATCCACGTCGTCGGTCTCGTGCGCCGCCAGAGCGCGGTCGACGAGCTCGCGGCCCAGGGCATCGACAACGTCGTGTCGACCGATGCCGACGATTGGCGCGACCAGGCCCTCGCCCTCGTCGGCGACGGCAAGGTCGTCGCGGGCGTCGACTCGGTCGGCGGGCCGGCCGCGGGCCAGGTGCTCTCGCTGCTGAGCGAGAACGGCACGCTCGTCATCTTCGGTTCGATGGGCGCGGGCACGCTCGAGCTCGGCGCCGGCGACCTCATCTTCCGCCAGGCCACCGTGAAGGGCTTCTGGGGCAACGTCGTCAGCAAGACGATGGATGCCGACACCCGCGGCGCCCTGTTCGGCGAGCTGTCGCGCTACCTCGCCGACGGCACCGTGACGCTCCCCGTCGCGGCGACGTTCGGCCTCGACGACGTCCGCGAGGCGATGGTCGCGAGCGACGCGCCCCGCGTCGGCAAGGTGCTGCTGCGCCCGTGAGCTGAGGGGCGGGGCGGGCCCTCCGGCCGGGGCGCCACTGCGGCGCTCCGGTCGGGGCGGCGCCGCGGCGCCCCGCCCATCGAGTGTCCGAAACACCCGGACGATTCTTCGAGACGTCCGGGTGTTTTGGACACTCAACGGGTGCGAGAGCCCGCGCCTATGCTCCGGGCAGGGCCTCGAGGGCGGCGTCGAGCGCGGGGCGCTGGCCCTTCACAAGCGCGTCGCGCGCGGCATCCAGAGCCATCCACTCGGCGCGGTCCACTTCGGGGAACGACGCCGTGCGCCCCGAGCGAGGCGGCCACTCCATCTCAAAGGTGCCGAACGAGAATCCGGATGCCGTGAACCCGGCGCCGTCGCCCGCGAACACGACGACCTTCTTGCCCGAGGAGTACGCGAAGGTGCCGAGCTCGACCCACTCGACCTCGGGCGGCTCGACGCCCAGTTCCTCGCGGAACTCGCGGCGGGCGGCATCCAGCGCCCCCTCGGTGTCGGGGTCGTACTCGCCCTTGGGGATCGACCAGGCGCCCGCGTCCTTCTTCGCCCAGAACGGCCCGCCCATGTGGGCGATGAACACCTCGGGCGCGGGTGTCAACCGGTACAGCAGCAGGCCCGCACTCCAGACGACCATCAGGCGGCGGCCGCCGGAACGCGCGCGGCCTCGTCGACGATCACGTCGGCGCGCTTGCGATACGTGCGCGCCGTAACGCGATCGAGGGCGATCTGCCCGCGCATCTTCTCGGCTTTCTCATAGAGCGAGGGTCCACCGAATCCGGTGAGCACCTTCACCAGCACGGGCAGCAGCTCGATCATGAAGAACAGCGCCGCGATCAGGTAGTGCGCCCAGCGGAGCACCGGCTCGCGATCCGACAGCCGTTCGAGCGCGGTGATCTGGCTGAGCAGACCGACCGCTCCCGCGTTGCCGTCGGCGACGGATGCCGCGCGCTGGTTGTACGCGGCCAGCGCGGCCTCGTACTGGGTGCGGGCGGCGGGAAGCTGGTCTTGCGCCTGCTGCTTGTTCTGCTCGGCAGAGGAGGCCGCGGCCTCGGTCCCCGCGGCGTTGGCGGCGGCGAGCGCGCTCTGGGCCTGCGCGAGCTGCGCCGAGAGGCTGTCGTACGCCGACTGGGCCTGGGTCAGCTGCGCCTCGGCCGCGTCGGAGCTCGCCCCGTTGCCGGGCACGCCGGAGCAGCCCGCGACCTCCCCGGCACCCTGACCGGTCAGCTCGCACTGGTAGACCGCGCGGGCCTGGTCGATCACGGCCTGCTGCGCCGCGAGCTGTTGCGTGAGCTGGTCGACGGTCTGCTGCGCCGCGGCCGATTCGGCCGATGTCGACGATGTGCCGGTCACGATGCCCGTCGCGGCCTGGTTCTCAAGGGCCGCCACCTGGGCACTCGCGGCGTCGAGGGCCTGCTTCTCGGGGCCGTTCGTCACGGCATCCTGATCGCTCAGCGCCTGGGTCACGTTCGTGGAGTTCACCTCGCGCGCGATGTCGTTCTGGAACACCTGCAGCACGAGCGGTTCGGCGACGACGATGCCGATCAACGCCGCCATGATCACGCGCGGGAACGCGAGGCCGAGCAGACGGAAGACGTTCTTCGTCGAGCGCATCGTCGAGGTGAGGAAGCGGTCGAGGTTGAAGATGATGAGGCCCCACACCAGCGCGAGCGGGATCGCGAGGAAGATGCTGACGCGCACGCCGGTGAGCAGCGCGAACATCATCGACAGGGCCGACACGAGCGCGGTGCCCGCGAGCACGAGGAACATCTGCACGAAGCGCGGCACCTCTTCGGGCACCTCGTTCAAGACGTCGTTGTCGGCCCCGCCGAGCACGGCCATGCGGCGGATGAGCGAGAGCCGCGGTCGACGCGGATCGTCGCGGCGAAGGCGAGGCGGACGGGATCCGGATGCCACGGTGTCGGGCACCCCGCCGTCGGAGGCCCCACCGTCGGATGCCCCACCGTCGGATGCCGTACGGTCGGGCTCGTCGGAGGGGTCGACGCTCTCGACGACCGGGGTCTCGCCGGTCTCGACCGCGTCGCGCTCGAGGACGAGCGTCTCGTCGACGGACGACACGGTGTCGGGCACCCCGCCTCGGTCGGCCGTCACGGAGTCCCGCTCGGCGCTGTCGATCGGAACGGTCGGATCGTCGGCTCCGGGAGGGGCTCCCCACGGCTCGATCGTGGGATCCTGCGGCGACGGACGGGCCGCCGAACTCTGCGCGGCGAGGATGTCGTCGAGATACTGCTCGCGTTCCTCGTCCGTCGTGAACTCGATGCGGCCGTCGGAGCCGAAGCGACCGGGCCGGTGAGCGGAAAAGGACATTCGCACAGGGTACGACGCGATCCCTGCCCTCTCCTGAGCGGGGCCTGAGGCCCCGCCGGGGATTGCGCCACGCGCCGCGGGCACCCGAAGGCGGGCCGGGTACCTCCGCCTGACCCGCCCGCGCGGAACCTCAGACCAGGCGCTTCTTCGGCGACACCTCGTACGTGTTCTCCGGGTCGGAGAACACCGCGTCGCCGAGAGCCGCGTCGATCGCGGCGAGGGTGTCGGCATCGAGGGTCACACCCGAGGCCTTCACCGTGTCGGCCAGCTGCTCCGGACGCGACGCGCCCACGAGAGCGGCGGCGATGTTCGGGTTCTGCAGCACCCACGCGATCGCGAGCTGCGGCAGGCCGAGGCCGGCCTCGTCGGCGATCGGCGTGAGGCGCTGCACCGCCTCGAGGACGTCGTCGCGGAGGAACCGCTTGATGAAGGTGGCGCCGCTCTTCTCGTCGGTCGCGCGGGAGCCCTCGGGCACGGGCTGCCCGGGCAGGTACTTGCCGCTGAGCACGCCCTGCGCCATCGGCGACCAGACGATCTGCGAGATCCCGAGCTCTTCGCTGGTGGGCACGATCTTGCCCTCGATCACGCGCCACAGCATCGAGTACTGCGGCTGGTTGGAGATCAGCTGGATGCCGAGCTGCTTCGCCAGGGCGTGGCCCTCGCGCAACTGTTCGGCGGTCCACTCGGACACCCCGATGTAGAGCGCCTTGCCCTGACGCACGACGTCGGCGAAGGCCTGGAAGGTCTCTTCGAGCGGCGTCTCGTAGTCGAAACGGTGCGCCTGATAGAGGTCGACGTAGTCGGTGCCGAGGCGCTTCAGGGAACCGTTGATCGAGTCCATGATGTGCTTGCGGCTGAGCCCGGTGTCGTTCGGCCCCATCGGGCCGGTGGGGAAGTACACCTTCGTGAAGATCTCGAGCGACTCGCGCCGCTGCCCCTCGAGGGCTTTGCCGAGCACCGTCTCGGCCGCCGTGTTGGCGTAGGTGTCGGCGGTGTCGAAGGTCGTGATGCCCGCGTCGAGCGCGGCATGCACCGTCGCGATCGCGGCATCGTCGCCGATCTGCGAGCCGTGGGTCACCCAGTTGCCGAGGGTGATCTCCGAGATCTTGAATCCACTGTTTCCGAGGTAGCGATAACCGACCATCCCTCCACGCTAGACCCCGCCTCCGACACTCGGGCCGCGGCATCCTCCCCCGTCTCCCCCGTCTCCCCCGTCTCCGCGCGTGAGGGGTCGGTTTCTGTCGCTTCGCGCGGCGGAAGGCGACAGAAACCGACCCCTCACATGGGCGATCAGAGGATGCCGAGCTCCATCGCCCTCGTCACGGCGCGGGTGCGATCGGCGACGTCGAGCTTGGTGAAGGCCTTCAGCAGGTGCGTCTTCACCGTCGCTTCGCCGAGGTGCAGGCGCCGCCCGATCTCGCGGTTGGTCAGGCCCTGGGCGACGTGGCCGAGCACCTCGACCTCGCGGGGCGTGAGCAGCGGAGGAGGGGCGGGGCGGCCGGCGTGCGCGACCAGCACCCGCGCCACGCTCGGCGCGAGAGCGACCTCCCCCGCCGCGACGGCACGGATGCCCGCGAGCAGCTCGGCCTCGGGCGCCGCCTTCAGCAGGTATCCGGCCGCCCCCGCCGCGACCGCACGCACGATGACGTCATCGCTCTCGTACGTCGTCAGCACGATGACGCGCGTCTCCGGCACCGCCTCGCGCAGCAGCGCGGTCGCTTCGTCGCCGTCGCGGCGTGGCATCCGCATGTCCATCAGCACGACGTCGGGTCGCTCGCGCTCGACGACGGCCACCGCCTCCACGCCGTCGGCGGCGACGCCGACCACGGTCATGTCGTCGGCGGCATCCAGGATGCCGGTGAGCCCGGCCCGCACGATCGGATGGTCGTCCACGATCACGACGCGGATCACGCGACCACCGCCCCGCGCGTCACCCGCGCGGTCAGCACGACCGCGCCGGGTGCGCCGTCGACGTGGAGTTCTCCGCCGCACGCCGCCAGACGGGCTCGGAGCCCCGGAAGACCGAAACCCGCGGCCGGGGCACCGGGGTCGAAACCGACGCCGTCGTCGCGCACGCGCAGCTCGACCGCGCCGTCGACCTCGACCAGCGTGACCTCGATCCGCCGCGCCGCGGAGTGGCGGCGCGCGTTCGACAGACCCTCTTGCGCGCACCGGAGCAGAGCGACCTCGCTCTCGCGCTCCAGTCCCCCCACCGCCTCGGCTCGCACCACGATGTCGAGGCCCGTCTCCCGCGCGGTGCGCGCGGCGAGGATCTCGAGGGCGTCGGCCAGTCCCGTGCCGGTCGAGACGGGGGCGCCGGCGGCGACGAGCGTCCGGCTCTCGGCGAGGGCCACGCGCGCGGCATCCTCGACGAGCGCGAGCGTCTCGTCGTCGAGCGCACCCGTCGACAGCTCGCGCCGGGCGCGCTGCGCGAGCATGACCGTGCCGGCGAGGGTCTGCGCGATCGTGTCGTGCATCTCGGCCGCGAGACGCTCGCGCTCGGCGATGACCCCGGCGTCGTGGTGGAGGGAGGCGAGTTGCGCCTGCGCGTCGGTGAGGGTCATCACGAGCCTGTCGCGCTCGGCTCCGTAGCGGGAGATCGCGGTGATCCAGAGCCCCAGCACGACACTGGACGCGAACGACGCTGCCTGCACCACGGCCAACACGGCCCATGACCCGCCGTCGGTCCACGGGACGAGGGCCGCGAGGAGCGCCAGTGCCGACGCGAGGCTCGCCCCGACGGCGATCCGGGTCGTTCCCGCCGCCGTCCACAGCAGCGGGTAGATCCAGAACTGCAGCATCGCCAGCCAGGGAACGAGCACGGTCAGTCCGGCCACCACCGCGATCGTGACCGTCATGATCGCGATCTCGAGCGCGCCGAACCTGTCGGCCGGACGGCTCAGCAACCGCGGGAGGGCGACGAACATGCCGACGGCGTAGACGGCGAGAACGCCGACGACCACGAGGGCGGAGCTCCAGGCGATGCCCGATGCGAACACCGAGGCCACGGACATTCCACTGCCGACCGCGACCGTCGCGATCAGGGCGGTGCGCCACGCCCGACCGGTCGACGGATCCGCGTCGCCTGCGCCCGAGGCGGCGGTCGTCGCAGACATCACGCGTCCTTCCGGATCCAGCGGAAGGTCACGCGCACCACGGCGAGTCCGACCACGAGCCACAACCCTGTCACGAGCAGGATCAGCGGGTGATCCCACGAGCCCGACGGCTCGGCGGCGGCGAAGCCGTCGGGCAGGAACACCGAGCGGAAGCCCTGCGCGAGCCACTTCAGCGGGAAGACGCTCGCGACGTTCTGCAGCCACTCCGGCAGGGCGGCGAAGTTGATGTAGACGCCCGAGATGAACTGCAGCAGCAGCACGATCGGGATGACGACACCGGTGGCGCTGCGACCGGTGCGCGGCAGCGCCGACAGGCCGATGCCGAGGATCGCGCAGGTGGTGACGCCGAGCACGAACACCCACGCGAACGTCAGCCAGCGCTCCGGCTCGGTCGGCAGCGGCACCCCGAAGAACACCGCGGCGACGACGATCAGCAGCAGCGACTGCAGGAAGCCGGTCACCAGCACCTGGCCGAGCTTGCCGATGAAGTACGACACCGGGCTCAGCGGCGTCCCACCGAGGCGTTTGAGCGTGCCGTCGCTGCGCTCCATCGCGATGTCGATCGACATGTTCTGCAGGCCCGACAGCAGCACGCCCGCGGCGAGCATCGCGGGGAGGTAGAACTGCGCGGCATCCACTTCATCGCCCGGAGGACCGAAGGTCTGAGCGTCGAAGGCGACGGCGAAGATCAGCAGGATCATGACGGGGAACAGGAAGGTGAAGAACACCGAATCGCCCTGCCGGAAGTACGAGCGCACCTCGAAGGCGATGCGGGCGGCACCGAGGCGCAGCATGCGGCTCACGCGGCACCTCCCGCGGCGGCCGTGCGGCGTTCGTCGGCACCGAGGAACGACAGGTAGACGTCCTCGAGGCTCGGCCGCACGACCTCGAGTCGCTCGGGCTCGCCGCCGCGGGCGTAGAGCGCGGCGACGAACGCGCCGGGGTCGCCGGTGCGCTCCTCGCGCATCACGCCCTGCTCGCGCCACCGCACGACGGGCACGCGGGCGTCGGCGCCGCCGAGCGCGTCGATGCGACCCACGGATGCCACGCGCCCGGCGACGAGGATCGCGGCGCGCTCCGACAGCTCGGCGGCCTCGTCGAGGTAGTGGGTGGTGAGCAGGATCGTCGTGCCTTCGGCCTGCAAGCCCCGGATGAGGTCCCAGAACTGGCGGCGCACTTCGGGGTCGAAGCCCGTGGTCGGTTCGTCGAGGAACAGCAGTTCGGGGCGGCCGATGATCCCCAGGGCGACATCGACACGACGACGCTGGCCGCCGGACAGCTTGCGGACGCCGACCCTCGCCTTCTCGCTCAGACCGACCGCGGCGATCACCTCGTCGACGTCGCGCGGCCGGGGGTAGAACGAGGCGAAGTGCGCGAGCAGCTCCCGCACGGTCGCCGTGGGCGCCTCGCCGGTGTTCTGCAGCACGATTCCGAGGCGCGCCTTCCAGTCGAGGCCCCCGCGGTGCGGGTCGACACCCAGCACGCTCACCTCGCCGCTCGTGCGGTCGCGGTAGCCCTCGAGGATCTCGATGACGGTGCTCTTGCCGGCGCCGTTCGGGCCGAGCAGCGCGAACGTCTCACCCCGGCGGATGTCGAAGCTCACCCCGCGCAGCGCCTCGAGGCCCCCGCGGTAGGTCTTGCGCAGGTTCTCCACCCGCACGACGTTCTCGCTCATGCCCTCAGTCTGACCGCGCGCGACCTCGACCGGAACGACGAAGCGGTGGAGCCGGCGTCCACCGATCGGTGGACCCGGCGGCGACGGGGCCTCAGCCCGGATCGGTCGGATCCCCGTCCACCGTCCACGCGGTGACCGAGACGGTCGATCCCTCGACGATGTCGAGTTCGAGAGGCCACGACCCCCGCACCATGCCGGGCGTCTGCGCGGCCCAGACCGTGTTCGTGACGAGTGCCCCGTGCGGGGAGGCGGCATCCCAGCCGAGGACGGTCACGGCCGATCCCCCCGCGGGGATCTCGATGCGCTGGGGGCCGGGGTCCTGCGCCATGAAAGACCCGCCGTGCTCGATCGTGACGTCGAGGAGGTGTCCGTTCTGGTCGCCGAAGGCGATGTCGGGGTATCCCTCGATCACGCAGGGCTGCTCCGAGAAGTTGAACAGCTCGAGGGGCAGGCCGCGGTGCCCCGTGGCCGCGTCGGGCTCCCCCTTCAAGACGGTCGCCCTGTCTTCCGTGCACCACTGCGGGTCCTCGGGGACCGCGGCGTCCGCCGTCTCGGGCACGGGCACGCCCGCGGCATCCGGGTCGGGGAGCGCCCCGAAGCTGGAGGCCGCGTCGACCTCCTGCTGCGCGGCGACCTCGGCCTCGATCGCGGCGTTGCGTCCCGCGTCGGTCACGGCACCCGCGAGCACCACGGCCACGACCGCGGCGGCGGCGACCGGCACCAACCAGAGAGGGGGGCGTGCGGGCGCGGGCTCCGCGGCCGGAACGCGCGCGATCAGCGCCGGGATCCATCCGACCGCGAGCCCCCACAGGGCGCCCGCCGCCGCGGCGACGCCGAAGCCGCTCGAGAGCAGTCCGCGCGGGCCGAACGAGACGATCCACGACCATCCGGCACCGAGATCGAAGCCCAGCCCGACGAGGGCGGCGGCCACGACCAGCGCGAACCACGACGACACGACGCGGGATCCCCGGCGGCGCAGCAGAGTGACGAGCACCGGGAAGACCACGCCGAGCACGACGCCGCCGACGACGGTCGCCGCGACGCCGTAGCCGCCGGCCTGGTAGGCGGTCAGGCTCGTGGGCACCAGCTCGGGCAGGAGGTTCGCGAGCTGGGCGACCCCGCTCGGAATCTGCAGCAGAGCGTCACGCACACCCGCGGTGGCGATCCAGAGCGCGGTGACGACGGCGGCGGACAGGAGCAGGCGACGGGTGAGGAGGGGAGGCATCGCTCTCATCCTGTCGCAAAGGGCGGTCCGAGACCGAACGTGGTGTCAGCCCACCGGCGTCGCGGCGGCGGCGACCTCGTCTTCCTCGGTCGCGACGAGCTGACCGCACGCCCCGTCGATCTCCTTGCCGCGGGTGTCGCGGAGGGTCGTCGGGATGCCGGCGTCATTGAGCCGTCGGACGAACTCGTTCTGCACCGGAACCTCGGATGCCGTCCAGATCGAGCCCGGCGTCGGGTTCAGCGGAATGGGGTTCACGTGCACCCAGCCGCGACCGCGGGCGTTGAGCTTGTCGGCCAGCAGGTCGGCGCGCCAGGCATGGTCGTTCATGTCTTTGATCAGGGCGTATTCGATCGAGACGCGGCGCCCCGTCTTGTCGAAGTAGGCGCGGGCGGCATCCAGGGCCTCGTCGACCTTCCACCGCGAGTTCACCGGGATGAGCTCGTCGCGGAGGCCGTCGTCGGGCGCGTGCAGCGACAGCGCGAACGTCACCGGGATGTCTTCGTCGGCGAGCTTCTTGATCGCCGGGACCAGGCCGACGGTCGACACCGTGATGCCGCGGGCGCTCATGCCCAGCCCGTGCTCCTTGTCGACCATGACTCGCACGGCCTGCATGACGCGCGCGTAGTTGGCGAGCGGCTCCCCCATGCCCATGAAGACGATGTTCGAGACGCGGTCGAGCGAGTGGTCGTCGCGTTTCTTGCCGCCGAGGCCGCCGGCGGCGATGAGGGCGTTCGCCCGCACGATCTGCTCGATGATCTCGGCCGCCGACATGTTGCGGGTCAGCCCCGCCTGCCCGGTCGCGCAGAACGGGCAGTTCATGCCGCACCCGGCCTGCGACGACACGCAGAGGGTGATGCGGCCGGGGTAGCGCATGAGCACCGACTCCACCAGCGCGCCGTCGTGCAGCTTCCACAGGAACTTGATCGTGTCGCCGCGGTCGGTCTCGAGGCGGCGCACCTCGGTGAGCAGGGGCGGGAGCATCCCCGCGACGAGCTCTTCACGACCGGATGCCGGAAGGTCGGTCATGTCGGCCGGGTCCGACGTGTAGTGGGTGAAGTAGTGCTTTTCGAGCTGCTTCGCGCGGAAGCCCGGCAGGCCCAGTTCCTTGACCTTCTCGACGCGCTCGGCGGCGGTGAGGTCGGCGAGGTGCACGGGCGGCTTGCCACGCTTGGGGCTCGCGAACTGCAGGAGCGGGCGGCCGGTCTCGTCCTTGGCCTGCTGCCACCCCTCGGTCTGGGGGCGGACCTGACGTCCGGTCTGGGGCCGGGTCTCGCGGATGCCGGTGTCGGCCGGCGCCCCCGCGGGGCGCGCCTGCCGGGGCGTGGTGGTGCGCACGGGGGGCTGGTCAGTCATGGTTTCCAGGGTACCGGGGCGCACCTGAGCGCGTCCCGCACGCGTGAGGGGTCAAGAACTGTCGCTGGGGGCCGCCCGAAGCGACAGTTCTTGACCCCTCACACGTCGACGCGCCGCCTAGGATGCATCCCATGCCCGGTGCCGGTGACGCCTCCCTCCCGCCCGGCGGCGTCCAGAGGCTTCTGAACAACAACGTCGTCGTGGCGATCGACGCCGACGGCCGCGAGCGGGTGCTCATGGGCCGGGGCATCGGGTTCCAACTCAAACACGAGGGGCGCGTCGACCCGACCAAGGTCGAGAAGACCTTCGTGCTCGACCAGGGCAGCGACACGGCGCACGCGCAGAAGCTGCTCACCGACGCGCCGTACGCGCTCGTCCAGGCCGTGCTGCGGGCCGTCGACCACGCCGAGCGTGAGCTCGGCCGCGACCTCGGCCGCCGGCTTCCGCTCGCCGTCATCGACCACGTGAACTACGTCATCGAGCGCCTCGATCAGGGAATCCGCATCCCCGGCACCTCGATGCCCGAGCTGCGCATCCTCCACCCCGACGAGTCACGCGTCGCCGAGCACATGGCCGCCTCGATCTCGGCATCCCTCGACCGGGAGCTCCCACCCGAGGAGGGCGTGTTCCTCACCATGCACCTGCTCAACGCCACGCGCGACGAGCCGAACGGCACCGCCGCCCTGCTGTTCCGGCGCGTGCAGCACGTGGTGCGCACCGTCGAGACCGGGCTCGGAGTCACGCTCGACACCGCCGGCCCCGACTTCGCGCGCTTCATCCTGCACGTGCAGTTCCTGCTGCAACGGCTGGTGAATCGGGCGATGCTCTCCAGCGGAGACTCGTCGTTCTTCGAGTTCGCCAAGCAGCGCTATCCCCGCGCCTTCGGCATCGCCGAGAGCGTGAAGGGCTACGTGCTCGCGGCGACGGGGTCGACGCTCACCGACGAGGAGGTGCTGTACCTCACCGTGCACGTCGAGCGACTCGCGACGAGCATGGGGCGCGCCGACGACAGTGGCGCGCCCGACGCACCGGTGCTATAGTCACCGACGCAGGCGTCACGCCTGCCGACGATTTTCCGGATTGTTACCGCGCGAGCGGGCAAGACCTGAATCCACACCACTGACGAGTGGTGAACGGATTCGGGTCTTTTTTATTGCCCGAAACACACCGGAAGCGTCGCCACAGAACATCACAGGCCGCACAGGAGCGGTGAAAGGCAGGCGTATTCCGATGGCGGATCACGCGAAGACAGCGGCGAGCGTTCTCGCCGGTGTCGGAGGAGAGAGCAACGTCCAATCCCTCGTGCACTGCGCGACGAGGCTGCGATTCGTGCTCAAAGACGAGAGCAAAGCGGATGCCGCAGCCATCCGCGCCACCCCCGGCGTCATCACCACGGCTCAGGCGGGCGGGCAGTACCAGGTAGTCATCGGCAACGACGTCCCCGACGTGTACGCGGCCATCCAGGCGCAGACGAAGCTCGGCGGCGCCGGCGGCACCGACGGCGCGGACGGCGGGCCGAAGGGCAACCTCTTCAACCGCTTCATCAAGATGATCTCGGCCATCTTCACCCCGGTGCTGTGGGCGCTGGCCGGCACCGGACTGCTGAAGGCGTTCGTCGCCGCGGCCGTGACCTTCGGCTGGCTGGATGCCACGACCACCACCTACGTCATCCTCAACGCCCTCTCGGACGCGCTGATCAACTTCCTCCCGATGGCCCTCGCCATCACCGCCGCGCGCTACTTCAAGGCGTCGGAGTTCACGTCCTTCGCCATCGCCGGCGCCCTGGTGTACCCGTCGATCGTGGCCCTCAACGGTCAGCCCGACATCACGTTCTTCGGCATCCCGGTGACGATGGTGAGCTACGTGTCGAGCGTCATCCCGATCATCGTGATCGTGTGGCTGCAGAGCCACGCCGAACGGTTCCTGCTGAAGGTGCTGCCCAGCGCCGTGAAGCGCTTCCTCACCCCGATGATCGTGGTGGCCATCGCCGTGCCGCTGGTGTTCCTCGCCATCGGCCCGCTCTCGAGCCTCATCGGCGGCGGCCTCGCCGCGGCGATCGGCTGGGTCTTCCAGACCGTGCCGTGGCTGGGTGGCGCGATCATGGGCGGCCTGTGGCAGGTGTTCGTGATCTTCGGTCTGCACTGGGGCCTCGTGCCGCTGTTCCAGCTCGAGCTGCAGACCACCGGCCAGATGCTGCTCATCGGCCCGGTGTTCGCCGCCGTCCTCGCCCAGGCGGCCGCGGTCGCCGGCGTCCTCGTGCGCACCCGCAACCAGAACCTCCGCTCGCTCGCCGCTCCCGCGACGCTGTCGGGCTTCCTCGCCGGCATCACCGAGCCCGCGATCTACGGCATCAACCTGCCGCTGAAGCGCCCCTTCGCCTTCGGTATCGTCGGCGGCGCGCTCGGCGGCGCGGTGATCGCCATGGGCGGCGTGTTCTCGAAGGCCTTCGTCGTCCCCTCCGGCCTCGCGCTGCCCGCGCTGCTCGGCAACGGCAACATGGTCATGCTCGGCATCGGCCTGGCCGTCGCGATCGTCGTGCCGTTCCTGCTCACGGTCCTCATCGGCTTCGCCGACCCGGTCGACGCCGCTGCTCCCGTCGCGCCCGTCGCCGCGACCGACACCACCGTGCTCAGCCCCGTCGACGGAACCGTCGGCGCGCTCAGCGAGGTTCCGGATGCCGCCTTCGCCGACGGCTCGCTCGGCAAGGGCGTCGCGATCCGCCCAACGTCGGGCGCGGTGTACGCCCCCTTCGACGCCACGGTCGTCGCCGCCTTCCCCACCGGTCACGCGATCGGGCTGCGCGGGACCGACGGCGTGGAGCTGCTCATCCACGTCGGGCTCGACACGGTCAAGCTCGGCGGACAGCACTTCACGCTGAAGGTGCAGTCCGGCGCCGAGGTGAAGGCCGGCGATCTGCTGCTCGAGTTCGACGGCGACGCCATCGAGAAGGCCGGCTACGACCTCATCACCCCGGTCATCGTCACCAACGGCGATCTGTACCCCGACGTCGCCGACGTGGCATCCGGACCTCTCTCGCACGGCGAGACGCTGTTCCGTGCCGTCTCGGTCGACTCCCTCACCACCGCCCACTGACCCCTGGAGAAACGAACGATGACGACCACTCCCTTCCCCGACGGCTTCCTGTGGGGCGGCGCCACCGCCGCGAACCAGATCGAGGGCGCGTACGACGAGGACGGCAAGGGGCTCTCGGTGCAGGACGTGATGCCGAAGGGCATCTCGGGTCCGCGGAGCGCCGAGCCCACGCCCGACAACCTCAAGCACGTCGCGATCGACCACTACCACCGCTACGCGGAGGACATCGCGCTCTTCGCCGAGATGGGCTTCGGCGTGTACCGCTTCTCGATCGCGTGGAGCCGGATCTTCCCGAACGGCGACGAGACCGAGCCGAACGAGGCGGGCCTGGCGTTCTACGACCGCGTGCTCGACGAGCTCGAGAAGCACGGCATCGAACCGCTCGTGACGATCTCGCACTACGAGACGCCGCTGCACCTCGCCGAGCAGTACGGAGGCTGGACGAACCGCGACCTCATCGGGTTCTACGAGCGCTACGCCCGCACGCTGTTCGAGCGCTTCGGCGCCCGCGTGAAGTACTGGCTGACCTTCAACGAGATCAACTCCCTGCTGCACGCGCCCTTCATGAGCGGCGGCATCCCGATCCCCGAGGGTGGCGTTCCCGAGCAGCAGCTGTACCAGGCGATGCACCACGAGCTCGTGGCATCCGCCCGCGCCACCCGCATCGCCCGTGAGGTCGCTCCCGAGGCGAAGGTCGGCTGCATGGTGCTGTCGATGCCGACCTACCCGCTGACGCCGTCGCCCGACGATGCCCTCGCGGTGATGGATGCCGACCACGGCAACCTCGTCTACGGCGACGTGCACACCCGCGGGGCCTACCCCGGCTACTTCCTGCGGACGCTTCGCGAGAAGGGCATCGAGCTCGACATCACCGACCAGGACCGCGACGATCTGACCAACACGGTCGACTTCGTCTCATTCAGCTACTACATGTCGATCGCCGAGACCGCCGACCCGGCCAAGAAGCTCAAGGGCGAGGGCAACCTCATGGGCGGCGTGCCGAACCCCACGCTTCCCGCGAGCGAGTGGGGCTGGCAGATCGACCCGGTGGGGCTGCGTCTCGTGCTCAACCAGTTCTGGGACCGGTGGCAGAAACCGCTGTTCATCGTCGAGAACGGCTTGGGCGCGCGCGACCAGCTCGTCGAGGTGAACGGCGAGAAGACGGTCGTCGACGACTACCGCATCGCCTACCTGAACGACCACCTCGTGCAGGTCGGTGAGGCGCTCGAAGACGGCGTCGAGGTGCTCGGATACACCTCGTGGGGCTGCATCGACATCGTCAGCGCCAGCACCGCGCAGCTGAGCAAGCGATACGGTTTCATCTACGTCGACCGAGGCGACGATGGAACCGGGACGCTCGAGCGCTGCCGGAAGAAGTCGTTCCACTGGTACGCCGACGTCATCCGATCCAACGGCGCGTCCCTGACCCGCTGATCCCCCTGACCGGTTCGGCCCCGGGTCCACGTGACCCGGGGCCGAACCCTTGGAGTGCACCATGACCCGCATCGCCTTCCTCGACGTCGACGGCACGATCCTCGAGCACGGCTCACTGATCGCGCCCTCGACCGTGACCGCGATCCGCCAGGCCCGCGCCAACGGGCACCTCGTGTGGCTGAGCACCGGCCGCTCCGCCGGCGACATCCACCCCGACGTTCTCGCGATCGGCTTCGACGGGGCGATCACCAACGGCGGCGCGTACGCGACGCGCGACGGAGAGACCCTGGTCGCGCGCCCGATGCCCCGAGAAGATGTCGACGCCCTCGAGCGGTACTTCCAGGCCCACGGCATCCATTACTTCCTGCAGACGCACGACGGCGTCTTCGCGAGCGACGGCATGGGCCCCGTGATGACGGCGTACCGGCGCGAGCGGCACGCGGAGCGAGCCGCCCAGCTGGCCGCCGAGGGTCTCACGGCCGAGGAGCCCCTGTGGAACGAGCCGCGCCCGGTGTCGGAGGTCGATCGCGACGCCGTCGCCAAGGCCGTGTTCGTCAGCCCCTCGATCGACACCGTCGTCCACGCCGCCGAAGAGCTCGGCGCCGCGTTCCATGTCATCCCGGGTTCGATTCCCCTGCCCGGCGGGTCGAACGGCGAGATCGGCCAGGCCGGGGTCACGAAGGGGTCGGCGATCCTCGAGGTGCTCGCGATGCTGGGCCTGCCGGCGACGGATGCCATCGGCATCGGCGACAGCTGGAACGACGTCGAGATGTTCGAGGTCGTCGGCACGCCCGTCGCGATGGGCAACGCCGTGCCCGAGCTGCAGAAGCTGGCCGGGCGAGTCACGACGTCGGTGCTGGAGGACGGCGTGCACAACGCCTTCGCGGAGCTGGGGCTGATCTGACGCCCGGCGGGGCGCCGTGCGCGGGGCGCCGTGCGCGGGGCGCCGTGCGCGGGGCGCCGTGCGCGGGGCGCCGATAAACGCTGATCCTCCCGAGACACGCGGTATCGCGGCGTGTCTCGGGAGGATCAGCGTTTATCGGTTGGGGGCGGCACGGGGGCGGTCCGGCACCCGCGCTCAGTCCAGGAAGATGTCGGGGTACAACGCCTCGTCGGGCGTTCCCGGCACGGCCGCGTACCCCGCGAAGTCGGTGACGCCCGCGTCGAGAAGCACATCCTCGACGATGAGCGTCTGGCCGGTCAGTTCGCGCGACGGCGCGGTGAGCACCTCGTACGCGGCATCCGCGTAGATCTCGGGCGTCCGCGACACGGCCATGAGGCGGTCGCCGCCGATGACGTTCTGCACCGCCGCGGTCGCGATCGTCGTGCGCGGCCAGAGCGTGTTGGCCGCGATCCCGGCGTCGCGGAACTCCGACGCCAGGCCCAGGGTCGCCATGGTCATCCCGAACTTGGCGAGGCTGTAGCCGGTGTGCGCGCCGAGCCACTTCGGCGTGACGTTCAGCGGCGGCGACAGCGAGAGGATGTGCGGGTTCGCGGCCTCCCGCAGCTGCGGCACGGCGGCGCGCGAGAGCAGGAACGTGCCGCGCACGTTCACGTCCTGCATGAGGTCGTACTTCTTCGTCGCGAGCTCGAGCGAGCCCGACAGGTCGATGACGCTCGCGTTGTTGACGACGACGTCGATGCCGCCGAACTCACCGACCGTGCGCATCACGGCCTCGGTGATGGATGCCTCGTCCCGCACATCGCCGACGATGGGCAGCGCCTGACCGCCCGCCGCCCGGATCGCGTCGGCCGCGGTGTGCACCGTGCCCTCGAGCTTGGGGTGGGGGGTGTCGGTCTTCGCGAGCAACGCGATGTTCGCGCCGTCGCGCGCCGCGCGCAGGGCGATCGCGAGGCCGATGCCACGGCTGCCGCCCGAGAGGAGGATGGTCTTTCCCGAGAGGCTCACGAGCGTCGTCCTTTCGCGGAGGCGGTGGCGAACGCCGCGACGCGCGCCTTCGCCTCGGGGGTGTCGAAGGCCGCGCCGATCGTGGCGGCCTCGTCGGCGAGGTTCTCGGCGAACGTGCGCCCGGCGCCGACGCGCACCAGCCGCGTCGCCTGACCGAAGGCCGCGGTCGCCCCGTCGAGCCAGAAGCGCGCGATCTCGTCGACGCGGGTTCTCAGATCACCGGATGCCACCACCTCGGCCACCAGCCCCCAGTCCCGGGCCTCCGCGGCATCCAGCATCCGGTCCTGCAGCAGCAGGTGCAGCGCCCGACGCTGTCCGATCGCCGCGGGAAGCAGCGTGGAGACGCCGAGGTCGGGGGTCAGCCCGATGTCGGCGTAACGGCTGACGAAACGGGCGTTCTCGCTCGCGACGATGTAGTCGGCGGTGAGCATGAGCCCGAGACCGCCGCCCGCGACCGCGCCCTGAACGGCGGCGACCATCGGCAGCGGCGCCTCGGCGAAGGTGAGGATGCCGTCGTGGATCGCCTCGGCGGTCGCGGTGACCTCGGCACCCGACGACCCGCTCGTCGACATGGCTACGACGTCGCCGCCCGCGCAGAACGCCGGGCCGTTGGCATCCAGGATCACCGCCCCCACGGCGGGGTCGGACGTGACCGCGTGCGCGACCTCGCGCCAGCGCGCCGCCATGGGGAAGTCCATCGCGTTGAGCGAGGCGGGGCGATCGAACGTCACCCGCGCGAGACCGTCCGAGACGTGGAGCAGGATGCCGTCGGTCATTTCGGAGCCATCCGGATCGCGCCGTCGAGGCGGATCGTCTCGCCGTTGAGGTAGCCGTTGTCGACGATCGCGAGGACGAGACGCGCGTACTCGTCGGGGGCGCCGAGGCGAGAGGGGTAGGGCACCTGCTGGCCCAGGGAGTCCTGCGCCGCCTGCGGCAGTCCCTTGAGCATCGGGGTCTCCATGATTCCGGGGGCGACCGTGACGACGCGGATGCCGTAGCGCGCCAGCTCGCGAGCGATCGGCAGCGTCATCGCGTGCACGCCGCCCTTGCTCGCGGAGTAGGCGGGCTGGCCGATCTGCCCGTCGAAGGCCGCGACGCTCGCGGTGTTGACGATGACGCCGCGATCGCCGCCCTCGGTGGGGTCGGTCTTCGCGATGACGGCCGAGGTCTGCGCGATGACGTTGTACGTGCCGACGAGGTTGATCCGGATCACGCGCTCGAAGTCGGCGAGCGACGACGGCACCCCGTCGCGGTCGAGCACCTTCGCGGGCGGAGCGATGCCCGCGCAGTTCACCACCACGCGCAGCGGACCCGCCTCGGCCGCACGGGCGGCCGCGGCGGCGACCTGCTCGGCGTCCGTCACGTCGGCGGGCGCGAAGGCCCCGCCGAGCTCGTCGGCGATCTCCGCGCCGGACGACGACGGCAGGTCGACCACGGTGACGCGCGCGCCGGCCGCGGCGAGTCGGCGCGCAGTGGCCAGGCCCAGGCCCGAAGCACCGCCGGTGACGAGCGCGGAGGCTCCTGAGATGTCCATGCGTTCTCCTTCGAGGCAGAAACTCAGTCCCACCCTACCCGGGACTCAGGTTCGCTCCGAGCGGCGATTCGACCGTCGCCCGAGACGGCCGGGGTGCGTCGAGATCGCCGCGGTCGCCGCCCCGTCGACGAGCAGTGTGACCTCGTCGGCGGTCCAGCCGTGCGTGGCGCTCAGCCGCTGCCCGAGCGCGGAGATGGCGTCGGGGACGGCGATCTCGACGCCGCGCGGAACGTCGACCGCCATCGGGTCGAGCTGACGGGCGGCGTCGCGCAGCTCGACGACCAGCGCGCGCATGCGCTCCTGCCCGAACGCCGTCGAGGCCAGAGCCCAGTCTCCGACGACGACGGCCTTGCCGGACGGACACGCCACCGGCACCACCACTCGACGCGGCCCCAGGCGCAGCTGCACCACCGCCACACCGATCGTCAGCACCACCAGGATGCCGACGACGGTCGCGGGGGCGAACGAGAAGGCCGTGCGGTACAGTCCCGAGTCCCACCCGAGCACCACCCCGACCACCACGCGGGCGAGGGAGTAGAGGGCGTAGAGGCCGTTCGCGACGATGATCAGACGCATCGGATGCCACGGTTCGACACCCGACCGCATCGCCTCGACGACGCACGCCGTGCAGGCGACCGCGAGCAGCAGCGCCTTGATCGCGAGCGAGGGCGGTTGGGGCAGGAGAGACGTGGAGAGGGCCGCCACCAGCGCCAGGGCGATACCCGCGATCGACCATCGAGGCGCCCTCTCGCCGTCGAGCACCTTGAGGGCGACCAGGAGGAGGGCCGGGGCCAGCACCATCGCGGCGTCACCGAGGACGAGAGGGACGATGCCCCCACCCGCACCGTAGATGAAGTACATCGCGCTCGATCCGACGGCGGTCACGCCCGACACCGCGGCGTAGCGGACGAAGAGGGTCATCGCGCCCGGCGTCCCGATCCGCGGCAGCGCGACGAAGAGCACAGCGCCCGCGACGGCGACGCTCACCCCCAGCATCCCGAACGACAGTTCCATGACACCCCCGGGGGTCATTCTGCCCTGCCGTCGTCGCATCGGACGAAAGACGCAGTCCCCCACCCCGTGGACCGCGCGATCCGGGGGACCGGGGCCGCGGCGAAGGCTCCCGGTCTCCGAGCCGTCCATCGAGACGATGCCCGACTCGCTGTGCGTCGAGCCGTGCCCTGACGCGGGGCGGGCGCGCGAGGCGGCTCGGGTGCGCGCGCGGGCACCGGGCGAGGGGTGGCGCAGCGCGGGTCGCGCGCGGGGTCGCGCAGCGCGGGTCACGCGCGGGGTCGCGCAGCGCGGGTCGCGCGCGGGGGCGGGGGCGGGGGCGCGCGAGGATCGGACGGTGAGCATCCCCGCGCCCTCGGAGCCCGCGCCGCCACGCGTGCGCGAACTCGCCGGCGATGCCACCCTCGAGCCCGTCTGGCGCAACGGCATCGGAGGACTGACGTTCCGCGCGACGGCGGCGGACGGCATCCGGTACGTGAAGTGGGGTCCGCGCGATCTCGAGACCTCGATGCGCGACGAGGCCGGACGCCTGGCGTGGGCCGCGCCGTTCACGCCGGTACCGCGCGTGCTCGCGGAGGGACGGGATGCCACGCACGAGTGGCTCGTGACGGCGGCGGTGCCGGGGCTCTCGGCGGTGGATCCGCGGTGGGTCGCCCACCCGGCGACCGCGGTGCGCGCGATCGGCCGCGGACTGCGTGCCCTGCACGACACCCTGCCGGTGGCGGAGTGCCCGTTCTCGTGGGCGGTGCCCGAGCGGATCGCGAACGCCGCGATGCGCGGCATCCGGGTGCCCGACGATCTGCGCGAGGGGCGCGGCGCCGCGCCGGGCCGCGCCCCTTGAGTGTCCACAACACCCGGACGAATTTTCGGGACGTCCGGGTTTCTTGGACACTCAACGGGCTGCGAGCCGCTGAAGCGCGCCTGTCACGTGCCCACCACGCGGAACGCGCCCGTCACCACCGCCGCGCCGAGCGCCACCGCCATGAGCAGCACCGCACCGCCGACGGCGACGGCATCCCGAGCCGACAGTCGGGACGGCCGCGCCCACGTGCGCGGCACGTCGGTACCGAAGCCGCGCGCCTCCATCGCGGTGGCGAGCTTCGTCCCCCGGCGCACGGCGAAGACGAGCAGCACGAACGCCATCGAGAAGAACCGGCGCAGTGCCCCCCGGTCGCCGAGGCCGCGAGCCCGACGGGCGAGGCCCATCGTGCGCCAATCGTCGACGAACAGCCCGACCGTGCGAGCACCGGCCAGGACGCCGAGCACGAAGCGGCTCGGGAGCTTCGCCACCTGCGCGAGCGCGTCGGCCAGCTCGGTGGGGTCGGTGCGGGCGAACAGCAGGATGATCGGCAGCGCGAGGGCGACCACGCGCAGCAACACGGCGACCGCCAGGGTGATCGAGTTGTCACTGATCGTGGCGAAGAGGAACGTGCCGTACACGGTGCCGCCCGGGCGCGCATACAGCAGCATGCTGAGCCCGGCGACGGGCGCGAACAGCACGACCGGCAGCAGACGCTTGACGACCGTGGCGTAGGCGAGTCCCGTCAGCGGCACGCACAGCAGCTCGAGCACGATCGCGGTGGCCGCGCTCACCGCGTCGATCGACACCAGCAGCGGCACCGCGAGCACGATCACCACGGCGACTTTCGCGACCGGGTTCACGCCGTCGAGCCAGGCGTGGCGGGCACTGACATCGACGGGGGCGATCACGCCGCACCCCCCAGCACGACCCGGTGCTGTCCGAGGTGGCGGACCACATCGGCGTCGTGCGTGACGGCGATCACCGTGCGTCCGCGCGCGATCTCGCGCTGCAGCAGCGCCACGAGCTCGCTCCATCCCCGACGATCCTGCCCGAACGTCGGCTCGTCGAGCACGATCACCTCGGGCGACGCCGCGAGCACCGTCGCCACCGACAGGCGGCGCTTCTGCCCGCCCGACAGCGTGAAGGGGTTGGCGAGGGCGAGGGGCGCCAGATCCAACCGTTGGAGCAGCTCGTCGACGATCGCGTCGACCTGGGCCGCCGGCATCCGGAGCGCCCTCGGACCGACGGCGAGCTCATCGCGCAGGGTCGAGGCGAGGAACTGATGCTCGGGCTCCTGGAACACCGTGCCGATGCGGGTCAGCAACTCGGTCGACCGCCAGCGCGAAGGGCGGCGCACGCCCCTCGCCGCCAGCCCGTCGGCCGCGACGACCTCTCCCGACAGCTCGGGCAGCAAGCCCGCCAGCGTGAGCGCGAGCGTCGACTTGCCGGCACCGTTCGGTCCCGTCACGACCGTTCCGGCTCCGCGGGGAACAGCGACGTCGAGTCCGGATGCCACGACCACGCGCTTCTCGCGCCCGATCGACAGCGATCGCGCCGAGAGCACGGCATCCGGTGCCGCCAAGGGCGCGAGCATGGGCAGGTCGACGGGGCGACCCGGCACCCACACGCCCGCCGCGGCGAGCGCATCGCCGTACTCGGCGAAGACCTGGGCGGGCGGACCGTCGGCGAGCACCCCGCCGCCCGGGGCGAGCACGACCACGCGGGTCATGAGGTCGGCCCACACGTCGGTTCGGTGCTCGATCAAGACGAGGGTCGTGCCGTCGGTGCGGACGACGTGCTCGACGGCCGCACGCACCTCGGCGACCCCGTCGGGATCGAGGTTGGCGGTGGGCTCGTCGAGCAGCAGCAGTCCCGGTCGCATCGCGAGGACCCCGGCGAGGGCGAGTCGTTGCTTCTGGCCACCCGACAGCGCCTTGGTCGGGCGATCGAGGGGCACGGTGAGACCCACGGATGCCACGGCCTCGGCGACCCGCCCCGGGATCTCCGCCGCGGGCACGCCGAGGTTCTCGCACCCGAACGCCACGTCGTCGCCGACCTTCGACAGCACGATGCCGGCCTCGGGGTCCTGCAGGACGAGGCCGATCCGACCGCGCTGGTCTTCGGGGAACCGGCCGTCGACGAGGATGCGGCCGGTCCGCTCACCCTCGTCGCTGCCGCCGAGAAGCCCGGCGAGACCGGCGAGCAGCGTCGACTTGCCGGCGCCCGACGCGCCGAGCAGAAGGACGCGCTCACCGGCCTCGATCGTCAGGTCGACGTCACGCGTGGCGGGGAGCTTCCGTCCGGCGTAGCGCCAGCCCCAACCCTCGACGTCGACCCGTGCAGGGGCCGCCATCAGACGTCGCGGCGCGCTTCCCGACCGACGGCGAAGCGGCTGAGCGCCCCGGTGGCGGCGAGGGCGCGCACGAGCAGCCAGCCCACGAGACCGGCGAGCAGCGCTCCCGAGACGATGAGGGTGCCGAGGTAGATGAGGTTGAACTCGACCGACTTCTCGATGTTCGCCGACAGGAACAGCTCCAGCACCCACGCGCCGATGCCGGCAGCGGCACCCGAGAGCATCGCCACGGGCAGCGTGAAGCGCAGGTAGAGGAAGGCGAGGAAGATGAGCTCGGCGCCGAGACCCTGCGCCAGTCCGGAGAAGATCGTGGTGACGCCCCACACGTTGCCGATCAGCGCCGACACGATCGCCGCGATCAGCTCGACCAGCAGCGCTGCGCCGGGCTTGCGGATGACGAGCCCGCCGATGACGCCGCCGATCAGCCAGATACCGACGGCGATGCCGCCGAGACCCGGGGTCAGACCATCCATCGCGACGAACCACAGGCCGCCGACGGTGTTCCAGCCCCAGAAGACGAGGCCGATCGCGACACCGAGGACGGCGGCGACGACGATGTCGACGACGCGCCAGCGGAAGCGGTTCGAGGTGGCTCCCCCAGCGGTGGCCGGGGTCGTGCGCGCAGACGTGGACGTGTGCATTTCTCTCCTCCCTGCGCCGGCATGATCCGGATCAGGTTCGACGGTCGAAGCGTGGATCGCTTCCTCTCAGCCCGGCTCACCGGACTCCCGTGGTTGTGCTGACGAGTATAGGGGGAGGCCCGGGGTAGCGTGGGCGGGTGCACGAGCAGATCCCGGCCACGCGGCGCGCCGCGCGCGACACCGACGCTCTGCCCGCCGACGACGCGCCCTCCCCGGTCCCGGGAACCGCACCCCTCGCCGCCGCCCCGACCGCCGAGACGACGCCCGCCGGCGAGATCCCGGATGCCACCTCCCCGACGCTCGCGACAGCCCCCGCCGCTCCGGCGGACGTCGCTTCCCCGGCCGACGGGGAGTCCGTCTCGGCGCCCACCGCGACCGCGCCGGACGCGGAGTCGGCCTCCGCGACAGCGGCGCCGGACGCGACGCCCGCGGCCTCCGCGACGCACGGCTCGCCCGCTCCTTCGCCGGACTCTACGCGCGCCGCGCTCGGAGCGCTCGGGTGGGTCGATCCCGACGCCGCGGCGGCCCCGCGCCCGGCACCGGCGTTCGTCGTCTCGGGCGCCGCGGGGCGCCCCGCCGACCTGCTCGCCGGCCGACGGCGACGCTCGATCCTGCGCCCGGCGACGATCGTCCCGACCGTCCTGCTGGTGCTGCTCCTCGGCGCGTACACCGCGGCGACGCTCCTGTGGCCTCTCACCGCGGTGCAGCCCACGGTCCGCGCCGTCGCCGTGCAGCCGCTCGCCGCGCCCGCCGCCGACCCCGCGTGGCCGGCCCAGGGCGAGGCCGCGATCGCGCTGGAGGGCATTCCCGGCGAGCTCTCGTCGTCGGCGAGCGCCCCCGAGTCGATCGCGAGCATCACCAAGGTCGTGACCGCCCTCGTCGTGCTCGACCGCCTGCCGCTCGCGCCGGGCGAGCAGGGTCCCTCGTACGCGTTCACGCAGGCCGACAGTGCCGACTACTGGCAGTACCGCGCCCGCGGGGAGTCGTCTCTCGATGTGCCGGTCGACGGCAGTCTCACCGAGCTGCAGATGCTGCAGGGGATGCTGATCGCCTCGGCGAACAACTACGCCCAGCGCCTGGCATCCGATCTCTTCCCGTCCACCGCCGACTTCGCGGCGGCGGCGAACACGTACCTCGCGGAGCGCGGGATCACGGGCATCACGATCGTCAACCCGACCGGGATCGAGGCGGGGAACACCGCGACCCCGGCCGCCCTCATCGCCCTCGCCGAGAAGGCGCTCGCCCACCCCGTGATCGCGGAGATCGTCCGCACGCCAGAGCTGACGCTCCCCGGGGCCGGGACGTTCAAGAACGGCAATCCACTGCTCGCCGACCCCGGGGTCGTGGGCGTCAAGACCGGCACGCTGGATGCCTGGAACCTTCTCTCCGCGAAGGACTTCACCGTCGGCACGGTGACGGTGCGGGCGTATGCGGCCGTGCTCGGCCAGCCGGGACCGGATACGCGTAATCAGGTCACCCGCGACCTGTTCGCGCGCATCGAGCAGGAGCTGCAACCCCGCCCCTCGGTGACCTCGCGCACCACGATCGGCCGCGTCGAGACGCTGTGGGGGCAGGAGTCCGACGTGGTGACGACAGACGACGCGACCGTGGTGCTGTGGAACAGTGCCGTCCCCGAGACCTCCGCCCGCTTCGACCTGGGCGAGTCGCGCGAGGCCGGCGAGATCGTGGGCGCTCTCACGGTCACCGGGCCCCTCGACACCGACACCGTCGATGCGCAGCTCACCAGCGCCATCGAGCCGCCCGACCCGTGGTGGCGCCTCACGCACCCCCTCGACCTGTTCGGTCTGAACGGCTGATCCGGTGAAGATCCAGCTGGATGCCACGGCCTCGACGCCGCCGTACGAGCAGGTGCGCGCGAGCATCATCGCCGCGATCGAGGACGGGTCTCTCGTGGCCGGTACCCGGCTGCCACCGGTGCGGACCCTCGCGAGCGAGCTGGGCCTGGCGGCGAACACCGTCGCCCGCGCTTACAAGGAACTCGAGGAAGCGGGCTACGTCGAGACGCACGGACGCGCCGGCACGCTCGTCCGCGGCACGGACTCGGCCGCCGCTCGCGCGGCGCACGCGGCCCGGGTCTACGCCGACGCCGTCCGTCGTCTGGGCGTCGCGCCCGCTGACGCGGTCGAGCTGGTGCGGGCGGCGTTGGCTCGCGGCGGCTGAGTTGAGGCCTCGCGGCTGAGCTGGGCCTCGGTGACCGACGGGTGGGCGGCGGCGGCGCCGCGGCTCAGCGGCTGAGCTGGGCCTCGGCGACTGACGGGTGAGCGGCGGCGGCGCTGCGGCTCCGCAGCTGACCGGTGGGCGGCGGCGCCCGCGCTGCGGCTCAGCGGCTGAGCTGGGCCTCGGCGACTGACGGATGAGCGGCGGCGGCGCTGCGGCTTCGCAGGTGACCGGTGGGCGGCGGCGCCCGCGTTGCGGCTCAGCGGCCGAGCTGGGCCTGGGTGGGCGGCGGCGGCGCTGCGGCTTCGCAGCTGACCGGTGGGCCGCAGCGGCCGCGCTGGTTTCGGGGCTGAGCGAGGGCCGATAAACGCTGTTTGCGCTCAGTGAACCGTCCCCGGTTTGATGCCGCTTCCTTTCGAGTCTGGAAGGAAGATGTTGATCATGCCGAAGAGGATTCCGGAGGAGACGAAGCAGCGCGCGATGCGGCTGGTGCTGGATCATCTCGATGAG
>Ga0308171_1001182_pt1 | contig 38364 bp, 42 predicted proteins | sample PhyGR1_FD_202135 | JGI IMG/M metagenome (GOLD analysis project Ga0308171, IMG submission 202135) | Phyllosphere microbial communities from UC Gill Tract Community Farm, Albany, California, United States - DLSLSG.R1 | ecosystem: Host-associated > Plants > Phyllosphere > Unclassified | place: USA...
CCATGCCGATAGCGGCCAGACCGGCACCGATCAGCTTCGCGGCTTCTGCGTCCATTTCAATCACTCCAGTTCAAAAAGGGTCGTTTGGGTATTCAAGTCGGCGGCGCGTCCGCCCGCCCGGTCCGGCGTTACCGGATCAGTGCAGGTTGACGGCGTCGTTCAGATAGACCGAGGTCAGCAGCGCGAAGACATAGGCCTGGATCGCGGCGACCAGCAGTTCGAGAAGGGTGATGCCGATCATCAGCAGGAAGCTCGGCAGGGTGATGAGCGCGGCATAGCCGGGGCCCATGTTGATGCCGTTGATGACGAAGGCGGCGAGAACCTTCAGCAGGATGTGCCCCGCGGTCATCGCGACGAACAGTCGCAGACCCAGCGAGAAGGGACGCACCAGGAAGCTCATCAGCTCGACCACGAAGATCAGCGGGATCATCAGCTTGGGCGTGCCGTGCGGCACGAACAGCGCGAAGAAGTGGAAGCCGTGGCGGCCGAAGCCGACGATCAGCACGATCGCGAACGAGATCAGCGCGAGCACGCCGGTGACGGTCACATGGCTGGTCACGGTGAAGGGATGGACACCTGGCACCACACCGAAGGGCAGCAGGCCCAGGACATTGGCGAACAGGATGAACATGAACAGTGAGAAGACGTAAGGCAGGAAGCGCTTGCCTTCCGGGCCGATGTTCGAGGTCAGCATCGAATTCACGAAGCCCGTGAAGCCCTCGACCGCCGCCTGCCAGCGGCCGGGCACCAGATCGCGCTTCATGCCGCCGATCATGAACACCCACAGCGCGACCAGCGTCGCCACCATCCACAAAGCGGAATTGGTGAAGGAAAGGTCGTAGCCGCCGACCACCCAATGCCGACCGAGCACCGGCTCGATCAGGAACTGGTGCATCGGATCAATCTTGCCGCCCGATTCTGCCGCCACGCTGCTTCGTTCCCACATATGACGAACGCCCGGTTACTCCGGGCGTTCGCCAGAAATCCGAATGATCTGCCTGAACGCCACGCCGATCCCCAGGAACAGCATCACGATCAAGGCCCAGGGCGCGGTGCCGAACCAGCGGTCGAAGAGCCAGCCGATCAACGCACTGCCGACAAGACTTCCGATCAGCGCGGAGATGACGCGGCTGCCCTGGGAATAACCCCTGTCGGCATCCACCTTCACCCCCTGCCGCGATGCTTCGTCCGCTCTCGCCTTTGCCAATCGCTGATCCAGCGCGGCCAGACGCGGATCGTCCGCATCGCCAAAGTCCCGTCCGGGCTCCTTCTCCGCCACGCAGCCACCCTCACCTGTTTTCGTCACCGAAGGGGAGAATGCGCGCAAACGGCGAGCGACCCCGCCAAGGCGAGGCCCGTTTAGAAAGCGTGTCCTCCCAAGTCAACCGCTTGGGGGTATGGTTGTGACAGATGTGTTAAGGATTGTGTCCGCGGGGCGACAGGGGGTTCCGATCGGACGTCTTCACCTTCTTCTCCTCCCAAGCCGGAGGAGCTCCCTCTTGTTCTCCCCTCCCGCAGGCGGGAGGGGTTGGGGGAGGGCTGGCGCTATCGGCGAGGGACGCCGTTTGTTGGTAGGGAATCCGGCCCGCTCCTCACACCGCTGGCTTGAACGCTACCCGAGTCCCCTCCCCCAGCCCCTCCCGCCTGCGGGAGGGGAGTAAGAAGGAGGGTTTTACACGCAGGCCGGGGCGCGTTCCGGGGGGGCCGCCGTCCGCGTCTTCCACACGCCTTCGGGCGTCTTGTACTTTTCGCCGCTCGCCGTCTGCGCGATCAGGTTGCAGCCACTGGTGAAGGCCATCTGTTCCACCGTCGCGCCGCTGGCCTGCGCCTTTTGGGTATAGGCGGCCTTGCGCTGAATGTTGATGCTGTTGACCAGGGTGCGCAGTTCGGGCGTCGCGGCGCCGACGATGCCCAGATAGCCGTCGGGCTGCTCGCCGACCTGCCCCGCCGCGCGGGCCGCCGCATAGGCCGGGTCGCGCTGCGCCATCGCCATGCCCGACACGCCGAGCAGCGCGACCGCGCCGAGCGCTAGGATCACCGTCTTCGTCTTCATGATCAGAATATCCCCGGATTCTGCTGGATCAGCGATTTGGCCTCGCCATCCAGGCGATATACCACTTCCTGCGTCACATTGATGTTCAGATTGATCTCGATCGGCTTGTCGGGCGCGGAGATGTTCACGCATCCCCCGCTCATCGCCAAAAGCGCGACCGGCATCCATCGTGCCCCACCCAAGATCGGCATCCTGTCCAGCATTTTCAATCCTGTTACGCTCATGGCACGGTCTCGCTTGCGGAAGGCTGAATGGGCGGATTGGCGGGCGGTGCGGCGCGCTTGTTCTGCTCTTCGAGAAGCGCGGGCAGGTTGCGCTGGATCAGGCGGCGCGGGTCGTAGAAGGACTGGGCCGAATCGAGCAGCCCGCGGAAAGGCGCCTTGATCCGCACGTTGAAGACGAAGGGCAGCCGCTGGAGCCGCCGGATCAGGAAATTGGTCTTCGCCCCCTTGCCCTGGCTGATCCCGGCGAAGCGGACATCGGTCACCATCTCGCCCGCCAGCGGGCCGTTCATGTCGATCCGCAAGCTGCGATAATTGAGCGAGCGCAGCGCCCCGAAGGCCAGATTGCCCCACAGGCCGAGGTCCTTCTGGCTGATCTCCCCCAGATAGGCGATGCTGCCGCCGCCGGGCCGCACCACCAGCCGCCCGCCCTCGATCCGCCCGCCGCGCTCGTCGAAGATCATCGGCAGCGTGCCGTCGAAGACACCGGTGGCGTTCAGATTCTGGAAGTCGAACTGGAGCAGGAACTGGTCGGCGGCGGCCCCCTCGACATGGAAGGTCATGCGCCGTTCGACCGGCTGCGAGAAGTCGAGCAACGTCCGGTCGAGGGTCAGGGTCCCGCCCGCGAAGGGCCAGCGCCCGCTCTCCACCCTCACCCGTGCGCCCGACAGCGTCTGATAGCGGACCACGCCGTTCGTCACCTGGATGCCGGGGTTGATCGTCTTGACCGTCGCGACCTGACCCGGGGCGCTTTCCAGCGCGAGCAGATCGGTGAAGCGGATCGTGCCCGCGATCCCGCTGACCGGGCCCAGCGCGGCGGCGAGGTCGATCGCGTCGGTCCCGAACTGCCCGGTCGAGCGGACGCCGTTGCCGTCCCAGTCGATCCGGCCCTGACCGGTGATCTTGCCCCGGACATCCTCGATCACGCCCTTGGTCACCGGGGTCAGCAGTTCGGGCTGGAATTCCTTGGTGAAGCTTATGCCCGGCACCGCCAGATCGGCCATGCCGACCGACCGGTCGAGCGCGTGGCGGATCGTGATATCGGCAACCTTCACCGACCGGGTCGGCTCGAACAACTGCCCGGTCGCGTCGATCCGGTTGCCCGCCAAAGTCAGGGCGACGCCGCGCGCCGCCATGGGCAGGAAGCGGGGCGATTCGGCGCGGGCGTCGCGCACCTGCAAATCGCCGTTGAGTGACAGCATGCCGCCCGCGAGCCGCCAATCGCCCGCCGCCTGTTGGAGCAGCAGCGGAATCTGCCCGATCTGCCCCGCGCCGCCGTCGAACCGGCCCGCAATCCCCTCGGGCGTGATCCGCCCGGTCAGGTTCGCCGCATCGATCCGGGTCGGCGATTCGGGGCGACCGATACGGCTTTCCACCCCGGTCAGCGCGAAGGAGCGGTCGGCCAGCGCGAAGCGGGTGGTCGCCGCCGCGATGATCAGGGGGCTGCTGCCGATCCGGCCCGCCACCGGCGTCGGGCCGAGCCGGGCCCCGCCGCCCAGCCGGCTACCGTCGACCCGCACCAGCGCGCCATCGAGCGGACAGAGCCGGGTCGCCACCCGGTCCAGCCGCAGGCCCGAGACGGCCAGCCGGTCGATGGCCAGCGGCTGGCAATCGGGATTGATCCGAATATTCCGCCTGCCGTCCCAGCGCGCCGCGATCGGCAGGACGAGCCCGTCGATCCGACCGCCGCTGATCGGCCCGGACAGCGCCAGCCGCGTGGTGACTGCCGTCTCGCCATTGGCGGCGGCACGGAACTGCATCCGGTCGAAGGCCAGCGCCGCACCACCCGCCTGATAACGGGCCATCTCCGCCGTGCCGAGAACCGGCGCGCCCGGTGCCGCCTGGCGCAGCGTCGCGCGGATCGCGGGAAGTCCTCCGCCCCCGGTCGCCAGCGTCGTATCGACCCGCAGCCCGGTCGCGTCATAGACAAGGCCCGTCTCGCCGCGAAAGGCGATGCGCCCGCCGCTGTCCGAGGCGAGCGCGAGGCTGGGTATGCGCACCGACAGGCCCGCCGCGCGCGGTCCGCTTTGCCGGTCGAGCGCCAGCCGCATATCGGCGGCGAAGCGGCGTCCGCTCCGCGCCGCCGCGTTCAGCATCGCGCGCACCACCGGCCCGACCGGGGTGGCGGCGGTGGCGGCGCTCCAGCCCTGGGTCCGGGCGAGCAGGGCGGGGGCGAGTTGCGCGCCGCCGAGTTGCATCCGCCCGTCGAAGCGCATCGCGCGACCGATCAGATAGCGCCCCTCGACGACGCCGCGCTCCGCTCGTCCGGTCCGCGCCGCCAGCCCTCGCGCGGTCATCGCCAGCCGCCCGCCGGTCGCCGCCGCGTCTCCCGCGAAGTCGATCGTCCCGTCGACCGAGGTGGCCGCCAGCGCGGGATGGCGGATCGCCGCACTGTTCAGCGTCGCCCGCCCCTGCCAGCGGTCCAGCGCGGCGGCGAGGGTCACATCCACCCGTGCCGCGAGTCGGCGCGCCGTCACCTCGCCGCAGTTCAGCCCGGCCAACCTGACCGGCCCGGTCAGCGTCGGTCGTTCGCGCACGATCCGCACCCGCAGCGGCGCGGCCAGCCCGCTCGCGACGCAATGGCCCAAGGTCAGACGCGGCGCGACCGCGCCCAGCCGCCCGGTGAAGCCGTCGCTCAACACGCCCTGTCCAGACAGGCTGAGCCCGATCAGCCCCTGCGGCGTATCCAGCCTTATCCCGCCATCCTGGACGACCACGTCGAGCGCGGGCAGCGCGAAGGGCTTGCCCGAGGGCGGGCCCATCAACCGGTCGAGCGTGCCCAGCGTGATCCGCCCGTCGACCAGTCGTCCGCGCAACCGCGCCCGCCCGGCGCGCACCCCCGTCACCACCGGGCCCGACAGGCCGATGCGCGTCCGCGTCTCCAGCCAGTCGGCGACCAGATCGGGATGGGCCGGGTCGCCGATCACCACATCGGTCAGCCTTTGCCGACCGAGCCCCAGATCGGCGATCTTGTAGCGGGCGGGCACGCCGCGCTCGGCCAGTGCGCGGTCGATCGCATCCCCGGCCAGCGACTTGCGCGCGATCCACAGCGCGATCAGTGCGACCAGCAGGATCAGGGCGATGGCGATCAGGATATGTTGCAGGCGACGGAAGCGTCGCGTCGGGCTGATGCGCGGTCCGACCTCCTCGTTCGCGCCCTCCACCCCGATGCCACTCCTTCAACCTGCCCCATGTCATAGCCACAGGGTCGCGCCGCACGCAATCGCATGAAGCCCGGCGACAGTTCCCCTCGCCCGCCCTATGCTGTCCCGACAGGGGGAATGGCATGCACGATAAGGGGCGGGATCAGGGTCCGGGTCGCGAGGGCGACCATGCCGGGCATCGCGCACGATTGCGCGAGCGATTGTTGGCGGGCGGCGGATTGCTCGATCATGAACTGCTCGAATATCTGCTGACCACCGCCATTCCCCGCCGGGATACCAAGCCGATCGCCAAGGCGCTGCTGCGCGAATTCCATGATATCGGCGGGGTGCTGACCGCCGATCCGATCGCGCTGCAACGGGTCGACGGGGTGGGCGAGACGGCGGCGGCGACGTTGAAGATCGCCCATGCCTGCGCGCTGCGGCTGGTCCAGGCGGATGCGGCGCGGCGCCCGATCCTGTCCAACTGGCAGGCGCTGCTCGACTATCTCCATGCCGATATGGCGCATCATGGCGTGGAGCGGTTCCGGGTGCTTCACCTCAACACCCGCAACATGCTGATCCGCGACGAACTGATGGGCGAAGGCTCGATCGATCAGGCCCCGGTCTATATTCGCGAGGTGATCCGCCGCGCGCTGGAATTCGGGTCGGCGGCGCTGATCCTGGTCCACAACCACCCCAGCGGAGACCCCTCGCCCAGCCGCGCCGATATCGACGTGACGCGCGCCATTGCGGAGGCGGGGCGCAACCTGGGGATCACGGTGCACGACCATCTGATCATCGGCACCTCGGGCCATGTCAGCCTGCGCGCCCAAGGCCTGATCTGAATCCCGTTGGTCCCGAATCGGTCCTTCGCCGATACGGATCGTGACTTGCCGGGTCGATCCGGCTGCCTCATCACGGGGGCCATGATCGACACGATCCGTCATCTGCCAGGCTTCGGCCTCGCCTTTCGTGCGGTCGATCGGCTGTTGCGGTCGCGGCGGATGAAGCGGCATCTCCGCGACGCGGCCGCCATCCTGGCGACGCCGCCGATCGTTCCCAAGGATGATGGTGTGGTCATCTTTTCGATGATCGGCACCGCGACGCTGTGGCCCTATCTGGTCGCGGTGAAGTCCTTTCACCATCATCTTGGAATGGGCCGGATCGTCATCCTCGACGACGGCAGCCTGACCGAGGCGAACAAGCGCATCCTGTCCCATCAGTGCGGATCGCCGGTCATGCTGAGGCTGGCCGATGTCGATACCGGCACCTGTCCGAAGGGAGGCGCCTGGGAAAGGCTGCTGACGGTCCTCGACCTTCGCGCCCATGATTATGTCATCCAACTCGATTCGGACACGGTGACGCTGGGTGACGTGGCCGAGGTGCGGGCCGCGATCGCCGCCAATGACAGCTTCATCTTCCTGGGCGGCCCGGACGCCGAGGAAAAGGGTATCCAGGCCCTGCCCGACTATGTCGCCCGGCGCTATCCGCAGGGCCCGGCGGCCGAGCCCGCGCATATGCAGATCCTGGTCGAATCGCGCCTCTCCGGTCATGCCGATGCCGGGCGTCACTCCTATATACGCGGCTGTGCGGGGTTTGCGGGCTTTGCGCGCGGGGGCCCCAGCGCACGGGCCGAGGCGATGCGCTTCTCCACGGAGGCAACCCAGCTGGTCGGCAAGGACATCTGGCGGCGCTGGGGCAGCGAACAGGTCACCTCCAACTTCCTGCTCGCCAACGAGCCGGGCGCGCGGCTTCTGCCCTATGCGCGCTATTGCAACTATTGGCTCGACCCCGTCTCGGGTGACGAGCGGCTGATCCATTTCGTCGGCACGCATCGTTATTCTAACGAGACCTATCGCCGAATGACGGCACGCGTGATCGATCGGCTGACCGCCTGACCCTGTGCGTCCCGCCTCCCCGATGCTAGGGGCCGTGGCCAAAGACGCGAAGAGGAATATCACATGCAGGTCTGGACCGGACTGGGCAATCCGGGCGCGCAATATGCGATGCACCGCCACAATGTCGGCTTCATGGCGATGGACGCGATCGCCGAGGTGCATGATTTCGGCCCCGTGAAGAAGCAGTTCCAGGGCTGGACCCAGGAAGGGCGGATCGGCGGCCAGAAGATCCTGCTGCTGAAGCCCGCCACCTTCATGAACGAAAGCGGCCGCAGCGTCGGCGAGGCCCTTCGCTTCTACAAGCTGGGCGTCGAGGCGCTGACCGTGTTCCACGACGAACTCGACATCGCGCCCTTTCGCGTGAAGGTGAAGACCGGCGGCGGCACCGCCGGGCATAACGGCCTGCGCTCGATCGACCAGCATCTGGGGCCCGACTTCCGCCGCGTGCGGCTCGGCATCGGCCATCCGGGGCATAAGGACCGCGTCACCGGCTATGTGCTGGGCAATTACGCCAAGGCGGAGATCGAGCCGCTGTCCGACCTGCTCGGCGCGGTGGCGGCGGAGGCGCATTGGCTGGCGGAAGGGGACGATGTCCGCTTCGTCAACGACGTCGCGCTGCGCATGGGAGACGCGGCATGAGCGTGCGGCGCCTCTTCGCCTCGCTGCTCTATGAGGGGCAGTTGGACGACGCCGACCTGCTCGAGGAGATCGAGCAGAGCTGCTGGGCGCTAGCGGAGGACGACCGGGCCGGGCGGCGCTGGTCGAGGGAGCATGGCTATCGCGGCTATACCAGCTACGCCTCGCTCAACGACCTGCCGATCCGCGATCCCGTCTTCGCCGACCTGCGCAAGAAGCTGGACCGCCATGTCGCGCGCTTTGCCGAGGAATGCGCGTTCGACCTGGGCGGGCGCAAGCTGAAGCTCGACAGCCTGTGGGTCAATGTCCTGAAGCCGGGCGGACATCACTCCGCGCACATCCATCCCCATTCGGTCGTCTCGGGCACGCTCTATGTTGCCATGCCCGCAGGCTCGGGCGCGCTCAAGCTGGAGGACCCGCGCCTGCCGATGCTGATGGCCGCCCCGCCTCGCCGCCCCGATGCGCCGGGAGACCTCGCCACCTTCGCCACCGCGACGCCCCAGCCGGGCACAGTGCTGCTCTGGGAAAGCTGGCTGCGGCATGAGGTGGTGCCCAATGGCGCCAAGGGCGAACGGATCAGCGTCAGCTTCAACTATCGGTAGGAACGACGACGCGCCGCAGATCGGCGACGAGCCGAAAAGTTCCATCGGTTCGGCGATGATTCAGAACACTTCGTCGCCCTGATATCGTGCGGTTAACCTATATCGGTTAGGGGATTGCCCATCGCAGCCCCAGGACCGGACGTTACGCCCCATGCTCGAATTTTGTGTCTTCACCTTTGGCATGCTGGCAAGTTTCGTCCTGTCGGGTCTCGGGCGGAACAAGAAGGCGAAGCGGGCGCATCCGCCGATGCTCTATTATATGGGCCTGGTGCTGATGGGCTTTTCGGGCGCGCTGGGTATGATGCTCCTCGCCTATGCCGCCGCGATGATGGTCGGGGTCGCCTGAACACCCCGCCCCGTTCGGCCTGAGCGAAGTCGAAGGCCACGTACGGGCCTTTGCCCCAAAAGTGCCCAAGACCAGGCGGTTTCCCTTGGCCCCTTCGACTGCCTGCCAAGGCAGGCGCTCAGGACAGGCTTCGGCTCCGCGCAAGCTGAACGGCCCTTGGGGTTAAGCGCCACACCCGCCATCGGTTGAGAAATATCCCCATCATCGCTAGAGGGGCGCTTTCCCCTTGATCCACAGGATAAGCGACGCATGGGTTTCCGCTGCGGCATCGTCGGCCTGCCGAATGTCGGCAAGTCCACCCTTTTCAACGCGCTGACCGAAACGGCGGCGGCGCAGGCCGCCAATTATCCGTTCTGCACGATCGAGCCGAATGTCGGCAACGTCGCGGTCCCCGACCCGCGCCTGTACAAGCTGGCCGAGGTCGCCGGGTCGGCCAAGATCATCGAGACGCAGCTCGCCTTCGTCGACATCGCGGGCCTGGTGCGCGGCGCGTCCAAGGGCGAAGGGCTGGGCAACCAGTTCCTGGGTAATATCCGCGAGGTGGACGCGATCGTCCATGTCCTGCGCTGCTTCGAGGATGGCGACGTGACTCACGTCGAGGGCAAGGTCGATCCCATCGCCGACGCCGAAACGGTCGAGACCGAGTTGATGCTCTCCGACCTGGAAAGCCTGGAAAAGCGCGTTCCCGCATTCGTCAAGAAGGGCCAGCAGGGCGACAAGGAGGCCAAGATCGCCGCCTCGGTGCTGGGCCAGACGCTCGACCTGCTGCGCGAGGGCAAGCCCGCCCGCCTGACCAAGCCCAAGGACGAGGAGGAAGCCCGCGTCTTTGCGCAGGCACAGTTGCTGACCGCCAAGCCGGTCCTCTATGTGTGCAATGTCGAGGAATCGAACGCGGCGAACGGCAACGCCCACTCGGCGCGCGTATTCGAGAAGGCCGCCGCCGAGGGCGCGCAGGCCGTCGTCGTCTCCGCCGCGATCGAGGCCGAGATCGCGACCATGCCGGTCGAGGATCGCGGCGAGTTCCTGTCCGAACTGGGCCTGTCGGAAACCGGCTTGGCCCGCGTGATCCGCGCCGGTTACGCGCTGCTCGACCTGCTCACCTTCTTCACCGTCGGGCCGAAGGAGGCGCGCGCCTGGACCGTCCATCGCGGTGCCAAGGCCCCCAATGCGGCGGGCGAGATTCATAGCGACTTCGAGCGCGGCTTCATTCGGGCCGAAACCATCGCCTATGACGACTATGTCGCGTTCAAGGGCGAAGCGGGCGCGCGCGATGCGGGCAAGCTGCGCGCGGAAGGCAAGGAATATGTCGTCCAGGACGGCGACGTGATGCTGTTCCGCTTCAACGTGTGATCCATGATGCGCCGGTCGGCTTCCACCGGCTGGCGCATTCCCGCTTTGCAGGACGCGATCAGCGCGTTACGCCTGACATTATGATCCATGTTAGCCCGTACCGCCGCATCATCTATAGCAGCCGTCCGGTCGGCGAGGATGTGCGCGCCGATCACCAGGCGATTCTGGCGGCCTCGCGTCGGAACAACGGCATGGATGGTATCTCGGGCCTATTGTGGATCGGCGAGGGCCAGTATCGCCAGTTGATCGAAGGTCCCGCCGACAGCGTCGCCGAGGCGTTCGAGCGCATCGCCCGCGATCCGCGCCATACCGACATCGCCATTCTGGACGACCGGATGATCGATGCGCCCGCGTTCGGCGAATGGGCGATGGCGGGCCTTCCCGGCGACCGGCCCGACGACGCAGAGACACGGCTGCGCCTGCTCCTGCGCAACAGCGATGACGAGATTCGTCGTTTCTTTCCCGTAACCTGACGGCACATTGCTGAAGACTTGGCTTTGCGGGGTTCCCTGCCGATCCTGGCCACGTCCAAGCTCAGTCGACATTCGTTTTCGCGCGGAGGCGCGGAGGACGCAGAGATGGTGTGCCTGCGGCGATCGCAGTCCGTCTTTACCATCGGACCATGCTGAGGCGCGCTGCGGTATGAGCAGGATTTCTCTGCGCCTCTGCGCGCATAACTTGGTGAATGTCGATCCGGGGCCGATCGACATTCCTGCTACTTCCCTCTCCCCTGGACAGGGGAGAGGGTTAGCGGAGCTTGCCAGCCTGCTGGCTAGGCCGGATCGACATTCAAGCGGAAGGGTCATCATTCCTCCCCTGCAAGGGGAGGGGGACCATGCGCAGCATGGTGGAGGGGTGTCCCCCTCTCGAGAGCGCGACACCCCTCCGTCAGGCCTGACGGCCTGCCACCTCCCCTGCAAGGGGAGGAATGGATGAATGTCGATCAGGACTGGACCCAGTGCTCGCCAGTGTAACAAGATCACGTTATCGGGTGGGACCGAAAGGACGATCCTCACCGTGACCCGACTCCCCCTCGCCGCTCTCGCGTTGGCCTTGCTGGCCGGTTGCGCCTACCCCTACAGCCCGCCGTCGCTGCCGCCGGTCGCCAGCAGCTCGCCAGCCATATCCGTCGCTTCCTCTGCCGCCCCCGCCGAAGCGCGCGCGCCGGTGACGATCCTGGTGTCGATCGACGGGTTTCGCGCCGATTATCTGACGCGCGGCCCGTCTCCCCATTTGTCGCATCTGGCGGCGGAGGGCGTGACCGCCGCGATGCGCCCCTCCTTTCCGTCCAAGACCTTTCCCAACCACTGGACGTTGGTGACCGGCGTGGTGCCCGACCGGCACGGCATCGTCGCCAACAGCTTCACCGACCCCGCGCATCCGGGCGAGCGCTTCACCATGGCCTCGGACCAGCCCTATTGGTGGGATGAGGCCGAACCGGTCTGGGCCACCGCCGAGCGGGCGGGCATTCGCACCGCCACGGTGCTGTGGCCCGGTTCCAACGTCGCCTGGGGCGGCACGCTCCAGCCGGGCGGACACCATGCCGTCACCGGCGGCGTGCGTCCCCATGACTGGTTGCAGTTCAACGCCAACATTTCCGACCGCCAGCGGGTCGATACGGTCATCGACTGGTTGCGACGCCCCGGCCCGACCCGCCCGCGCTTCCTGACGCTCTATTTCGACGAGGTGGATATCGCCGGTCACGACGGCGGCCCGGATTCGGCGGAGGTGAATGCCGCGATCGCCCATGTCGACCAGGCGATCGGCGCGCTGGTATCGGGCCTGGCCGAACTGGGCCAGACCGCCAATCTGGTGATCGTCTCCGATCATGGCATGGCCGCGACCTCCAGCGAACGGGTCATCGCGCTCGACCAGATGGTGAACCCGGTCGATTACGAAATGTCCGAAAACGGCCCGTTCGCGATGATCCGCGCGGTGCCCGGTCACGAGGCCGCGCTGGAGGCGCGCCTGCTGGGCCATCACGATCATATGGATTGCTGGCGGAGGAACGAGATCCCTGTCCGCTTCCGCTATGGCCGCAACCCGCGCATCGCCCCCTATTTCTGCCTGGCCGAGGCCGGGTGGCTGATCGACGCCAAGCCGGCGGAGAAGCCCTTTACCGGCGGCGCGCATGGTTACGACAACGCCGATCCCAGCATGACCGCGTTGTTCATCGCGCAAGGCCCGGCCTTTCGCCCCGGCGCGAAGCTGGCTCCGTTCGACAATGTCGATGTGGCGCCTCTGCTGCGCGATCTGATCGGCCTGCCGCCGGGTCGCGGCCTGGACGGAACCGATGCGTCCTTCCGGCGCGTTCTGCGGCGATAAGGGAGGACGGCGATGGTCTGGCTGGAAGATATAGCGGTGGGCGACGTGGCTCGGTTCGGTGCCTGCCATGTCGACCGTGACGAGGTGATCGCCTTCGCCGCGCGCTACGATCCCCAGCCCTTCCATCTGTCCGACCAAGCGGCGGCGGCCACCCATTTCGGGCGGCTGTCGGCCAGCGGCTGGCACACCGCATCGATGACGATGGCGATGATCGTCGCACGTTACCGGGACATCGGCTTTCAGAGCCTGGGGTCGCCCGGAATCGACGAACTGCGTTGGCTGAAGCCCGTCTATCCGGGCGACACGCTACGCTGCGAGACCGAGGTGCTGGAGACGCGCCGCTCGGCCAGTCGACCGGACATGGGCTTCGTCGTCAGCCTGCTGACCGTCTGCAATCAGGACGATGTGGCGGTCATGCGCTTCCGCCCCACCGTCATGATCCGGACCCGGCCCGCCGCCTGAGCCTCAGCGCGGGCCGCGGGACCCACGCGGACCGCCGGGGCGAGGGCCGCCGCGCCCGCCGCCGGGCGTACCGCGATTGCCGCGCCAGCCCTCCGCACGCGGCACGCCGGGCGTGGGAGCGACGGCGCCATTGCCCCGCCAGCCCTGCCCACGCCAGCGGTCGCCCCGCCATCCGTCACGGCCCCAGCCGCGCCACTGATCCCGGATCGGGCCGCCGCGCCACGCCCCGCGCCGCCCTTCCCAATAGGCCCGCTGTCCGTCGTTCCAGCGATAGGGTCGACGATAGCGGTCATAAACGTAGATGCCGGTGCCCGGATAATAAAAGTCGTTGTACCAGCCATAATAGGACGGCGCATAACCATAGCCGCCGCCATAGCCATAATAGCCGGGGCCATAGCTGCCGCCGAAGCCTGATCCGACCGACACGCCGCTATACCCATAACCATCGGCGCAGCCGCCCAGTGCCAGCAACCCGGCCGCCATCAACGCGGCCCAACCCGTCTTGCCGAGGCCCATCCTCGCTCTCCATATCCCTGGCCTGTCGCCATGCGGGTGCGGCAGGGGTCCGTCATCCGCGTCGATCGACGGTCAACCCGTCGCGTCGTGCCATGGTTCCTGCACCCATGGCGATGCATGGGCGCTGAACGACGGGGCCGAGGGCGAAGGGGATTGGCCCAAAGGGGATTGGCAAAGCCCGTCAAGCAAGGCTAACCTGAAGCACCGTTCATCATGGACGGGTGAGTTGAGAGGGCGGCGTACGACCGGAACAATCCGGCGCGACCGCCACGGCGTATCGATCGCGGACGCGAACCAGGTGGAGGGACAGGACGAATGGCGATGACGGAGAACACCGTACCCCCCGGCGAGGCGCCGGAGCCATTCCAGGAAGAGGTCCATGATCCCCGCCGTCGCGACTTCATCAACGTCGCCGCCGTGTCCTTCGCGGGCGTCGGCGCCCTGGCGATCGTTCTGCCGCTGATCAACCAGATGAACCCGTCCGCCGACGTGCTCGCACAGTCGACCACCGAGGTCGACCTGTCCAAGATCGAGCCCGGTCAGGCGATCAAGACCAGCTTCCGCAAGCAGCCGCTGTTCGTCCGCAACCTGACGCCCAAGGAAATCGCCGAGGCCGACGCGGTGCCGCTGTCCGACCTGCGCGATCCCCAGACGCTGGAGCAGCGGACCAAGCCGGGCAAGAAGAACTGGCTGATCACCCTGGGCGTCTGCACCCATCTGGGCTGCGTGCCGCTGGGCGCGGGCGAGGGCGAGAACAAGGGGCCCTATGGCGGCTATTTCTGCCCCTGCCACGGCTCGGCCTATGACACTGCCGCGCGCATCCGCAAGGGCCCGGCGCCGCTGAACCTGCTGGTTCCCGAGTATAAATTCGACACCGACACGACCGTCACGGTCGGCGCGGCCGCTTGAAGGGGATTTGAGAGATGAGCTTTCCCTGGGCCAAGCATTACGAACCGAAGCAGCCGCTCATGCGCTGGCTGGACGAGAAGCTGCCGGTGCCGCGCCTCGTCTACAACGCCGTGGGTGCGGGTTATCCGGTGCCGCGCAATCTGAATTACTTCTGGAATTTCGGCGTACTGGCGGGGGCCGCGCTCGCCATCCAGATCATCACCGGCGTCGTGCTCGCGATGCACTATGCCGCCAATGCGGGCGTCGCCTTCGACTCGGTCGAAAGCATCATGCGTGACGTGAACGCGGGCTGGTTCCTGCGCTATGCCCACGCCAATGGCGCATCGATGTTCTTCATCGTCGTCTACACCCATATCTTCCGTGGCCTCTATTACGGATCGTACAAGGCCCCGCGCGAGATGGTGTGGCTGCTCGGCGTGGTCATCTTCCTGCTGATGATGGCGACCGCCTTCATGGGCTATGTGCTCCCCTGGGGGCAGATGAGCTTCTGGGGCGCGCAGGTCATCACCGGCTTCTTCTCGGCGATCCCGCTGGTCGGCGATACCATCCGCATCTGGCTGCTCGGCGGGTTCGCGCCGGACAATGCCGCGCTCAACCGCTTCTTCTCGCTCCACTATCTGCTGCCCTTCGTGATCGCGGGCGTCATCATCCTGCACATCTGGGCGCTGCACATTCCGGGCTCGAACAACCCGACCGGCGTCGACGTGAAGGGCGAGCAGGATACCGTGCCCTTCCACCCCTATTACACCGCCAAGGATGCGGTGGGCCTGGGCGTGTTCCTGCTGGTGTTCGCGGCCCTACTGTTCTTCTTCCCCAATTATCTGGGCCATCCGGACAATTACATCCCGGCCAACCCGCTTTCGACGCCTGCGCATATCGTGCCCGAATGGTATTTCTGGCCCTTCTACGCGATCCTGCGCGCCTTCACCGCCGACTTCATCCTGCCCGCCAAGCTGTGGGGCGTGCTGGCGATGTTCGGGTCGATCCTGCTGCTGTTCTTCCTCCCCTGGCTGGACAGTTCACCGGTGCGGTCGAACAATTTCCGGCCCAAGGCGCGGGTGGCCTTCTGGGTGCTGGTGGTCGACGTGCTGCTGCTCGGCTGGTGCGGGGGCTCGCCCGCGACGCCATTCTTCATCATCCTCAGCCAGCTGACGGCGGCCTATTATTTCCTCCATTTCCTGGTGATCCTGCCCTGGATCGCCCGGACGGAGCGGCCCGCTCCGCTGCCCAACTCGATCACCGAGGCGGTGCTGGCCAAGCATGGCGGTACGGCCCCGACCAAGTCGGCTCTAACCCCTTCGGCTTCGGCCTGACGCGAACCGATAAGAGAGGATTACGACATGGTTCGTGGCATCGCATTCCTGGTCGGCGCGGCCTTCACCCTGGTTCTCGCCATCGCGCTGTGGGGCAGCGTGTCGGGGCTCGTCTCCGACCCGCCCGCCCCGACCGCCGAGGAGGAGTTCCACCTTCACCCCAAGCCCGCGCATCTGGCGTCGGACGGCATTCTCGGCCGCTTCGACCGTCGCCAGCTCCAGCGCGGTTTCCAGGTCTATAAGGAGGTCTGCGCGGCCTGCCACTCGCTGCGGCTGGTGGCGTTCCGCGACCTGAAGGACCTGGGCTATAACGAGGCCGAGGTGAAGGCGATCGCCAACCAGTGGGTGATCGAACAGCCGAGCATCAACCCGGAGACGGGCGAGGCGACGACGCGCAAGAACGTGCCCGCCGACCGCTTCCCCTCGCCCTTCGCCAACGAGGTGGCGGCGCGCGCGGCGAACAACAACGCGCTGCCGCCCGACCTGTCGCTGATGACCAAAGCGCGGCATGACGGCACCAATTACGTCTATTCGCTGATCGGCCCCGACGCCTATCGCAACCAGCCCGCCGAGCTGCTGCGCAAATTCCCGGACATCAAGACGCCGACGGGCCTGCACTACAATCCCTATTTCGCGAACCTCAACATCGCGATGCCGCCGCCGCTCACCCAGGACGGCCAGGTGCAATATACCGATGGGACGCTCGCGACCCGCGACCAGATGGCCAAGGACGTCGCCGCCTTCCTGACCTGGACCGCCGAGCCCCGGCTGGAATCGCGCCACGCGGCGGGGATCGGGGCCGTGATCTTCATCCTGATCTTCTGCTTCCTGGCCTGGGGCGCGTATCAGAATGTCTGGCGCGACGTGAAGCATTGAGACCGGGGTTGCCCGTGTGAGAGACTGGGGCGGTTTCCGAGAGGAGGCCGCCCTTTTCATCTGGGAGGTACCGGTCCCCCTTCCCCCAACCTCCGTTCAGGCTGAGCGAAGTCGAAGCCCACGCCCCCGCCTTCTCCATCCTCCTTGGCGAGGGGATTCCCTTGGCCTTCGACTACGCTCAGGCTGAACGGAGGTCCGGGTGTTTCGGAGCCCCCCTTTACCCCCGCGTCCCACCGGCCCATGAGACCCAGCATGACCGCCAATGACGACCTGAAAGCCCTGATCCGCACCATCCCGGATTTCCCCAAGCCCGGCATCCAGTTCCGCGACATCACCACTTTGCTGCTCGATCCGAAGGGCTTCGCGACCGCCATCGAGCGGATGGCCGCCGCGACGCGAGGGGAAGTCGACCTGATCGCCGGGATCGAAGCGCGCGGCTTCCTGTTCGCCGCCGCACTCGCCATACCCTTGAACGCGGGCGTGCTGCTGATCCGCAAGGACGGCAAGCTGCCCGGTGCCACCATCGCCGAGGATTACGCGCTGGAATATGGCCAGGACCGGATCGTAATGCACGAGGATGCGCTGGTCCCCGGTGCCCGCGTGCTGCTGGTCGACGATCTGATCGCCACCGGCGGCACCGCGCGCGCCGCCGTCCGGCTGATTCGCAAGGCGGGCGGCATGGTCGAACAGGCGCAGTTCCTGGTCGACCTGCCCGATCTGGGCGGTGCGGAGGCGTTGCGGGCCGAGGGGCTGGCGGTCGATTCGCTGCTCGCCTTTCCCGACCACTGATGCGCCTCGCGCTTCATGAGCCCGACATTGCGGGCAATGTCGGCACGCTGATCCGCACCGCCACCTGTTTCGGCGTCGCGGTGGACCTGATCGAGCCGATGGGCTTCCCCTATTCGGATCGCGCGCTGGCCCGGTCGGCGATGGACTATGCGGCGATGGCCGAGGTGGTGCGCCACGCCGATTGGGAGGCTTTCCGCGCCGCGACGCCGGGGCGGATCGTGCTGGCGACGACATTGGGGGCGGTGCCGCTGCCCGAGATGGCGTTCCGGCCCGACGACGTGATCCTGCTCGGCTCGGAAGGGGCGGGCGTGCCGCGTGCGGTGCACGACGCCGCCAACATTCGGGTCCGCGTGCCGATGCGGGAGGGCGTGCGTTCGCTCAACGTCGCGATCACCGGCGGGATTTTGATGGCGGAGGCGCGCCGCCAGACCGGTTGGGCGCATATGGCGGGTTGACCCCCCGCCCCGGCCATGCCCAGAACGCCCCGGTGATGACCAGCCGCCCCCCCGATATCGCGCTCGATGCCGAGCAGGACGCCGCCCGCCGGTGGTTCGAATCGCTACGCGATCGGATCTGCGCCGAGTTCGAAGCGATCGAGCGCGAAGCCGGATCGGACGCTGCCTTCGCCTACACCGCCTGGGACCGTACCGACCCCAGCGGCGAGCCCGGCGGCGGCGGGGTGCGCGGGGTGATGAAGGGACAAGTCTTCGAAAAGGTCGGGGTCAATGTCTCGACCGTCGGCGGTACCTTCGAGGGGCCGTTCGCCAAGACCATTCACGGCGCGGGCGACGATCCGCGCTTCGTCGCGACGGGGATCAGCCTGGTCGCGCATATGGCGAACCCGCATGTGCCCGCCGTGCATATGAACACCCGCTTCCTGACCACCACCAGGCGCTGGTTCGGCGGCGGCGCGGACCTGAACCCGCCGCTGCCCATCGAAGAGGACACCGCCGACTTCCACGCCCGGTTGAAGGCGGCGTGCGACGCGCACGACCCGGATCACTATCCCCGGTTCAAGGCATGGGCCGACGACTATTTCTACATCCCGCATCGCCAGGTGCATCGCGGTGTCGGCGGCATCTTCTACGACCATCTGGAGGGCGATTTCGACGGCAATTTCGCCTTCACCCGCGATGTCGGCGAGGCGTTCCTGGACATCTTCCCGCGCATCGTCCGGCGGCGCATGGGCCTGCCCTCGACCGAGGCCGACCGCGCGCGGATGCTGGCGTGGCGCGGGCGCTATGCCGAGTTCAACCTGGTCTATGACCGGGGGACGCTGTTCGGCCTGAAGACCGGCGGCAATATCGACGCGATCCTGATGAGCCTGCCGCCGCTCGCGACCTGGGAATAGGCGCCATGGCATTGATCCCCGTCGATGCGACCGAGGTCGCGACCATCGTCACCACGCTGGAGATGCGCGAGCGGCCCCGCCCACGTCCCATGCCCCCCGCGTCGCTTAGCCTGGTCGCCTGGGTGCAGCCCGACCCGGCCAAGTACCGCACGCTGTTCGCGCGGGTCGGTGCGCCCTGGCTCTGGTTCTCGCGGCTGGTGATGTCCGACGACATGCTGACCGCGATCATCCATGACCCCGCCGTGTCGGTCTTCGCCGTGGTCGACCGGGCGGGGATCGAGGTGGGGCTGCTGGAACTCGATCATCGTCAGGCGGGCGAATGCGAGATCGCCTATTTCGGGCTGATCCCCGAACTGGCGGGACAGGGTCATGGCCGCTGGCTGATGGCGCAGGCGTTGATGCGAGCCTGGACCGCCAGCGTCGAGCGGGTGTGGGTGCATACCTGCACCCTCGACCACCCCTCCGCGCTCAATTTCTATCGGCGTCAGGGTTTCACCGCGATCGGTCGCGCGATCGAGACCTTTGTCGACCCGCGCGCACTCGGCCTGCTGCCCGAGGACGCCGCGCCGCAAATTCCCCGGATCAGGCCGGTCGATTGACCAGCCGGCGATAGGCGGCCACGGCGATCAGCGCCTGGGCCAGCCCCGCCGCCATCGCGACCGCCGCCGCCGCGGCGTGGAGCAGCGCCAGCGCCACCGGATTGCCGGGCCCGCCCCCCTTGGACAGGTCGATCAGCATCAGGATCGGCTGGGTCGCGACGATCCCGCCCAGATAGGTGCAGGCGGACAGCGCCGCCATCGGCAACCCCGCCCCGCGCGTCAGCTTGACCGAACGGGCCAGCGCCGCCACCGCCGCCATCCGCCGTTCGGCCAGCAGGACGGGCCCGACGAGCAACAGCCGCCCCGCCACATAGAGGCCCGGCAGGATGTAGAGCAGCATCCCCGCCCCGACCGGCAGCGCGACCAGCACCATCGCCAGCACATAGCGGGGCGCGATCCCCAGTGCCCGGCCCAGCGCCTCCCCCACGGTCAGCCGCCCCTCGCTGAGCACCAGCGCGAGCAGCGCGGCGGTGCCGATCAGGCCGACGGCATAGCTGGCGAGATACCAGCCGCCATATTGGCCCGCCCATTGCCCGACCGAATCGATCCAGGCGGTGGCCTGCGCGGTCGCCTCCCCCACGCCTTCATCGGGCAGAGGCGGCGCGGGGACCAGCAGCCCGAGCGCCAGCGCGGGCCAGAACAGGAAAGGCCCCGCCAGCCGGATCAGCAGCGAACGATCCCGCAGGAAGAGGCCCCAGGCATCCCGCAGGGTCGCGACGATGTTCAATGTCATTAGAGTTGCGGCGATCCGTCCTGGCCGTCCTGGCGAAGCGCCTGCTCCCCCGCCGTCGCGACATAGAGGCGCGCGATGAAGACATAGGCCAGCGTCATGAACGCCGCGCTGACCACCGCGCTCGCCAATGCGGTCAGCGCCAGCACGAGCCAGAGCATGTCGGGGCCCAGGATCAGCCGGAACACCGCGCCCGTCACGCCCTGTACCGCGAAGACCGACACCGACAGGACGATCAGGAACAGCAGCGTCATGCCGATCAGCCGCCAGGTCATGCCCCGCGTCAACGCGATCGAACGACGAAACGCCCCCAGCCCCCGCCGCTCGTTGAGGACCACGGCATAGGTCAGCATCAACCGCGCGACCAGCCATAGCGCCAGCGGCAGCGCCACCAGAAAATAGATGGTCGCGAAGATCGCCGCCGCGCCCGGCATCGGCGGCATGCGCGAGGGGTCGCCATTGACCGCCATCGCCGCCGTGAAGTCGAAACCGAACACCACCATGCCGATGATGAAGACCAGGACCAGCAGCGCAAAGACGAAACCGATCGCCAGCGCCAGGCCCATTACCGGAAAGAAACGGCGGAACCCGGCGCGCGACGCCTCTGCCGAGGTGGTGGCGGGATGCGTCGCCAGCGCCATGATCCCAAGCTGCGCCCATACCCCCAGCACCAGCGACACGATGGTCACCACCAGCCCCGGGCCGGAGACATTGCCGGCGGACGACGCGCCGCCCTGGGGCAGGACCAGAAGCTGCAACAGGCTGGGCAGCACGAAGCCGATCGCGGCGAAGGGTATCAGCATGGCGGCCCTGCCCGCCAGCACCTGTTGCGTGCTGTCCCACACCGATCCGATCCTGACGGTCATCGTTCCTCCCTTGAGCCGGCCATGGTCGCCCCCTGATCGTCCGGGCAATCGCCCCGACCTAGCCCCCCGACCTAGCCCATCGCGACGTGCAACGCCATCGTGACCGCAACGGGCTCTCCCCGCTTGCCCACCGCTTGCATCGGGGCGATGGCGGGCGCAGATAGCCGTGATCGTGACCCATTTTCCCGACATGCCCGATATCGAATGGCGGGTCAGCCCCGGCCTGACCCCCTATGACCAGTCACTCGCCGAGATGGAGGCGCGCGCGACCGCCGTGGCGCAGGGCCAGGCGCGCGAGCTGGTCTGGCTGCTCGAACACCCGCCCGTCTATACGGCGGGGACCAGCGCCGACCCGGTCGAACTGGTCGATCCGCGCTTTCCGGTGTTCCAGACCGGGCGCGGCGGCAAATATACCTATCACGGCCCTGGCCAGCGCACCGGCTATCTGATCCTCGACCTCAACCGGCGCGGCCGCGATGTGCGGCAATTCGTCCATGGTCTGGAGGACTGGCTGATCGCCGCGCTCGCCCGGCTGGGGGTGAATGCCTTCAGCGTCGACGAGCGGGTCGGCATCTGGACGCGCGACGGAGGCACGGAGGCGAAGATCGGCGCGATCGGCGTTCGAGTGCGTCGCTGGGTCACGCTTCACGGCTTTGCGATCAACATCGCGCCCGACCTGTCCCATTTCGGTGGAATCGTTCCCTGCGGCCTGCCGGAGTTCCCCGTGACCAGTCTTTTTGCGTTAAACGGCGTCAAGTCGTTGGAAACCTTTGACGAGGCGCTAGCGTTCACTCTTCCGGCGTTCCTCCAGTCCCTGGGGCAGGTCCGACAAAACGAGGCTTGAGGCCCGGGCGGTATCCGATTAATGTCCACCCCGATTTGGGTAATAGGGCCAGCAAGCCGTTCCAAATCCTTAATATCAAGGGAGCTTCCAATGCGTGCAATCATCTCCAAGGTCCTGACGGGCTCGATCATCGCCGGCGCGGCGCTCGCGGTTTCGGCTTGCGGCTCGAACACCGAGAACACCACCGACGCGAACATGACCACCGAAATGAACGCTTCGGAAGGCATGGACACCGCCACCGACAACATGACCGCCGTCGACGGCGCCATGAACGGCGGCATGATGGCCAACGACACCATGTCGAACGACATGATGATGGCCAACGACACGATGATGACCAACGCGACCAACGCGATGTAATCATCGTCGGGGTCATTCCCGACGTGGAAGGGGCCGTCCGGGCGACCGGGCGGCCCCTTTTCCTTGGCGCGTCGCGCGATTTTCGCTGCTCTTCCGTAACGACACCGTCCACCGCATGGGGTTGCCGAACCCGTGATTTCCATTTGGGGAAAAGCCGGAAAAGCGTTATGTTTCGGGACGCTCGAAGGCCCTACGGGGGAAGGATCGAAATCAGATGAAGGTGGTGCGTACCGCGCTGGTCGCCGGCGTGGCGTTTTGGGGGATGGGTGCCGCGGCACCCGCATCGGCGCAATTTTTCCTGCAGCCCTATAATTTCGAAGGCAAACCGGTTCGGGGGGACGAACCCGGTATCGGACAGCCGCTTCCGGGCGCGACCCCGGCGGAATTGCGCGCAGGGTTGTTGTGGAACATGCGCGCGGCGCTGAACGTCGCCGCCCTGCAATGCCAGTTCGAGCCGATGCTTTCGACCGTCTCCAACTACAACGCGATCCTGAAGGATCACGATGTGGAATTGAAGGGCGCGTTCGACACGCTAGGTGCCTATTTCAAGCGGACCAGCAAGACGGTGCGCGAAGGCCAGATGGCGCTCGATCAATATGGCACGCGCACCTATTCCAGCTTCGCGGCGGTCGCGGCCCAGCTCAATTTCTGCCAGACGGCGGGATCGATCGCGCATGCGGCGGTCTTCACCCCGCGCGGCCATCTGGGCGAACTGGCGGTCGATCGGATGCGCGAGTTGCGCAACAGCCTGACCCCTTATGGCGAGCAGCGTTTCCCGCGTTATATCGGCCGCGAACATTTTGCCGCCACCATGCCGCGCCTCGACGCGCTGTGCTGGAACAAGAAGGCCGAATGGGTGGTCAAGAAGTGCGGGGCGCAGAACTGGCCGCCTGCGGGCCGCACCAACCTGGCGGCACGCTAAGGCACGATCCTCCCCAAGCTCCGCTTGGGGAGGGGGACCGCCGCGAAGCGGTGGTGGAGGGGCAGGAACGCTCGCGAGGAGCAGGGGCCCCAGCAGCCGTGACACCCCTCCGTCAGGCCTGACGGCCTGCCACCTCCCCTTGCAGGGGAGGAAAATCCAGCCTCTCCCCATCCGCGCCATAATTTGCTAGGCGCCGGCCATGCTCAATCTGAATGGCATCACCGTGCGCCTGGGCGGCCGCACGATCCTCGACGGCGCATCGGCCGCACTCCCCCCCGGCAGCCGGGTCGGCCTGATCGGTCGCAACGGCGCGGGCAAGTCGACGCTCGTCCGCGTGATCGCAGGGCAGTTGGAGGCCGATGACGGCGCGTGCGAGATGCCCAAGGGCGCGCGCCTCGGCTATATCGCGCAGGAAGCCCCCGACGGTACCGCGACCCCGTTCGAGACGGTGCTGGCCGCCGATCTGGAACGCGCCGAACTGATGGAGCGCAGCGAGACCGAGAGCGATCCCGAAAAGCTCGGCGACATCTACGAACGCCTGATCGCGATCGACGCCTATACCGCCCCCGCCCGCGCCTCCAGCATCCTGCAAGGGCTGGGCTTCGACGAGGCGATGCAGGGCCGCCCGCTGTCCAGCTATTCGGGCGGATGGAAGATGCGGGTGGCGCTCGCCGCGCTGCTCTTCTCCGCCCCCGACGTGCTGCTGCTCGACGAGCCCAGCAACCACCTCGACCTCGAAGCGGTGATGTGGCTGGAGGATTTCCTGAAATCCTATCGCGCGACGATCCTGCTGGTCAGCCATGAGCGCGACTTCCTCAACAATGTCGTCGACCATATCCTGCATCTGCAGAACGGCAAGGTGACGCTCTATCCCGGCGGCTATGATTCGTTCGAGCGCCAGCGCGCCGAGCGGATGGCGCAGTTGGCCGCCGCCAAGGCGAATCAGGACGCCCAGCGCGCCAAGTTGCAGGACTATATCGCGCGCAACTCGGCCCGCGCCTCGACCGCCAAACAGGCGCAGAGCCGCGCCAAGATGCTGTCCAAGATGCAGCCGATCGCCGAGATGGCGAACGACCCGTCCTTGTCCTTCGACTTCCCCGATCCCGACCAGTTGCGCCCGCCGCTGATCACGCTGGACCTGGCGAGCGTGGGTTATGCCGAGACGCCGATCCTCAAGCGGCTGAACCTGCGCATCGACCCGGACGACCGGATCGCGTTGCTCGGCCGCAACGGCAACGGCAAGACGACGCTCGCCCGCCTGCTCGCCGCGCAACTGACGCCGATGGAGGGGGAGATGAACGCCTCCGGCAAGATGCGCGTCGGATACTTCACCCAATATCAGGTGGAGGAACTCGATACCGACGACACCGCGCTGGAGCATATGACCCGCATCATGCGCGGCGCGACCCCGGCGGCGGTGCGCGCGCAACTCGGGCGATTCGGCTTTTCGGGCGACAAGGCGACGACCAAGGTCGGCAAGCTCTCGGGCGGCGAACGCGCGCGGCTGGCGCTGGCACTCATCACCCGCGACGCGCCACACATGCTGATCCTCGACGAACCGACCAACCACCTCGACGTCGACGCGCGCGAGGCGCTGGTCCAGGCGCTCAACATGTACAAGGGCACCGTCGTGCTGGTCAGCCATGATCGCCACATGCTGGAGATGACGGCGGACCGGCTGGTGCTGGTCGATAACGGCACGGCCAAGGAGTTCGACGGGTCGCTGGACGATTACATCGCCTTCGTCCTGAAGGGCGATGCGGGCCAGGGCGACGCCGCCTCCAAGGCGGACCGGGCGGCAAGCAAGAAGGCCTCCGCCGAACAGCGCGAACGCTTCAACGCGATGAAGAAGACGCTGCGTGGGATCGAGGACGAAATGGCCAGGCTGACCCGCGAGCGCGATGCGCTGGACAAGGCGATGAACGACCCGGCGGCGGCCGAACCGCGCCATGCGAAGCTGTCGATGGGCGAACTGAACAAGCGCCGCGCGGAGGTGGTCGACAAGCTGGCCGAGGCGGAGGCGCGCTGGATGGAGGCGGGCGAGGCGATGGAGGCGGCCTAATCCCTACCCCCCGTTCGCACTGAGCAACGTCGAAGTGCGGCGAGGACATCCCGTGGGCTTCGACTTCGCTCAGCCTGAACGGGAGTTGAGGAGTTTCCCGCCCCTATAAGTCACTCGACCCCGGCGAAGGCCGGGGCCCAGTTGCCACATCGTTCGTGGCGCGCTGACGGTCGCGTGGGAGGCTATCGCCAAGGCACCGCTACTGGACCCCGGCTTTCGCCGGGGTGGACTACAAAACTTACGCCTGCCCCTCTTCCGCTTCCGCGCCATCGGCAGGGTTCTCGACCCACGCCTCGACCTCGCCGTTCAGCTTCAGGGTCAGCGGGCGGCCATGGCGGTCGACCTTCTTGCCCAGCGCGACGCGGATCCAGCCTTCGGAAATGCAATATTCCTCGACGTCGCGGCGCTCCGCACCCTTGAAGCGGATGCCGACCCCACGCGAGAGGAGGTCCTGGTCGAAATAGGGGCTGTCCGGGTTGGTGGACAGGCGATCGGGAACGGTATCGGTCATGGCTCGGGCCATAACGCCGACTCGGTCGCCCTGCCAAGGAAAAGCGGCGTCGGGATCGCTCCCGACGCCGCCATGAGGTTCAGTTACAGACCTGGACCGGGACGCTGCGGCCCCAATAGGGATCCCAACGCCAGTCGTTCCAGCAACGCGGTGCATAGCTGCGATACTGGTACACCACCGGCGGCGGGGGCGGCGGTGCGTAATAGGGATCGTAGCCACGATTGTAATAATAGTCCCGCTCGACGTAGCGCGGCCGGTTGCTGCTCGCGATCGCAGCACCCACGCCCAGGCCGACGATACCGCCCAGCAGCGCGCCCGCCACCGCATCGCCACCGCGATCGCGGTGATAATAGCCGCCACCCCAGCCACGCCCCCAACGCTGCGCCTCGGCGGGGGCCGCGGCGGTCAGCGCGGTCGCGGCCAGCGCGACGCCCATCCCCACCTTCTTCAACATTCCGTTCATCTCGAACCTCCGATACTCAAACGCCCGGTCCGCTGATGGCAAAACGCGCACGCTGCGTCCGTGTTGCCTTTCCTAGTGGCTTCGGGCTGAATGGCGTTGGAATGCGGCGTTTAGTCAGGGTTCAGGAGAAGGTGGCGACATGGCCCATTGGCTGCTGAAATCGGAGGCCGACAGCTATGGCTGGGACGATCTGGTCCGCGATGGCGCGACCGAATGGGACGGGGTGCGCAATGCCGCCGCCGCCAAGCATCTGCGCACGATGGCGGTCGGCGACTCGGCTCTCTTCTATCACAGCGGAAAGGAGAAAGCGGCGGTCGGCATCGCGACGATCACCCGCGCGGCACGCGCCGATGGCGAGGATGGTCGCTGGGTTTCGGTTCGGGTCGCGCCCGACCGCCCCCTGCCCCGCCCCGTCACGCTGGCGGCGATGAAGGCGGACGCGCGCCTCGCCGACCTGCCCATGCTGCGCCAGTCGCGGCTGTCGGTGTCGCCGGTGGGCGAGGCGGAGTGGGCGGTGCTGATGGCGTTGGCCCAAAATTAATCCTCCCCTGCAAGGGGAGGGGGACCAGCGAAGCTGGTGGAGGGGTGTAAACGCCTGCGATGGGTCCGATCATCAGCGGCGCCACCCCTCCGTCAGACCTGCGGCCTGCCACCTCCGCTTCCAGGGGAGGAATGTCCCGATCAGCCCAGGGTTCGGGCGTACTCCGCGGCCTCTTGGACCTGCTCCGGCGCGGGCCGCACGCCGGTATAGAGCACGAACTGCTCCAGCGCCTGGATGGTCGCGACCTCGGTGCCGGTGATGATCCGCTTGCCCATGTCCCTTGCGACGCGCAGGAACCGGGTCTCGGGCGGGTATTGCACCACGTCGAAGGCACTCTCCGCCTCGGCGATCATCGCCTCGGGAAAGGCGAGCTGGTCCTCATTGCCGCCGGTCATGCCGATCGGCGTGACGTTGACGAGCAGCGGCGCGCCTTCACCCAATTCGCTTGCCCAGCCAAAGCCATAGAGCTCGGCGAGCCCGCGTCCCACCGCTTCGTTGCGCGCGACGATGGTACCATGACCGAAACCCGAATCGCGAAATGCCGCCGCCACCGCCTTGGCCATGCCGCCCGACCCGCGCAGCACGAAGGGCGTCGCGCGGTCGATATCGGCGATCAGTTCGACCACGGCGGCATAGTCGGTATTGTAGCCGGTCAGCTGCCCGTCATCATTGACGATCGTGTTGACGCTATCGATCGCCGCCGCCGACCCGGCGAGGCCGTCGAGCATCGGGATGACCGCTTCCTTGAACGGCATCGAGATCGCGCAGCCCCGGATGTTCAGCGCCCGGATCCCGCCCACCGCCGCCGCCAGATCGGTGGTGCTGAACGACTTGTAGACATAGTCGAGCCCGGTCAGCTCATAGAGCCGGTTGTGGAAGCGCGATCCGAAATTGCCGGGCCGCGCCGACAGCGACATGCACAGCCGCGTGTCGCGACCGATGGGGGGTTTGGTGATCATTCCCGCTGTTTAGCCCAGCATCGTGGCGAGTGCATCCCTCGCCACAAAGTCACCGCAACAGCCGGGGATCGATCACCACATGCCGGATATGCTGCCGGTTCCAGGTATAGGTCACATGCACCAGCCCATCGCGCGTCTGGATCACCGCCGGATAGGCATAGCCGTCGGGCATCGGCTTGGACTCCAGCGTCAGGGCGTTGCGCCAATGCACCCCGTCCTCCGACAACCCGATATTGAGCGGCCAGCGCGGGCCGTCGCCGGGCGTATTCGGGGCATGGGCGCTGTGGTTGTAGACGATCAACTGCCGCCCATCGGCCAATGTCACCGCATCAGTGCCCGCATTGGGATTGGGCAGGTCGATCGCCGCGATCGGGGACCAAGTGACGCCATTGTCCCGCGACCAGCTTTGCGCCAGCGCGCCCTGCCGCGTCCGCGCGACCAACTCCAGCGTCCCGTCCTTGTGGAACAGGATGCTGGGCTGGATCGCCTCGATATGCATGGGCGAGGCGATGCGCGGGCCGACCGTCCAGTGCCGCCCCTGATCGGTGCTCCGCTCGATTCGCAGCGACCAGATATTGGCCTCCGCCGTCCCCTCTTCGCGGCTGGAGGGGGACAGCCAGCCGCCGTCGGCGGCGATCACCGGTTTGTTCTTGATCGGCCCCAGCGCGCCGCCCGGCAACGGCTCGGGCGCTGTCCAGGTCCGACCGCCGTCGCCGGAGCGGATGACCATGCCCCACCATTCGCGCGGATTGGGCCCGACCTTGTAATAGAGGTGCAGCGGTCCGCCCGGCGGCTGGAACAGCACCGGGTTCCAGGTCGGATAACGCGTGTCGCCCTGCGGTGATACGCCGTCCGCGACCGGCACCGGTGCGCTCCATCCCCCCGGCCCCCGCCGCGCGAACCAGATGCGGACATCGGGACGACTCTCCCCCGATCCGGCGAACCAGGCGGCGGCCAGCGTCCCGTCGGGCAGTTGCACCAGGGTCGAGGCATGGGCCTGAGGATAAGGAGCCTGCGCATCGACGAACTCGGACAACAGGAGCGGCGAGCGGGTCGCCGCCGTCGCCATCGGGGTCGCGACGACCAGCATCGGGGCCATCCAGGCCGCAAGCATCTTCATCCCGTCATTCTCCGCCGGAGCCGTTTGGCGCGCGGATAGACGCTATCGCCGCATCTCTCCAGCGATCGTCCGGACCAGATCGCCCGCGGGCATGGCACGGGCGAGCGGCGCGCCCTGCCCTGCCCATTGCGCGCCATAGCCATGCTCGCCCCGCGCCTTGGCGGCGGCGTTCAGCGCCTTTCCGGCGTCGTAGGCGATAGGATAGGCGGGCGGCACGGCGGACACGCGCTCCCCCAGCGCGGTGAAGCGATTGGGCAGGCAGCGCGCGGGCCGCCCCGAGATCGCACGGGTCATGACCGTGTGCTCCGCGCCCTCCCCCATCAGCGCCGAGCGATAAGCCGCATCCGCCGCGCTTTCGGGACAGGCGATGAAGGCCGTGCCCAGTTGCGCCGCCACCGCGCCCAGCGCCAGCGCCGCCGACACGCCCGCGCCGTCCATGATCCCGCCCGCCGCGATGACGGGCCGTTCGGCACGCACGGCCAGCAAACGGGTCAGCGCCAGTGTCCCGAGCCGATCGTCGCGCGCATCGGGATCGAAGACGCCGCGATGGCCCCCGGCCTCATAGCCCTGCGCGACCAGAGCATCGATCCCCACCCGCTCCGCCGCCCGCGCCTCGTCCAGCGAGGTGACGCTGGCCAGCAACAGGCATCCCGCCTGTTTCAGCGCGGCGATTCGATCGGAGCCGGGCAGGCCGAAGTGCAAGCTGACCACCGCCGGGCGCTCCCGGATCAGCAGGGCCAGCATCGCGTCGTCATCGACGAAGCTCGCATAAATGGTGCGCAGGCTCCGGGGCGGTTCGGCCCCATATTTGGCGAAGGCGGGGCGCAACGCCTCGCACCACGCCGCCTCGCGCGGCGGATCATGGGCGGGCGGGGCATGGACGAAGAGATTGACGTTGAACGGCCGCTCGGTCCGGGCGCGGGTCTCCGCGATCATCGCCGCGGCCTGCTCCACGCCGCTCGCCCCCAGCGCGATCGCGCCCAGCCCGCCCGCCGCGTTCACCGCCGCCGCCATGGCGGGGGTCGATACCCCCGCCATCGGCGCCTGCAAAACGGGTATGGGCGCGATCAGGTCGGTCAGCGACACGGGATCAGCGGGGCGCCTTGGCCCCCTCGATCGCGGCCTGCGGATCGACCGAGGGCGCGCCCTTGGCCGGTGTGCCGGTATTGGCGATCGATCCGGTATCGCCGCGCACATCCTCCTCGACCTTGTTGACCGCCGCGTCGGCGCCATTGGCCGGGGCGTCGGCCGCCGCCGCCGGTTCCTTGGCCGCCGGGGCGGCGGGCAGCGGCAGGTTCGATCCCTGCTGGTTGAGGTACAGGATCACGTTCGCGCGGTCCTGGGGATTGGAGAGACCCGCGAAGGTCATCTTGGTGCCGGGCGCGAACTTGCGCGGGGACGTCAGCCAGGCGTTCATCTTGTCCCAGTCCCAATTGCCGCCGACCGCCTTCAGCGCGTCGGAAAAGGCGAAGCCCGCCTTACCCTGCGCGATTGCCTCGCCCATGGTGGCATAGAGATTGGGGCCGATGCCGTTCGCGCCGCCCTGGTTGATGGTATGGCAGGCGGCGCATTTCTTGAACACTTCCGCGCCCTTGGCCGCATCGGCCGTGGGCAGGAGCGATGCGATCGGCACCTCCGCCGCGGCCCCGCCGCCGCCCTCGGCCTCGACACCCTCGATCGCATAGCCCATTTTTTCCGGCCGTTCGTCGTGGAACATCATGCCGCCGACGATCGAAAGGCCCAGTGCCGCGCCTGCCGCGCCCAGCACCCATCCCGCGATCGTATTGGTCTTTAGGTCCATCGCTTTTCGCTGCCCCGCCAATATCTCTCCTGAACGCGGACCTTAGGTGCCGCTTTCGCGGACGGCAAGTTTTGTATCCCGGCTTCCCGGCTTGATCGCGTGTCGCGCCGCGATTAGGCCGCTGGCCCATGGAAAATTACGCCGCCCCCGCCCGCCCGATCGTCGAGGCGATGACGAACGCCGCGCTGGCCGAGCCGCACCGCGCCGTCGCCTTTCAGGGCGCACCGGGCGCGAACAGCCATGTCGCGGCGATGGAGGCCTATCCCGATGGCCTGCCGCTGCCCTGTTTCGACTTCGCCGACGCGCTGGACGCGGTGAAGAGCGGCAAGGCCGACCGGGCGATCATCCCGATCGAGAATTCGCTGCACGGGCGGGTCGCGGACATCCACTTCCTGCTGCCCGAATCCGGGCTGGCGATCGTGGGCGAGCATTTCCTGTCGATCCGCCACGCGCTGATGGCGACGGGCACGCGCGAGGAACTGGCGGAGGCGATGAGCCATCCGCAGGCGCTTGGCCAGTGCCGCCACTGGCTGCGCGCGCACGGTATCCGCCCCATAGCCTATGCCGACACGGCGGGCGCGGCGGCGCGGGTGGCGGAGATGGGCGATCCCAGCGTCGCCGCCCTCGCCCCGCCGCGCGCCGCCGAGCTGTACGGGCTGAATCTGCTGGCCGAGGACGTGTCGGACGGCGATCGCAACATGACACGCTTCGTCGCGCTGGCACGGGGCAGCCAGCCGCCGGTCGGCGACGGACCGTGGATGACCAGCCTGATATTCGAGGTGAAGAACATCCCCGCCGCCCTGTACAAGGCGATGGGCGGTTTCGCCACGAACGGCGTCAACATGACCAAGCTGGAAAGCTATCAGCGCTCAGGCAGCTTCGCGGCGACCGAATTCTATTGCGACGTGGTCGGCAAGCCGGGCGACCCCGCCTTTGACCGGGCGATCGAGGAACTGGGCTTCCACAGCAAATGGGTGCGGATGCTGGGCACCTACGCCCAAGCGCGCGAGCGGGGGTAACTCACTGCTCCCCGATACGGGGAGGGGGACCGCCGCGAAGCGGTGGTGGAGGGGGAGTGCGGCCGGGCTAAGTCCCCGGCCGAAGCCCCCCTCCGTCAGTCCTGCGGACTGCCACCTCCCCGTGCCGGGGAGGAATTATCTGGCCCAAGTCTCCAGCAGCGTATGCGCGATCGCATAGGCCGGCGGCACGCCGAAGCGTGACGTATCCCCCGCCAGCGCCGCGCGAACCTCGTCCCGCGATACCCAGATCGCGTCCTCCAGCTCGGTCGTGTCGATGGTCAGCCGATCGTCCACCGCCTCCGCCACGCAGGCGATCATCAGCGACGACGGGAACGGCCAGGGCTGGCTGGCGATGTAGCGGATATTCTCGACGCGCACCCCCGCTTCCTCGAACAGCTCGCGCGCGACGGCTTCCTCGATCGATTCGCCGGGCTCCAGAAACCCCGCCAATGCGGAATAGCGCCCCGGTGGAAAGGCAGGCTGGCGACCCAGCAGCGCACGGCCCCCATGTTCGGCGATCATGATGACGACCGGATCGACGCGCGGGAAATGCTCGGTCCCGCAAGCGGGGCATTGGCGCCCCCAGCCCGCGCGGAACGGCACCGTCTCCGCCCCGCACCGCGCGCAGAAGCGATGCCGCGCATGCCAGTCCACTACCGAGCGCGCCGCCGCATAGGTCGCCGCCTCCCCCGCCGCCAACGCATGGAGCGCGGCAATCATCTCGAACGAGCGGCCCACCGCCGGTTGGCCGGTCAGCCTGGCGAAATGGGGTGTGCCGTCCTCGATGCCGAGCAGGACATGGTCCTCGGGCACGGCGTCGGGGGCGATATGGGTCCAGACCAGCCGCCCCTCCGCCATTTCCGGCTGATAGTCGTTCAGCACCAGCAACCGCGCCGCCGGATCGACCAGGGCCGCCGCGAACCCTTCGGGATCGTGGCGCAACGGGTCGGCGCGGTCCAATCGGCCGCCGGTAAAGCCGATCGTCACGGACGCGACTGCCCCATATCTTGATAGAGCGCCGCCGCCAGATCGCGGCGGAGCGGATATTTGTCGGCGGGGAAATAATTGACCATCACCGTGCCGCGCAGATGCCGTGTCGGATCGACATAGGCGACCGTGCCCGCCGCCCCGCCCCAGCCATAGGTTCCCTTGCCCGGGCCGCCCGGCGTGTCGGCCAGCGTCACCGACCCGCCCGCGCCATAGCCGGTCGGCACCGCCCCCGCGCTGCCCCCGGTCGATCCCGACACGCCGCCATAGGTCACGCCCTGGGGCAGCAGGTTGGACATGGCGAGGCCGACCGTCTCGGCCTTCAGCACCCGTACGCCGTCCAGCTCGCCGCCATTTTGCAACATCTGGAGGAACCGGTCATAGTCACGCGCCGACATCACCAGCCCCGCACCGCCATAGGGAAAGCTCGGCGCCTGGAGGAACACCGATCTCGCCGCCGGATCGACCGGGACCAGATTGTCGCCGAGGAAGGTGTAATTGCTGACCAGCCGGTTCGCCGCCGACGCGGGCACCTGCCAATAGCTGGAATTCATCTTGAGCGGGGTGAAGAGCCGCGTCTGCACGAACCGCTCGAACGGCATTCCCGACACCTTCTCGATCACCGCCGCCATCACGTCGAGGCCGATCGAATAGCTCCACTTCGTTCCCGGCTCGGCGATCAGCGGCAGGGTGGCGACGCGCTCGGCGAATTGCTGGAGATTGGCGGGGCGGGTCGGGCGGACCTGCGCCTCCACCTGCGCATTGGCGGCGAAGGGCACGATCCCCAGCCGCTCATATTCCTTGAGCAACGGCCCCTTGGTCACGATGCTGTATCCCAACCCCGCCGTATGGGTCAGCAGGTTGCGGATCGTGATCGGCTTGGTCGCCGGGCGGCTGTCGAGCGAGGCGTCGGGGGCGGTCAGCACCCGCATCTGCTTATAGGCGGGATAGATGTCGGACAGCGGCTGATCGAGTTTCAGCTTCCCCTCCTCGATCAGCATCATCGCCGCCATGGCGGTGATCGGCTTGGTCATCGAATAGACGCGCCACAGGCTGTCGGGCGTGACGGCGGGGGCGTTGGGCTCGACGCCCGTGCGACCGGCGGACACGAACATCGCCGGCTTGCCCGGAAGTCCGATCGCGGCGACGATGCCCGGCATCTTTCCCGACCGGACATAGCTGTCGAACAGCGCCTGGGTCGCGGGCAGCGGGGCGGCGGTTCGCGCCTGGGGTCGGGCTTGCCCGGCGACCTGCGCCGGGGCGGTGGCACTCAGCAGGGTCAGCATCACCCCGCCCGTCATCATCACACGGCGCATCATCGGCTTCAGGCCCCTTTCAAACGATCGGCTGCCCGCGCGAACAATGTGGGCAGGCCGGCGGTTCCCAATTCGGCGATCGGCCACCATTCGCCCGCCACCGAATCATCCGGTTCGCCCTTGCTCTTCGCGAGCGCCAATTCCAGCTCGAAATGGGTGAAGCCATGGACGACCGTCTCGTTCAGCATCGTCCAGGGCCCCTTGCCCGGCGCATCGGCCAGACCGGGACGGTCGTCCTCCCATGGCCCGGTGGGCAGCGCGCGCATCCCGCCCAGCATCCCCTTGTCCGGGCGACGGACCAGCCAGACCCGGCCATCCCGCTCGATCCAGAAGACGGTGCCGTGGCGATAGGGGCGCTTCTTCTTCGGGGCCTTGGCGGGCAGCGTCTCGGCGATTCCCTGCGCCCGCGCGTCGCAATCGGTGGCGAGCGGGCAGAGCAGGCATTGCGGTTTCTTCACCGTGCAGATGGAGGAACCCAGGTCCATCATGGCTTGCGCGAAATCCCCGGCTCGCGCGTCCGGCGTGATCCGGTCGGTCGCCTCGCGAATCGCCGGACGTGCGGCGGGCAATGGCGTCGTGATCGCAAATAGTCGCGCGACGACCCGCTCGACATTGGCGTCGACCACCACGGCGCGCTCGCCGAACGCGATCGCCGCCACCGCCGCCGCCGTATAGGCCCCCAGTCCCGGCAGGTCGCCCAGCGCCGCCTCGGTCGCGGGGAATCGCCCGCCATGCTCGGCGACCACCGCGCGCGCCGCCTTCACCAGATTGCGTGCCCGGGCATAATAGCCGAGCCCCGCCCAGGCGGCCATGATATCCTCGTCCGACGCCGCCGCCAGGCTCGCCACATCGGGCCAGCGCTGCGTCCAGGCGGTGAAACGGGGCGTGACCGCCGCCACCGTCGTCTGTTGCAGCATCACCTCGGACAGCCAGACCCGGTACGGATCTGGCGTCTCCCCCGGCCTGGTCCGCCAGGGCAGGTCGCGGGCATGCCGGTCATACCAGGCAAGCAGCCGGGCGGCGGGCGTATCGGGCGGCGATGAATGCTTGGCGTCCACCCGCCCGCTATGGCATGGAGCCCGATATGAGCAAGCGCGTCCGCGCCCCCCAGGAGCCGCCCCCCCGTTCCAACCGCCCCCGCGCGGTATCCGAACTGCTGCCCGCGATCGGCGGCGCGGCCTTTCGCCGCTTCGGTTTCGTGCAGAGCGCGATCGTCAGCCGCTGGCCGGATATCGTCGGCCCCCGCCTGTCGACCGCCAGCGCGCCCGAGTCGATCCGCTTTCCCCAGGGCGAGAAGCAGAATGGCGTCCTGACCCTGGTCGTGCGCGGGGCGCATGCGCCGATGATGCAGCATATCGCGCCCGAGATCATCGAGCGGGTGAACCGCTTCTTCGGCTATCCGGCGGTCGCCCGGCTCCAGATCCGGCAGGGCGAGCTGCCCATGGCCGCCCCCCGCCGCGCCGCGCCGCCCAAGCCGCAGCCGGTGCCACCCGAAATGGGCGACGGGTTGCGCCAGATCGCCGACCCGGAGCTTCGCGCGGTCCTCGAATCGCTTGCCGCAGGCGTCGCCGCGACGCGCGGCCTTCCCAAGGTATCGTGATGCGCCTTTTCCTGTCGCTGGCCGCGCTCGGCCTCTCGCTGTCCGCCGCCTCCGGCGCCGACGCCGCACAGGCGCGAGCCAAGGTCGACTGGACGACCCATATCACCCAGACGCCTGCGGGCGCCTATGTCATCGGCAACCCCGATGCGCGGGTGAAGCTGGTCGAATATGTCAGCTATACCTGCCCGCACTGCGCCGCCTTCGTGAACAGCGCGACGCCGGTGCTCAAGGGCCAGTTCGTCCGCTCGGGCTCGACCAGCATCGAGATCCGCCATTATCTGCTCAACCGGGTGGACCTGGCCGCGTCGCTCATCGCGCGGTGCGGCGGCGCGGGCAGATTCGTCGGGCTGACCGAGACGCTGTTCGCGCAGCAGAAGAACTGGGGCCAGCGCGCCATGGAGTTCGATCAGGCCAATGGCCAGCGCATCGGCACCTATCCGCTTGCGGCACAGATGCGCGCGATCGCCGATGGCGCCGGGCTGACCGCGATCGGCAAGGCGGCGGGGCTCGGCGATGCGCAGATCACGGCATGCCTCTCGGACCGCGCCGCCACCGACCGGATCGTCGCAATGACCAGTTCCGCCCCCGAAAGCATCGAGGGGACGCCGGGCTTCTTCATCAACGGCAAACAGGCGATGGGCGTCTTTACCTGGGATCGGCTGATGCCGCTGTTGCGCGCCGCCGGCGCTCGCTAATCTCTTCTTTTTCCTCGGAGCATATGTCGATGAAGTCTCGCCTTCTCCTCCTCGCCCTTCCGCTCGCCCTTGCGGCCTGTGGCGGCGGCAATGGCGACGCCAACAGCACTGCCCCCGCCGCTTCGCCGCTGCCCGCGATCGCGGCCCCTGCGGGCCAGGACTGGACCCAGGTCGTCAGCAAGACCGACGAAGGCTATGTGATGGGCAACCCCAATGCGCCCATCAAGCTGGTCGAATATGGCTCGCGCCTGTGCCCCGCCTGTGGCGCGTTCGCGCGTGAGGGTTACGAGCCGCTGACGAACACCTACGTCAAGTCGGGCAAGGTCAGTTGGGAATTCCGCGAATTCCTGATCCACGGCGCGCCCGATCTGCCCCCGGCGCTGCTCGGCATCTGCGCGGGCGAGGCGACCTTCTTCCCGGTGCTGGAGCAGATGTACCAGTCGCAGCAGGGCTTCAACGACAAGCTCCAGGCGATGCCGCCCGCGATGCAGCAGCAGTTGCAGAACGCCAAGCCGGTCGATGTCATCAAGGCACTGGCCGATCAGATGGACCTGATCAACTTCGTCAAGCAGCGCGGCATCCCCGAAGCTAAGGCGCGCCAGTGCCTGAGCGACATGACGCAGATTGATCGCCTGACCAAGCAGACCCAGGATCGCGGCGCCGACGGCACGGTGACCGGTACGCCGACCTTCCTCCTGAACGGCAAGCCGTTGAAGGGCGCGATCAGCTGGAGCGATGTCCAGGCGGCGCTGAAGAACGCGGGCGCGTAAGCGGGGCGTTTATGGTTACGGAAAAGGCGGTCGAGCGAAGGTCCGGCCGCCTTTTTTTGCTGCTGGAGATATTCCCGCGCCATCCGGCACGACCCCGGCGAAGGTCGGGGTCCAATTGCCCGGTCATCAATGCCGCGGGTAGGACTTGGCGGCGCATCGGCGAAGGCCACCCGCACGCACTTTCTCCTTGAGCCCCTCACCTTGCTCACGCTGGGCAAGGTCGAGGTGCGTACCCTGCCCTCCGCCCCACGCGATTCCCTTGGCCTTCGACTTCGCTCAGGCTGAACGGAGGATGGGATGACTGGACAATGCGAAAACCCCCGCAACGCCGCTCCACCTCCCAACACCCGTTCGCACTGAGCGAAGTCGAAGTGCACGCCCCCGGCCCCGCCTCACACAACCCCCGCGGCCTTCGACTGTGCTCAGGCGGAACGGAGGTCCGGGCAAGACAAACAGGGCGGACGCAAAAAGAGGGCCCGGGGATCGCTCCCCGGGCCCTCTTGCGTTTGGGCTGAAATCCCAGCCGGTCCGGTTCCCGGCGAGGCCTTCGCCCCGCCGGTCCCCGATCCGACTTAGAAGTCCATGCCGCCCATGCCGCCCATGCCGCCGCCGGCGGGCATGGCGGGCTTGTCTTCGGGCAGCTCGGCCACGGTGGCTTCCGTGGTGATGAGCAGGCCCGCGACCGACGCCGCGTTCTGGAGCGCGGTGCGCACGACCTTGGTCGGGTCGATCACGCCGGCGGCGACCAGGTTCTCGTACGTGTCGGTCGACGCGTTGAAGCCGAACGAGGTGTCGTTCTGGTCGAGCAGCTTGCCCGACACGACCGCACCGTCATGACCGGCGTTCTGAGCGATCTGGCGAACCAGCGCGGTCAGCGACTTGCGGACGATGTCGATACCACGGGTCTGGTCGTCGTTGACGCCCTTGACGCCGTCCAGCGCCTTGGTCGCGTACAGCAGCGCCGTACCGCCGCCGGGGACGATGCCCTCTTCGACGGCCGCGCGGGTCGCGTGCAACGCGTCGTCGACGCGGTCCTTGCGCTCCTTCACCTCGACCTCGGTCGCACCACCGACCTTGATCACGGCGACGCCGCCAGCGAGCTTGGCCAGACGCTCCTGGAGCTTCTCGCGGTCGTAATCGCTGGTGGTGTTCTCGATCTGCGCACGGATCGCCTCGGTGCGGCCCTTGATCGCTTCGGCATCACCCGCGCCATCGACGATGGTGGTGTTGTCCTTGTCGATCGTGACGCGCTTGGCGGTGCCCAGCATGCCGACGGTGACGGACTCGAGCTTGATGCCCAGGTCTTCCGAGATCAGCTCGCCCGCGGTCAGGATGGCGATGTCTTCCAGCATCGCCTTGCGACGATCGCCGAAGCCCGGTGCCTTGACCGCTGCGACCTTCAGGCCGCC
>Ga0308171_1001183_pt1 | contig 38282 bp, 41 predicted proteins | sample PhyGR1_FD_202135 | JGI IMG/M metagenome (GOLD analysis project Ga0308171, IMG submission 202135) | Phyllosphere microbial communities from UC Gill Tract Community Farm, Albany, California, United States - DLSLSG.R1 | ecosystem: Host-associated > Plants > Phyllosphere > Unclassified | place: USA...
CTTCCCCCTGTGAGGATAGGACGTTGCCAGGCAATTCTTTTTATTTATTCCGCAATAGCTCAGTGGTAGAGCAACCGGCTGTTAACCGGTAGGTCGTAGGTTCAAATCCTACTTGCGGAGCCAATGGCCCGTTGGTCAAGCGGTTAAGACACCGCCCTTTCACGGCGGTATCACGGGTTCGATTCCCGTACGGGTCACCATTTTTATTTTTTTTGCCGGTGTAGCTCAGCTGGTAGAGCAACTGACTTGTAATCAGTAGGTCGCGGGTTCGACTCCTGTTGCCGGCACTGTTTTTTAAATTGTATAGTTCCTAGACAAACTGGGGGGGTAGCGAAGTGGCTAAACGCGGCGGACTGTAAATCCGCTCCCTCGGGTTCGGCGGTTCGAATCCGCCCCCCCCCACCATGTCGAGCCATTAGCTCAGTTGGTAGAGCATCTGACTTTTAATCAGAGGGTCGCAGGTTCGAATCCTGCATGGCTCATATTTTGCGGAAGTAGTTCAGTGGTAGAATACGACCTTGCCAAGGTCGGGGTCGCGGGTTCGAATCCCGTCTTCCGCTTTTTATGTTTTTGGGGCCTTAGCTCAGCTGGGAGAGCGCCTGCCTTGCACGCAGGAGGTCAGCGGTTCGATCCCGCTAGGCTCCACCAAATTTTGCTTAAAGATCTTAAGCGAGTTTCGTTCGTCTTAAGTTTTTTTATACTTGAAATGCCTGCAATTCATGTACGTACGCGAAAGCACTGTGAGAGTTTCTCACGGTGCTTTTTTGTCGTTAGATTCTGTATAATCATGCGTCACCGTGTCGAGTTGAACCACTGTCTTGTTACCGCTTACAATTAAGGTAACTTACTGAGTAAAGGGGAACACGTCGATGAACATTGCATATATCAGCGTACCGTATCGTTATGGTCAAGGAAAACCGGGGACAGAGCAAGGACCGGCTGCTGTTGAACAGGCAGGATTACTTGAAACACTCGCAGTACATGGACAGGAAGCAGTTCGCTATGGGGAAGCGGCTGTTTTGTCTGAAGATGCTGTCCGGGAAGAAGATCCGCAACTGAAACGTCTGGAAGGCGTTGTCCATACGACAAACGATTTACACTTACTTGTACGTGAGGCGCTGACAGAGCAACGTTTTCCGTTACTCGTCGGAGGCGATCACAGCATGGCCATCGGAACGATCGCCGGTCTGCGGCAAGTCGTACCACGTCTCGGAGTCATCTGGTTTGATGCGCACGGCGATTTAAATACACCGGAGACTTCTCCGTCGGGGAACATTCACGGGATGCCGCTGGCTGTTGCCCTAGGCGAAGGACACCGGCGCTTAACGGAAATCGGCGGAGATGCCGTTAAACTGCAACCGGAACACCTCGTCTTCATCGGTTTACGCGATGTCGATGCAGGAGAACAGGAACTGATTGACCGTCTTGGTATCCGCGTCTACGATATGGAAGCGATTCGGACACGCGGTATGGATGCCATCATGGAAGAGGCAATTGCCTATTTAAAAGAAACAACGGATGCCTTTTATCTCAGTTTTGATATGGACGGTCTCGATCCAAGCCTGGTCGAAGGAACCGGGACACGTGTTGCGGACGGCATCATGCTCGATGATGCGCAGACGGTCTTACGTCACTGTGCCGAGCAGGACGAGTTCATCGCGGCAGAATTCGTAGAAGTGAATCCATTACTCGAAGAAGGAAACGGAACGGCGATTCTTGCAAATGAGTTGATTGGAAACTTGCTCCAGTATATGGAGACCCATCGTTTAGTAAAATAATGGATAGAACTTGAACTCTTTTCGTCAGGGTTCAAGTTTTTTTTGTTACAATTCAAATTGAGATGAAACATTATGTGGGTCGACTCCGTATAAGAGATTGACCGCATAGAGCGGGGGGTATTTAAAGTGGAAGAAACAACACTACGCTTGATTGAGCGGGTGAAGCAGGGAGACCGTGATGCATTTGCGGCACTTGTTGATCTATATAAAGAAGGGGCCTTTTTAGTCGCCTTCCGTGTCTTACGGGATCGAATGGAAGCAGAAGATGCCACACAAGAAGCCTTTATCCGCGTATTCACAAAAATTGAATCGTATAATGCCCAGTGGAAGTTCCGGACCTGGTTGTATCGGATCGTGACGAATGTTTCGATTGACCGGCTCCGCAAAAAACGTCCGGATTATTCCCTTGACGCTGAGATGTCAGGGACTGAAGGACTGACGTTGTATTCCCAGCTTGAAAGCAAGGACCAGCTGCCGGAGGATCAAGTCATTGATTCGGAGCAACGACAAGATGTGGGAGAGGCGATCGCCGGCTTGCCGGAAAAATACCGGGTTCCACTTGTCTTGAAATACATTGAAGATCTTTCACTCAAAGAAATCAGTGAGATGATCGATTTACCCGTCGCTACAGTTAAAACGAGAATTCATCGGGGACGCGAAGCGCTGAAAAAGCATTTCGGTAAACGATGAGATGAGAAGGAGGCACTCACCATGACACGAGAAAAAGTGTATGAACGGATACAGGATTATTTAGACCAAAACCAACCTCCAGAAGACTTCAAACGACTTGAAGCGGAGTTACGGGAAGCGAATGCGATGGACGAGTTCGAAGAGTATCGGCTCCTCGATGCAGAGTTACGCGCGCTTTCAGCACCCAAGCTTTCGGCGGATTTTACATCCCGCGTGCTGGCACAACTGCCCGAACAGGTGGACCAACCGAATGTGACTCCGCTTAAGAAAACATCCCGTTTTGGCGGGAAAATGAAACAGTACCCGTTGCTTGCGGCAGCTTCGATTTTCATGTTACTGTCGGTCGGTAGTCTCGGCGGCTACCTGACACAGGAAGAACATGACTTATCGTATACGAATGTACCGGGAATCGTCGCAGAGAACGGTGAAGTTGTTGTACCGGAAGGCGTTACCGTCAACCAGGATCTTTATGTCGAAGGCGGCAATGTCCGGATTGAAGGCAAGGTCAATGGAGACGTGATGACTGTTGACGGCAAAGCGTATACCGCGAGTGCCGGAAACGTCACAGGCGAAATCAAACAAATTGATCAACTCTTTGAGCGGGTCTGGTACGGAATTAAACGAATCTTTGAATGAGTCAAGTGGGACGAGTCTAACTCGTCCCTTTGTGCTATAATGAAAGCTGTTTAAATCAGATGAGATAGGGGGCACGGTTGGTGAATTACTTCAACTGGCAACCACTTCAATTTCAATTGTTGAAACTGGGAGAAAACGTACATTGGTACGATTATATTAATGATGTGATTGATATCGCGGTCGTGACATTCGTCATTTACCGTCTGATGATCATTGTCAAAGGAACAAAAGCAGTCCAATTGATTAAAGGGATTTCCGTCATTTTGATCAGCTGGTTCTTAAGCGGATTCTTCGGACTGAAGACGTTACAATTTCTGTTGAATCAAATTATTACGTATGGCTTGTTAGGGATTATCATCATCTTCCAGCCAGAGTTACGCCGAGGACTCGAACACCTCGGTCGAACGAGTAAATTCTTTTCACGGAGTGCCATCAGTGACGAGGATGAACAAGTCCGAATCGTCGATGCGCTCGTCACATCGGCTCAATACATGTCAAAACGCCGGATCGGAGCACTTGTGACGATTGAGCGGGAGACGGGACTCAGTGAATATGTCGAGACGGGCATTCCGCTCGGATCACAAATTACGAGTCAGTTATTGATCAATCTATTTATTCCGAATACACCGCTTCATGACGGCGCCGTCATCGTCCAACAAGGAAAGCTGGCCGCCGCCGCTTGTTACTTACCGTTATCCGAGAGTGCACATATCTCAAAGGATCTCGGGACACGTCACCGGGCAGCCATCGGTGTCAGTGAAGTGACGGACAGTGTCACGTTAGTCGTATCGGAAGAAACGGGTGGCGTCTCACTTGCCATCAACGGACGGCTTTACCGGGAACTTGATGAAGAATCGCTCCGGACGAAGCTGCTTGAAACAATCGTCAAAGTCGAACCGACGAATACTTCCTTCTTGAATTGGATGGGGGCGAAAAAATAATGTTCGAAAAATGGTTCAATGAACGCTGGTTCCTCCGCATCGTAGCTGTTTTGCTTGCCGTCATGCTCTATCTGATGGTCGCAGGATCAAATACGACCGGAAAAAGTGATGCCGCAAGTCTGTTACCGATCGCCGGACAAGGCTCGACGAAGTTTGACGTACCGGTGACAGTCAATTATGATGAAACGCAGTGGGTCGCCTATAATATTCCAAAAACGATTGAAACGACGGTCAAAGGTCCATCGAGCAGCTTGACGATGCTTCGGCTCGTCAAAGATTTTGGATTGTCGATTGACTTGACCGGTCTTGATCCCGGCTATCATCGTGTCCGCTTGACAGCGAATGGATTTGGCAAGGACGTCGAAGTGACGCCAAAACAGGAAACGATTGAAGTGTTCCTCGATAAAAAAGTCACGAAAGAAGTTCCGGTTCAAGTAGCGTTGCTGAACAAAAATAAAATCGCTGAAGGATATGTCGTCGGTGAAGCACAGCCGACCCGTCAAACGGTCTCCGTGACCGGCGGGGCAGAAAAGCTTCAGGCCATTACAGCAATCCAAGTTCCGATCGATGTGACGGGTCGGGCGGAGACGTTTACGGAGTCCTTCAACGTCAAGGCGACGGATGCGAACGGAAATGCCATCAGTGCTACTTATGATCCGGAACAACTGGACGTCACCGTTCCGGTCTATAAAGAAAGTAAAACGGTTCCGATTAACGTCGAAACAAAAGATGCTGTCAAAAAAGGGTATAAAGTCGTCAAGATTGTTCCCGTTACGACAGAAGCCCGATTATACGGAACAAAAGAAGAGTTGTCGCGGATCGGTTCCGTGTCGACGGAAGCCGTTTCCTTAAAAGGATTAACGAAGACGGTCGATCGGACGGTCAAACTGATTGAGCCGGACAACGTGACAGCGATGGAACCGACTTCGATTACAGTCAGCATCGTCGTCGAGAAGGAAAATGCCAAAGCGACGACAGAAACTGTCGAGGATCGGGCCGAAAAAACAATTTCCGGTGTCACGGTAACGCTAAACGGATTTGATGAGTCAAAGTATACGATTGATTACGAACAAACGATTGATCTCGTCGTCCGTGGAAGTGAAGCGGATCTTGCATCGATTGATGCAACAGACATTAAAGCGGTCATTGATGTGACCGGCTTAAAAGAAGGTACACACGGCTTACCGATTTCCTATCAGACGTCAAAAGCGTTTGACGTTCTTCGTCCGGATAATATGGATATCACGCTCAAAGCGATTCCCCGGACATCGGTTCAAGCCAATTAAATCAACTTTGTGAAATGAGGAAATAGTATATGGGTAAGTATTTTGGAACTGACGGCGTTCGCGGCGTCGCAAACGTAGAATTGACACCTGAACTGGCATATCGTCTCGGTCGGACAGGCGGGTATGTCTTAACGAAACACGAAAGCACACGTCCGAAAGTATTAATCGGCCGCGATACACGTGTCTCTGGACAAATGCTTGAAAATGCCTTGATTGCCGGACTCCTGTCAATCGGAGCGGAAGTCATGCGTCTTGGTGTCATCTCGACACCGGGTGTCGCATACTTGACGAAGACGATGGATGCGACAGCAGGCGTCATGATTTCAGCGTCACATAATCCGGTCGAAGACAACGGAATCAAATTCTTCGGATCAGACGGCTTCAAGCTCGATGATGCAACAGAACTTGAAATCGAAGGCTTGCTTGACGAAGCGGAAGATACGTTGCCACGTCCGTCCGGTAAAGAGCTTGGATTCGTCCACGATTACTATGAAGGCGCACAAAAGTACCTTCACATGTTACGTCAGACATCAGATGAAGATTTCTCTGGTATCCATGTCGCCATCGACGGCGCGCACGGTGCAACATCAAGCCTCGCACCACGTCTGTTCGGTGATCTCGAAGCGGAAGTCTCGACAATCGGAACGACACCAAACGGTTTGAATATCAACGAAGGTGTCGGCTCGACGCATCCTGAACATTTAGCTGACTTTGTCCTTGAAAAAGGTGCAGACGTTGGTCTGTCATTTGACGGCGACGGTGACCGCTTGATCGCAATCGATGAGAACGGTAAAATCGTCGACGGTGATAAAATCATGTTCATCTGCGGGAAATACCTCAACGAGATTGGCCGCTTAAAAGACAACACGATCGTCGCGACCGTCATGAGTAACCTCGGTTTCCACAAGACGGTTGAAGAACACGGTATGACGGCTTTACAGACAGCAGTCGGTGACCGGTATGTCGTTGAAGAAATGCGTAAAAACAACTATACACTCGGCGGCGAACAGTCGGGTCACATCATCTTCATGGATTACTCAACAACAGGAGACGGCATGCTTTCAGGCGTCCAGCTCTTACAAATCATGAAGGCGACAGGCAAGAAGTTGTCGGAACTTGCAGCAGAAATGCCAGTCTTCCCGCAACGTCTCGTCAATATCCGTGTTTCGGATAAAAACGGTGCAATGAACGGTCCGGCGGTTCAGGCCATCATTGCAGAAGTTGAAGCGGAAATGGCCGGCAACGGTCGGATTCTTGTTCGGGCATCGGGGACAGAACCACTTGTCCGCGTCATGGCGGAAGCGCCGACGCAAGAAGCGTGCGACATGTATGTCGAGCGGATCGCAAACGTCGTCCGTGAAAACTACGCGTTACAAGAAAACTGAGTGAACGGAAGGAGCGGATGAACATCTGCTCCTTTTTTTGTTGGGATTATAATTAAAATTTAATGAAATACACAATCTCTTTATTTTTCACGCGCTTTTCTCAGGCGGAACGCAAGCCGCGGTTATCTGTCGACAACCGGGTCTTGCCTGTTCCTGACGGAAGCGGAGCTTCCTTTTCCTGTAGAAGTCGCATGAAACAAGAGATTTTTGGCATATTTTAAAATATTACGAATCATAAAGAAGATATACAAGAAAAACAATAACAAAAACCAAATAGTTTTTTACATAATCTAGGTATTAGAGGTATCATTTAGAAAAATATCGGGAATAGTTACAAATACGTTACCTTTCTTGCTTTTTCTAAATAAAGTTCGTATGATTGTAAAGTCGGACAGAAACGGGGTCGGACAGAAATGAAAGCGCCAGGGCTGACTATGTAATAGGCAGCTGACGAGGTGGGGGTTTATCGAATCATTCGGCGGATGCCTCCCGGTACCATGTCAGTACCGTAAACTCATCTGAAATCGTTTAAGTGATTAGACGGACAAACAGATGCGTCATGACAACTCTCGGCAAGAGCCGTTTCCTCTTCAGGGAAATACTTGTAAATGGGAGAGAATGTATTATGTGCGGTATCGTAGGTATGATCGGACAGGTTAACACAAAGGAAATTTTATTAAAAGGACTCGAAAAGCTCGAGTACCGCGGTTATGATTCGGCTGGTCTTGCGTTCGTCAACGACGGCGTTCAAGTCCATAAAGAAGTCGGCCGGATTGCTGCGCTACGCGAAGTCGTTCCTGCAGAAGCAGACGGTCTTGTCGGAATCGGTCACACACGTTGGGCGACACACGGTGTCCCGAGTGTACCGAATGCCCACCCGCACCAAAGTGCTTCATCACGTTTCACACTCGTGCATAACGGTGTCATCGAAAACGATGAGCAGTTAAAAGCAGAACTCAATGTTGATTTACTCAGCGACACAGATACAGAAGTCATCGTTCAGATGATCGAAAAGAACTTTGCTGAAACAAATGACGTCGTCGAAGCATTCCGTCAAACACTTCGTGTGCTTCACGGTTCATACGCACTTGCGTTGATTGATGCTGAAAACCCGGATGTCTTGTACGTCGCTAAAAACAAATCACCGCTTCTTGTCGGTCTCGGTGACGGTACGTTCAACGTCGTCGCATCTGACGCAATGGCAATGCTTCAAGTAACGGATCAGTTCGTTGAGTTGCATGACGGCGAAATGATCATCTTGACGCGTGACAGTGTCACAATCCAGGACTTAGACGGAAACGTCAAAGAGCGTGAAGCGTATACAGCAGAAATCGATGCATCAGACATCGAAAAAGGCACTTACGCGCACTACATGCTCAAAGAAATGGATGAGCAGCCGGCTGTTATCCGTAATATCGTTCAGAAATACCAAAACGAGTCAGGCGAAATCACACTCGATCAATCGGTCCGTGATTTAGTCCTCGGACGTGACCGTGTCTACATCATCGGTTGCGGAACAAGCTACCATGCAGGATTGATCGGAAAACAATTGATCGAACAAATCGCGGGTATCCCGACAGAAGTTCATATCTCGTCTGAATTCGGCTACAACATGCCGCTTTTGACTGAGAAACCACTCTTCCTCTTCCTTTCACAATCAGGTGAAACAGCGGACAGCCGTGCGGTTCTCGTCGAAGCGAAAAAACTCGGTCACCCGGCACTCACAATCACGAACGTTGCAGGATCTACTCTGTCACGTGAAGCGAACGCAACACTCTTGTTGCACGCGGGTCCTGAAATCGCGGTTGCCTCAACAAAAGCATACACAGCGCAAATCGCTGTTCTTGCTGTCCTTGCGTTTGACCTCGCTCAAGCAAAAGGTGTCGACGTTAACTTCGATCTCATGAAAGAACTCGGAAAAATCTCAAGCGCAATGGAATCCGTCATGTCACAAAAAGAACGGTTCCAGGAAATCGCTGCAGAATACTTGTCTGAATCACGCAATGCTTTCTTCATCGGCCGTGGCCAAGATGCGTATGTGGGTATGGAAGGGGCGCTTAAGCTCAAAGAAATTTCATACATCCAAGCAGAAGGTTACGCCGGCGGTGAATTGAAGCACGGTCCAATCGCTTTGATTGAAGACAACACACCGGTCATCGCTCTCGTGACACAACCGCACGTTCACCTCAACAACCGAGGCAACGTCAAGGAAGTCGTCGCACGTGGCGCTAACGCGTGTGTCATCGCAGCAGAAGGTCTTGAATTGCCGACGGATGCATTCGTCATCCCAGCAGTCGAGCCGCTCTTGTCACCACTCTTGTCTGTTTTACCGCTTCAGTTGATCTCGTACTACGCGGCACTCGGTCGCGACTGTGACGTCGACAAGCCACGTAACTTGGCGAAGTCAGTAACGGTTGAATAAGTAAATCATTCAATACCCTTTCAGATTCGAAAATCTGAAAGGGTATTTCTTTACATAAAACATTAAGTTTAACTAAGGGGAAGGTGAATCATGTTAAACCTCTGTCTACATCATAAGAAATCAATCTGGATTCAGGCCTTTCCAAAAGCCTGTACGAAAGACGTGGAAGCCGTAATACGCCTTCTGCCGCGAAGGTATTTCAAGCCGGTAACCTGGGGGGAGATTGACGTCACATTTTTCGGGGAACAATTAATTCTCCCGTCCCGCTTATACTTAGATGAAGTAACAGAAGCAAAAATCCAAACCTTGTCTGAAACCCAGCGCTGGTTGCTTTACTGTATGTATACACGGCATCATGATGGATTCATCCGCGAAAAATATGTTCAACGACTAAAACAGGAGCAGGCAAACCCAGGCTGGGTCCTACTCTATTTAATTGAACTGACGGGAGAATACGTCCGCGAGATTCTTGAACGAATCGAACCGATGTTGCATATGTGGTCCGAAGAACAGCTGAGAACTTTTGCCGAAGCAAACGATCGTTATCTCCAACGAGTCGAACGACGGATCATCAGCTATTGGGACTTACATCAGCGAGTGATTTATCCGGTGTTATGGGATTCGACCTATGTTGGCTTTCGGATTGCTCAGTTCTACCGCACGTATCGTGCTCGTTCTTGAAGAAGACTTCCAATTTACGGTAGGCTGAACACGTAGGGAATAGTAGAAGGAGGACGAAGGAATGAGAATTTTAGTAGTCGGAGCGAGTGGCACAATCGGGCAAGCAATCGTCGCACAATTCGGGGAGCGGCATGAAATCATCCGGGCCGGACGAGCAGGAGTGGACGTCCAAGTCGACATCACGTCGGAAGACAGTATTCGTTCGATGTATGAAACGGTCGGTCCGGTTGATGCCGTCATCAGTGCGACCGGCGGGGCGCATTTCGGACCGTTGACGGATTTGACACCGGCGTTGAATCAAATCGGAATCGATAGTAAGTTGAAGGGACAGGTCAATCTTGTCCTGCTTGGTTTGGACACGGTTCGGGACGGGGGCAGCTTTACGTTGACGACCGGTATTATGATGGACGATCCGATTCGCCAAGGCGCGTCAGCGGCTCTTGCGAATGGAGGCGTCAAAGCGTTTGTCCGTGCGGCAGCAATCGAGATGCCACGGGGGATCCGGATCAACAGTGTCAGTCCAAACGTTTTGATTGAGTCACTCGAGAAGTATGGACCATTTTTCCGCGGTTTCGAAGCTGTTCCGGCATCGCGTGTCGCGACAGCATTTGAGAAAAGCGTCGAAGGGGCACAAACGGGACAAAACTACGAAGTTTATTAAATCAAACAAGACCGTTCACTTATATCAAGTGGGCGGTCTTGTTTGTCAGCTCATCAAAGATTGTAAGTAAAAGACGTTTAACAGAACCAGCGAAATCAAGAAGCAGATCAGCAGATTTTTCAAAAAAACAGGTCGTGTCATCTCACGGTTCATGATCATCTTGTCGAGAAACAGATTCACAGCCAAGACGATGATGAATGTCAGAAAAAAGAGCGATAACAATTCCATACATCACATCCTTTCCGTCGTCTTATTCAACGCATCAGGGAGTTAAAAAGTTTCAGCAAGGCTTGAAATCCATCACAAAAAACAGGATTTTCCAACCGGAAAGGGAAAAGAGGAAAGTAAAGAACTCAAAAGGAGGTCCATACAAATGCGACAAGCAGTGCTCGTCATCGATTTTCAACAGGATCTTGTCGAGGGGACAGCGGAAGAGTCCGGCGTATACGGAAAAGAAAATGTCATTCAAGTCATCAATCAGGTGGTACAGGAAGCAGACACTCAAGGTCATGCCATCGTTTTCATCCGTGATCTTGATGTCGCGAACGGACAAGGGCCCGGTTTTGCAGTTCATTCATCGATTCAGATTCCGGATCAGGCGGTCACGTTCGACAAAGCGGCCACGAATTCGTTTCATGGAACACCATTGCTGGAACATTTGAAACAGGCGCAGGTCGAACACCTTATTATTCTCGGTTGTAAAACGGAACACTGCATCGATACGGCAGTCCGCAGTGCGACCGTCAGCGGATTTGATGTGACACTCGTTGCTGACGGACATACGACGAATGGTTCCGATGTCTTATCAGCAGAACAGATGATTGCCCACCACAACCAGGTCTTACATGGTCACTATAATGTCGAACATTTTGCGATTATCCGTCCTTCAACGGAAACGGTGTTTGAACCGATTCATCATCAATACAGAACTTAAAAGGAGCGACCTCATGATTGAACTAAGAAAGATGGACGAAGCAGATTATCCGGCTTATGAAACGCTTGTCACGGATGAGCGGGTCATGCGCTACATCACAGAACAACCTTTAACAAAAGCAGAGGCGAAGCGACGGTTTGCGTCAATCATCGAGCAGCAACGGCATGACCGACTCGGAACGTACCTTATCTATCAGGACGCGACGTGGATCGGGATCGGTCATATCACACGTGATAAGCGGCAATCCTTTGAAGCAGAACTCGGCTATATGTTATTGCCGGAACAGTGGGGGCACGGGTACGGATCATTGCTCGCCTCCCGGTTGCTCGAACTGGCGACGGAACACGAATTGACGGTCGTCACGGCGACGATTGATCCGAGTCATAAAGCGTCGAAAAAGATTTTGACGAATCTTGGATTCCGCTCGACGTACGTCGGACCTGTTGACGGATTACCCGGTGAAATTCTCGAGAAACGATTGGGGGAATCCTCATGACGCGGGAAGAGTGGATTCAAGCGTTTGGTCTCGATGTCGCAGAGATTTTTCTCGTCACCGATTCATACAGTTCAGACGTCGACTGGCTGGTGCTGCGCGACGGACGGACAGTGTTTTTAAAGCGGCCATATACGGCAGACAAATGGTACCGGGAACACGGGTGGTTGACCTATTTAGCCGACCGTGTCGCCGTGCCGAAGATTCTTATGGAGGCGCGACCAACCAAACAGACGACGGGGGCGTTTGTGCTCGAAGCACTCGCCGGAAAAACGATCGAGACAGTGACGCCGGCGCTCGCCTCGCAAATCGGACAATTGCATGGCGCACTTCACACGTGTACAAGCGATGCATACGGCGATTTTAAGCAGGGTGGATTTACTGCCTTTCCCTCACAGGACTGGCGTGTCTTCCGGAATGCAAAAATGACGTCGTTCGAACCGGCGATTCGCCAGACTCTGTCGCCGAATCTGTATCAGACAGCCTTTACGGAATTGAAGCGGCGTGAGCGTGAGTTGCCGGAACCGTCCCGCCCTGTCGCGGTCCACCTCGACTTCCGGCTCGGTAACCTGCTTGCGGACGGCGAAATACTGACCGGATTGATTGACTTTGAAACCTCACGTTTCGGAGCGACGGAGATCGACTTCACGAAACTCGATCGCGATGTCTTCCAGAGCGAATCCGGGTTACTTGACGCCTATCAAAAAGGTTACGGGCAAGTAAGGACACCGGAACCGATTGAAGTCTATTTGCCGTACTATCGTCTGTTTGAAGCACTGACGGGAATCGGCTGGTGTGTCCAGCGCGGACTGGACCGTCACCAACAGTTTTTCAATCACAACTATGCCCGTGTACTGGTCGAGTTGGAACGAACGAGCATATTCGAAGAACGTTAAAAGACGTCGTTTGACGTAGGAACCGCTATACTTGTGGAAATGCAGCAAGTAGAGGGGGAAGTTCGGATGGAACAACAAAAACGGATTGGGATTATCGGCGGCGGACTCGCGGGCGTATTTGCAGCCCGGCAATTGATGACGGAAGGTTATGCGGTCGAGATCATCGAAAAAAGCCAGAGTGTCGGGGGACGGATGGCAACGAGACGGATTGACGAGGGGACAGCGGATCATGGAGCCGTCTTCTTTACGGTCCGGACGGACGAGTTGGCGCAGGAAGTCGACGAGTGGCTCGAGCAAGGCCTGATCCGAAAATGGTTCGGGGATGATTTTCCGCGGTATGTCGCGGTCAACGGGATGAATCAGCTCGTCCAGTCAATTGCCCGCGGGATTCCTGTTCATTTAAATGAACAGGTCGAACGGATTTTGGCAGAAGGACCGGCTCTTCAGACTACGGCAGCGGCAGAAACACGGACGTATGATGCGATTCTGCTGACGGCCCCGGTTCCGCAAGCCTATGACCTGCTCTCAGCTTCACCGTTAATGCTGGTGGAATCCGATCACGCCCGTCTCGGGAAAGTGACGTTTGAGCCGACGTTCGTCGGATTGTTTGAACTGGAAAAATCGCCCGACCTCGGGGAAATCGGTCTGCTCGACGACGGTCTTGTATCCGGAATGCTGAAAATCGTTAACAATGCGCAAAAAGAAGTGTCGGCGACACCGCTCCTGAGTGTCTACATGACCGGCGACTGGAGCGAGGTGTGGTACGACAAAGGAGAAGACGAGACACTGGCGGAAATCGAACGGCTGTTGCAGGAACAACTCGGACCGGTCCAATTAGTTTCCAAGCAACTGAAGCGTTGGCGATATGCGCAGGCACGTGACGTCTTCCGCACGCCTTATCTGAAACTTGAGCAGCATCCGCTGTGGCTGGCGGGTGATGCGTTCCTCGATCCGCAAGATACGTCCGGGCGGACACGGGTCGAAAGTGCCGTCATTTCCGGGTTGCGTGTTGCATCTGCGATGGATGCGCACTTCAAAGCGGTTTTGACCGAACAATGAGTAAGAAAAAGAGCGATTTCCGTCAGTGGAAGTCGCTCTTTTAATAATCAGGACCCGGGATCAGCCGGAAAGTGCTGACTGCTCCAAGCGGCCATCTGATCGAGGATCGGCAGAAAACTGCGTCCCGTGTCAGTTAACGAGTATTCGACTTTTTGTGGGACTTCCCGGTACACTTTTCGGTCGATCATGCAGTCGGCCTCAAGCTCCCGTAATTGCCGTGTTAAAATCCCTTTTGAAATCCCCGGCAACAGGTGTTCCAGTTCGTGAAACCGTTTTGTTCCGGTACTGAGATGCCAAAGCAGGACGATTTTCCATTTGCCGGCCATGATGGTCTGAGCTCGTGTAACGGGACACGCCGTCCGTTGTGAGAGAGGGGAGTCGGTTGTCGAAGCTGGATTCATCGGGAATTCCTCCTATAGTTCGGTTTGTATGACCTGGTATCGAAAAAGTGCCTACTCCTCACAGTGTACCACCTGTAATACAATTGGATACAGGTAGAAACTTATTAAAAAAGGAGCTTACGTCCATGAAATTACTTGTGACCGGTGCAACCGGAAAATTAGGAACCAAAATTGTTGAGCATCTCTTAACGAAAATCGAAGCGGAGAATGTAATCATCAGCGTCCGTGATCCGAAAAAAGCAGCATCATTTGCTGCGCGCGGGATCGAAGTCCGTCAGGGAGATTTTGATGCGCCGGAGACGTTACAACAGGCTTTCGCAGGCGTCGACCGGCTTTTGATTATTTCGACTGACGGCGAAGAAGCGACACGAATCCGTCAACATACGGCAGCTGTCGAGGCAGCTAAAGCAGCGGGAGTCGGCTTGATTGCTTACACGAGTATCGCCAACGCGGAAGCCAGTCAAAACTTCTTGGCCCGCACCCATCAGGTGACGGAACAGTTGATTCGCGAGACGGGGATTCCATTCCTGTTTTTCCGCAACAACTGGTACCTAGAGAATGAACAGTCGACGATCGATGCCGTCCGTGCCGGCCAGGATTGGTTGACGAGTGCCGGGAACGGCAAAGTCGGCTGGGCATTGCAGGAAGACTATGCGGAAGCGATTGCGACGGTGCTGGTCGATCCGAAACCGGAACAGTCTATTTATGAACTGTCGGGACCTCTGCACACACAACAAGATATCGCAGAAGCACTCGGACAGGTTCTCGGGCGCCCGGTACAGGTGAAGCAAGTCGACAGCGCGACTTATACGGCAATCATGCAGAAGGCGGGAGTTCCGGAATTTTTACTGCCGATGTTACAGTCGATTCAGGAAGGCATTGCAGCCGGCACACTGGCCGTTGAGAGTCAGGACTTCGAATGGATTCTCGGTCGGTCACCGGTTTCCCTAAAGGATGGCTTACGGAAACTCGTTCAATAATAAGTTCATCTGAACGTTTCTTTCTGAGGCGCTTTGGGTAAATATCCCTTATGTACTTAAAACGAGGGGGATTACCATGGACATAAAAAAATACCGTGTCACACCGGGTGAATCAATTCAGTTATCGGATTATCCAACGTCAGATGAAAACCGGATTGCCGAAGACGAGTTACTGGATCAGCACATTCCGAAAAGCGTCGAAGAACTAAAAGAACTGCATTGGCGTCTGCATGCGGAAGAAAAAAACGGCGTTCTTGTCATCCTGCAGGCCATCGATGCCGGCGGAAAAGATGAAGCGATCAGCTATATTTTCTCGAACCTCAATGCCCAAGGTCTGCGGACGTTGTCCGTCAAAAAACCGTCCGATACGGAGCAAAAGCATGACTATCTGTGGCGGATTCACGAAGGCTTGCCGGAAAAAGGCGAAGTCGGTATTTTAAACCGGTCGTATTATGAGGAAGTCATTGCACCACGGATTCATGATTTGCTGGAAGACGAGGAAGTGCCGGACGACCAGGATGTCTGGAAGATGCGGTACCGCCAAATCAATGACTTTGAACGGTATCTCGTCGAGAACGGTTTCCGCGTCGTGAAGTTTCTGTTTAATGTTTCAAAAGACGAGCAGAAAAAACGATTGCTTGAACGGATTAAAGACCCGAAGAAAAACTTTGAGTTTTCGTTCAGTGATGTCGAGGAACGGGAGCATTGGGACGAATACCAGGATATTTTTGCTGAACTCGTTTCGCACACATCAACGGAACATGCACCGTGGCATGTCCTGCCGGCCGATGACGAATGGTTCACCCGTTACATCGTGACGGAAGTCATGAATGACGTCTTACGTGAAATCGATCCGCAGTATCCGAAACTGACGGATGAAGATCAGGAAAAACTCGATGAAGCGATTAAAAAGCTCGAAAATGAATAACTGTGAGAACTGACTTTGCAGCCGGTTTTCGAATGAGGACAGGGGACAGATCTTAGTATCTGTCCTCTTTGTCATGTCGAAAAACAGATTCCTTGTGGAAAATCGCTGTTATAATCAAGTGGAAGAATCGATCAAGTACAGGAGGAATTAAAATGAACGACTATCCGAATTGTCCGAACTGCGGCTCAGCGTATACATATGAAGACGGGAATGTATTCGTGTGTCCGGAATGCGCCCATGAATGGACGGCGGATGACGCGGCAGCGGCAGAAGAGTCCACTGTCATCCGGGATGTAAACGGCAATGTCTTGAATGATGGGGATACGATTACGGTCATCAAAGACTTAAAAGTAAAGGGCACGTCGCTCGTCGTCAAGCAAGGGACACGTGTCAAAGGAATCCGTCTCGTCGACGGGGATCATGATATCGATTGCAAAATTGATGGACTCGGTGCGATGAAGTTGAAGTCGGAGTTTGTGAAGAAAATTTAAACCTGTACCGCCTGTCTGATGACGAGGCGGTTTTTCATGGATAAAGGGATGAGTTTTCATTCAGGACAAATGTCCTTTATCATTCAGGAAGACTCCGTTTAAATAAAGAGAGGAAAATAGGAGAGAGGAGGAACCAGTATGCGTGGTATTCTTTTTGCAATCAGCGGCGGTTTTTTTCTGACGTTGCAAAGCGTCGCGAACGCCCGGATCAGTAATGGTATCGGCACTTGGCAAGCGGCGACGTTGACGCAGATGACCGGTTTTGTCGTTGCGTTACTGATTACGTTGATTTTACGCGACCGGACATTCCGGCAGATGAAAGATGTGAAAGTATTGTATTTATCCGGTGGGGCACTTGCAGCAGCGGTCTTATTCAGTAACATGACGGCCGTTCATTTGATGGGGGTGACGTTGACGATTTCTTTATTCCTGATTGCCCAGCTTGGACTGGCGCTTGTGATTGATTGGAATGGTTGGTTCGGGATGATCAAACGGAGGCTCCAGCTGCCTCAAGTGATTGGCATTTTGATGATGATCGGCGGCGTGCTGATTTTGAAATGGTAAGGGGGGCACTAACGTGGAACAAGCACAATTGGACAACTATTTGGACCGGTTTCAATTGACGGAAGTGTTTGCCGGCGGATTGCGTGATCATTTACAACCGGTCGCTTTTCAAGCCGGCGACTGGCTGTGCCGTCAAGGGGACGCAGCGGACCGGATGTACTTGTTACTCGAGGGGAAACTGAAGATTACCCATATGTCGGCGACCGGAAAACGGCTTGTCTTATCCTTTAAGCATCCGTTTGATCTGGTCGGCGATATTGAATACGTCCGCCGGACACCATTGATGAACACAGTCGAAGCCGTCACACCGGTCAAAGCCGTCAGCATTTCCTATGCGGCACTGGAGCAAAAGGGCGCTGACAATCCGGCATTTCTCCGGTTTTTACTTGAGACGATTACGATGAAGTTTGAGCTGAAATCACACTCGATGAGCTTTAATCTGTTGTATCCGGTCGAGGTCCGGCTTGCCAGTTATCTCTTGTCGATGACACCGGAAACACCGACCTTACCGGTCAGTGATCTGGTTGATGCGGCGGACCTGATCGGCACAAGTTACCGTCACCTGAATCGTGTCTTGCGTCAGTTCAGTCAGGACGGCTTGATTGAACGAACAAACCGGACGATTACGATTATCGACCGGGAGGGTTTGACGGAACGGGTCGGCGAAAGTATTTATGAGTGAGGAGGAGAAAAGATGACACTTGGAATTGTCCTCGCCTTATTCGGCGGGATGATGGTTTGTATTCAAAATACGTTTAATGCCAAAGTCAAGGAGCGGGTCGGAGCATGGGCGACGACGACGCTTGTCCTCGGACTCGGATTCCTCGCGTCCTTGACGATCGGATTGATTGTTGAAGGCAGCGATCTCTTCTCCATGAGTGGGATGCAACCGTGGTTTTGGTTCAGCGGGATTATCGGCGTCGGTGTCGTTCTGTGTGTGACCCAAGGGGTGCAACAGCTCGGACCAAGTTACGCAATCTCGATCGTCATGGTTTCGCAAATTCTGTTTGCGTTGCTGTGGGATACGCTCGGCTGGTTCGGACTCGATCAAGTCCCGTTCACATGGACGAAAGCCGTTGGGGTAGTTCTGATTGGCGGCGGTGTTTTATTGTTTCAACTTGGGGGCAAATTGACCGAACGACGGATGTTACGAAAAGGAGCCTGATTTATGAATTACACGACACTATTATTTGATATCGATCATACCTTGCTTGATTTTGATGCGACGGAACGTGCTGCATTACGACAACTGTTTGAAGAAGAACAGCTCGAGTGGACGGATGAGCGGGAAGCCCGTTACCGGACGATTAACCAGTCTTTATGGAAAGCGCTTGAACGGGGAGAAGTGACACGAAATGAAGTGATTACGTCACGTTTCGTGACGTTTTTTGCCGAGCAGGGCCGGACGGTCGACGGCAGCCGGATGGATACACGGTACCGCACCTATTTAAGTCAGGGGACGCAGTTAATCGAAGGAGCAATCGAACTTCTCGATGCGCTTAAAGGGAAGTATCAGCTGTATGTCGTAACGAACGGTGTCGCGGCAACGCAACGGGCACGGCTGATGGGATCTGGTCTGGATTCTTATTTTGACGGGATTTTTGTCTCGGAAGAAACCGGCTATCAAAAACCGATGGCAGCCTTTTTTGACTACGTATTTGACCGGATTCCAAACGTGACACGCGACCGGACATTAATCATTGGTGACTCCTTGACCGCTGATATCCAGGGAGGCATCACGGCAGGTATCGCGACGTGCTGGTTCAATCCTGCGCGTGCTGCGGCGTCGGCGGAACTGACGCCGACTTATACGATCGAGCAGCTTGATGAGCTTGTGACACTACTTGAAACAAAGGAGGAAGTCCGATGAGAGCAGCGTTGATTGGTGCCGGTTTCCATGCCCGGACGAATCTGTTTCCGGCGATGAAGGAAGCAGATTTTGAAATCGTTGCAGTGACGACACGAAGTCTCGAAAGTGCGGAACGGGCATTACGTGATCTTGGCAGTACAGGCCGCGCCTATACCGATTATACGGAGATGCTCACACAGGAACAGGTGGAGGCGGTCATCATTTGTCTCCAACCGGCGGATCAGATTGAGGTCGTCCGCTCGTGTCTCGCAGCGGGTTGTGCTGTGTATGTCGAAAAGCCGCTTGGTCTGTCGGTCGGACAGGCAGAAGAGCTGGCGGGACTCGTGACGAATCAGGTGACAAGCGTCGGCTTCATGAAACGCTATGCACCGGTTTATACGAAACTGAAGCAAGTGCTTGTCCAAAACACATACGGCAATCTTCGTTCATTCGAATTACGTTTTGCCTGTGATGCGTCCGGGTTCTGTCACGATCGGACCGACTTCTTGTCACTGGCAGCGATTCATCAACTCGATTTGATTCGTTTCCTGGCGGGAGAGGTCGAGGAAATTACGGGTATGTCGCTTGAAACGGACGAGGAGCTGCACCTTCAGTTGTCACTCCGGATGAAGAATGGAGCTGTCGGACAGGTCACCTTGATCAATGCTCCGCTTTATACAGGAGAAGTCGAGGAGCTGACCCTGCGCTTTGAACAGGCCGTATGCCGAGTCGAGGAGATGGAACGTTTAATCATCGAGGAAAAACAGGAGCCGACGTCCTGGCAGGAACTCAACGCACGGCAAATGTATTACCGCTCGCCGATGTCGACGATGTCCGGCGGGATGAAAGACTTATACATGCGCGGATTTGTCGGTGAGATGCAACATTTCAAGGCTGCTGTTGAAGGCGGAGACGCATCCCGCTCCGATTTTCAGGATAACGTCAAGACGATGCAGTTGATTCAAGATATCCTCGATACCGTCCGATAAAGAATAAGAACTAGGATAGAATGCATTCATTCTGGTGACCGTTTCGGCAAAGAGATGGCGGTCCGGTATACGTTTTAAATCAAAAGATCTTAGCCTCGCTAAGGTCTTTTTTAGTGGAATGGATATTTTTTGAAACTTTTTAAACGACCGAGTGCTCTAATGAGTAAAAGGAGGGGACGGAATTGGACTTACGAACGGAGCACACGGAGCTTGTCCGGCGTGCCATCAAGCAGGACGAGGCAGCATTTGAACAATTGATTCTCCTACATAGTGAACAGCTCTACCGGACGGCCTACGTCTATGTTAAAAACGAGCAGGATGCGCTCGACGTCGTCCAGGAAACGGTCTACAAAGCCTTCATTTCCATTGGACAAGTCAAAGAACCCAAATACTTCGTGACCTGGCTGACGAAAATTCTGATTCGGAACTGTTACCGTGTTCTGAACCAACAGACAGCGGTAGCGGATCTCATTGAACAGATTCCGGTGAAGGAATCTTCACGGGAAGAACATCTCGACTTGATTGATGCGTTGTCGCACCTGCGAAAAGAATACCGGGATGTTTTGGTGCTCTTTTATTTTCACGATGTCCCGATGAAGGAGATTGCTTCGTTTATCGGTATCACCTTGAATACGGTCAAGACATACCTGAGACGTGGACGAGAAGAATTAAAAAAACAGTTGGGGGGACTCGATTATGTCGAAGCACGATCTTCAAAAGGAGTATAACCAGATTCCGGTACCGCAGGCCGCCTTACAGGAGCGGATTCGGCAGGGAATAAAGCAGGGGAAGCGCGAGCAACAAATCAAACGGCCGAAACGTCTGCGACGTCTGATTGTCTCGACAGGACTTGCAGCGTCAATCTTGATCACATCAACGTTCGTCATCCCGTCCTTTGCGACGGCGATGGCAAAAGTTCCATTACTCGGACAAATCTATCGACCGTTTGCTGAACAGGAAAACACTGGTACCGCAATTGGTCAAAAACAGCTCGCGACCAAAATCAATCAAGTCGCAAGTGATCAGGGAATTGAGATTCAGGTCATCGATGCGTATTACGACGGAGCAACGATTGGGATGAACCTGACAGCAACCGGGGTCCCGGATGTGAAGCCAGAAATTCGGTCAGGGCTATATGAACTGTTTAAAGGAGATCAACGTTTTGCCGGGACGGAGACGAAAGAAGTGGTTCAGTTCAAGCAGGTCAAAGGGATATGGCAAGCACGAATTGAATATACACTCGGTGAAATTAAACTGCAGGATAAAATCCAGATTCCGGTCGTGTTGACGGACGTATTTGGCGTCAATGGAAACTGGGCGTTTAACGTACCGGTTAAGCGGCTTCCTGTCAAAGAACAAGTCTATGGCACAACGGTCAAAAATCCAACCTATCAAACGGAAGTCACATTGGATAAGTTGATTCAGGGCAAAGGCAGCACCTCGTTCGACTATATAACACGCTCGCCGAAAAAAGAACGTGCCCGTGTCGAGCTGACGTTGCTTGATTCATCCGGCAAGGAAATCATTCACAACTGGACAAAGTCGACCCAGTCCGTCAAACGGACGAAAACTGGAACGGAAGCCATCGAGCAGTCGCGGTTAATCCTCGGGAACTATGTCATCCCAAAAGGGAACTATCTGTTGCAGCCTTCTTTGCGAATTGATTTAAAGACACAACCGATTCCGCTAACCGAGCCGTTGCCATACCGCGAGCAGTCGGAAACACATCCGCTCAAGATGGAAATCACATCGATTGAGACGACATCCGAGCAAGTCGTCGTTGAATTTTCGACGAATTCCCGCTCGTCCCAATTTGATACGAAGCTTGATATCCGTAACTCTATGCGGTTGCTTGAAGGAACAGAACCACCGGACGGTCGGGAAATCAAGCCGAAAGTCACGGTCTTTGATGCCGACAAACAGACGTTCCGGTCGACGTTCCGCTTGCCGGAACCATCCGAACACACGCGGGAAGAATATTATCTCGAAACCGGCTACAGCAATACCCTCGTTAATACACCACTTGAATTACGCCCGATTCCGTTTACGGTTAACTAACAGGAAAACCGGACCGGATGTCGAACTCCAAACGGATGACGATTGAACAAGGAGTGGGAGAGAATGAATTTACGGGCAATGACCGCAGCCGATTATCCGGAAGTCGGTCGGATTTACGAACAGGGAATAAAGACACAAAATGCGACGTTTCGAACGGAAGTACCGTCGTTTGATTACTGGGATGCCCATCACCACAAGCACAGTCGGCTGGTGGCGGAAGAAGACGGAAAGGTGCTTGGGTGGGTTGCTATCAGTCCGTTTTCATCGATTCCCGCCTATCAGGGGGTGGCGGAAGTCAGTCTTTATATCGATGAAGGTGCTCGCGGCAAAGGCGTCGGTACTGCATTGATGCAAGCTCTCATCGAAGCGAGTGAAGCAGCCGGCATCTGGACGCTGCATTCGCAAATCTTTCCGGAAAACACGGCTAGTCTGAAACTCCATCAACGGTTTGGTTTCCGGGAAGTCGGCCGGCGGGAACGGATCGGACAATTGGCCGGCGTCTGGCGGGATACGATTTTACTGGAGCGCAGAAGTCGGATCTAACAGCAGTTGTAAAAAGGGAAGGCGGATGTCAAATCCGTCTTCCCTTTTCGTTCATCAGTTTTGTTTTGTCAGAACGAATGCAAAAACCTGTTCACCTTTTTTTACGGTCACGTTTTCGGGCCCCTGAATATCATTAAACGGATTCGACGAGACGCTTCCGCTTTCGGACAACTGACGGAGAAACAGGACGTTGTAGTCCGACAGCGTAAACTCACTTGACGGATTTTGTGTGCTGACGGCATCCGGTTTAATCTTTAAGTCTTCATGTGCCCGGAAACTGCTTTCTTCCAAATTGGCACCGAAGCGGACCGATTTGCTTGAGGAAGATTGGACAATTCGTAATGTCGAGTCATAGGTTTCAGCGGGAATTTCCATCGAAAAAAGCGTCCGTTCTTTATGATTGGGTAAGTATTCGACGCCTTTCAGAAGATATGGTTTCTTGAGTTTACCTTTTAAGTGAAATGCCGCAATATCCTGACCATTGATGGTAGCAAAGGCTTGTTCACCGGCTTTTAGTTTGAGCGGTGTCACGGTCACCGTTTCTTTTTGAGGTGCGAGGCAACCGCTGAGAGAGAAAGCAGCCAACAGGCAGATGATCCAAAATTTTCTCATGGAAAAAACATCCTTTCTTAAAGGATTACGGTAACAAACAAAAAACGTCTTGTCGAGACACAAGACGCCGAAATCCTTATTTCTGATTCGATAGGACGATACCGAAGATCCGCTCACCTTTTTTGAGCGGTACGTCAGCCGGACGTGTCACTTCGTTTAAGTTAAAGCCGCGGATTCCGTTCTTTGTTGTCATATGATAAACCATCAGCAGGTTGTAAGGTGTAGCGGCAGAAGCACGCGAGCGGAAATCGGCTCCCCGGATCATGTAGTCATCCAGATGCTTGAAGGAATCGTCTCCTTGCACCGTTGTATCATCCACGTCCAAACCAAGATGAATTTTATCGTCCGAGAACGATTGACTGAAGCGGACTTGTGTATCGTATTTTTTAGGTTCGAGTTCGAGCGTAAAAAGGGTGCGTTCTTTTTTGTTCGGCAGATATTCGACTCCCTTAAGCCAGTGTGTAGTCTTTAACGTGCCCTTTAATTTAACGCTGCCGATTTGCTGATTACCGAGCGCCGCAAATTTTTCTTCGCCTTCCGTAATCTTTACGGGAGAAATGTTCAGGTTCGATGTATAGGCGGTTGATGCTGCTTTTTTCGTAGCCGGTTCCTGTGCCTGTTCTTGGTTACAGCCGGTCAAGACAAGAGCAGCAAGTGGTATGTAGAGCCATTTTTTCATAAAAAGCACCTCGTTTCAATTTTTGGTAACATTATCCATAATTAATCGTATCGCTTTTGTTGGATGATTTCAATGGAGAACGGGAAAAGACCGGGAGCAGGTATATTCAGGAGGGATAATCATGGACGATTTTTTTGGAGAAGGTCTTGAGACCAACGAACAGAAACGGAAACGAAAACTTGAAGAAGTATTTGACCAGTCGTTTGAGTCGGAACGGCGCGACTTTAATCAATCACTCGAACAGGAAGTAACCGTCGCCTTGATCGGAGACGTCAACGCGGGTAAATCTTCTACATTAAATGCGATTCTCGGTCGGGAAGTAGCGACCGTCGGGGCAAAGCCGGGGGAAACGACACGGATCGATCAAATCCGGCAACATCCGGAAGACAAGGTCGTTTTCGTTGATACACCGGGATTAAATGATGCAAACAGCCTGAACTCGGATACGACGTGGAAGTTTTATCAAAGTGCCGATGTTATTCTTTATTTCTTAAACGCCGCCGGGACCGTCTTATCGGAAACGGAGACCAAAAACTTCAAGAAGATTTATGCCCATAATAAAAACATCGTCATCGTCGTCACGAAAATCGATGCGACGAATGACCTCGCGACGATTCTGTCCCATATCGAGTTGCAGCTGCCGGGTCCGAAAGTCGTACCGGTCTCAGCACTGGACGGAACGAATATTGACCGCTTGCGGCGTGAGGTGCTCGACATCTTAAAAAAGTTCAACAAGGATAATCTGTTTGTTCGCGAGATCGATCCGGCGTTGCGGGGGAAAATTGCGAACAACTGGATTGTCGGAGCAGGGACGGCCGCCGGGGCAATCGGAGCGGTGCCATTTCCGGGAGCTGACATCATTCCGTTGACATCGATTCAAATCGGACTGATGCTGAAACTGTCGAACTTGTACGAGCGGAATCTGTCGAAGGAAAGTGCGAAGGAATTGCTGGTCGTGACGATTGTCGGGAACTCCGGCAAAACAGCATTCCGGCAACTGGCGAAGATGGTTCCGGGATACGGAGCGGTCATCGGAGCCGGCGTCGCTTCAACGGCAACACTCGCCCTCGGATACGGGACGAAATACGCTTACGAAAATAAATTGGAACTGACACCGGAAAGTCTGATGGGTTTCATTAAAAAATTCCGTAAGAAATCAGATGGAGCAAAATGACAGACGGATTTTCGAGTCCCTGTTATGCTGTAAGACAAACATAAGGGGGGAATAGATCATGTCTACATTGTTAGAAGAAATTCAAGCCTATCAGAAACAATTCCGTCAAAAAGCACCGGAAGAAAAACAACGGTTGATGGCACAAGCGACAGCGGAGCTTGCCGCATCAGACGGAGCAAAAGGATTAACCGTCGGAGACGAGGCACCGCGTTTCACATTACCGAACGCATCCGGTCAATCTATGTCTCTTGAAGACCTGTTGCAGAACGGTCCCGTCATCGTGACATTTTACCGGGGCGGCTGGTGCCCGTACTGTAATTTGGAACTTCGGGCTTACCAACGGGAGTTGGGGAAAATCGAGGCAAACGGAGCGACGCTTGTCGCCATCAGTCCGGAAACACCGGATCATTCTCTGTCGACGCAGGAAAAAAATGATCTGGCATTTCAAGTGCTGAGTGACGTTGAGAACGTCGTTGCCCGCCAGTTTGATTTGGTGTTCGACATGCCCGACTATTTAATCGATGTGTACAAAGCATCGGGGCTCGATGTGGCCGGACACAACGGAAATGAAGACTGGCAGTTACCGAAACCGGCGACATTCATCATTCAGCCGTCCGGAAAAATTTCATTTGCCGACGTCCCGGACGATTATACGAAACGGACGGATCCGTCAGCAGTGATTAAGTTGCTCTGATGTCAGAGTTGTGTGCGTAACCATTCGCGAAAGTGTGGTTCCAGATCGTGATGATGTTTCGTTGTCGAGAATTGATGAGCAGCATAACGTAACATCTGATACGTTGTCTGGTCGAGCAGACAAGAACGCATTTCTGCAGCTAAACCGCCGGGGTGATTGATTTTAGCCAGATAACCGGTCATGCCGTACTGAACGGCGTCACAGAGACCCGGTGTCTCATAGACGATTGCCGGTGTGCCGACACGAGCCGCTTCATAGACGATCATTCCCCAGTTATCTTCGCGGGACGGAACGAGCAGGGCGGTTGCCCGGCTGATATACCGGTTGCGCGCGGCCGGTTCCATATCACCGAGATAATGGAGATACGCCCGCATCGTTTCAGGAATCGATGAGTCGAACCGGGTCGGACAATGTCCGATGATCCAGAGTTGAACCTCCGGGAACTCCTGGTAAACGGCAATGAAAGCTTGGCAGGCATCAAATAATTCTTTTGGTTGAGAAGGACGGCTGACGTAAACAAACGTCGGCCGTTTTTCTTTTTCGAGCCGTGCCGACTCAGGGGACAGTAAATCCAGTCCTTCCGGAAGACGGACGAACGGTTGGTCTGTTTGTGCGCTCTCTGCCGTCAGAACGGAGGGGTGGAATACAAAGCTGGTCTGAGAAGGGGATGCCATCGGATATTTTGATGAACGGGTCAGAAATCGCGCATGTGGAACGGGACCCCATTGAAACAGGTATTCAAGAAACGGAAGATTGGCTAAAAAAACAAATGCCTCAGGACGAGACCGGATCTGACAGAAGACATGCCACAAAAAACTGCCAGACGTTCCACGTCGAATATATGTCACGCCGCCGATTGACTCGACGTCACGCCCGCCAAAAAATGCCGGGGTCAGACAGGTAACGTCATATTCATCCGTCATCCGCTTAAAAAGTTCATGTAAGAGGTAATCTGAAAAATCAGCATCCGGATTCTGAACATCAGAGGAAGTTAGAAACAGTAAAGATTTACGCATTTGACTCGTCCCCTTTACTGAATTTCTTTTGTATGTCTATTCGAGACAGGTAGAAAGAACTCCTCGAAAGAATCAAAAAAAGTTCCTCCTGATGGGGAGGAACGTTATTTCAACGGGTCATATGTTGTGTTAATTCATCGACGAGGTATTCGAGCGACGCCGTCATCGTACTGAGAGATTCTGTCATGGACTCAAATTCGTGTTGAACGGTTGTTTGTTGTTCAAGTGAGACGGCCGTCGATTCAATGCCGTGACGGACTTCGAGCGAAGCCGTTCGGGTCGTTTCCATCCTTTGTTCGATGTCGAGCATTTGAACACCGACACCGTGCCGAGCTGTTTGAATCGAGCCGATACTCTGTTCGACCTCTTGAACGAGATGGGTGATATCGGAAAAAGTCTGACGGACACGGCTGGTCATCTCCTGGTTTTCAGCCAATGTTTTCGTGTAACCGGCAGCTGTCGTCTTGATTTGGTCGGTATCGGCAATCAGGGCCTGTAAGACTTCCGTCACTTCATTCGCGTAACTCCGGGACTGGACGGCGAGGTGCCCGACTTCCGTTGCGACGACCGCAAATCCGCGTCCGGCATCACCGGCGCGCGCTGCTTCAATCGCCGCATTCAGCGCCAACAGATTGGTCTGTCCGGCGATGGCTTCCAGACTGGCGAGGATTTTTTGGATTTTATCGGATCGGCTGGCCATGGCCGTGACCGAAGTATGCAGACCATTCGTCGATTCGACCATCTCTTCGACGCGGCGATCCATCAGGTTCATCTCCTCGTTTCCGGTCAACGCGCGTTTCGTCATATGTTCCGTCGTCGTGACGGTCTGTGCCATTTTCGATTGGATCGATGCGATGGATGCATTGACCTGATGCAGTTGATCAGTTCCTTGTTGCATCGATTGATGCTGACCGTCAGCGGACTGGATGATCGGGGAAATTGCCGTCGCGATCTGATTCGTTGCTTCGACGGACTGGACAGCTGCTTGTTGCAGGTGTTTTGTATTCGTTTTTAAATTGCCGACCAGCGCTTCGATTTGCTGACTGACGTTCGTCATCAAGGTCGTCGCTTCCGCTTCACGTTGTAAAGAGGTGAATCGCTCCTGATTTTGAACGGCAATCTGAATGATCAAAGCCACACTCGTCAAAATCAAGAAGACCGCATGAATCATCAGGATGCTGAACGGATACCCGGTTGTTCCGCAAATCAGGGACGGGGCAAAAAAGAAGCCGGCGAAATGTTGGACGGCAAACAGGATAGTGCTGACGAGAATCAAGTCAATCCGGCGGAAATAAGCAATCAGAGCGAGAACCATGAAAATCGAGAAATGATACTCGACCAGTCCGTTCCCGCCGGCGACGATCGACATACTGGAAAACGTTAACGTCAACGTCAAAAGAAGGGCAACGGATGGACTGTTTGGCCGAATCCGGTAAAGACCGGCAGAAGCGATCCAGCAGACGAACGGTAATAAAGCAATCCAGACAAGTACCGTCGGTGAAGCGGCTGCCACGTTTCCGTGAATGATTTGGTAACCTTGTGCAAAGTTAGTGAACCGGTGCAAACCATGGACAATTAACGATAAACAGACGACAAGAAAACTGATCCAAAGCATAAGCTGATTTTGACGTTTCATAAAATAAAATTCCCCCATTTTCTATTAAAAAGTGAAACAAATCACGAGTAAACATGTTAAACGTATACCACTATCGGTCGGGAAAATAAGATTGTTTAGCTTCAAGATACTTAAAATAAAATTAAATTTTAAAATAGGAAATCACGGCTAAACAGACACGATATGGGGTATAGAAGGGCATTGAGACTTGTAGGAGGAACTGTGATATGAAATGGAAAGGTAGAGAAAGAAGTTCGAACGTCGAAGATCGGCGGGGGATGGGTGGTAAAGGAGTGGCCGGGATCGGAGGCGGACTCGGGATCATCATTTTAATCGTCGTTACGTTGATGGGCGGGAATCCGGCCGATATCCTTGGAGGGCTGTCTGGTTCGCAGGGCGACAGCCAGGGCGAATATCAGGAAACGGCCAAGGAAAAAGAAGCAGCGGACTTTGTATCTGTCGTGTTGGCGGATACGGAAAAAGTCTGGACGAAGGAATTTAAACAGGACGGTATGACGTATAAAGAACCGACGCTTGTTTTATATACCGATCAAGTCAGTTCAGCGTGTGGACAAGCCGGAAAGTCGGTTGGACCGTTTTATTGTCCGGGTGATCAGAAATTATACATCGATCTTAGTTTTTATGATGAGTTACAAAATAAATACGGTGCACCGGGAGACTTCGCGATGGCATACGTCATTGCCCATGAAGTCGGACACCATGTTCAAACGTTGCTCGGGACATCTGACGAAATCATGCCGCTCCGCCAAAAGATGAGCGAAGAAAAGTTCAACAAGTATCTGGTCCGTTTTGAATTACAGGCGGATTATTATGCCGGTGTCTGGGCAAATCACGCACAAGGACAAAATTTGCTCGAAGAAGGCGATCTCGAAGAGGCACTCGGTGCGGCCAATGCGGTCGGTGATGATACACTTCAGAAAAAAGGCCAAGGGTATGTCGTACCGGAAAGCTTTACACACGGTACTTCGGCACAACGGGAACGGTGGTTCCAAAAAGGATTCGATAACGGAACGATCGAAGGCGGCGACACATTCAAAGCGAAAAATTTATAAGAAACGTCAAAAGGCACCACTTCATGACCGAAGTGATGCCTTTTTTCTATAGATTATCAGATTATCCATTGTACTGGTTAAACATCGCTGTATCATCGGGGACGTTGGCGAGATAAACAATCTTTCCGTCTGCATCAAGCCGGGCGATATCCATGCCGTCCTGCGTGAAGACTGATCCGTCTGCCCGTTTGCCGCAAACGGCCCAGCGTGTTTCCATCGTATCGCCTGCTGCAGACGGGACCCAGCCGGCGTACATGTGTTTGATGTCCTGGTTAGCCATAAAGACCATCCGGACAAACTGTTTCCAGGCTTCGATTCCGTGCTGTTCCTGTCCGTTCAGGACGAATGTGATTTTGTCGGAGAACAGGGAAACAAGATCGGTGAAGGCTTGTTCATCGGTCCGGGAAGCGTCAAATAAATCAAAATAACGGTCAAGTGTAGTAGTGTTCATCATAATAATCTCCTTTTAGTTGCGAATCATTTTTTCTTCGATTAAGCTTTGCAGTTTTGTCAGATGGTCGGGCGGACAGTTCAAATAAATTTCACGGCGGATCGAATCGATCGTCTCGCGTTTAAGCGTCGACTGCCAGGATTGTTCCGCCTCTGTCATCAGATCGGACAACAGACAGATATTCTGATTTTGAATGCCCATCAAGTCTTCAAAGACGCCGCTTGAGGCATATAACGACTGTTTGCCTTCGATTGCTTCATAGATATCAAACACGCGAATCGTTTCCGGTGACGCTTTGAGCCGGAAGCCGCCTTTGGCACCGGGAACAGAAATCAGCAGATCGGCACTCACAAGTTTTCGGAGCAACTTTTGGAAGTAGGACGGCGAAGCCCCGAGCTGCTGACTGATGAATTCTCCCGGTAGAACACCTTTCTCCGGTAAAAACGTCAATAAGAGCATCGCGTACACCGATTGTTCGACACCTGTCTTCATTTGCATGAAATATTCTCCTTTCTGTATATCGTGGATAACTATTGTCTACAATACATCCGAATAAATGAATTGTCCAACAAAAGGTTCCTCACAAAACCGTCACACCTTTTCGACCGCATACCCGTGGCATCAACAGAATGGATTCGGTATACTGAGTGTACGATATGTGAAAATATTCACTAAAAGTCGTTCACACTTAGTGAAGGGACGTTTTCTTATGAATCCACTCAAAGGAATCATCACGATTCCGCGTACGATTTTTATACAACTGATGTTGGCCGCTGTCCTGATGGGCGTCGCCGTCATCGGTCAATCTTATCTGATCGTCATCATCGTCGACCGGATTTTTCTGCAGGGTGATCCGTTTGCTGCGGTTTTGCCGTTGCTAGGTGTCCTGTTATTGATGCTGATGCTCCGAGTCGGCGTCACGTACTGGAACGGCCGCCTCGGAACGAGTCTTGCGGCACGGGTCAAACAAGACTTACGCCAGGCGCTTGTCGCAAAATATACACGAAACTCCGTCGAATCGATGCTTGAAGGGCAATCGGGTCAAAAGGTCAGTATTCTGCTGGATTCCGTTGATGAGATGGACAGCTACTACAGCCAGTACCTGCCGAAAGTCATTCAGACATCAATCGTTCCGCTGATGGTCTTGATTGCCGCCTTCAGCTATGACTGGGTGACGGGACTCGTCATGATGATCACAGCGCCGTTCATTCCGTTGTTTTACATTGTCATCGGGATTATGACGCAAAAACGGGCTGATACGCAGCTCGAGAAAATGAATGCTTTTTCCGGAACATTCCTCGATACGTTACAGGGATTGACGACACTCAAGTTATTTGGGCGGGCGAAAGCGCAGCAGGATGTTATCGAGCGAAGCAGCCTCGACTTCCGGGATGCGACGCTTACCGTCTTAAAACTTGCCTTCTTGTCGTCGCTAATGCTTGAGTTTATCTCGATGCTCAGTATGGGGATGATTGCACTGGAAGTCAGCTTACGATTGATTTTATTCCAAAGCATCACCTTTGTACCGGCCTTCTTGATGTTGGTCCTGGCACCGGAATACTATTTAGCTTTAAAAGAGATGGGTGCCGCATTCCATACCGGTCGGGGCAGTGTCGCGGCCGCGAAACAGATTGCTGCCGAACTGACGGAAGACGACCGGAATGTCGCTTTCGGACAAACGGAACTGCCGGCGGCCCGTCCGCCGCGGATTGAACTGAAAGACGTCGCGTTTTCTTACCGGGATGCCCGGTTTGCGATGGAGCAGTTGAATTTGACGATTGAACCGTATCAAAAGGTGGCCTTGATCGGGCGTAGCGGTGCCGGGAAATCGACGGTCCTCCAATTGCTGGCGGGTCTTGCCGATCCGCAGGACGGACAGCTGTTGCTTGACGGTCAAAACCGTCAGACGGTTACGGAAACAAGTTGGTTCAGCCAGCTCAGCTACATCTCGCAACATCCGTATCTTTATGCCGGGACGCTGGCGGATAATATTGCCATTGGTGAATTGCGCGAAGCGTCGCGCGCTGCGATTGAACAGGCGGCATTGGACGCCGGTCTGACCGAATTGATCGCACAGTTGCCGAACGGACTCGACACGGTCATCGGAGAAGGCGGACGCGGCTTATCCGGTGGGGAAAAGCAGCGCGTGGCGCTGGCACGTGCCTTCCTGAAACGGCCGAACGTCATCTTGTTTGATGAACCGACGACCGGTCTTGACGTGAAGACGGAACGGGTGTTGCAGGAAGCGATGACTGTTCTCGGACGTGAAGCGACCGTCATCACGGTCGCCCACCGTCTGCATACGATTGAACAATCAGATCAAATCGTCGTGCTGGAAGCCGGAAGGATCGTCGACCGCGGAACACATGAAGAATTACTCGGACGTGAATCGGAATATGCGATGATGCGCGCCGTTCAACGAGGGGAGGAGACACGATGAAAGAGTTGATGGGAATTTTTCGTTTGATGCTGCACCAGAAACGGGACATCGTGCTCTCGATTATTTTTGGTGTATTGGCCGGCATCACGGCGGTCGGACTGTTTGCCGCGAGCGGCTTCCTGATTTCAAAAGCGGCCCTGCTGCCGCCGATTCAGACACTTGCCGTCCTGATTGCCCTACAGAAAATCTCCAGTCTGACACGGGCTGTCAGCCGGTACGCCGAACGGTATTACTCACACCGGGCGACGTTTACGATCCTCAGTGACTTGCGGACGACGTTTTATAAACGGCTTGAACCGCTCGCACCGGGTATCTTTGCCAAGTATCGGAGCGGAGACCTATTGGCCCGGATCGTCGGGGACGTCGAAAGTCTGCAAAATACGTTTTTACGCGTCGTCTATCCGCCGATTATCCTGGTGCTCGTTTTCCTATGTACAATCTTTTTTGTCAGTTTCTTTTCACTCAGTGTCGCGCTTGTCCTTGTGTTTGGTCTGATCTTAACGGGATTCGTCATTCCCGGCTGGTTTGCCTACCGGGAACAGCGGTTTGCCCGGTCCGTCCGGGCCCGACGCGGGGAACTGTCGACGGAAGTGACAGAACTGTTCCAAGGTTATCGCGACTTAAAGATCTATCAACAACTCGGCAATAAGGAAGCGGAACTGAATGCCGTCGCCGCACGCTACGTAGCGGAAGAAAAACGGAACGGACTGCATGCGGTCTCGAACCTTGCCTTGAATACACTGGCGACGTTGGTCATTTCCTGGTTTGTCCTCGGACTCGGGGCATATCTCGTCGCTGACGGACAACTCGACGGCGTTTTCCTCGCCTTGTTGGTCATGACCTCGTTGACGGTGTTTGAAAATGCCGCTCCGATGGCGATTTTACCCGGGTTCTTCGAAGACAGTCGTCATGCGGCACGCCGGCTGGATGATGTCGTCGAAGCGACGGCGGAACCGGAATATCGTCCGTTTGCATTGACGCAGGCTCCGGAAATCCGTGCGGAACATGTCAGCTTTACGTTTCCCGGACAGGACCGTCCCGTCTTACGCGATGTCAGCGTGACGTTCCCTGCCGGCAGTAAAACGGCGATTGTCGGAGCAAGTGGTTCCGGAAAATCGACGCTGTTGCAACTGTTGTTGCGGATGTATCCGGCAGACGGAATCCGGATTGAAGGAACTCCAGGTAAAGAAATTAATCCGGAAGCATTATGGCAACAGTCGAACGTCGTCCTGCAACAAAACCATTTCTTTTACGGGACGATTCGTGACAATCTGAAGCTCGCCAGTAGCGAAGCAACGGATGAACAAATGATTGAAGCATTGAATCAAGTGGGTCTTTCGTTGCTCGCTCTTGACGACCGGGTGCTCGAAAAAGGGGAAAACCTGTCCGGCGGTGAAAAGCAACGGCTGGCGATTGCCCGGATTTTCTTACGTCAGACGCCGCTCTATTTGCTCGATGAGCCGACCTCATCGGTCGATGCGTTGACGGAACAGATGATTTTACGCCACCTGTTTGCTCGTGCATCGGACGCAACGCTGTTGCTTGTCAGCCACCGGTTGGCCGGTCTTGAGTTGATGGATCAGATTGTCGTCATGGAGCAGGGGCAGGTCGTTGAAGTCGGAACGTATGCTGACTTAATGATCAAGCAAGGTGCCTTTTATGCCTTGAAACAAGTCGAACAATCCGTCTTTACACCGGATCAACTGGTCCGCTGAATTAAAAACAGCCACATCCAACGCTCTATCGGCGAAGGATGTGGCTGTTTTGATTGAACAGAATTCAAATGGACGGTTGATTGCAGGAATGGTAAAGTAAGGAAAAAATAAGAGGTGAGCCATGATGGAAATTCGCCGTTGCGAGACACGACTGGATGATTTAACGATTGCCTATAATCATTACTACTCCGATTCAGACGAAATCTGTTTTATGTTGTCCGGAGCCGGTTACGCCTATGATCATCCGTATTTTTACTTCAGCCGGATGACGTTGTTGAAGCGAAAAGTGAACGTCATTGAAATTCAATATGTCTCGGATGATTTGTTTAGTATGCCAGATGAGCAGGGCGACGCCGAGATGAGTAGGCGGATCGAAGCGGTCATCGGGGACGTGTTACGGGCGCGGTCGTATCAGACGATTCACTTCATTGCCAAATCGCTTGGGACGGTGCCGCTGGTTTCAATGATGCACCGTGGGATGTTTCCGGAAGCGCGTGTCGTTCTGTTGACACCATTACTGAAAGATCCGGCCATCGTCGAAGCGATTGCGAACAGCCGGCATTACGGATTACTTGTCATCGGTGACCACGATCGTCAGTTCAGTCCGGAAGCATTGGAACGGTGCGGTAACTCGAACCTTGTACTGGAACAAATCAAAGGTGCCAATCATTCACTCGATATCGATTTTGATGTCAAGTCGTCCCTGCAAGTACTCGGACAGATCATGCAACGCATTGAAGACGTATTGTTCCCCGTAACGGTCAAGGAAAACTGAAAACCGACAGAACATTCTCGGAAGAGCGTTCTGTCGGTTTTTTTTAATACGGTCGCATCAATGCACGAACGGGACTGCCGTCACCGTCGACAAGCGGAAGTGGAACGGCATTGAGATGATAATCACCCGGCGTGATCGTATCGAGGACCAACCCTTCGAGTATGTGAACGCCATGGGCGGCGAGCGCGTGATGCGCCGCCATCTCTTTACTGTCGATTGCATCAACGGACGGTAAATCAAGTCCGATCAATTCAATCCCGAGTTCGCCGAGCCGTTCGGCAAGGCTTGGTGTCAGTACCGGGATGGTTTCCGGAAAGACGGACTTATCGACCCATCCGTCCGTTTTAATGATTAACCGGCGGACATCGGTTAAATCAAACGTCTCCAGATCACGTGCGACGAGTTCAGTCCGGCCGGGCAAGTAAATGACACGGGCATGACCGATATAAAGATCCGGATCCAAATCAATAACTTTTTGACCGGCGTCGTCAAAGTGAAACGGTGCATCGATATGGGTACCGGTATGCAGGCTCATCGTGACCTGCCCGACATTGACAGAGCCGGTATCGGCTTTACTCCAGTTGATCGTATAGTCAAATTTCGTATCGCCGGGCCATGTCGTAATCGACGAGGTTAACGGCTGTGAGACATCAATCCAACGGTTCATGCAAGATTCCCCCTCAAAGTTTTGTCCGGACCGACCACAGTTCCGGGAAGAACCGGTGATCGAGCACGCGGCGCAGATAACTGACGCCGGACGAACCGCCCGTTCCCGGTTTTTGACCGATGATCCGTTCGACGGTACTCATATGGTTAAAGCGCCACATCTGTTGCTGGCTGCCGATATCGAGCAGCTTTTCCCCGAGTTCATATAAATCCCAGTACTGTTCAACGTCCTGATAGACGATGGCCCAGGCCGCTTCGACACTCGCGTCGGCTTCCCAGTCTTGCGTGACATCCCGGTTGAGAACCGCCTCGTCAATCGGTAAGCCGCGCCGATGCATCGCCCGGACCGTTTCGTCATAGATACTTGGTGTCTCTAAGTCGTCGTTCAATTGAGCAAACAGCGCCGTTTCATGTTCGTAGACCCGTAACATCTGAGCATTTTTAAAGCCAAGCGAAAATTCGATTTGCCGGTTCTGATAAGACTGGAACCCGGAGGAATGTCCAAGCGAGTCCCGGAATTCGAGATATTCGGCCGGTGTCAGTGTCGACAGGACGCTCCACGACTGGATCAGCTGTTGTTGAATTTTTGAGACACGGGCGAGCATCTTAAACGACCGTTCGAGTTGATCATCGGCGATTGCCTGAATGGCAGCCGTCATCTCATGCAAAATCAGTTTCATCCAGAGTTCACTTGTTTGATGAATGACGATAAACAACATTTCGTCATGGTGATCCGATAACCGTTGTTGGCTCGTCAAAAGTGAGTCCAGCTGTAAATAATCCCCGTAAGACATGTCTTTTTTAAAGTCGGTTTGAATCGACTCCTCAATCGGTGTCGCGTCCGTCTGTTTCATGCCACTCGATCCCCTTTACGTCAAAGTGATTGTGAACGGTTTGTCTGATCCGCTTGCGGCGGATTATTTCGTTTCCAAAAAACATAGGCGATTGTCAGGAAAATCAACCATGGGATACCGAACTTCAGGACAATCTGGAAATCAGTAAACCAGGTCGTGATGACAAGCGCAAACAACAAGAGCGCACCGAGCGCCGTCAAATACGGATAACCCATCATCCGGACCGGCAGTTTTCGTCCGCCGTCCCGTTCCCAGGCTTTCCGGAAGTAGAGATGGGAAATGAAAATCATGAACCAGGTGAAGATGGCACCGAACATCGAAATCCCCATCATGAACGGATATGAGACACTCGATTGGCTGCTGATGACGGCAGCGAGGAAAATCCCGAGTGTCGAAACAGCCAGGGCAAACAGCGGTACGCCTTTCGCATTCAAGCGGCTGAATATCCGCGGGGCATAGGTAGCTTTCGACAACGAATACATCATCCGCGTCGAAGCATAGAGCTGGCTGTTCATCGCCGATAAGGCGGCCGTCAGGATGATGAAGTTCATGATGCCGGCTGCACCGGGAATCGACAACATTTCCATGACTTTCACGAACGGACTTTCATCGACACCGCCGGCCTGTTGCCACGGAACGATCATCAGCATCAAGGCAATCGTGATGACATAAAACGTCGACAGACGGAAGACGGTTGCCTTCAGTGCTTTCGGCACTGCGACATCCGGATCTTTTGCTTCACCGGCTGTCACGGCAATCAATTCGGTCCCGAGGAAACTGAACAGCGAGATGAAGACGGCAATCCAGAGACCGGAGAATCCGAACGGCATGAAGCCGCCGTCATTCGTAAAGTTTTGCGGACCAATCTCCGGTGAGCTGCTGCCGAACACTAAGTACGCGCCGAGAATCATGAACATCAGGATGGCACTGATTTTAATGACGGAGAACCAGTATTCGAATGTCGCAAACGTATTGACGGTCGTGGCATTGATGTAAATCAATGCTGCTGCAAAAACGAAAATCCAAATGTACCCGGGCACATCCGGGAACCAGTATTTCATGTAGATGGCAATGGCGCTGACTTCGACGCCGATCGCGAGGACATTCGCGACCCAATAAGAATAACGGACGAGGAAGCCAGCATAAGGACCGATGTACTTCTCCGCAATCGTTCCGAATGAGCCGGACGTCGGATGGGCAACGGTCATTTCCGCGAGACATCCCATCAACAGCAGGACGATAAATGCTCCGATGGCGTAACTGACAAGAACACTTGGTCCGGCCAGACTGATGGCGAGACCGCTTCCGAGGAAAAGTCCTGTTCCAATCGCACAGCCCATCGCAATCATCGTCAGTTGGCGTGTTTTTAAATCACGCCGTAATTCAGTAGGATGTTCTTTCATAATGCCTCCTTACGCGACGACTTCGCGTTCGTTCTTGAATTGTTCGTACTGTTTTTCATCCATGATTGTTTTCAAAATCGAAACGACTTCATAGACGTCTTCAAAACTATTATACAAGGCAACGGGTGCCAGGCGGACAATATTCGGTGCCCGGAAATCAGGAATGACGTGATGGGCTTTCAGCGCTTTGCAGATCCGCGCGGCTTCCGGATGTTCAAGACTCAGGTGGGCACCGCGTCGTTTCGCGTCACGCGGATTGCCGATGACGAAACCGTATGCTGTCAGTTCCTGATCGACAAGCGTCATCATGTAGTCGGTCAAGTCGAGGGATTTCGCCCGGACGGCATCGATGCCGACTTCTGCAAACAGTTCGAGCGCTCCGATTTGCGGTGCGAGGCTCAAGACGTGGGGTGTTCCGATCTGGAAGGCCGCCGCGTTTTCAGCCGGTGT
>Ga0308171_1001187_pt1 | contig 38202 bp, 34 predicted proteins | sample PhyGR1_FD_202135 | JGI IMG/M metagenome (GOLD analysis project Ga0308171, IMG submission 202135) | Phyllosphere microbial communities from UC Gill Tract Community Farm, Albany, California, United States - DLSLSG.R1 | ecosystem: Host-associated > Plants > Phyllosphere > Unclassified | place: USA...
GGAAGCCGAGGCTGATCTGGCTCTCGCTGGGGTCGGGCCAGCGGGTGGTGACGACCTTGCTGCGCGTGTAGAAGTGGATCGACTCGGGGCCGTAGATGTGCGAGTCGCCGAACAGCGAGTTGCGCCATCCGCCGAACGAGAACGCGCCGACGGGGACGGGGATCGGCACGTTGACGCCGACCATGCCGACCTCGATGTCGAACTCGAACTGGCGGGCCGTGCCGCCGTCGCGCGTGAAGACCGCGGTGCCGTTGGCGTAGGGGCTCGCGTTGATGAGGGCCACGGCCTCGTCGTAGCTCTGCACGCGCACGACCGAGAGGACGGGGCCGAAGATCTCGTCGTCGTACACCTTCATGCCCGGGGCCACGCGGTCCACGAGCGAGACGCCGACGAAGAAGCCGTCGCCGTCGAATTCCTGGGTCGTGCCGTCGACGACGACCTCGGCGCCCTCGGCGGCAGCTCCCGTCACGTACGAGGCGACCTTGTCGCGGTGCTCGCGGGTAATGAGCGGACCCATCTCGCTCGCGGCATCCGTTCCGGGGCCGATCTTGAGGCCCGAGATGCGCGCCGAGACCTTCTCGACGAGGGCGTCGGCGACGTCGTCACCGACCGCGACGAGCACTGACACGGCCATGCAGCGCTCGCCGGCCGAACCGTAGGCGGCCGAGACGGCGGCGTCGGCGGCCGAGTCGAGATCGGCGTCGGGCAGGACGACCATGTGATTCTTCGCCCCGCCCAGGGCCTGGACGCGCTTGCCGTTCTCGGCCGCGCGCGAGTAGATGGTCTTCGCGATCGGCGTCGAGCCGACGAAGCTGACCGCGCGGACCGTGGGGGAGTCGAGCAGGGCATCGACGGCGACCTTGTCACCGTGCACCACGTTGAGCACGCCCGCGGGCAGGCCCGCCTCCTCGAAGAGTTTCGCGAGGAAGAGCGCGGCCGAGGGGTCCTTCTCGCTCGGCTTGAGGACGACGGTGTTTCCGCAGGCGATCGCGGATGCCGTCATCCACAGCGGGACCATGACGGGGAAGTTGAAGGGGGTGATGGCCGCGACCACACCCACGGGCTGCTTGACGGAGTGCACGTCCACCCCGCGGCTCACCTGCTCGGAGTGCTCGCCCTTCAGCAGGTGCACGAGGCCCGCGGCGAACTCGACGTTCTCGATGCCGCGGCTGATCTCGCCCTTGGCATCCGAGAGCACCTTGCCGTGTTCGGCGGTGATGATCGCGGCGAGCTCGTCGGTGCGCTCGACGAGGAGGTGACGGAGGCGGAAGAAGACGTCGGCGCGCTTGATGAGGCTCGTCGCCCGCCACGCGGGGAGGGCGGCGGCGGCCGCGGCGATCGCCTCGTCGACCTCGGATGCCGTGGCGAAGGCGACCTGCGCCTGCACCTCACCGGTCGCCGGGTCGAAGACGTTTCCCGTGCGTGCGTCGCTCCCGAGGGCGGCGCCGGCGATGTGGTGGCGGATCAGGGTCATGCGGGTCCTCCTCGGCTGAGCGGTGCCCGGACACTCCGACCGGGCGCGCACTAGGGTGTGTGACATCGATTCTTCGGTTCTGGCGGGAGGAATGCACGTGTCTGACCGTCGCGAATCCGAGGCTCTCCGGACAGATCGTCCGGCACTGACGGAGTCGGGTCTGCCGACCCTCGCCGAAGCTCTTGAGATGCCGGCGCTCGTCCAGGGGATGCCCGAGGTGCTCGTGGGGCGGACGGCCCTCGACGCGCGCGTCCGCTGGGTGCACGTCTCCGACAGCCCCGGGGTTGCTCGCCTGCTCGACGGCGGCGAGCTGCTGCTCACCACCGCGTCCGCGTGGCCCGAACAGCCCGAGGACCTCCGCGCCCTCGTCGCCGCCTTCGCTGCGGCCGGGCTCGTCGGGATCGTCATCGAGCTGGGCGCGCACTACCGCTACGTCCCCGCCGTCGTCATCGATGCCGCCCGCGCGAACGGGCTGGTCCTCATCGCCCTGCACCGCGAGGTGAAGTTCGTCGCCGTCACCGAACAGGTGCACCGCCGCATCATCGACGAGCAGACCATCGCCCTCCGCGCGCGGGACGAGGTGCGAACGCTCTTCACCGAGCTCGCGCTGCGGGGCGCCCCGGCCGACTACGTCGTGCAACGCCTCGCCCGGACGCTCCGCGCTCCCGTGATCCTCGAGTCGCTCGCCCACGAGGTGATCGTCGCGGATCTCGCCGATGCCGAGCACACGGTCCTCGACGACTGGCAGGAACGCTCGCGTCTCTCCGGGCGCGACCCCGCCGCCGATCGCACGGTGGTGCCCGTCCAAGCCCGCGGCACCCGCTGGGGGTCGCTCGTCGCGCTCGCCGGTCCCGCGCACCCGGCCGGTCGTCTCGCCGTCCTCGAGCAGGGCGCGACGGCCCTCGCCCTCGGACGGTTGTCCGACATCGACGCGGAGGACTGGTCGCACCTCGGCCGCCGCCGGCTCGTCGACGCGCTGCTCGCGGGCCGGTACGGCTCCCTCCCCGAGGCCGCGGTGCGTCTCTCGGCCGCGGGGCTGCTGGCCGAGGGGGTGGCCCTGCTCGGTCTCGCCGTGAGCGGTGCCGGCGTCGCCGAGATCGAGACCGCCGCGGGCGAGGTGGGGGGCCGCGCACTCTGCGGGACCCCTCGTCGTGCCGACGAACCGGCCGAGGGATGGATGCCGATCCTCCTCGCGATCCCGTCGACGACCAGCTTCGCGGGGGCCACGGTCGACCGTTTCCTCGCGGGTCTGCGAATCGCCGGTGCCCGGGTGCGTCTGGTGGTGGGGCCGCCGGTCGACCCGGGCGCGCCGGAGGCCGTGCTCACGCGCACCCTCGACTCGGCGCGCGAGGCGCTCGAGCTCGCCGAGGCGGGAGAGATCGGGGAGACGGGCGTGATGTGGGTGCGGCGGCATCCGCTCCGACGATTCGTGGCCGCGCTCCGCGGGGATCATCGCCTCCTCGCCCACGCCGAGTCGATGCTCGCTCCCGTCCTCGACCTCCCCGCGGCACGGCGCGACGACCTGCTCGACGCGCTCGCGGCGGTCGTCGCCCACCCCGGGAACCGCACGGCCGCGGCCACCGCGGCCCACGTCTCGCGGTCGGTGTTCTACCAGCGCCTGGACGCGCTCGAAGAGGTGCTGGGCGTCCGCCTCGACGACGGCGAGGCGCTGGCCGCCCTGCACCTCGCGCTCGCGGTGCATCGCGCGCACGCGGGGGCGGCGAGGCGCGCGAGCCCGACACCCCTCCCGCCGACATAAGATGTGCCGGAAAGGCGGGGGCGAGCGGTGGGGAACAGACCGATGCGCGTGTGGCGTGCGAGCGTGCGTGCGGCGGGCGTGCGTGCGGCGGGCGTGCGTGCGGCGGCCGTCGCCGCGGCGGCGGTCCTGTTGATCGCGGGAGCGGTCGTCCCCGCGGCGAGCGCCGCGACGGTGCCGGGCTGGCTGTCGACGAAGGGTTCGACGATCGTCACGGCCGCGGGCTCCGCGTACACGATCAAGGCGACGGCGTGGTTCGGGATGGAGACCTCGAATTGCGCCCCGCACGGACTCTGGTCGATCTCGCTCGACGAGGGGATGGATGCCATCGCGGCGATGGGCTTCAACGCCATCCGGCTGCCCTACTCGAACGAGTGCCTCGCCGCGAAGAGCTCGAACTCGATCAACGCGTCCGTCAACCCGGGACTCGTCTCCCTGTCGCCGTTGAAGCTGATGGACACCGTCATCGCGCGGGCGAAAGCCCATGGGCTCTCGGTCATCCTCGACCGGCATCGACCCGACTCCGGAGCGCAGAGCGAGCTCTGGTACACCGCGCAGTACAGCGAGAAGCGCTGGATCGATGACTGGAAGATGCTCGCGGCCCGCTACAAGAACGAGCCCGCCGTGATCGGCGCCGACTTGCACAACGAACCCCATGGCCCGGCCTGCTGGAACTGCGGTGACGCCTCGCGCGATTGGCGTGCGGCCGCGACCCGGGCCGGTAACGCGGTGCTGTCGGTCAACCCGAAGCTTCTGATCATCGTCGAGGGCGTCGAGAACCAGCAGGGCGGCTCCGCCACGTGGTGGGGAGGCGGTCTCAAGGACGTCCGGTCGGCACCCGTTACCCTGTCGGTGAAGAACCGCGTGGTCTACTCGCCTCACGAGTACCCGGCGACGGTGCACGCGCAGCCCTGGTTCTCGGCGTCGAACTACCCCGCGAACCTCGAGGGGATCTGGGATGCCAACTGGGGATACCTCGTGCGCGAGAACATCGCCCCCGTGCTCTTGGGCGAGTTCGGCACGAAGCTCGAGACCACGAGCGACCAGGCGTGGCTGAAGACCCTCGTCGCCTACCTCGCGAAGACGAAGATGAGCTACGCCTACTGGTCGTTCAACCCCAACAGCGGAGACACGGGCGGCCTCGTCGCCGACGACTGGCGTACCTGGCAGACGGCCAAGCTCACGGCGCTCCGGCCGATCCTCACGCCGGGCGCGGTGCCCACACCGAAGCCGACGTCGAGCCCGAAACCCACCTCGAGCCCCAAGCCCACCTCGAGCCCCAAGCCCACCTCGAGCCCCAAGCCGACGTCCAGTCCGAAGCCGACGTCGAGCCCGAAGCCGACGACAAAGCCCACCTCGAGCCCCCGGCCGACATCCACGCCCCGGCCCCCGGCATCCGCTTCTCCGAAGCCCGCGGGGATCACGGCGTCATGGATCCCGCAGAGCTCCTGGGGCGAGGGGTACGTCGCCGAGGTCGAGGTGACCGCGACGGGCACGGTCTCGCGCTGGCAGGTGTCGTTCGAGTCGCCGGGCACCACCGATGTTTCGAACGCGTGGGGAATGAGCTGCAGCCTCGCCGGCAGCACGGTGACGTGTCGGGGCGCGGACTGGGCCGCGGCGCTGACCCCCGGGCAGACCGTCCGCGTGGGCCTGCAGGCGAAGGCGACGCGTGCTCCGTCGTCGCCGAAGCTCACGGTCCGCGCGTCCTGACACGGGCCCCGGTTCGTCCCGTCGCTCCAGCGCGGCCGCCGGCGGATCCGTGAGCAGGACCGACGCCCGTCTCGGCTTCGGATACATGCCGCGCTCATAGGTGCGGTGAAGCAACCGTGAGTGAACGGCTGCCTACCATCCCGGCATGACCGCCACGCTCGACCCGATCGCCGCGCCGCTCCCCGAGGTGGCCGTGCCGCCCACCGTTCGCCGTTCGCGCGCATGGACGGGGGGCCTGATCGCGGTGGGCGCACTGGCGTTGTTCCTGACCGGCTGGCAGGTCTGGGCGGGGGCGCCGTCCGAGTACTACGCGTCGATCGCCCTGTCGATGAGCCGGTCCTGGTCGAACTTCTTCTTCGGTGCCGTGGACCCGGCCGGCACGGTCACCCTCGACAAGATCCCGGGCTCGTTCTGGATCCCCGCGCTGTTCGTGCGGGTGTTCGGGTACTCGGCGTGGACGGTGATCCTGCCCAACGCCCTCGCGGCGACCGCCGCCGCGGTCATCACGGCCGTGGCCGGCCGGCGCCTCGCGGGCGTGCGGGCGGGACTCCTCGCCGGGGCGATCGTCGCGGTCACCCCGATCCTCGTCGCCGTCTCGCGCTCGAATCAGCCCGAATCGTTCTTCGTGCTCGGTCTGGCGCTGACGGCGTGGGCATCCGTCCGGGCGGTCCAAGCCCGCAGCGTCGGGTGGCTCGTCGTCGCGGGGGCGTTCGTGGGGCTGTCCTTCCAGTTCTACATGCTCGAGGCCTGGGCGGTCTGGCCCGCGCTGGCCGCCGCCTACCTCTGCACGCGCCAGAGCTGGGCGCGGCGGATCCTCCACCTCGCGGTGGCCGGGGCCGTGAGCCTGGCCGCTTCCCTCTGGTGGGTCGCGATCGTCTCCCTCATCCCGTCCGGGAGCCGGCCGTACATCGGCAGCACGATCGGCGACAACCCGTGGGAGATGGTCTTCGGGTACAACGGGCTGGGGCGCTTCACCGCGACGTCCGACAGCTCGACCTACGAGTCGTTCACCCCGCCCTTCTCCGGCGATCCCGGCATCCTGCGCCTCTTCAACGCGCAACTGGCGGGTCAGATCGCCTGGTTGATCCCCGCGGCGATCCTCGGAATCGTCATGCTGTGGCTCCTCCGCTTCCCGCGGCCCCTCACCGTGCTGCTGACCGTGTGGACGGTGACGTTCGCGGCCATGTTCTCCACTGTCGCCGGGATGCACCAGTTCTACACAGCAGCTCTCGCGGTTCCGCTCGCCCTCGTCGTGGCCGTGGCCCTCGCCGCCGCTCATCGTGCCGGAAAGGTCTGGCCGCGGGTCGCGATCGTCGGCGTGGCCGGCCTGACCGCGGTCGTCATCGGCTTCTCGTACGGCGGCTACAGCATCCCCGTGTCCCTGGTGCAGGCGGCGGCCGCCGCCGCGGCGATCGTGCTGCTGCTCTCCCGCCACCGCGCTCGGGTGGTCACCACGGTCGTCACGGTGATCGGTCTGCTGCTCACACCGGCGGTGTGGTCGGCCGTCACGATCGCCCACCCGAGCTCGATCAACCCCGTCGCCGGCGGCGTGTCCGAGATGTCGGCGGGCGGCTTCGGCGGCGCGGGTCGGGGGCCCGGAGGACAGGGCGCGGGCGCCCGCTTCGACGGCGGCTCGATGCCGGGCGGCGCGCAGGGCGGCGGACAGAACGGCCCGCAGGGTGCCGGCTCGCGCAACGGCTCCGGCGCGGGGGGCGCGCAGACGGTCCCGGGAACCGGGCGGAGCGGCGCGACGCAGGGCTTCGGCGGCCAGGCCGGCATGTCGCGCGGCGCCGACACCGAACTCGTCGCCTGGCTGCAGTCGCACGACACGGGCTCGACCTACGTCGCCGCCGCGTTCGGCGCCCAGCAGGCGGCATCCCTCATCCTCGCCACCGACGGTGCGTCGATCCTCCCGATCGGAGGTTTCAACGGCAGCGACGACGTCCCCACGCTCGACCGGTTCATCTCCCTGGTCCAGTCCGGCCAGCTCCGCTACGTCATCGGCGGTGAGGATCGCGGGGCCGGAGCCGGCGCGACCGGGTTCGGCGCGCCCGGAGGCACGGGCGGGGGAGGCACGGGCGGGTCCGGATCCGGCCGCGCGACGACCACCGACACGGCTTCCGCGCAGATCCGCCAGTGGGTCGAGCAGAACTGCGCGATCGACTCGTCCGCTCCCGGTACGGTGTACGACTGCCAGTGAGGTGCGCGCCCCGCGCTCGCGGTCTGTGCGAGGGTGGGGTCCTCCCGTGGGTGGGGCCCTTGCGTGCCCGAGGCCTTTGCGTGCCGGGGGCCCTTGCGCGCTCGCGGCCCGTGCGAGCTGGGGGCCCGATTCACCCTTCGCGCGACAGGAACTCCCGCCCCGCCTCGCGGAAGGCCCGCGCGCCGGGCGCGTTCACGTGGTGCCGCCCCGGGATGTCCGCGAACTCCCCGCGCGGCAGGAGCGACGCGAGGTGCTGCGACTGGTCGTGGATCGGGTCCTCGGTCCCCGTGGCGATGAGCACCGGCTGCTGCGGAGGTGACGCGGGGTCCGGATCGGTCTCGCCGAGACGCATCCCCTCCGCGATCGCGACCAGTGCGCGCAGATCGTTTCCGGGCACACGCTCGGCGAGCGAGACGTAGCGCAGGGTCGTGGCATCCTCGACCGGGGTTCCGTGGTCCAGGAACGCACGTGCCTGGTCGACCTTCAGTCGCGCAAGCGGGCGACCGTCCGGGATGCCACCGAGCACCGCGCGCTCGACGTGCTCCGGCGCGTCGACGGCAAGTTGCCACCCCACGCGTCCGCCGAGCGAATATCCCAGATAGCGAACGGAATCCAGCAAGTACGTGTCGAGGACCGCGACGAGGTCGCTCACCAGCGTGGGCATCGTGTACGACGCCGCGTCGTGGGGCTTGTCGCTCGCGCCGTGGCCGCGCTGATCCACCGCCACGACACGGAATCCCGAGCGGAGGAGATCGCGCACCCACCCGGTGTTGACCCAGTTGTCGCGCGTGCTCGATCCGAATCCGTGCACGCACAGCACGGCCTCCTCGTCGGCATCGCCCCAGGTGTACGTCGCCAGCCGGACGTTGTCGCCGACGATGACGAATTGCGGCGCGGGGATCTCGGTGAGCGCGGGCACGGCATCCATTCGTCCGATCCTGGCAGACGCGCCGATTCCGGCGGGGGTAGTGGTCATAGTGGTCTCATGGGTTATACGCGCGCCGAGCTGGAGTCGTTCCGGGATGCCACGATCCCCGACCTCGTGGAGCCCGGGGTCCGGCTGCTCTTCGTCGGCATCAACCCGGGCCTGTAGACGGCGGCGACGGGCACGCCGTTCTCCCGCCCCGGGAACCGGTTCTGGCCCGCGCTGGTCCAGGCGGGGATCCTCCCTCGCCTCCCCGTCTACGCCGAGCCGTTGAGCGACGCGGACCGGCGCATGATCCTCGACGCCGGCATCGGAGTGTCGAATCTCGTCTCGCGGGCCACCGCGCGCGCCGACGAGCTGTCGCGCGAGGAACTGCGCGCGGGGGCGGCGGCGCTGGGGGAACGCGTGGCCCGCTGGCAGCCGCGCGCGATCGCCGTGGTCGGACTCACCGCGTACCGCGACGGCTTCCACCGCCCGAAAGCCGTCGCCGGGCGGCAGGACGAGGGGATCGCGGGGCTTGCGACCTGGGTTCTGCCCAACCCGAGCGGCCTCAACGCGCACGACACCGTCGCGACCCTCGCGCGCGCCTACGCCGAGCCGGCGCGCGCCGCGGGGGTGCTCGGATGACACCCGCACGCCGACGGCCCGCGGCGGCTGTGGCCCTTGCCGGGGTGGTGATTCTGGGGCTGACGGTCGCGCGTGGACTGCCCGCCTCGGACGCGACCGACATCGCGGGAGACGCGCTCTACGCCGTGGCCGCCTACACCGGGCTCGTGCTGGTGTGGCCGCGCGCGCGTCGATCCGTGCTCGGGATGGTCGCGGCGGCGTGGTGCGTCGGCGTCGAGTTCCTCCAGCTCACCGGGCTGCCGCTCGTCCTGGCGGACCGCTTCCCTCCCGCCGCGCTCGTCCTGGGCAGCGGCTTCGATCCGCGCGATCTGGCCGTCTCCGTGCTCGCCGTGGCCGCAGCGGCGGCGATCGATACCGGCGTGAGCGCACTCCTCCTGCACGGGGGAGAACGCCCCGCCCGCGTCGGAGGCCCCGAGTAGGGTGACCCGCGACGAGAGGAGCACCGCGTGATCGTGCGTTTCGAGGGCGAGGTCTACCGCTGGGAGGCCCGCACCGACAGCGACTGGTACTTCGTCGCGCTGCCGCCCGACCTGAGCGAGGAGATCCGCGAGACCCAGACGTATCGGCGGGGCTTCGGGGGTGTCCGCGTCGACGCGACGATCGGCTCGTCCACCTGGCGCACCTCGATCTTCCCGCAGACGGGAGGGTTCTACGTCCTTCCCCTCAAGCGCGCGGTGCGCGACGCCGAGGGGATCGTCCCCGACGGGGTCGTCCTGGTCGACCTTTCCGTCCTCGACACCTGAGGTTCCGGATGCCGTGGTCTCTCGCCCCCGCCCTGTCGGCGTTCGCGGTGCTCAGCGGGGTGCTCGCGGTGGTCGATGCGCGCACCCGGCGCCTGCCCGACGCGATCGTGCTCCCGGGCGGAGCCGCGGTGGTGCTCTTGCTGGGCGCGGCCGCGCTCGCCACCGGGGAGCCCGCGCGGCTCGCGGGGGTCGGCGCCGGAGCGCTCAGCGCGTTCGCCGCGTGTCTGGTGGTGCATCTCGCGCGCCCGGCGGCGTTCGGCGGGGGAGACGTGAAGCTGGCCGCGCTCTGCGGGGCGGTGCTCGGGTGGGGTGGCCTCGAGGCCGTGGCATCCGGGATCGCCCTCGCGTTCCTCGCGGGCGGGTTCGGTGCCGCGGGCGCGCTGCTCGCCGGAAGGCGGGGTGAGTCGATCGCATTCGGGCCCTTCCTCCTGCTCGGCGCGTGGGGCCGCGTGATCACGGGGCTGTGACGGCGAGGCCCGGCGCGGTCAACCCCGACGAGCGCGGTCCTCCGCCTCGTTACGCTGACGTCATGGCCGACCTCATCCGTCGCGTCACGGCGTGGGCTTTGTCGCTCCGCCTCGTGCGCGCCTTCCTCGTCTACTCGGGTGCGCGGGGCCCCGTCCTCGCGGACAGCGTCACCTACCGCACCCTCTTCAGCCTGTTCGCGGCGGTGCTGATCGGCTTCTCCGCCGCGGCGATCTGGCTGTCGGGTAACCCCGAGGGCCTTGCGGCGCTCGAGCGGTCGGTGAACAACGTCGTGCCCGGCTTGGTCGGTACCGACGGGCTGCTCGACGTCAGCGCGATCAAAGCGCCGACGGAGTTCACCATCGCGGGCGTGATCGGAACGATCGGTCTGCTGGGCGCGGCGATCGGGGCGGTCGGCTCGCTGCGCACGGCCCTGCGTCAGATCGCGGGAGTGACCACCGACGACACGCTGCCCGTCCTCGTCATCGTGCGCAATCTCGCCGTCGCCGTCGGCATCGGCGTCGCGCTCGTGGGGGCCGCTCTCGTGACCTTCCTCGCGACGGCCGGTCTCACGTTCGTCCGAGGTCTCCTCGGCATCTCCGCGGATTCCTGGGTCACCGCCGTTTTGACGTGGGCGCTCTCCACGATCATCGTCCTGGTTCTCGACACGGCCGCGGTGGCGGTCGCGTTCGCCGCGCTGTCGGGTGTGAAGACCCGTCGCCGCACGCTCGTGCGCGGAGCGCTCCTCGGCGGCGTCGGGCTGGTCGTCCTGCAGCAGCTGTCGGGCCTGTTCGTCGGCGGGGCGGGCAACAACCCCCTGCTGACCACCTTCGCCTCGCTCATCGCGCTCCTGCTGTGGCTCAACCTCTCGAGCCAGGTCATCCTCATCGCCGGAGCCTGGATCACCGTCGCGACCGAAGAAGACCACGACCGGGTGCGCGCGAAGTACGGCGCGACCACGTTGATCCAGTTCCGCGTCCGCCGAGCCGAGAAGGCCGTGCAGGCCGCGGCGAGCGAACTCGACGCGGCCCGCGAAGCCGAGACGAAGGAGCGCGAGACGCTCGCTCACAACGATCCCGCCGCCGCGGCGCGCGAGGCGGGCGCCGACAAGGCGGCGTCTCGTGGCTGATCCCCTTCGCGACCCCGCCGCGGAATCGAAAGACCGCCCGAGCGCGGAACGCGTCGCCGCCTACACCGCCGATGCCGTCCGTGCCGCCGAGGCTCCTCTGCTCGCCGAGGGGTGCCCCCTCATGCGCACGGCGGCCCGGGCTCTCGCCGACGTCGCCGTGGGGGAGCTGCGCGCGACCCCCGGCACGGTACTCGTCCTCGCCGGTGCGGGAGACAACGGGGGAGACGCCCTGTTCGCCGCCGCCGATCTGGTCTCCGCGGCGGTCCGCGTCGACATCGTGCTCGTCCGCGACCGCGTTCACCGCGAGGCCCTCGACGCGGCCGTCGCCGCCGGCGCACGTGTCGTCTCCGTGTCCGACGCGTCGGCGGGCGTCGCCGACTATGCGCTCGTACTCGACGGCATCCTGGGCATCGGACGCCTCACCGACCGCCGCCTGCGCGGAAGCGCCCGTGCTCTCGTCGAGCGCCTGCTCGCCCTCCCGAGCCGCCCGCGCGTCATCGCCGTGGACGTGCCGAGCGGCCTCGACCCCGACGACGGGACCGCGGATGCCGTCATCCTCCCCGCCGAGGTCACGGTCACCTTCGGCGCCCTCAAGGCCGGTCTCGTCCGCGGCCGCGGTCCCGAGCTCTCAGGCCGCGTCCACCTCGTCGACCTCGGGCTGGAGCCCTACCTGCGCCGCGCGCATCCCGCCGTGACGGCCGCGATCGAGGTCGTGCGCGAGACCCCGCGCCCGCCCGCCTCGCCCGCCCGCCTCGCCCGCGAAACAGCACGCGGCTGACATCTCGGTGACAGCGTTCAGCGGGGATGTCAGCGCGCTGCAGTCTCGTGACCCGCCGGCGGCCGCCCGTCCTCAGCGCGCGTAGCGCTCGACGAACGTCCGCAGCATCCGCGATGGCGCCTCGACGGGCGCGCGCCGCACGGCGGCCAGCGTGAGGTCCAGCTCGTCGGCAGCGAAGTACCCGAACGCGGCGTAGGCGTGGATGCGCGTGACGATCCCGTCGACGTCGAGCTCGGGATGGAATTGCGTGGCGTAGACGTTCTCGCCCACCCGGAACATCTGCACGGGACACGTCGGCGACGACGCCAGAAGGGTCGCTCGCGGCGGCAGCGTCGTGATCGCCTCCTTGTGTCCGACGAAGGCCGTGAAGGTCTCGGGCATCCCGGCGGCGAGCGGGTCGTCGCGTCCGGCTGCCGTCAACGTCACGTCGACCACGCTGATCGGCTCCGAGTACGTGCCGTCGATCTCGGCATCCAGGTACGTCCCCAGCGTCCCCACGCCATAGCAGGCACCGAGGAACGGCGCATCGCGAGCGACCACCTCATCGAGCAACGACGCCATCTCGGACTCGACCCGCCGCTGCACGGCGGACTTCTTCTCGATCGGATCCGAGGCGTTGAACGGGCTCCCGCCCACGAGGATCCCCGAGATCGCGTCGAGATCCAGGTCGGGCAGGGGGTCGCGCTCGAGCCGCACGCGGAGGAGCCGCTCGGGCGGGAGCCCGGTGTAGCGCAGGAAGAGGGCGTACTCCTCGTCGGCCGGGCGGTCCTCGGCACGGGTGGCGAGCAGCACGAACGGGCGCTCCCCGGGCAGGTCCGTCGATGTCACCCGAGCGATTCTAGGCCAGCCATGTCAAGGTGCCCGGCGGTGTCGGAGGGGCGGTCTACGCTGGCGGCATGGCTATTGCACGACTGACCGGAGGCCCGCTCGACGGGCAGGCGCTCCCGCTCGAGAACGAGTCCGACGACACGCTGATCATGCCCTACAGCGAGGGCCAGCTCGTCTATCGCCGCGAGGGCGGCCTCGAGCACACGGGCGAGTCCGACGGCCCCACCCAGGCCGTCTTCGCCTTCGTCGAAGAGACCGAAGACATCAACCCCGACGCCGACGGGCGCGACGATTGAGCGCAGGCTCCTCCGGGGCCTCCAGCGTCGAAGTCGAGTCGAAGTACGACGTCGATGAGACCACGCCGCTGCCGGACTGGTCGGCGCTGCCCGGAGTGGTTCGCGTCGGCGAGCCCGAGCCGCGTGACCTCGACGCCCGCTATCTCGACACGCCCGCGGCCGACCTCGCCCGAGCCGGTGTCGCGGTGCGTCGGCGCGTCGGCGGTCCCGACGCCGGCTGGCACGTGAAAGGTCCCGCGCAGGCGGGCGGTCGCACCGAGACGCAGTGGCCCCTCGAGGCCGACGTCGACCCCGACGCCGAGACCGTCGTGCCTCCGGCGGTCCAGGATGCCGTCGCCTCGATCGCCGCACCGCCGTTCATGCCGCTCGCGCGGGTGCGCAACGAGCGCACGGCGTACGCCCTCCTGGATGCCGACGGGGAAGAGGTCGCCGAGTTCGTCGATGATCACGTCCGCGCCCGCGATGAGCGCCGCGGCGTGGAGTCGTCGTGGCGCGAGTGGGAGGTCGAGCTCGGTCCCGCCGGCCCCGCTGACGACGAGGGGCGCGCGGCGTTCTTCGCCGCGGTGGATGCGGCGGTGTTCGCGGCGGGCGGTCGGCCCGCGGCATCCGGATCCAAACTGGCCCGCACGCTCGGCCACTGAGCACCCGGCCCCGTCAAGGGACAACGAGAAAGCCCGCCCGGGAAACCGGGCGGGCTTTGTCTGTCTCGGCGATCAGAGGTTGATCATGTGCCCCGTGAGGCCGTGGAAGGCCTCCTGCAGGCCCTCCGACAGCGTCGGGTGGGTGTGCACGTTGCGGGCGGCCTCGAGGGCCGTGAGGTCCCACTTCTGCGCGAGGGTCAGTTCGGGCAGAAGCTCCGACACGTCGGGGCCGATGAGGTGGCCGCCGATGAGCTCGAGCGTCTCGGCATCGGCGACGAGCTTGACGAAGCCGACGGGCTCGCCGAGACCGTTCGCCTTGCCGTTGGCCGAGAAGGGGAACTTCGCGACCTTGATGTCGTGACCGGCGTCGCGCGCCTGCTGCTCCGTGAGGCCGAACGAGGCGACCTGCGGGTTGCAGAACGTGGCGCGCGGCATGTTGCGGTAGTCGCCGAGCGTCTGCGTCTCGGCGCCCGCGATGGTCTCCGCAGCCACGACGCCCTGCGCCTCGGCCACGTGGGCCAGCTGCAGCTTCGCGGTGACGTCGCCGATCGAGTAGATGTGCGGCACGTTCGTGCGCATGTGGTCGTCGATGTCGATCGCGCCGCGCTCCGTGAGCTTCACGCCGGTGTTCTCGAGACCGAAGCCCTCGACCTTGGGGGCGAAGCCGATGGACATCAGCACCCGGTCGGCGTCGATCGAGCCCTGCGAGCCGTCCTTCGCGGTGTACGCGACCGTGACCTTGTCGCCGTGGTCGGTGACCGACTCGACCTTGGTCGAGGTGAGGATGTCGACGCCGTAGCCCTTGTACTGCTTCTGGATCTCCTTCGAGACCTCAGCGTCCTCGTTCGGGAGGGCACGGTCGAGGAACTCGATGATCGTGACCTTCACGCCGTAGTTGGTCATGACGTAGGCGAACTCCATGCCGATCGCGCCCGCGCCGACGATGACGATGGACTCGGGGAGTTCGCGGTTGAGGATCTGCTCCTCGTAGGTCACGACGTTCTCGGAGAGGGTGACGCCGGGCAGCAGGCGCACCGTCGAGCCGGTGGCGATGATGACGTTGTCGAAGGTGACCTTCTCCTTCGAGCCGTCGGTCAGCGTCACGTCGAGCGTGTGGTCGTCGGCGAAGAAGCCGCGGCCCTCGTACTCGGTGACCTTGTTCTTCTTCATCAGGTAGTGGATGCCCTTGACGTGGCCGGCCGCCACCGACCGCGAACGGTCGAATGCCTTGCCGAAGTCGAAGGTAACGTCACCCGAGATGCCGAACAGGTCGGCCTTCGCGTGGAAGGTGTGCGCGAGATCGGCGTTGCGCAACAGCGCCTTCGAGGGGATGCAGCCCACGTTGAGGCACACACCGCCCCAGTACTTCTCTTCGACGATCGCGACCGACAGTCCGAGCTGCGCTCCACGCACTGCAGCGACGTACCCGCCGGGACCCGCACCAAGAATGACCAGATCGTAATGAGGCATGAAGAAATCCTATCGTCCGGAGGTGCCCGTGGAACCGCCGCCGGAGGACCCGCGCCGCCCTCGGGCGACGAACAGCCAGACGATCGCCCCGGCGACGATCACGAGTGCGACGACGAGCAGGATCCACGGCAGGGGAGACGCGTCCGACGCGCTCTCGGACGGCGTCGCCGTGGCATCCGGGGTCGCCGTCGCCGGGGCCGTCGTCTCCGCCGGGGTCGGGGTCGCGGTGGGCGTCGCTGCGGTCGCGGTGGGCGTGGGGCTCGCGGCGTTCACCGTGAACGAGAAGGTGCCGTCGATGGGGTGCCCGTCGCTCGAGACCACGCGCCAGACGACCGTCACCGGACCGGATGCCGCCCCCGCCAGGGTCTGCGTCGCGTCGGTGCCCGAGACGACCGGGGTCCCCTCCGTGAGCGAAGTGCCGTCGGCATCCGTGACCTGGACGACGGCCGTGCCCTCCTCGGTGAGGATGTCGGCGCTGTAGGTGAAGGTGATCTGGCCCGGGAGCGCGTCGAGGACGGCGTCGGCGGGCGGATCGGTCGACACCAGCTCGTCGTGGGCGAACGCGGGCGCCGCCGGCAGCACGAAGACAGCGGCGACGGCGAGCAGCACACTCGCGAGAACGGCGGATGGGGATCGGCGGAGCGTGGAGGAAGTCACCCTCCGACCCTATTGAACGTCCCTGAACCGCGGCTGGCCGCGCTTCGGACCCGAGCGCCGGGCCGCCGATGAGCGCGGCGCTCGGGAGGCGTCGCTCCCCATCGAGCGGGGGAAGAGCGGGGGAAGACGGAACCGCGAGGAGATGAAACAATCGGTGGTGTTCGACTTTTCGCGCTCCGGCTCCGCCGCACCGTTCGGCGGTGGGCGGGACCCGGCGCGGCAACGGACTCGACACGGCGGACGTGTGATCGGTAGGTTCGAGTGTCCCGTCGGGCGATCGGCGTTACCCGGACAGCGATGCTCGGTGTCGAGACAACAGCACAGACGAAGCCCCACCACGACCGCGCGAGGTCGGTTCGACCGTTCACGTCGGACCGGTCGGTGATGGTGAAGAAGAAGGAGAAGCCCGTGGACGAGACCCGCAGATTCGAGCGCGACGATATCCATCGCGCAGCCGACGTTCCCGCGTCGGAGCGGTCGCACGACACGACGCAGACGTTCGGCCACGACGCCGACCTGTCCTTCGTGCCTTTCGGCGCCGACCTCAACGAGGCCGAGCTGGAGGCGATCGACGCCCTGCCGTCGCGGGTCGCCCTCCTCATCGTGCGCTCCGGTCCCACCACGGGCGCGCGCTACCTGCTCGACACCGACGTCACCACGGTCGGTCGTCACCCCGAGGCCGACATCTTCTTCGACGACGTCACGGTCTCGCGTCGGCACGCCGAGATCATCCGCTCGGGAACGTCGTTCGAGATCGTCGACCAGCGGTCGCTGAACGGAAGCTACGTCAACGGTGAGCGCGTCGACCGCTCGGTCCTCGCCAACGGGGCCGAGGTGCGCATCGGCAAGTTCCGCCTCAACTTCTTCGTCTCGCCCGTCGATCTGCCGCCGGCAGAGCACTGATGGGGGCAGCCCCCGCCCGCGGTCGTCCGGCGGCCTCGGGGCTGTTGAGCATCGGCCAGGTGCTGGCGCGCCTGACTCCGGATTTCCCTGCCCTCACGTCGAGCAAGCTGCGTTTCCTCGAGGTACAGGGCATCGTGTCGCCGACGCGCACCGAGTCCGGATACCGCAAGTTCTCCGCGGCCGACCTCGAGCGTCTTCGCATGGCGCTCACGCTTCAGCGCGACCACTACCTTCCGCTGGCGGTGATCCGCGATTACCTCGCCGACGTGGATGCCGGGCGCAATCCCGCTCCTCCGACGTCGATGCCGTCGATGACGGCTACTCCGCGCCGGTACCGCCGCGACGAGCTCCTGGCCACGACAGGCGCCGGTCCGCAGCTGCTCAACGACGCGATCAGTACCGGTGTCATCACCGCGGCCGAGACGTATCCCGAGCAGACGGTCTCCCTCGTGCGCACCCTCGTCGCCCTCGATCGCCACGGCATCGAGCCGCGCCACGTGCGCTCGCTCCGCCAGAGCGCCGAACGCGAGGCGGCACTCGTCGAGTCGGCGCTGTCCGCCCTTCTCCGGCGTCCCGACGCGGCATCCCGTGCCCGCGCGAGCGAGCTCGCCCCCGAGCTCGCGGCGCGTCTCGACGAGGTGCGTGCGCTCTTCGTGCGCGACGCGATCGACCGGATGTTGTCCTGAGCGCGACACGCCGAAACCCTCCGACCGGATGTCATTGCCGAGGGCGCACGGCTGATCTAGCGTGGGGATATCGAGCCGATGAGGAGGGACGCGAGCATGACCGCTGGCGACACAGTCGGTGAACCCCGGTTCGCCACCGAACTCCTCTTCACCGACGGTCTGCCCGAGATGGATGACGACACCGGCTACCGCGGAGCGGTGGCCGCCCGTGCCGCCGGCATCACCTACCGGCAGCTCGACTACTGGGCCCGCACCGAGCTCGTCGTCCCCACCGTCCGCGGTGCGAGCGGTTCGGGATCGCAGCGTCTGTACGGCTTCCGCGACATCCTCGTGCTGAAGCTCGTCAAGCGCCTGCTCGACACCGGCATCTCGCTCCAGCAGATCCGCACCGCCGTCGATCAGCTGCGTGCCGCGGGAATCCGCGACCTGGCGGGGACCACGCTCATGAGCGACGGCGCCTCGGTCTACCTCTGCACCTCGAACGACGAAGTGATCGACCTCGTGAGCCGTGGTCAGGGCGTCTTCGGCATCGCGGTCGGCAAGGTCCTGCGAGAGGTCGAGTCCACGCTCGTCGATTTCGAAGCCGCGTCCGCCGACTCTGTCGACGAGCTCGCCGCGCGTCGCGCCGCGCGCACGGCCTGACCCCGATTTTTCCGAACCCCGGATGCCACGGCATCCGGGGTTCTGTCATGGAGTCCGACCGCCCCGCGGCCTTCCGCCCCGCGGCCTTCCGGCCCGCGGCCTTCGCCTCCGAGGCGGCTGAGCCTGTCGAAGCCCCCGGGGCCGCCGAGACCCGGACCTGTCGCCAGGCTCGGGATCCTTTCTTCGCACGCCGACGGAAGACGCCGCCCGGCTGCAGGGCAGCGGGGCGGTGTCTCGAGGGCAGAGGGTCAGGCCGAGGGAGCCTCGTTCTCGACCGGGATACGGCCCGTTCGGACGATCCGGTCGAGCAGCGCGTCGAAGTCGGCGGCGAGCTCTTGCGCCGAGTCGCCGGGCCAGACGTGCAGGGGCTTGGCCGCACCCTGGGCCTGCTGGAGCGACGTGCGCTCGGGCAGCTGCGGGTTCAGCACGAGCGGGCCGAACATGTCGCGCAGCTCCTTGATGCGGAACTGGTGCTCGATCGACTGCGGACGCACGCGGTTCACCACGACGCCGAGGGGCTGCAGACGCGGGGACAGGCCGCGGCGGATCTCCTCGATCGCGCGCAGGGCACGGTCGGCGGCCGCGACGGAGAACAGGCCCGGCTCGGTGACGACGATGACCCGGTCGCTCGCCGCCCACGCGGTGCGCGTGAGGGCGTTCAGCGAGGGAGCGCAGTCGATGAGCACGAGGTCGTACTCGCTCTCGATGGTGGCCAGGGCCTCCTCGAGCTTCCACACGTCGCGCACGCTCGGGTGCGGGCCGTCGAAGTTGATCGCCGAGGGGCTGCCGATGAGCACATCGATCGTGCCGGGGTGGACCTTGGCCCAGCCGCTGCTCGTGATGGCCTGCCGGACGACCTTCTCTTTCGGGTTCGCCAAGACGTCGGCGATGTTGAGTCGGCCGGCCACCGAGATGTCCATGCCGGTCGACACGTCGGACTGCGGGTCGAGGTCGACGACAAGAGTGCGAACGCCACGTGCGAAGGCGGCGGATGCCAGCCCGAGCGTCACGGTCGTCTTGCCGACCCCGCCTTTCAAAGAGCTGACGGAGAGTACGTGCACGAGGGTCTACGTTACCTTCCCCTAGGCTGTGAGCACATTCAGCTCCGCCAGCTTGACGTGAGGTGCGCATGTTCTCGAAGATCCTGGTCGCCAATCGCGGAGAGATCGCCATCCGGGCGTTCCGCGCCGCCTACGAAGTCGGTGCGCGCACCGTCGCCGTCTACCCGTACGAAGATCGTGCGTCTCTGCACCGGCTGAAGGCCGACGAGGCGTACCAGATCGGCGAGCGCGGGCATCCCGTGCGCGCCTACCTCGACGTCGACGAGATCATCCGCGTCGCTCGCGAATGCGGGGCGGATGCCATCTACCCCGGCTACGGCTTCCTGTCCGAGAACCCGGAACTCGCCGAGAAGGCCGAAGCGAACGGCATCACCTTCATCGGCCCGCCCGCCGAGGTGCTGTCGATGGCCGGTAACAAGGTCACGGCCAAGGAGCACGCGATCGCCGCGGGCGTCCCGGTCCTGCGCTCGACCCCCGCCTCCGACGACATCGACGCGTTGCTGGCGCAGGCCGAGGAGATCGGCTTCCCGCTCTTCGCGAAGGCCGTGGCCGGTGGCGGCGGACGCGGGATGCGCCGCGTCGAGACCCTCGGCGAACTCGCCCCGGCCCTGGCCGAGGCGATGCGCGAGGCGCAGAGCGCCTTCGGCGACCCGCGCATGTTCCTCGAACAGGCGGTGCAGCGCCCCCGTCACGTCGAGGTGCAGATCCTCGCGGATGCCACGGGCGAGACGGTGCACCTCTTCGAGCGCGACTGCTCGGTGCAGCGGCGTCACCAGAAGGTCATCGAAATCGCCCCGGCGCCGAACCTCGACGACGCCGTGCGGCAGGACCTCCACCGCTACGCCGTCGCGTTCGCCCGGTCGATCGGGTACCAGAACGCCGGAACCGTCGAGTTCCTCCTCGAGACGGCCGGACCCCGCGCGGGCGAGGTCGTCTTCATCGAGATGAACCCGCGCATCCAGGTCGAGCACACCGTGACCGAGGAGGTCACCGACGTCGACCTCGTCCAGTCGCAGATGCGCATCGCGGCGGGCCAGACGCTCGCCGAGCTGCACCTGCACCAGGACGACATCCACCTGCGCGGTGCGGCGTTGCAGTGCCGCATCACCACCGAGGACCCCACGCAGGGCTTCCGCCCCGACACGGGCAAGATCACCACGTACCGCTCGCCGGGCGGTGCCGGCATCCGTCTCGACGGCGGTACCACGGCAGCCGGCTCGCAGGTCAGCCCGCACTTCGACTCGATGCTGTCGAAGCTGTCGTGTCGCGGGCGCGACTTCCCGGCGGCGGTCGCCCGCGCGCGGCGCGCGCTGGCGGAGTTCCGCATTCGCGGCGTCTCGACGAACATCCCGTTCCTGCAGGCGGTACTCGACGACCCCGCGTTCGTCGCGGGCGACCTGAGCACCTCGTTCATCGACGAGCGGCCCGAGCTGCTCAAGGGCCGAGAGTCGAAGGACCGCGGCACGAAGATCCTGTCGTGGCTCGTCGACACCACGGTCAACCGCCCGAACGGCGAGAACCCGCTGTCGGTCGACCCGGGTGCAAAGCTTCCCGCGCTCGATCTGATCGCTCCCGCCCCCGCGGGTTCGCGTCAGCGCCTGCAAGAGCTCGGACCCGCGGGCTTCGCGAAGGCTCTGCGCGAGCAGACCGCCCTCGCCGTCACCGAGACCACGTTCCGCGACGCCCACCAGTCGCTGCTCGCGACCCGTGTCCGCACGCGCGACCTCGTCCGCGTCGCGCCGTACGTGGCCCGAATGACCCCGAGCCTGCTCTCGGTCGAGGCGTGGGGTGGGGCGACGTACGACGTCGCCCTGCGCTTCCTCGGGGAAGACCCGTGGGAACGCCTCGACGCGCTGCGCGAGGCCCTGCCGAACGTCGCGATCCAGATGCTTCTGCGCGGACGCAACACCGTGGGATACACCCCGTACCCCACCCAGGTGACGGATGCCTTCGTCGCCGAGGCGGCGGCATCCGGGGTCGACATCTTCCGCATCTTCGACGCCCTCAACGACGTCGCGCAGATGCGGCCCGCGATCGACGCCGTGCTGACGACGGGCACCGCGGTCGCGGAGGTCGCCGTCTGCTACACCGGCGACCTGCTCGACCCGGCGGAGAACCTCTACACGCTCGACTACTACCTCGGTCTCGCCGAGCAGATCGTCGACGCGGGGGCGCACGTGCTCGCGATCAAGGACATGGCGGGCCTGCTGCGCCCGGCGGCGGCCGCGAAGCTCGTCACGGCGCTGCGCGATCGCTTCGACCTGCCCGTGCACGTGCACACGCACGACACCGCGGGCGGGCAGCTCGCCACTCTCCTGGCCGCTTCGGCGGCGGGGGCGGATGCCGTGGACGCGGCCGCCGCGCCCATGGCGGGCACCACGAGCCAGCCGTCGCTCTCGGCCCTCGTCGCCGCGCTCGCGCACACCGAGCGGGACACCGGTCTCGACCTGGCCGCCGTCAGCGACCTGGAGCCGTACTGGGAGGCCGTGCGCCACCTCTACCGTCCGTTCGAGTCCGGGCTCGCGGGCCCGACGGGTCGCGTGTACCGCCACGAGATCCCGGGCGGGCAGCTGTCGAACCTCCGGCAGCAGGCCATCGCGTTGGGCCTCGCCGACGATTTCGAGCTCATCGAGGACATGTACGCCGCGGCGGACCGCATCCTCGGTCGTGTGCCGAAGGTGACGCCGTCGTCCAAGGTCGTCGGCGATCTCGCCCTGCACCTCGCGGCGGTGAAGGCCGATCCGGCCGATTTCGAGCAGAACCCCGAGAAGTACGACGTGCCCGACTCTGTGGTGTCGTTCATGGCGGGCGAGCTCGGCGATCTGCCCGGGGGCTGGCCCGAGCCGTTCCGTTCGAAGGTGCTGGCCGGACGCGATGCGAAGATCGGTGTGACGCCGCTCAGCGACGACGACACCACGGCGCTGGCGGGGGAGTCCGCCGAGCGTCGCGCGCGTCTGAATCGCCTGCTGTTCCCGGGGCCGACCCGGACGTTCGAGGAGACGCGCGAGGCCTACGGCGATCTCAGCGTGCTCGACACGGCCGACTACCTCTACGGGCTCCGTGCGGGTGGGGAGCACACGGTCGAGATCGAACGCGGCGTGCAGCTCTTCGTCGGGCTCGAGGCCGTCGGCGAGGCCGACGACAAGGGCATGCGCACGGTCATGACGACCCTCAACGGGCAGCTGCGCCCGGTGTTCGTGCGCGACCGCTCCATCGACGTCGAGGCCCGCCAGGCGGAGAAGGCCGACACCTCCAAGCCCGGTCAGGTCGCCGCCCCGTTCTCGGGGGTCGTGACCCTCAAGGCCGCCCCGGGCGACCGGGTCGTGGCCGGTCAGGCGGTGGCATCCATCGAGGCGATGAAGATGGAGGCGGCGATCGCGTCGCAGATCGACGGCATCGTGGAACGTGTCGCGATCGGTACCACACAGCAGGTGGAAGCGGGAGACCTTTTGCTGGTAATCCGCCCCGCGCAGTAACCTGGGAGGGGGCGCTTTCGCGCCCTCTTCCCGTTTGGAGACTGCAGTGACCCCCGACCGCACCGACGCGAACCCCGACGAGAACGCCGAGCACGGCGTGCTCGACGAGAGCGGGAATCTCGACACAGCCAGCATCACCATCCTCGGCGGACACATCGCGCAGGTCAGTGTCGACCTGCCCGTGGCCTCGCGCGACGACGACATCGACGACGATGTGGTCGAAGACGAGGTGCCCGTCGACGAGGCCGAGATCCGCTCCTTCGAGACCATCGGCCAGCCGTTCTCCCTCGACGGGGGTAACGGAGCGCCCGCTCTCACCTACGTGCCCGAACCGCAGGTGGATGCGCAGCCGTCGGTACACGACGACGTGCATGTCGAGCACCTGCCGACCGGCGACATCATCCTGGAGCCGCACGACGACGTCGAGCCCGACGCGGAGCCGCACGACGAGCTCGAGGTGCACGACGCGGAGATCGTCGGCGAGTCCGAGTCCGAGGACGAGCACGAGCACGAGCGCGACCACGAGAGCGGGTCCCAGCCCGTGCACGAGCTCGGGGACGTGCAGGAGCTCGTTCACGAGGGCGGGGACGAGCGGGAGCGCGAGGATGCCGTCGAGGTGTCGTCGCGCGACGAGCTCATCGTCGCAGGCTTCGAGGAAGACCGCGTCGAGCCCCAGATCGTCCTGTCGACCGACGGGTTCGACCCGGAGCCGATCCCGCAGTTCGTGCTGTCGACCGACGTCTTCGAGCCCGAAGACGCGGATGACGAGCTTGTCGAGGACGCGCGTGAGGACGACGAGCGTCCCGAGGACGAGCGTCTTGAGAACGAGCGCGCCGATGCTGAGCGGGCGCACGACGAGCACGCCGAGGATGCGCCTGCGCACGACGAGCGCGTGGCGGAGGCGCACGACGCTGAGCCCACTGACGCTGAGCCCGCTGACGGTGAGCTCGCTGACGCAGAGCTCGCTGACGCAGAGCCCGGCGAGATCGAGACCGCTGACACGGAGCCCGCGGACACCGCGTCTGCCGACGCCGAGGCCGCGGAAGCCGAGTCCGCCGACGAGGAGTTCGCGGAGCGTGAGGTCGACGAGCCGCAGCGCGCTGAGGACGATCTCGCTGAGGAACAGCCCGCCGGGCACGAGCCGGCCGGAGAAGAAGCCGCGGCGCATGAACCCCACGGTCACGACGACACCGTGCCGGAGAGCTCCGAGCTGCCGGTCGCCGAGGATGACGCCGCCGAGGTCGAGACCGAGGAACGGGAACAGGACGGGGCCGACATGAGCGACGCCGCATCGCACGAGCTCGAGCCGAGCGGCGAAGAGCCGGGCGCGGTCGACGAGACCACGCCGGTGAGCGAGCTCCCGGGAGCCGAGACCGAAGCTCCCGAGGCGGAACCCGTCGACGACGAGCCCACGGCGGACGCGCCCGCTCCCGATGCGATTCCCGCGGACACGGGAGCGGTCACGGCTCCCGCCGCCGCCACGACCGGCGCGGCCCCCACCGATGCCGCCCCCACCGGTGCCGTCCCCACCGGTGCCGTCCCGACCGCCACCGGTGCCGTCGCACCCACTACCGGTTCGATTCCGCGCACCCGGGCGGAGCGCGCGGCGACCGGCGCGATCGGCACCGTGCCCCTCACCCGCCGCGAGGTCCATCAGGCCGACGAGGCCGCACGCGTAGGCCGCGCGCACGCGACCGAGCGTGTTCGCACCCCCGGTCCCGACCTCACCCTCGCCTCGAAGCGGTCGAGCGCGATCGACGACGCACGCGAAAGCTCCGACCTGCTCACCGCCGACCGCCTGCTCGACCCGCGGCAGGTCGCGCGGCCCGAGCCCGAGGGGCTGTGGCAGCAGCTCGTGTACTCGATGTCCGGCCATCGGATCAACCTCGGCGACGGTCGACGCGCGCGCCAGCGCAAGGAGCTCGACCGTCGTATCGCGGCTCCGCTCGCGGGGGGCGCGCGCTTCGTCCCGGTCCTCTCCCGCAAGGGCGGCGTCGGCAAGACCACGGTCACCTCGCTCCTGGGAATGGCCCTCGCCGATGCCCGCGACGACCGTGTCATCGCCGTCGACGCAAACCCCGACCGTGGGACGCTCGCCGACCGCGTGGGCCGCCCCAACGGTCGCACGGTGCGCGACCTCGTGCGCGCGCACGACGAGGTCGACGGGTACCACGACGTCTCGTCCATCGTGGCGCGCGATGCCACGCGCCTCGACGTTCTGGCATCCGATTCCGATCCGCGGGTGTCCGAGGCCTTCAGCGACGACGACTACCGGCAGGTGGCCGACGTCGCCGCGCACTACTATTCGATCGTGCTGACCGACACCGGGACGGGCATCGTGCACTCGGTGATGGAGGCAACGCTCGAGCGTGCCGACTCCCTCGTCGTCGTCGCCGGGCTGTCGGTCGACGAGGCGCGGCTGGCGTCCGAGACGCTCACGTGGCTCGAGACCAACGGCTATGCGGACCGGGTGCGTTCCGCCGTCGTCGTGATCAACTCCGCTCGACCCGGCACGCCGCTCGTGCGCGAGAGCGAGCTCGAGGCGCACTTCCGCACGCGCGTGCAGACGGTGATCCGGATGCCGTACGACCCGCGCATCGCGGCCGGAAGCGCCATCTCGTTCCGCGACCTCCAGCCCGAGACCCGCCTCGCCGCGCGCCAGCTCGCGGCGGCGGTCGTCGAGGGCCTGCGTGCTCCGGTGGCGGCGGCATGACCGTTCGGCCCATCCGCCTCTTCGGCGACCCGGTTCTCCGCGCGCCCAGCGCGCCCATCGAGACGATCGACGACGGCATCCATGCTCTCGTCCGTGACCTCCTCGATACCGTCGAGCCCCCGGGGCGCGCCGGCGTCGCGGCCCCGCAGATCGGCGTGGGACTGCGCGCCTTCAGCTACAACATCGACGGCGACATCGGCTACGTGCTGAACCCGGTGCTGGTCGAGACGCGCGGCGAGCCGCAGCTCGTGGGGGAGGGATGCCTCTCCGTCCCGGGCCTGTGGCACGAGGCGACGCGGCATCCCTGGGCGAAGGTCGTCGGCATCGACCTCGACGGGAACGAGGTCGTGCTCGAGGGGGAGGGCCTCCTGGCCCAGGCCCTCCAGCACGAGACCGACCACCTCGACGGCATGCTCTACCTCTCGCGCCTTCCCGCCGACACCCGCCGGGAGGCCATGCGCCAGATCCGCGAGAGCGACTGGTTCTGACGCTGGATCGTCGGCATCCCGCCCGGATGCCGACGATTCGATGCGCGTATCCTCTGTGATGCGCGCAACCTCGGTTCGTTGCGGCCCCGTCCGGCTGAACATGCGCGAATCGCTGAGGTTGTGCGCGCGAACGACGGCCCGGCCCCGCGAGGGGACCGGGCCGTTCGTCATCCCGCGTCAGGGCAGCGAGACGTTCGTGGTGTTGATCGGCACCGCGTAGATGTCCTCGATCGCATCGGCGTAGTCCTTCACGATGACGTTGCGCTTGATGCTCATCTTCGGCGTCAGGTGGCCGCTGGCCTCGGTCCACTCCGTCGGCAGGATCGTGAACTTGCGGATCGACTCCGCTCGCGAGACGCGCGTGTTGGCGCGGTCGATCGCGCCCTGCACCTCGGCGCGCACCTTCTCGTTCGTCGCCGCGTCCGCCAGGGACATGTCGGCCGGCAGTCCGTTGTTGGCGAGCCAGGTCGGCAGCATCTCGGGGTCGAGCGTCACCAGGGCCGAGATGAACGGCTTGTGGTCGCCGACGACGACCACCTGGCCGACGATCGGGTTTGCGCGGATCGGGTCCTCGAGAGCGGCGGGGGCGACGTTCTTGCCTCCGGCCGTGACGATGATCTCTTTCTTGCGTCCGGTGATCGCGAGGAACCCGTCGCTGTCGAACGCTCCGATGTCGCCCGTCTTGAACCACTCGCCGTCGAAGGCCTCGGCCGTGGCCTCGGGGTTCTGCCAGTACTCGCGGAACACGTTGACACCGCGCACCTGGATCTCGCCGTCCTCGGCGAGACGGATGCCGACACCCGGGAGGACCGGACCGACGGTGCCGATCTTCGACTTGGTGGCGAGGTTCACGGTCGCCGGTGCCGTCGTCTCGGTGAGCCCGTAGCCCTCGAGGATCACGACACCGAGGCTCCGGAAGAAGTGACCGAGACGCGGACCCAGGGGAGCAGAGCCCGACACCGCGTACACGACGCGTCCGCCCATGGCATCCCGAAGCTTCGAATAGACGAGCTTGTCGAAAAGCGCGAACTTGATCTTGAGCAGGAGGGGGATCGCCTTGCCGTCCTGAAGGCGCTGCGAGTGCTCGATCGCAGCCTCGGCGGCGGCGCGGAAGATCTTGCCCTTGCCGCCGGCCTCGGCCTTCTGCTCCGCGGAGTTGTAGACCTTCTCGAACACGCGCGGCACGGCGAGCAGGAACGTCGGCTTGAACGACCCGAGCGCGGGCAGCAGCTGCTTCGTGTCGGGCTGGTGTCCGGTCTTGACGCCCGCGTGCACGTTCAGTAGCGAGATGAAGCGCGCGAACACGTGCGCGGTCGTGATGAACAGCAGGGTCGAGGCGCCGGGCGTCTCGACGACCTCGTGCAGTGCTTTGGCGGAGTTGCGCGCCAGCTCGACGAAGTTGCTGTGCACCAGCACGCAGCCCTTCGGGCGGCCGGTCGAGCCCGAGGTGTAGATGAGGGTGGCCACGTCGGATGCCTTCGCGAGATGGCGGCGACGCTCGATCTCTTCGTCGGTGATGTGGGTGCCGTTCGCGACGAGCGCGTCCAGCGCACCCGAATGCATCGGCCACACCTCGCGCACGAGAGGAAGGTCGCTGCGCACCTCGTCCAGGCGCTCGGCGTGCTCCGGCGATTCGAGCACCACCGCGATGGCACCCGAGTCCGACAGGATCCACGAGATCTGCGACGGCGAGCTGGTCTCGTAGACGGGGACCATGATCGCCCCCGCGTAGAACAGCGCGAAGTCGACGAGCGTCCAGTCGTACGTGGTGCGGGCGATGAAGGCCACCTTCTCGCCGGGCTGGATACCCGCCGCGACGAAGCCCTTCGCGAGCGCGATCACCTGCCGCTCGAATTCCGCAGCGGTGATGTCGCGCCATCCGTCCGCATCGGGGACGGCGAACAGCGGTCGGTCGGGGGTCGCCCGGACGCGGTCGGCCAACAGGTCGGACGTGTTGGCGTCCGGGTCGGCTTCGACGATGGGGGGGAGGTCGAACTGGATCACGGCAACTCCTTCGGTACCGGAAAAATGTCGATCGGTCCGTCGAGTCTATCGGGACGACTCTGTCCGCCCGTGGCAGGCACCCCGTCCCGCACGGGTCGCGGAGGGTGGCTAGACTGCTCCGGGCCGCGCCGGGTGGCGTGCCGGAGGGGAGCACGGTGCAGAACGTCGGCATCGACATCGGAGGCACGAAGATCGCGGGCGGCGTCGTCGCCGAGGACGGCACCATCGTCGAGAAGCTCCGCGTGGACACCCCGATCGATCCGTCCGCCCTGGTGGATGCCGTCGTCGACATGGCCGATCACCTGCGCCGGGCTCACGAGATCCACGCGATCGGCGTCGCCGCCGCCGGGTTCATCAGCTCCGACCGCAGCACCGTCATCTACGCCCCGAACATCGACTGGCGCAACGAGCCGCTCCGCGCGCGCCTCGAGGACCGGCTGCACGCCCCCGTCACGATCGAGAACGACGCCAACGCGGCCGGCTGGGGCGAGTACCGCTTCGGTGCGGGCCAGGGCGTTCGCGACATGGTGATGCTGACCATGGGCACCGGCGTCGGGGGCGCGGTCGTCACCGACGGAGAGCTCTTCCGCGGCGGCCACGGCATCGGTGCCGAGCTGGGTCACATGCGCTTCGTCCGCGGCGGCCACCCCTGCGGGTGCGGACAGAATGGATGCCTCGAGCAGTACGCGTCCGGACGCGCCCTGCAGCGCGAGGCCCACGCCATCGCCGACGAGGGCGGCATCGGCGCCGCCCTGGCCGCGGTGCGCGACGAGAGGGGCGCGATCCCCGGACCCGCCGTCTCGCGCCTGGTGCTCGCCGGCGACCCGGGCGCGGTGGAGGCGCTTCGCCGCGTGGCCACGGCGCTCGGCGAAGCGTGCGGGGGTTTCCAGGCCGTGCTCGACCCCGAGCTCTTCGTCATCGGCGGGGGCGTGGCCCAGCTGGGGGCGGATCTGCTGGTGCCAGTGAAACTCGCGTACGAGACGTCGCTCCCGGGGTACGGTGAACGTCCGGTGGCCGAGTTCACGATCGCGCGACTGGGCAATGACGCCGGTCTCATCGGCGTCGCGGATCTGGCCGGCAAGGAGCGCTGACGATGTTCTACTGGCTCATGAAGTACGTCGTGATCGGTCCGGTCATCAAGGCCGTGTTCCGTCCGTGGCTCGTGGGCCGGCGCAACATCCCGCGCGAGGGTGCCGCCATCCTCGCCAGCAACCACCTGTCGTTCTCCGACTCGATCTTCCTCCCGCTCATGATCGACCGCCGGATGGCGTTCCTGGCCAAGAGCGATTACTTCACGGGCAAAGGCCTGAAGGGCTGGGCCACGCGCCTGTTCTTCACCGCGACCGGACAGCTCCCCATCGACCGCTCCGGGGGCAAGGCCTCCGAGGCGTCGCTCAACACGGGACTCGGCGTGCTCGGGCGCGGCGAGCTGCTCGGCATCTACCCCGAGGGCACCCGCAGCCCCGATGGCACGCTGTACCGCGGCCGCACAGGTATCGCGCGCATGGCGATCGAGGCCCGCGTCCCCGTGATCCCCGTGGTCATGGTCGACACCGGCGCCGTCATGCCGATCGGTCAGCGGCTGCCGCGCGTGGGACGCGTGGGAATCGTCGTCGGCGAACCCCTCGACTTCTCGCGCTTCGAGGGGATGGAGGGCGATCGGTACATCCTCCGATCGGTCACCGACGAGATCATGGTCGCGCTGCAGCGCCTCGGCGAGCAGCGCTACGAGGACGTCTACGCCTCGACCGTGAAGGACCGTCTCGCCACCTCCCAGGCGGCGAAGGCGCCCGCGTCGCGCCACTAGACTTCAGGGGTGAATCAGCAGCTCCACGACCTCGACCACTGGCGTTCCCTGCCCATCAAGCAGCAGCCGCAGTGGTATGACGAGGGCGCGGTGGCCGCGGCATCCGCAGAGTTGGCGACCCTTCCGCCGCTGGTCTTCGCCGGCGAGGTCGACATCCTGCGCGATCGTCTCGCTCGTGCCGCCGCCGGTCAGGCGTTCCTCCTGCAGGGTGGTGACTGCGCCGAGACGTTCGCCGGCGCGACCGCCGAGCAGATCCGCAACCGCATCAAGACGGTGCTCCAGATGGCCGTCGTCCTCACGTATGGCGCCTCGATGCCCGTGGTGAAGATGGGCCGCATGGCGGGCCAGTTCGCCAAGCCCCGCTCGAGCGACGTCGAGACCCGCGGGGGAGTCACCCTTCCCGCGTACCGCGGAGACATCGTCAACGGCTACGACTTCACCGAGGAGTCCCGCAAGGCCGATCCCGCGCGCCTGCTCAAGGGCTACCACACGGCCGCGTCGACCCTGAATCTCATCCGCGCCTTCACGCAGGGCGGTTTCGCCGATCTGCGCGAGGTCCACAGCTGGAACAAGGGGTTCGCGAGCACCCCCGCCAACCAGGCCTACGAGGCGATGGCGACCGAGATCGACCGGGCGATCAAGTTCATGGAGGCCGCCGGCGCCGACTTCGACGAGCTGACGCGCGTCGAGTTCTACACCGGCCACGAGGGCCTGCTCATGGACTACGAGCGCCCGATGACGCGGATCGACTCCCGCACCGGTCTTCCGTACAACACCTCGTCGCACTTCCAGTGGATCGGGGAGCGCACGCGCGAGCTCGACGGCGCGCACGTCGACTACTTCTCGAAGATCCGCAATCCCATCGGCGTGAAGCTCGGCCCCACCACCACGGCCGACACGGCGCTCGCGCTGATCGACAAGCTCGACCCCGAGCGCGAGCCCGGCCGCTTGACGTTCATCACGCGCATGGGGGCCGGCAAGATCCGCGACGCTCTGCCGCCGCTGCTCGAGGCCGTGCGCGACTCGGGTGCCACGCCGCTCTGGGTCACCGACCCCATGCACGGCAACGGCATCACGACGCCGACCGGCTACAAGACGCGTCGCTTCGACGACGTCGTCGATGAGGTGCGCGGATTCTTCGAGGCGCACCGCGCGGTGGGCACCCACCCCGGTGGCATCCACGTCGAGCTCACCGGTGACGACGTCACCGAGTGCCTCGGCGGCGCGGAGCAGATCGACGAGGCCACCCTCGCGACCCGCTACGAGAGCCTCTGCGACCCGCGCCTCAACCACCGCCAGAGCCTCGAGCTCGCGTTCCTCGTGGCCGAGGAGCTCGAGAAGCGCTGAGTCTTCCCGGCCGTCCGACGCCCTCGACCCGTCGTGGTCGGGGGCGTCGTCGTCGGGGGCGTCGTCGTCGGTGGGGCGGTCCCTTCGACAAGCTCAGGGAGCTTCGACAGGCTCAGAGACCTTCGACGGGCGCAGGGGGCACGCTCGCGAGGTGGCTGTGATCGTCGAAGCCCCGCCCCGACCCGTGACGCGTCCTACAGCGTCGGCGTCAGTGTGATCGTGCTGCCCTGCGGGGCCGTCGTCCCGGCCTTGGGGTTGCTCGAGCGGACCTTGTAGATGTCCCAGTACTTGAACCCGAGCGGGAGAGTCCCGTCGTCGATGCCCGCGTTGACCTCGAAGCCGAGGTTCTCCAGCGCCGTCACGGCATCCCGAATGGTCATGCCCACGATGTTCTCGGGGATCATCACCGGCTTCGGCCCGATCGACACGCGCAGCGTGATCGTGTCTCCAGGCCGCCAGTTACCGCCGCCGTCGCGGTCGCCGATCGCGATCACGGTGCCCGAGGCGACGGAGTTGCTGTACTCCTCGCTCGTCGTGGTGCGCAGGTTCGCGGCCTGCAGCTTGCTCTCGGCGTCCGCCGTCTTCAGACCCGCGACGTCCGGCACGGGGCCGAGCGACGCGGTCAGCGTCGCGGCGTCGCCCTCGTACACCGTGCAGCCGCCCGTGCAGTCGATTGCGTCGCCGCCGGAGCGGGGAGTGATGGATGCCGACAGGACGGTGTCGGGGCCGGCGTCGGTGAACTCCTGCGCGACGTCGCCCACGCCGACGAACGCGGCTTCGAGGATGCCACGGACCTCTTCGACGCTCTTGCCCTGCAGCTCCGGGAGCTGGTGGGTGGCCGGTCCCGCCGAGACGAAGACCGTCACCACGGTCTCTTTGTCGAGACGGGAACCCGCCACCGGATCGGATCCGACCGTCGTTCCGGCGGGGATCTCGCGGTCGTTCACGTCTTGCGACTGCGCGCGCAACTGGTTCTGGGCCAGCAGGCTCTCGGCATCCGCGAAGCTCCGCTGCGCGACGTCGGGGACCTCGACGAGGGATCCGGGTCCCGAACCGAACCACCACCCGGTCGCCGCGGACCCACCCGCGAGCACCAGGACGAGCAGCAGCAGCCACACGCCGCGCGCGGTGCGCCGACGCGTCTTGACGCGCAAGCGCGTCGCGTTGTCGGCGTCGTCGGTCGGGGCGTCGGGGATGGTGGCGGTCTGGGGGAGGACCTTCGTCAGCTCGCGGGACTCCGCGGGGGTGGCGGGACCGACGGTGCCCACGGACACGGCGCGCGCGACCTGCGGCGCGAGACCGAGTTCCTTCTCGACCTCCCGCAGCCGCTGCAGCATCACGCCGGCGTCGAGGGGACGGTCGTCGGGCTCGCGTTCGGTCGACCACAGCACGAGTTCATCGAGCTGCTCGGGCACCGACGGGTTCTTCGCGCTCGGGCGCGGCACCGAGTCGGTCGCGTGCTGGTAGGCGATCTGCATCGGCTGCTCGCCCTTGTAGGGCTGCTCTCCCGCGAGCATCTCGTAGAGCATGATGCCGAGCGAGTAGATGTCGCTGCGCGCGTCCGCCGTGCCGCGGGTCACGAGCTCGGGTGCGAGGTAGGCGATCGTGCCCATCAGCTGCGCACCGCTGGCGGTGTTGGCGGTCGTCGCGCGGGCCAGACCGAAGTCGCCGATCTTGATGCGCCCGTCCTCGGCGAGGAGCACGTTCTCGGGCTTGACGTCGCGGTGGACGATCCCGGCCCGGTGGGCGGCGGCGAGGCCCGACAGGATGGCATCCATGATCGTCAGGGTCTGATCGACCGTGAGGCGCTTGTGCTCGCGCAGCAGCTCGCGCAGCGTGATGCCCGGCAGGTACTCCATGACGAGATAGGCCATCTCGCCGTCCTGGCCCTGGTCGAACACGTTCACCACGTGCGGGTCGCTCAGACGCGCCGCCGAGCGCGCCTCCTGGATGAACCGGCTCTGGAACACGGTGTCGTCGCTGAGGTGCCCGTGCATGACCTTCAGCGCGACCCGGCGCTCCAGGCGCAGGTCGGTCGCGACGTACACGGTCGCCATGCCGCCGCGCGCGATGCGCGCGCGCACCCGGTACCGGCCGTCGACGAGACGGCCGATCAGCGGGTCGGCCTGCTGACTCGTGCTCACGATCCGAGTCTACGGAGCGCCCCCTGGGAGCTCCGGGAGCGGCTCACCCCTACCTCAGCCGAGAACGGCGAGCCACGTGGTCGCCGGCTGCTCCCACTGCGCGTACCGATCGGGGTACGCCGAGATCTGCACGGCTTGCGCGGCGTCGGCGTACGGGAGGGTCTCCCATCCCGGGATGTCGAGGAGCCCGCGCGTGTCGGAACCGTTGGGATCCGTGGGTCCGCCATAGAAGACGCGGGTCGAACGTTCGCGATCGAGGATCTGATCGGGCGTGCCCCATCCCGTGCTCGGGCGCTGCTGGAACAGGCCGAGGGAGTCGCGGTCGCCCCAGTCGAGGTTTCGCAGCCACGACTCCTGCATCGCGGTGCCGAGGGCGATCAGGATGCCGCGGTCCGACACGCCGAGCTCGCGCCCGACGCGGATGATCAGCCGGGCGTTCTCGGACTGCTCCGCGTCCAGGCCGGGGGCGAGGACCGGATCGACGGATGCCGGGCCGGGTGCGGCCGAGGAGGGGATCTGCAGCACTTCGCCGGGGTAGATGATCGAGTCGCGCGTGAGACCGTTGGCGGCGAGCACGGCATCGGTCGAGACGCCGTGGTCGGCCGCGATCGCCGAGACGGTGTCGCCGGCGGTCACCTCGTACGTGACCGGGGCGGCCTCGGGCGCCGGGGCTCCGGGGGTGGGCGCCGCGACGGAGAGGGCGAGCACCTGCCCGGGGCGGATGATGCTGTCGCCGGTCAGGCCGTTCGCCGCTTGGAGCGCCCCGACCTCGAGCCCGTAGCGCTGGGCGATGGCCCACACGGTGTCTCCGGGCTCGACGGTGTGGGTGGCGGGGGCGGCCGCCTGCATCACGGGCACCTGCGTGAGTGTCGCGGGTGCGGGAGGGAGCGCGGTGAGCGGGGGCGCGGGTGGTGCCGCGTGGGCGCTGCTCTCCCCGGTGAGGGCGAGGGCGATCGTGCCGACGACGGTGGCGGGCAGGACGATGCTCGACCGGGGGAGAGAGGGCAGGACGGGGGAGGGAAGTCGACGCATGGTGGGGGGATTCCGTTCTTTCGACTGCCGAAACGCTCCCATGGCCTGGGAAGGATGTCAACGCGTGAGGCCTGTGTGACGCGTGTGACGACGGCGTCGGAACACGTTCCCGGGCTCCACGATGAGAAGATGGAGTCGTGAGCGAAACCCCCCGTTACGAAACCGCGTGGCTGACGATCCCCGATCTCGTCGAGATCCTGGGCGAGCCCCACGGACGTGTGCGCCGACTGCTCGACGAGCACTACCTCGTCGGCTCGCGCCGGGACGGCGTGCTGCGCATCCCCGCCGTGTTCATCGTCGACGGCCGCCCGTTGCCGGCTCTGCGCGGCACGATCATCGTCCTGCACGATGTCGGCTTCGATGAGGACGAGACCATCGACTGGCTGTTCACCCCGGAAGACACCATCGGGGTCGCGCCGATCGAGGCGCTCCTGGCGGGGCGCAAGAGCGAAGTGCGCCGCGTCGCCGCGACGCTGGCCTGAGCGGACACCGCTCCTCGCGCCGCTGCGCTCTCGCGGCGCGCGTGGCGCGCCGCCCGGCGCACGCGTCGCTCAGGACGAGCGCTGCGTCGCGGCGTGCGCGAGGTCGCGGAGTTCGCCGACGGCGGCGTTGCCGAGACGCGCACCCGACAGGGCGCGGTCGGCGCGTCGCGAGTAGTCGACGATGAGTTCCTCGGTCCGGGCGAGCGCTCCGGTGTCGACGATGGTGTTCTGCAGGGCGCCGATCTGGGTGGCATCCAGGTCCGGATCTCCGAGGAGCTCATCCACCGTCCGGCGCGCCGAGGCGGGGAGGGCTTCGCGCGCGAAGGCGACGAGCACCGTCCGCTTCCCCTCGCGGAGGTCGTCGCCGACGGGCTTGCCGGTCGCGGCGGTGTCGCCGAAGACGCCCAGGACGTCATCGCGCAGTTGGAACGCCATGCCGACGTCGTGGCCGAAGCGCGCGAGGGCGTCGAGCTGGTCGTCGTCGGCCCCGGCGAGAGCGGCGCCGATCTCGAGCGGCTTCTGGATGCTGTAGCGCGCCGACTTGTACGAGGCCACGCGCAGCGCGCGCTCGGCGTGCTGGTCGTCGGGATAGACGGCGTACGCCGACTCCTCCGCGACGTCGAGGAACTGCCCGATCGTCACGTCGCGCCGCATGTGCGCGTAGAGGCGCCGCGTTGCGGGCGCCGTGGGCTGATCGGCCAGAGCGTCCTCGAGAAGGTCGTCGCTCCAGGCGACGAGGAGGTCGCCGAGCAGGACGGCGCCGGATCGGCCGAACATCGCCGCGTCCCCGGCCCAGCCCGCGGCGACGTGGGCGGCTTCGAGAGCGCGGTGCGCGGCCGGTTGACCCCGACGCGTGTCGGAGTTGTCGATGATGTCGTCGTGGACGAGGGCCGCCGCCTGGAAGATCTCGAGAGCTGCGGCGACCGAGATCGCCGCCGCCGGGGGAGTGACGGTGCGGGCAGCGGTCGCCTCCGCCACGGCGCGCCACCCCGTGAGGCAGAATCGCGCCCGAAGCCGCTTCCCTCCGCGCAGGGAAGCCGCGCCCGCGCGGCTCATCGTCTCCGCGTCCGGGCCCAGCGAGGAGGCGTACGATAGCTGGTCAGAAAGGAACTTGTCGAGTCGCTGGGAAACAGCTTCGATCGGTTCCGGGGAGGTCACCACAGGCCTAGCCTAGTGATCCACGCCCCGCGTAGAATCGTCCGTACTTAGCAACAGAGGGGGATGCATGCCACTCTCCGAACAGGAGCAGCGTCTGCTAGACGAGATGGAGCGCCATCTCATGAGTCACGACGCCGACGTCGTCACGGCCCCCAGTCGCGCCCTCAGCTACCGCAACATCGTGTACGGGTCCATCCTGGTCCTGGCCGGCCTCGGTGCCCTCGTTGCGGGAGTGTCGATCGGCTTCAACACCGGCTTCCTCGGCATCGCGGTCGGCGTCCTGGGGTTCCTTTTCATGGTGACTGGCGTCGTCCTCGCCGTGACCCCCCTGAAAGGCTCCGCTCGCGCCACCTCCTCCTCTCCCTCGGCGGGGCGCGCACCGCGCGCATCGGGCGCCTCGTTCATGGATCGCATGAACGATCGCTGGGACCGCCGCAACGAGGAGCGCTAAGCCCTCTCCCTCGATAAGCACCGGCTCTTCGGAGCCGGTGCTTTTTCGTGCGCCCGGGGGAGTCATTCCGTCCTCTCGGTCCGAAGAGCGCGTCGGAAGTCCTCCCTTTTCCTCCACGGGACCCCTGCCTCCGGGTGCCTTCCCCGGAAAACCGCGCCGTTCCGGGGTGAACGGGCGTCGATCGCGCCGCCGAGGGACTGTACACGAAGCGCGCTCCACCCAGAAGAGGGCGGGAATTTATAGCTAAGTGGAGGGCAGTGGAGTAAAGTGGGGAAAACTTCGCAGGCCGGACGAAGGGGGTGGACGCCCGAATGCTGCTCGGAACGCACACACCCAAGCTCGACGACAAAGGTCGGGTCATCCTGCCGGCGAAGTTCCGTGACGATCTCGGCGCCGGAGTGGTGATCACGCGAGGACAGGACCGCTGCCTCTACGTGTTCAGCACCGAGGAGTTCGAGCGCGTGCACGAGCGCATCCGTGAGGCTCCGCTCAGCAACAAGCAGGCCCGCGACTTCCTGCGCATGTTCCTTTCGGGGGCGAGCGCCGAGAAGCCGGACAGCCAGAACCGCATCACCGTCCCCCCGGCCCTCCGCACCTACGCCGGTCTCGGTCGCGAGCTGGTCGTCACGGGTGTCGGCGCCCACGCGGAGATCTGGGACGCCGAGGCGTGGAACTCCTACGCCGAGAGCAACGAGGAAACGTACGCCGAGATGGAGCAGGAGGTGATCCCGGGACTGTTCTGACCCTCGGCTGTGACTCCCAGCCGCATGCCCTGACGCACTTCCCCGGCGCCAGGTCGATGCGGATGGGGATCAGAGCCGAGGAGCGGCCCCCGACATCTCATGGACATCCGCGACATCCACACCCCCGTCCTTCTGGAACGGTGCGCCGAACTGCTCGCTCCGGCCCTCGAACGACCGGACGCCGTCTTCGTCGACGGGACGCTCGGCATGGGCGGGCACTCCGAAGCGTTCCTCGAGCGTTTCCCGACCGCGCGTCTCATCGGCCTCGACCGCGACACCGACGCCCTGCGGATCGCGGGGGAGCGGCTCGCGCGCTTCGGCGACCGCGTCACCCTCGTGCACACCGTCTACGACGGGATCGCCGAGGCCGTGGCCTCCGCGGGCGTCGACAAGGTCGACGGCATCCTGTTCGACCTCGGTGTCTCCTCGCTCCAGCTCGATGAGGCCTCCCGGGGGTTCGCGTACGCGCAGGACGCCCCGCTCGACATGCGCATGGACCAGACCCAGGGCGTCACCGCGGCGGAGGTGCTCGCGACCTACGGCGAAGGCGATCTGCGACGCATCTTCGAGCGCTACGGCGAAGAGAAGCTCGCCGGGCGCTACGCCCGAGCGATCATCGCCGCCCGCGCCGAGGCGCCGCTCGAACGCTCCGGTCAGCTCGTCGAGGTGCTCCAGACCGCCACACCCGCGGCCGTGCTGCGCGAGCGCCATCCCGCCAAGCGCGTCTTCCAGGCCCTGCGCATCGAGGTCAACGCCGAGCTGTCCGTCCTCGAGCGCACCATCCCGGCGGCCCTCGAGGTCCTGGGCGTGGGCGGTCGCATCGTCGTGCTGTCGTACCAGTCGCTCGAAGACCGGCTCGTCAAGCGCGTGTTCGCCGAGGCGACGGCATCCACCGCTCCCCGTGGCCTTCCGGTCGAGCTCCCCGAGCATGCCCCGAAGTTCCGCCTGCTCGTGCGCGGCGCCGAACTGGCGAGCGACGAAGAACGCGCGATCAACCCCCGTGCCACGCCCGTGCGTCTGCGTGCGGCCGAGAGAATCAAGGAGGACGCATGAGCGCATCCCCGGCCATCGATCTCCGGGCTGTCCACGGCGACGTCGAACCCGAGTTCCCCACCCCGGTCCGCGAACCGCGGCGCCTGCAAGCGGTCCCGGTCCCCGCACGACGTCGCGTGCCGCGTCGCGCCTTCGGCGTCATCGCGGTGGCGGGAGCGGTGCTCATCGCCCTCGTGCAGATGGGGCTGTCGATCCTCACCACGCAGAGCTCCTTCGAGATCTCGTCGCTCACGCAGCAGCAGCGCGACCTGACCTACCAGAAGCAGATCCTGTACGACGACGTCGCCGGGCTGAGCTCCCCGCAGTACCTCGC
>Ga0308171_1001189_pt1 | contig 38152 bp, 46 predicted proteins | sample PhyGR1_FD_202135 | JGI IMG/M metagenome (GOLD analysis project Ga0308171, IMG submission 202135) | Phyllosphere microbial communities from UC Gill Tract Community Farm, Albany, California, United States - DLSLSG.R1 | ecosystem: Host-associated > Plants > Phyllosphere > Unclassified | place: USA...
AGGACGGGGTTTTTTCAGGTTCGCCCAGAGTAATTTCTCGGCGCACTAAAAAAACCCCGTCCTGGTGACGGGGTTTTTTATGCCTGACGCAAAAGGACTCAGCCGCAGTTGACGCGAGTAACTACCAGGTTGTTGTCGGTGTTCAGGTTCAGGCGATCGGAGCGGTATTCCAGGGTGATCATGTCGTTCGGCTTGAGGAAACGCGCATTTTGCGCCCCAGCCTTGGCACGCGCCTGATCCAGCAACTCAGGGGATGCCTTCTTGCCGATGGCAAATTGCGCTGCCGATGCTTCGCAGCGGCTATTTCCTGATTCAGCCGCCACGGGCTCCTTTGCCGACTCGCTGGAGGTTGTGCTGCAACCAGCCAACAGAGCAGCGGCCATAAGTGCACCCAGTGTCGCGAACTTCAAAGGCATGAAGCCTCCTTGTTTTCAAATGTTTAAGCAGAGATCGTGCGACCGCCAATGCGGCGTTTGGTTTCAAGGCTCAAGCCATGCCCTGCCCCACGAGCGGAAAAATGCCGAGTGTGCCTGAGCCGCCCTGTCCGGCTCATCAAACATTCGTGACTGAATATTAACGACCTCAATAAACGTCGATGTAGTCGTAGGGCGGATTCGGCCAGTTGTCTTTGAGTGCGTTGAAAATCTGCATCACCCAGACTTCATCGCTGGCTGCGACGTTACCCACATAGCCCGACCCCTTCGCCCAGGTTTCCAGGCGAAACAGCAGACCCTCGATATCCTGCCCACCGGTCACCGTAGACAGATAGGCAATGCCATCTTTGGTCACGCGCAATTGGTTGTGCACGTCGTCACTGCCCGAGGCAAGCAATTGGCGCACTGCTTCGAGTGTGAGGCCGTCAGGGGTATTCAGATCAATCTGCACAGCGGGGTCCTTTGCAAGCCGGAAAAGACCAAGTGTCGCATAGCGCTCCGCTCATGCCTAAGTCGCAGTGCCAAATGCCGCACAAAATGGTTAACTCGAAAACAGACATCCTGACCTTTCGAGCCTCCCATGACCAGTGTAAGCATCGACGCCGCCATCAACGCCAAATGGGCCGAAGGACACAGCTCTTACAGCCCCGGCACGACGGAAGAATTGGCGCTGATCGGCATTGATTTACTGGTCAAGGAGTTGGGGATAGAAGCGGCGCAGCATTTTATCAATCAGGTATTCGAACGCTATCCGATCAGCCAGGCCGAACAGCCGCAGTGAAAACCCGCAGGCAAACCGCCTGCGGGTTGACGAATTATTTCAGGCGTTTCAGGCGCTCGGTCAACAGATCAAAGAATCCCTGGGCGTCGCCATTTTCGACCCAGAATGCATTCTTCGGTGCTTTCAGGCCGTCATACCAGTCAACAATGGTCTGGCCGAATGTCGGTCCTTCACGGCTATCCACCACGACGTTAACCGCCCGACCGGCAAACAACTCAGGCTTGAGCAGATACGCCACAACCGTCGCGTCATGCACCGGGCCACCGGGAATGCCGTAGTGCTCCATATCGCCCTTGATGTATTCGTTGAGAATGTCGCCGACGATCTTGCTCGCATTGTTGTTCAGCGCGGCGATCTGCTTCAGGCGTGCATCGCTGGTCAGGATCTTGTGGGTCACGTCCAGCGGCAGATAAGTGAGTTTCACCCCGCTCTTGAGCACCACCTCGGCAGCCTGCGGATCGGCGAACAAGTTGAATTCAGCCACAGGGGTGATGTTGCCACCGTTGAAATGCGCCCCGCCCATGATCACCACTTCCTTGATGCCCTGAACGATTTCCGGCTCCTGGATCAATGCCAGAGCCAGGTTGGTCTGCGGACCGAGCATGGCAATGGTGATGCTGTGCGGTTTGGCCGATTTAAGAGTGTCGATCAGATAATTGACCGCATTGCCTTTCGCCAAGCCTTTCTTCGGTTCGTGAACCGTGACGCCTGACAAACCTTCCTTGCCATGAATGTTCTCGGCGTAGATCGGCGTGCGCATCAGCGGCTTCGGTGCGCCAGCGTAAACCGGCACGTCTTCGCGTCCTGCCCATTCGCGAGCCAGGCGTGCGTTACGCGAAGTCTTGTCCAGGCGCACGTTGCCGGCGACAGTCGTTAACGCGCGGATATTCAATTCATCCGGCGACGCCAGCGCGAAGAGCAAAGCGACAACGTCGTCAGCGCCTGGATCGGTGTCGATGATCAAATCGATTTTTTCAGCGGCCTGAACGCCGGTCGCAGTTATCACAGACAAAAGCAGCAGACCCCGAAGCAGTTGATGGAGTTTTTCAGCATAGCGTTGCATAGCGCATTCCTTGTGCAGGTGATATCGGAAATCAGAATGTAACCCCGGCGACCAGAACGATGTTGCAGTACGGCTGACATTCTCCTGTACGAATGATCGCCCTGGCTTGTCGGCTAAGCACCTTGAACTGGTCGTGGGTGAGCAGATCCCTACGGCCCAGCGCGCCCTCTTCGTTCAATGCGTCCAGATCGGCCAGTGCCGTGGGTTGTTTGTCGAAGATCTCTTTGGCCAGCACATGGCTTTCTACCTGCATCTCGCTGAGTACAACTTTCAGCGTGTTGACGAAATCAGGGATGCCATGGGTCAGCGCCAGATCAATCAACTCGACACCCGGTGGCACGGGCAAACCGGCATCGCCAATCACGACCATGTCACCGTGGCCAAGAGAAGCGATCAATCGCGACAGCGCGACATTAAGCAAAGGAGTCTTTTTCATGCGGGATTGAACGCCTGTACTTCGGATATGGTTGGAATCGACGGTTGCGCACCGGCGCGGGTAACCGACAGTGCAGCGGCGATCTGACCGTAGCGAATCGCCTCGGCCTCAGACTTGCCATCGGCCAGCGCTGCGGCGAAACCGCCGACAAAAGTGTCGCCCGCCGCCGTGGTATCGACCGCCTTCACGGTCGGCGCGGGGAAATGTTCGAAGCCGTTGCCGTTGGCGAACAATGAGCCTTGCGCGCCTAACGTGACGATGACTTTGCCCGCGCCCATGGCAATCAACTGAGTGGCAGCCGTTTCTGCCGACTGCAGCGAGTCGACAGCGAGCCCGCTCAATGCGGCGGCTTCGCTTTCGTTGGGAATCAGATAGTCGATGGCGGCAAACCAGTCTGCCGGCAAAGGACGGCTGGCCGGCGCCGGGTTGAGGATGACGGTTTTGCCCAGTTCACGCGCACGCTTGAGCGCATGCCCGACCGTCGCATCGGGAATCTCGAGCTGACAGATCACTACATCGGCGGCCTGTAAAACCGCATCAAAGCGGTCGACCACTGCCGGCGTCATCGCGCCGTTGGCACCGGCGACAATCACGATGGCGTTCTGGCTGTTGTCATCCACCACAATCAGCGCTACGCCACTGGAATCCTCTACGACACTGACAGCCTCGCAGTCGATGTGCTCGGCGAGCAAGGCATCACGCAATCGCACACCGTAGTCGTCATTTCCGACGCAACCGATCATCGCCACCTTAGCGCCCAAGCGCGCAGCAGCAACCGCCTGATTGGCGCCCTTGCCGCCAGACACCGTGGCAAAGGAATGACCGATCAGCGTTTCACCGCCGCGTGGCAGCCGTGGCGCCCGAGTGACCAGGTCCATGTTCAGGCTGCCTATTACCACTACATTTGCTGGCATACATCACTACTCATCAATTCGGTTTCAGCGATATTCGGTGAACACGCCGGACAGCGGCGCGGTCGATTCGCGCAGGACAATGCTCGGGGTCACGATGCGTTGATCGGTGCCCGAATCCGGCGCAGCAATTCTGCGCAACAGCACTTCGGCGGCCATCTCGCCCAGTTGCAGGATCGACTGGCCGACCGTGGTCAGCGCCGGATAGACATAACGGCTCATCTGAATGTCATCGAAGCCGATCACCGACAGCTCGGCCGGCACCCGGACATTACGTTCAGCCGCCGCACGCAGCACACCGATGCCAATCATGTCGTTACCGGCAAAAATCGCGCTCGGCGGATTGATCTCGAGCAGCCGGGCAGCGGCGTTGTAACCGCCAGTGCTGGTGAAGTCGCTTTCGAGCATACGCTCCTCGCGCACCTCGATTCCCGCTTCTCGCAGCGCTCGGCAATAACCGGCCTGACGCATTTGCGCCACGCTGGTACTGGCCGGACCGCCGATGGTGGCGATGTCGCGATGCCCCAACTCGAGCAGGTGACGGGTTGCCAGATAAGCGCCGTATTCGTGGTCGATGCGCACCAGATCGGCATTTACACCCTCCAGGCCTCGGTCGACGATGACCATCGGCGTCTTCACGCCCGCCAGCCCTTGCGCCAGACCACTGTCACCGCCGGCGGAGGCGACGATCAAACCGTCGATGCGTTTTTCCAGCAACACGCGCAGATAACTGCGCTGCTTGTCCGGATTGTCGTCGGAGTTACAGAGGATCACGCAGTAACCGTTGCGCTCGCAGTAATCCTCGATTCCGCGCGCCAATTCAGCGAAGTACGGGTTGAGGCTGTTAGGCACCAGCAGGCCGATGGTCGCCGTGGTTTTGGCTTTCAGCGAGCGCGCCACGGCACTGGGAACGTAGTCGAGGCTCTTGATCGCCGCCTCGACTTTGCGCCGCACTTCTTGACTCACCGGGCGGGTGTTGTTCACCACGTGCGACACGGTCGTGTAGGAAATACCCGCAAGCGCCGCTACATCCTTGATCGTTGCCATGGTTCAGCCCCGGCGACTGGCGCGTTGACTGCGATAGGTGTCGAGCACCACGGCGATAACAATTACCGCACCGGTGATGATGCGCTTGGTCGGCTCCGTCGCACCAATCTGCGCGAGACCGGCCGCGAGCACGGAAATGATCAGCACGCCAAAGAAAGTACTGATTACCGAACCGCGTCCACCCATCAGGCTGGTACCGCCGATAACCACCGCCGCGATCACTTGCAGTTCCAGACCCGAACCTGCGTTCGGGTCAGCCGCTTCCAGGCGCGAAATCTGAAACAGAGCGGCAATGCCCGCCAGCAGCCCCATAAGGCTGAACACCAGAATCTTGTAGGGCTTGGGATTGATCCCGGCCAGCCGCACGGCTTCTTCGTTGGTGCCGATGCCGATCAGGTAGCGGCCGAAAACCGTGCGGGTCAAAACTGCCTGCGCGATGAAGATCACCAGCAAAGCGATGATGAACGACGGGGAAATGCCGAACGCGATCGGATTCGACAGCCAGGCGAACGCATCGCCGATGTACGCAGTCCGCGACCCGGTCATCTGATACGCCACACCGCGGGCCATTTCCAGCACGCCGAGAGAGACGATGAACGACGGAATCCGCCAGGCCACGGTGATCGAGCCAGTGATGGTCCCGGCTAGCGCCGCCACCGCCATGCCGAGCAGCGCCGCTGGCAAAACGCTCCAGCCCCAGCCGAGAATCGCAACGCTGACCGTCGATGCGGCCAACGCCAGCACCGAGCCGACGGACAAATCGATGCCGCCGATGATCAGCACAAAGGTCATGCCCACGGCCAGCACCATCAGGTCGGGAATCTGGTTGGCCAGGGTGCTGAAAGTGTTGTACGAAAGGAAATGGCTGCTCAGAACCGAGAACAGCGCAATCATCGCCAGCAATGCACCGGCCAGGCCCAGATAAGTACCCAGGCCAAAGAAATTGCCACTACGTTTACTGGCAGAAGATGCAGTTTTCATGGGAGATCCCTAGGCGCTGCCTCATTGAGCAACGCATCACGTTTCTGGTAGCCGGCGAATGCGGCGGCAAGCAAATCATCCTGGGTCCAGCTGTCGCGCTCGAAGGTGTCGATCAGACGCCCCGCCGAAAGCACGCCGATCCGGTCACAGATCAGCATCAACTCGCGCAAGTCACTGGACACCACCACCAACGCCTTGCCCTGGCGGGTCAACTCACCGAGCAAACCGTAAATATCGAACTTGGCGCCGACATCAATCCCGCGAGTCGGCTCGTCGAACAGCAGCACCGAACAGTCGCGCTCCAGCCAGCGACCGATCACGACCTTCTGCTGATTGCCGCCGGACAGCTCCGAAACCAACTGCGTCGGGCTCGAGCTGCGGATGCGCATGGCTTCGATCTGACGCTGCGCCAGGGAAATTTCGTCGCCATTGTTGACGAAACCGCCACTGGAGATTTCCGGCATGTTGCCCAGAGCGATGTTGGCGCTGATCGACTGACTGAGCAGCAGCCCTTCGCCCTTGCGATCCTCGGTGATCAACGCGATGCCATTGCGTACGGCATCGACTGGCGAGCAAATACTCACGACCTTGGCCGGGGAGCCGAGCGCGATGGTGCCGCTGTCGGCAGCATCGGCACCGAATATCAGCCGCAGCAATTCCGTGCGCCCTGCCCCGATCAATCCGGAAATACCGAAGATCTCTCCGGCACGCACCTCGAAAGAGACGTCGCGGACTTTGTCAGAGCGGGTCAGGCCTTTGACCGTCAACGCCGGAGCGCCGATCTTGCGCGGCCCCATGTCGATGTGTTCGCCCAATTCGCGACCAACCATCAAGGTGACCAGTTGCTCGCTGTTGTAGTTGGCCATCGGCTCGACGCAGACCAGGTTGCCGTCACGCAGCACGGCAATACGCTGCGCCACCCGCGCCAGTTCTTCGAGACGATGAGAGATATAGATGATGGAAACGCCGCGAGCCTGCAATCGGCTGATCTGCTCGAAGAGCATTTCGACTTCGCGCGCCGTGAGCATCGCGGTCGGCTCGTCAAGGATCAGCACATGGCAGTCGCCGATCAGGTTGCGCGCGATTTCAACCATCTGCTGATGGCCGATACCGAGTTCGCCAACCAGCGTGTCCGGATCGATCGCATCGAGGCCGACTTGCGCCATGGCTTCGATCGCGGCCTTACGCAACTGCTTGCGGCTGATCCAGCCAGCGCTGCTCGGCAGATTATCCAGAAAGAGGTTTTCCGCCACCGACAGCGTCGGCAACAGATTGAGTTCTTGCATGACCATGCGCACGCCAAGCTCTTCGGCCTGGGTACGGCTGCCCGGACGATAATCCTTGCCGTGGAATTGCATCTGGCCGGTAGTGGGTGTGACCAGACCACCAATGATCTTCGACAGGGTACTTTTGCCGGCACCATTTTCGCCGGTCAGCGCCAGTACTTCACCGCGCATCAGCGTCAGATCGATGCCGGTGAGCACCGGTTGCGCATAGGTCTTGCCGATACCGCTGACCGAGAGGACAGCGTTCGGAGCGGAAACTGACATAGGAATCTCCACGCGCTCGCCCAGACGGACGAGCGCCGTTGTGTCGCCAGATGACTTACTGGGTGACCAGCTCGACCGGTGTTTCGATCACGCCGTTGGCACCGCTGTCGACTTTCTCGCCCTTGATGATCTTCAGTGCGGTTTCGATGCCGAACACGGCCTGCTTGGCTGCAAACTGGTCAGCCGTCGCCAGCACGCGACCGTCCTTGAGCATTGGCTTGATGGCATTGATATTGTCGTAACCGACGACTTTCACCTGCCCTGCCTTACCAGCGGCACGGACTGCGGAAACGGCACCGACCGCCATGCTGTCGTTACCGGCCAGCAGTGCTTTGACATCCGGGTATTCACTGAGGATCGAAGCCGCAACCTTGTTGCCCTTGTCGATTTCCCAGTCACCGGACTGCAGCGAGACCACTTTGATCTGCGCGGCTTCCATCGCGTCCTTGAAACCGGCCGTGCGCGCCTGCGCGTTGGTGGTGGTGGACACGCCTTCGATGATGCCGACCTCGTCGCCCGCCTTCAGTTGCTTGGCCAGATATTCGCCAACCAGACGTGCACCCTTACGGTTGTCCGGACCTACGAACGGCACGTTGATGTTCTTGCTTTTGACCACGGCGGGATCAAGCTGGTTGTCGATGTTGATCACCGTGATACCGGCGTCTACGGCCTTCTTGATCACAGGCACCATGGCCTTGGAGTCAGAAGGCGCGATCACCAGTGCATTCACCTTGGCCAGGATCATCTGTTCGACGATGCGAGTCTGGCCGGCGGTGTCGGTTTCGTCTTTGATACCGTTGGAGATCAGATCGAAATCGGCGGAGTGTTCTTTCTGGTAGGCCTTGGCGCCGTCTTCCATGGTCAGGAAGAATTCGTTGGCCAAGGATTTCATGACCAGCGCGACTTTGGGCTTTTCTGCAGATTCGGCGAACGCCGAGGAGACAGGTAGTGCGGCGGCTGTGGCAGCCAGCATAGCGACAGCAAGAAGACGTGCGGCGAATGGCAGCTTCATGGGTTCACTCCGATCTTATGATTATTGTGAGCAACGTTTGCGCTGACGTAAGCTACGTCACGACTCCGGGAGCAGATGCCCTTCCAAGTCGCGCAAACGTTTGCGTAGACCGAACTATGAGAATCCCGCTGACATTTGTCAACAATCAGAAATCGTCTTTTGTTGTAGGCCGAATCGCTGAGTCGGCCATCAGACGCTTCAGGCGGTCGTGTTGACCAGGCCACCGCTGGTAGCGCTTTTCGACATCTCCTTGACCAACGCACCCGCCACTTCTGCCAGTGCGGCGCTGGTTTGCGCGATCTGGCCCTGAATCGACATCACTGCCTGGGACTTCGCTTCGGGAGTCGGATAGCTTGCAGCCTGAGCCGCAGCCAGTTGCTGTTGCTGCTCCTGAAGTTGCTTCTGCAATTCCTTCATCCGCTTGAGCAACGTCTTGACGGTGATGCTGAGATTGCTGTCAGCCTCGGTTTCACTGTTTTCCTGCACAGGCCCGCCACCGGTTCTGACCTGATTCTTCTCAGTCTTTTCGGTACCCAGCGCCTGCGCCGAAGTCTCATTGGTCGCATCGTTCAGGCTGTTGATCGTCGCTGCAGTTTTACCGCCAATGGTGACTGCAGCGGGATTGGCAAAACCGACCGTCAGTGACATGTGAACTCCTAAGATTTGGTTTCCTTGAGGACGCATCGGCCTGAGAGCACATTTCTTTAGCGGGGATTTGTCACCCGCCTGGCTTTTCAGAGATTGCCTATCGGCGAGCCGAACACGAATCCGCCTGTCGTTCGGAATCCCGGATGGATGGATCCTCAACGATGCTCCAGCCCTCGACAAATATTGATTTAAATCATTGGGTTAAACATTTTCCGCCAGCACATTACGCATGGTATGAATCCTGCTCCCGTCCTTGCACCTCGAGCATTCAGATCGGCTTGGGGCGCATCTAGATGAACCTGCATCAGCACCGTCTCACGACTAGAGAGAAAAATAATGAAATCTGCTTTCAATACTTTGATTCCGGGCGCATTGGCCCTCCTCCTGCTCCTGCCTGCTGCCCTTCAGGCAAAAGAAGCCGAAACCCAGACGAAACTGGCCAACGTCGTCGTCCTCGCCACAGGCGGCACCATCGCTGGCGCCGGCGCCAGTGCTGCCAACAGCGCCACTTATCAGGCAGCGAAAGTCGGTATCGAACAACTGATTGCCGGCAATCCCGAGTTGAGCAAACTGGCTAACGTGCGTGGCGAACAAGTCATGCAGATCGCTTCGGAAAGCATCACCAACGACAACCTGCTGCAATTGGGTCGTCGCGTTTCCGAACTGGCTGACAGCAAGGACGTGGACGGCATCGTTATCACCCACGGCACCGACACCCTCGAAGAAACCGCTTACTTCCTGAACCTTGTCGAGAAGACCGACAAGCCGATCATCGTCGTAGGTTCGATGCGTCCGGGCACTGCCATGTCGGCAGACGGCATGCTTAACCTGTACAACGCCGTCGCCGTGGCGAGCAGCAAAGAAGCACGCGGCAAAGGTGTGCTGGTGACCATGAACGACGAGATCCAGTCCGGTCGCGACGTCAGCAAAATGATCAACATCAAGACCGAAGCATTCAAAAGCGCCTGGGGTCCGCTGGGCATGGTGGTCGAAGGCAAATCCTACTGGTTCCGCCTGCCGGCCAAGCGTCACACCATGGATTCGGAATTCGACATCAAGGACATCAAGAGCCTGCCTGACGTAGAAATTGCCTACTCCTACGGCAACGTCAGCGATACCGCCTACAAGGCACTGGCTCAAGCCGGCGCCAAAGCCATCATCCACGCCGGCACTGGCAACGGTTCGGTATCCTCTCGCGTGGTTCCATCCCTGCAAGCCCTGCGCAAGGATGGCGTGCAGATCATTCGCTCGTCCCACGTCAACGCCGGCGGCTTTGTCCTGCGTAACGCCGAACAGCCCGACGACAAATACGACTGGGTTGTCGCTCACGACCTGAACCCGCAGAAAGCCCGCATCCTGGCGATGGTTGCACTGACCAAGACCAACGACAGCAAAGAGCTGCAACGGATGTTCTGGGAATACTGATTGAACATCGCCTGATCACTTCTCGATCGGGCAATTGCGCATCACCTGCCAGCTTGGCAGGTGGTGCCCCGCTTACACCCTTCAAATACTTTTCCCACAAAAATCTCGACAAGTCCTACACCAAAATCGGAAACCCGCTGTCAGAGGATTTTCTTGAATTTTAAGCAGTTGCGAAATCGCTTACAGTTAAATACTGTATGCACGTACAGCTTAATAAGGATAACCTCGTGGCCACCTCTCCTGCTGCTCCTGACGCTTATGAACGCATGGGTATGCGCGTTCAGAAAATCATCAATTCCCCCACCGCACAAAAAGCCAAAGCCGCACTGATTTTCCGTCTGCCGGATGAGCCGATGGACGACTGGGAGCGCTTGCTCGAGGAAATCGACGAGAACGATAACGTCACCCTCGCCTATCGCGATGACGGTGGCGTGCAGATTTTTTGGGTTGTGCCGAAGGAAGATTGATTCAATGAGTGTCCGCTGTGTTGCTTTGCTGTTGTTGTTTTTCGCCGTGGGCGCCCAGGCTGGCGCCCCACGTACATTTTCCGAAGCCAAGAAAGCTGCATGGAAACTTTATGCGCCGCAGTCCACGGAGTTTTACTGCGGCTGCAAGTACACCGGCAACCGCGTCGATCTCAAGGCTTGCGGCTATGTGCCGCGCAAGAACGCCAAGCGTGCATCGAGGATCGAGTGGGAGCACATCGTGCCAGCGTGGCAGATCGGGCATCAGCGGCAGTGCTGGCAGCAAGGCGGACGCAAGAATTGCACGCGTTACGATCCGGTTTATCAAAAGGCCGAAGCTGACCTGCACAACCTGGTACCGAGCATCGGTGAGGTCAACGGTGATCGCAGCAACTTCAGCTACGGCTGGTTGCCGGTGCAGTCCGGTCAGTATGGATCCTGCCTGACGCAGGTCGACTTCAAGGCCAAGAAGGTCATGCCCCGCCCTTCGATCCGCGGCATGATCGCCCGCACGTATTTTTACATGAGCAAACAATACGGACTGCGGCTGTCGAAGCAAGATCGGCAGTTGTACGAAGCGTGGGACAAGACCTATCCAGTGCAGGACTGGGAACGTCAGCGCAACCAGAGCGTGGCGTGCGTGATGGGGCGTGGCAACGAGTTTGTCGGCTCGGTAAATCTGAAAGCCTGCGGCTGATCGCAGCACAAAAAAAAGGCCTCGAGCGTTATGCTCGAGGCCTTTTTCATGTCTGGCGTTCAATCTGTGTTGAAGGCGCTTCGCTTATGGCGTGAGCGGATGCTCAATCACCACCGACCCGATATTTTGTTTCTTGGCTTTTACCAACGCCGCATCCACCTGCACCTTGCGCGCCTCAGCCTCGGCCTGGGAGTTGAACGGACCGATCAGAATTCGTGTTTTACCGTTGCCGTCCTTCACGACTGTCGGAACGAAAGCATGCTCGATCAACCAGCCGCTCAGATCACTGACGGCCTGAGGAGTCTCGCCACGCACTTCCAGATCCCACTGAGGCGCAGCCGCCGCCGGCGCTGCCACGACCTTTGTCTCAGGCTTTGGCGCATCTACATTCTTGCCTTCACCGCAGCCTGCCAATGCCAGTGCCGCTACCAGCCAAACCAATTTGCGCACAACGCTTTCCTCGGAATTCACAAAGCGGCGATCTTATCATTCAAAAATACTTCGCGAGCCCCGCAAAATGGGCACAAAACAACGAGAATGATGATTGCAGCCTCTGTATAGTTACGCCTTGGGAATTAATGCCGCATCTGCGCGTCAGAAAGAGGCACCCAAACCGTGAGACTTCGCACTAATCTATAGATACCACCGACCTCTGCACTGTCTGAATCAGGTGCCCTACAAAGCAATCAAGGAGAAGACCATGCTGATACTCACCCGCAAAGTCGGTGAAAGCATAAACATTGGTGATGACATCACGATCACCATCCTCGGAGTCAGCGGCCAACAAGTCCGCATCGGCATCAACGCTCCGAAAAACGTGGCAGTGCACCGTGAAGAAATTTACCAACGCATCCAGGCCGGCCTGACCGCTCCGGACAAGCCGCAAACACCCTGAGCCACTTTGCATTACGTAGCCAGTCCTATTGCCGTCGCGCAAGACTGGCTAAAGATTCACGCGCCGTTTAGCCATCCGCATTTCACCCCGCTGGGCACGGCGCCTGAAGCACACTGACTCCTTTCACTTGTCACTCCCTCCTTTCTTGCACCGATATTACCTTTCACTCCTGGAGCTGGCTGTCGGACGTTTCCGATAGAGCACGGAGAATTTCGCCTTCTAAGCGAATATCACCCCACGCGCCATGCCCGTCGCCGCGACCATCATCAGGATCAGCAGCAGCGCTTCAACATGACTGATTCGCGCGTACAACTTCGCACGCCCGGCTTCAGGCGCTACCCCGCGCGACGATGCGATGCGCCATTTGATCAGCGTGATCATGGGTGCAAGCTCTACCAGCAGGATCAGCACTAACAATGTCATCTTCAAATGAAACAGCGGCTGATGCAGGTAATAGTCAGAGCCTCTCTCGTAACCACCAAACGCACGCATCGCTCCGGTAATAAGCAGCGTCAAAGCTGAAAGCCCCCAGAGGTTATCCGCGAGCAGCACGCGCTTGAGCTCTCCCGTGCCCGCCGAGAGCTGGCTGAACGCTGTGCCGCGCGTCAGTACCGCCCAGAAAGCCAAGGCAAACGCGAATAGATGAACAGCCGCAAGGATCCACTGACTCAGCATCGACGCACCCCCTTACAAAGAGTTGAAAATCGGCCAGTCAGTAGTAGACGAAAAAGCGGGGCCTCGCTTGGAGCTGACGGCGAGACAGATGCCAAACGCCAAAACGCAGGCAAAAAAAATCCCAAGCAGCTGATGGAAGCTTGGGATTTAAAAATGCATAAACCGTGGTGGTGAACGCGGAACGGATGTTACTTAAATTCCCAATATGCAACAAGGCTTTTTCGATAACCGGTTGGAGAAAAATAGCTGTAAGCCTTTGGATATTCAGGTGTTTTCAACAACAAAATGGTAGAAAACGCACCAAAATGGCGCTTGATCACTTTGCCCAAATAGTAATGAATGGAGAGCTGATCAGAGCGAAGCGGAAATGACCGGGAACAAGCGTTGCGCAAATCGCAGATAACAAAAAAGGGCTCACCTTTCGGTGAGCCCTTCTAGACCGCCCAGCAGAGCGGATTTTGTTTGGTAGGCGCGATTGGACTCGAACCAACGACCCCACCATGTCAAGGTGACCACGAAACACGCGCAACCTATTGATGCGCAAAGGAAATCCACCGAAATTGGCAGGGTGAAAAACTGACCTTACTCGCTATAAGAATCAACAACTTAGCGCTGTATTTTCCTACAGTGCTCTGCCCTTCCCCGGCGTTCTGCCGATCAAATCTCCCTCTGCTATTCTGGGTTCTTCCATGGAGGACACCCAATGCCGAACTCAGACCTACTCCCTTCCCTGCTCGTCAAGATCAACGAAAATCAACTCGCGCTCGAAGCCGCCATCATGGAACTCACCCTTTGGGTCGAGCAGCGCGGATCCGCCGATGTCGCCGAAAATGTCCGAAGCTCTCTGGCCGCGCTCGATCGGAATGAAGAATTCATCAGAATGACCTTGGCTGTTTTGATGACGCCCGACTGACAGTTCGTCGCCTCAATCTCGCCCGCTGGCACAGCCTCGATTACTGTATATGCAAACAGTATTCAGTAAGGCGTGCCCGTGGACCCCCTCTATATAGAAGACACCGACGATTGGCTCGGCAACCCGACCCCGCTCGAAACGTGCCGACACCAGCTCAGGATGTACGAGAACGAATTCGAAGCGCTCACTCTCAAGCTGGAGCGAGCGTTGGCGAATATCGAAGGCTTGGTCGGAGACAATGATGCACTCAGGCAGGAGATGGATTCTCTCAAGACCAAGCTTCAGTACGCCTCGGGGGATTTGCTGAGCGAAAGGCGAAGATTCGCCGACGTCGAGCACAGCAGAAACCATCTGTTCAATGAAAACCAGCGCCTGCTCAGGAAGCTTCGCGATAGCGAGGAGGAAGAGTGAGTCGGATTCGGGCTACGGCACATCCTTGAAGAAGACGTGGTGCCCGAGCTTCAACGTTTGCTTGGCCTTCGCCGCCCAGACAGGCGCCTTGATGCTGGTGGCGTAATAGTGGGTGGCACCGCCGGTTGGGTCCGGCACCTTGCCATCGATGACCTGGTCAGCCACGACCCGGCACTGCGCCAGCTCGCGGAACGGGATCTGCTTCACGCCGATCAGGAACTGATAATTCGGGTCGGTCTTGTTCCAGCAGCTGAACTGCCACGGCTTTTGGCAAACGCCGGCGTAGCCCTCGCCCCACCACGACTTCTCCTTGCCGTCGAACACGCGGTTGCGGATCGTCCAGGCCACGGCGATCTGGCCGGCCGTGCCTTCGCCTCGCGCCTCGCCCCAAATCGTGCGGGCGAGGATGTCGCGGTCTTTCTCGGTTACTGGCATAACTTTTCTCCGGGCAAAAAAATACCCGCTCGATGGCGGGTACTCAAACGTTAATTCAGTCGTTAAAAGACTCTTCTAAAAACTGATATTTTTCGGAACCCCCACACAATAACAAGCGAAATTGCCATTGTAAGGAAAACCAATCCCGGGATCGTTATCCATCCGGAAACATCAGGATTGTTGAGATCGAAATATCGTATTAGGACGTCCATCACGAGCGGGTGAAATGCATATATCCCAAGTGAACAAGCAGAGATCGCAGAAACGATCGGCCTAATGAAAGCAGGAACCGATCGAATCATCAAAGCAATATTAAAAACAGCGCAAGCCGCGAAGACTATGAGTGGTGACTGGTAAACATAGAAGGTTTGCAAAGGGTGACCGGCTCGTACGGAAACGAGATATGTCAGATAGCACGTGCCTGCGGACCCAACAAAAGCTAGGAAGAGGTTTAGTGCCAGCCATCCCATGCCGCCTTTGTTTTGGTTTCTGTCAAAGAGATAGGCTCCGAGGAAGACAAAACCGAAATACCCAGTAAAGCTGAACAGCGAATATAGCTTTATGGGATCGACTCCGGGGACTACAAACTGCCCTAACGTACCCCAAACACAGTTACACAGGAACCAAGCACCGAGAAACATCAACCGCTCATTATTAGTTGAATTTCTAAATATCTTCCCCAAGAAAGGCAGTAATACGTAAATGCCGAGAAGAGAGTAAAAATACCAAAGATGCCCATACGAAGGCGCAGTCAGTAGCAACTTAATGCTGCCGAAAATCCCTGGATATTCTTTCCAATATACCGCAGCATAAATGACTGACCAGAATATCAATGGTTGAAGAACCCTACCAACCCGACTCTTATAAAATGGAAATACCCCCTCATCTCTCGATACGAGCAATGCTCCTGTAATCATGAAGAATATGGGTACAGAAGCCCTAGCCAGAGAATCAAAGAAATTGGCCGAAAACCATTTTTCACTGAACACAAAAAAATCATTTGCGGATATATGTACAACTACAACCAGTATGCAAGCTACCACTCGAGCTATATCTAAGCCTACGGAAAATTGTCTGCTTCTTGTGTCCATGCTCAATCCCTGATTTCAAATTCAGTGGATGGTACTCGCCCAATATTTTGTTGTCATTTCTATTTTCAGGTGAGGGGCGGCGGTACATATGGGCTAATAACCCACTCAAGCTGCCGCCCATCCCCGTATCACTTCGACCTGCTCGTCAATGGCGGGCGTATCAAAACGGTAATCTATTGGACTTGTTCAAGCGCCCTGATTCGGCTTTCGAGCTGATGGTTTTTCGATGAAAGCTCTTGAACCGCGCCAACCAAGTAAGAAACGAGACCGAGCGAATCAAGGGAGAGAATTGACGTAATGTTATCCTTCGTTTCGCCCTCGATGATCTCACCCGTTACCAATGAAGAATCCGAAAGTATCACGTCCTGAGCGATGAACCCTCGTTTTACGCTCGACTGAGAAACCGGCCCACGCTGTGAGAATCTGTAAGTAACAGGCCTCAAGGACTCGACTAGCGAAAGGTCGCCTGAGGTGTCTTGAACGTAATTGATTTCCTCCTTGATGCGCTCATCCGAGGCGGTGTATTGGATCGTGCCGGTGTTCGATCCATCCACCCAAACCTACATCCCGGACCCAGCCCAGAAAAGATTCCAGTGGTTCGATCCAGATTGCCCGGTACCGCTACTCGACCGATAACCTGGCGGAAAGAAAACAGAACTGGAAATTAAATAACCTGCAGAACTCGAAAGCGTCGTGGAATTGTTAAGGCGCAATGTGCGGACGACTTTCCCAGTACAGCGGAATCCACGACTTCGTGGCAGCGCTCAGCATGCCGAACGCGCTAATCAACTCGACCGGCGAGCAGCCCTTTGAGCGGTACAACGCCGCGCCGACCACTCAATTGGCCCTCTTCCACCAGGAAGGCGAGTTTCTGCACGCGGACATGGTTCGCTGGGGATGGCGCCCGCATTGGGCGAAAGACCGCGCCGCGCCAATTAACGCCCGCGTGGAGAAAGTCGCCCACGGACCGTTCTTCCGCGCGATTTGGCCGCATCGGGCAGTCATCACGATCAACAACTGGTTCGAATGGGTAGACGAAGGCGGGCCGAAAAAGCAGCCCTACCTGATCCGGCACCGCGACCAATCCCCAATCCTTTGCGCCGCAATCGGCCAATACCCGAACGAGGAGCACGAACCTGGCGAGCACGACGGATTTGTGATCATCACTGCCGATAGCGCCGGCGGGATGGTCGACATTCACGACAGGCGGCCGGTGGTTCTCTCGCCAGAGCTCGCGCGGGAATGGTTGGACCCGGCCACGCCTAAAGAACGCGCTGAACAGATGGTGTTGCATGAGGGCGAACCATCCGAGGCTTTCGAGTGGTTCAAGGTTGACCGCGCCGTGGGTAACGTACGCAATCAGGGGCCGGAACTGATCGAGTCGGCCGAATGATTCATCGTTGCGACAAGGTTTTCAGGTGCTCCACTAGCGCGGCTTCGAAAATGATGTGAAGCCTTTCAGCATCGCCGGAGCGCAACGCGCCGGCAGTTTCAAGCCCAAGGCGAAGCCCTCCGCCCGCGCTCCCGCCTTCACCGCTGTGATCATCGAGTCCGTCCGGACGTTTTGCGCCAGGAGACGATCGACCTCTCGCTGCATTTTGTCGCCCATCACTACGCCTTCCACAGCGATTCACCCTTTATATTCACTGCGACATCCAATACATCACTGCCAGGACGACCGTAACCCAAACGAGGGTCATCAAGAACGAAAGCCCTGCAAGTCGCTTGTCCACGTACATAACCCCATCATCAAAAAGGAATGATGGTTCAGGAGTTGAGCCTCCGCAAGCGTGGCGGAGGGCCAGCAATATTGCAAGTTTCGCACATAGTCCTGGCACGCCTGCAACGCGATCAGTCCACGGTCGCCGGTGTCGGTGATGGCGATAATTCGTTGAGCATGCGCCGGGTCAAGTTGGGCTCGTACGGCTGCATGATCCAAGCCGCCGGCGCCGGCGGTGGCTGGCATCCCACAGCCTTTGGCAGCGTCGGTTGCGTCGAGGAGGACTGACAACCGCAGATCAGAAGTGGCAAGGCGATCGCGCAAGCGATCTTGGTCACGTTGGGCATCGGTCATTTTCTCGAAGTGTTTTTTTTCACTGCTCGCCAGCCGCTGCTCGAGCGCCATGCGCTTGTCCTGCTCGACCTGCTGCGCAGCTGCCGCGGCATTCGTCAACTGGTTCAGGGTCTCGGTATGCAGCTGGGACTGCTCGGCCAATTGCTTGCCGTAGCGCCAATCTTGAAACTGCCAGGCGCTCCCGAAGCCGATACCGATCATTGCGATGACGCCTAAAAGCTTCATGTAACTGAACACACGCTAATCCTCTGCTATATAAGAGTTCCGGAATCGATAACCTACGGAGTTGGAAATGCCTACCAAAAGGGAAATTACAATCGCAGGGATCGGCGCGGCGCTCGGTGCCGATGCCAAACATGCGCCTGCTGAATTCACCATCGGCAATACCAATATCAGGATCGATAATCGGGGGATCAGCATCATCCTGAACGAGGAAGGCCTCGACCAATTCGCACTGAGAATTTACCGGCCGCATATCGACGCTTCAGCCTGGGGGTATGTGCTTGTGGCTGAACCTGGTGTGAAACCCAGTGATAAAGGTGAGGCAGGTTGGAGCGACTACCATGTTGTTGGTTACATGCCAAAAACGGCATGATCAGCCGAGAACATTCAAAGCTTTCTCGTACAAAGCTTGGCGCTCATCTGCGCCGTTTGGAGTGCGCCCGCGCCGATCAGTGTTGATGATGCTGCCGATGTTCGAGTTGTCGCCGGCATCGGCCAGAGTGTTCAGCCCATGCGTGGCCCACCACCATGCCGCCGACATCGCAGCATGCTGCGGTAGCTCCAGCAGTTCCGGCTGATTGATCAGGTCCAGGCCCAGCGCCTCGCCACATGCGGCATAGTTCGCCCGGCCGGTGATCTGGATCAGGCCACGGCCGCGGTATTTGAGGCCGTCGCCCTGCTTGGTGTTGCCGAGGTCTGCCCGCCCCTCGTACCGTGCCTGGGCCGGTGTCGGCCCCCAAATCTCCCGGACGTACCGCAACTGGCCGGACTCATGCCCGATCTGGGCAATGAACGCAGCCACCCGTTTGGCACCGACGACCTGGTAGCGCTGCATCGCCGTGTTGAGGACAGGAACAAAAACGCCGGCTCTTGCGCCGGCGTTCGGGAGGATCTGCAGCAGTTGCTGTTGGGTGATAGGCATCTGTTTTCTCCAGGCAAAAAAATACCCGCTCTATGGCGGGTTGCGGTTGGTTGATGCGGCTGGGCGCCACGGTCTATTGGCTGGCTCGGGGAATCCCTCTGCCCCTTCCTTCCAGTTCCTGACTCGGGTTCGATAGGCTAGCCACTGCTCACGCGTGACCGGGAGCGCTTCGGCCCCCTCCTCCAGCGCCATCAACTGGTCGTTGATCTCCAAAATCTCGGTAGCTCGCCATTCCTCCTCGATGCGTGATGCCTCGCGCAGCGCATCCGCCGCGGCACTCGCATTTATGAGCCACTGCGGAATCTCCTCAGCGAAAGTTTCCCCGTCCTGCAACTCCATGTCGGGGTTAATCGCTCTCCAGCCGGTAGCTGTAATTGCATAAGGCATATTCGTCACCTGTCGAAGTAGTAGCCGAGCGTGTAGATGTAGGCGAGGTTCGAAGAAGACGTCCAATAGGTGATGGTCCTATCGTCAGCGATACGGCAGGTTCCGTTCTGCACCGTCCCCGCCGAAACGAACACCTGCCACCCTACCGATGCCGCCGTGCCAGCGTCGGATGGCGTGAACTGCGCGATACCGCCCGAGCTTGTCTGGAAAGAACCTGCCAACGTGTGCGCTGTCGTCGGGCAGCTTGCCGCTGTGCTGGCGCTGCCGATCCCTGTTACCCCATTGAGAATTCGGAATGGTGCTACGGATGGGTTGCCGAAGGTATAACTCATCGACGAATCGAGCGGATGGTGGTGAAATTTGTAGATGTTGCTCGCCGCCCCTACCAGCAGCGAGCCGATGTAACGGCGTGAGTTGTCCCCTGTTTTCTGGTGTGCTTGGTTGTAGTAGCGCAACGGCACGGTCGCGGCCTGTTCAATGTCACCAGCAGCGGTCAGGTAAACGTGAATGAAGCTGTTAGCCGCCCCCGATGGCGTGAAAGTGCCGCCTGCGTAACTGACAACCTTGTTGACCGAAGGGATGTACGCACTGCCCGCGCCGACGCTGATCGACGTAGCTGACACCCAGCCGAGCGTTAGTCCGTCGATGTAGCCCCGGCCAACGCCGAGCGCTGCAGCTGCTCCGGCCGAAGCTGCGGCGCTGAGTGCTGAGTTTGCCGCAGCGTCCTTGTAACCAAGGGCAGCCTGTTCCGATTGTCCGGCGTTGGTTGCGGACGTACCGGCAGCATTCTTATAGTTAAGCGATGCCGCTTCGGACTGCGCCGCCGCGTTTGCCGAAAGACCCGCCGCATTTTTATAATCCAACGATGCAGTTTCGGATTGACCAGCAGCGGCTGCCGACTGAGCTGCCGTGTTTTTGGAAGAAAGCGCGGCCGCAGCCGACTCAGCCGCCGACTGCACGCTCTCCTCCAATCCATCGAGCGCATCGCCCACCTCAAGCGATGCCTGACGGAGCGCGTCGGCGGTGGCTTTCAAATAGCCCTGCATCGGTGCGAGGGCGTAGGTTCCGCCCGCGACCGTAGACCCTTTGTACGGCGGCGAGATCGATAGAGCGGTATCGCTCGCGATGTTGATGACCTCGTACAGCCCGCTATCTGGGCCGATCCAGGCATCACCGACACGTGAGTTCGCGATGAAAGCCGTGCCGACACCCACCACCGCATTGGAATTTTGGGCAACAGAGACCGTTCCTGATTTGTACCAGGTCATGGATATTTTCCTTTGAGGGCTTAAGCAGCGATTTTTGCGAAGACGGCGGGCAGGAAGAACGCAGACGGGTTCGAAGCCGCAATGGTGATTGCGTAGAGCGTGCTATTGGTAAAGTCCCACCAGCAATAGAGTTCTCGGGGAATACCGCTGCCGGAAGTCATCGGCATGCCGAAGTTGTTCAGCAGCATGTATTCGTTTTGCGGAAAGTTGAACGGTACCGAGTAGTAGATTCGTGTCAGCCCTTGTGGGGTGGTGTCATATTTGACGTAGTTCCAGTTCTGGAAAGCCCGGCTGAATGTCGCGTTGGGTGTGCCCGAATCAAAAAGCAACTTCCCCGCACCATCCCAGAGACGCATGCCGTATTGCGCCACCGGCTGCGCAGCGAAAGCTGCAACGAAGTAGCGCCCGTTCGGTTGAGCGGTATTTGCGTCATACGCCCGAACATAAAAGCCGGTCCAGTTCCCCGCCGAACCGATAAGCCGCATCCTGCACAGGCCAGCAACGCCGCCAACAGTGTCGGGTCGCACGAACACCAAGGGTGGCTCCTGCGAAGTCACGGGGCGAACGAAATAAGTCGTCGACCCAAGACCTCCATCTTCCGTGGGAGCAAACCTGCCGGTGGAGATCACCATTAGCCTGGCGAACTCAGAATCGATGACCACTGTGTTGGTGTTGTTGGTGTATTGCAGTCCAAAAGCCATCAACCCCACCTCATTACGATCAACCGCATAGTGCCAGACGACGTGAAGCTGGCGGCATAGGTGCGCGTGTGGTTGTAAACCCGCACCAAGCCGTCGAGGACTTCAGTTTCAAATTGCATTTGCGAATCTGGGTATGCGCCGATGGGAACCACGATTGCCGTCCCGTTGCCCGGCGATATGCCAGGAACCGAGAAATCTTGATTCCCTTTGCTGGCCCCAAGAGCGAACGTGACCAGCGTGGAGAACAGCACCCGAATGGTGAATGAATTCTCATCGACCTGAAGTACGCCATCAGCGCCCCAGATCCTCATTCCATAAGCCATAGTTCACCCCAGATAGCCAAGACGGACACGCAGTACATTGTTTGCGTCGTAGACCGAGACGTTCAGCGAGTTGATCACCAGCCGCCCCTGACCGGGCACGATGCCGTTGATTTCAAGCGTTCCGTCTTTGTTGAGGATCCAGCCTTGTACGCCGGCAATGTAGTTGGTCGAGCTGATGTAACTGCCGATCTTGGCGTTGGTGATCGTACCGTCGGCGATGAACGCCGAATTCATGAACACCTGGCCACCCTGCACCGCAAACGGTACAGAGATCGCACCGCCCGCAATCGTGTTGACGATCGCGAACCGATCAGCAGCAACCAGGAACTGGCTTTGGAAAACACCATTCACGTTCTCGATGCCAAGGCCGATGCCCGCAGCCACGTACTGACCATTCGCAGTAACCGACATCTTTACCGACCACATCGTTTTCAGGTTGCCGTCGAGATCTGCAAAAGCTTCGGAGGTTTCCTGAATGGCGGATGTGTTGTCTCCGACCGTGGCGGTCAGTTGCGTGATTTTGGTGGCAGTGGCTTCTTCGTTTGTGGCGACCGTCTGTTCCAGCTCAGTCAGGTTGGCCGAGTTCTCGCCCACTTCCGCATCAAGCGTTGTGACCCGCTGCGTCAGCGCGCTGTTCTGCGTTGCCCGAACCTTGACCTCTTCGGCAAAGCTGGTCGTGGCATTCCAGCCGCGCAACGCGTCTTGAGCGTCACCCTCTCCATCGTCGTCTCGGTAGGATGCCCGTAGCGCCTGAAATGCTGTCGCTTGCGCGGTCACCACGCCATCGAGTTCGGTTATTTCGGCAGTGTTGGTGGCGACCTGCTGAGCGAGTCCGTTCGCAGTCTCAACAGTCTGCCCAACATCGAGCCAGTAGAGCGGGTTCGGCGGAGGAGTTTCGACCGGTACCGGGCCGGTGGCTTGGTAGATCCGCTTGCCCTGCACCACCAGGTCGTACTCTTCGTAGGTGGCGTCTGGGTTGTAGCCTTTCAGCCCGTCGAGCGCATCGATCTGCGCCTGCAGGCCTGGGATCTTGTCGATCTCGTCGAGGATGTCTTGCCCCAGCTCGGTTCGGCCGATCTCGCCCGCGATCATCTCGAGAATGGCTGCTGCGTCGGAACTGGATTGCCCCTGCACGCCAAGCCCAATCGGATACCACGGACCGATGTTGCCGATCTTGTCGACGATTCGGCCCCAGAAGTAAAAGGTCACGCCGGCGCGCAGGCCGAGCATGGAGAAATCGCTCTGCGGATAGGCCAGGTCTGTCAGCTTGGTCGCTGCTTCCAGATCAGTCGTCGGCCCGTACCAGATCTCCGTGCGCTGGCTGTCCTCGGCGCCAGCAGGGAAGCCCCACTTTAGATAGATGCCGAACAACAGCGGCGTGGCAGTCAGGAACGCCAGCGCCGGCGGCAGCCCCTGCTTACCGCTGAGGTTGGTCAGGATCGAGTTTCGCCACGGCGATGTGATATCGAACGCGCTCACCGCGCGCACCCGGGCCACATAAGCACCGGCGTAGATGCCGACCACGTCCACGTTGGTCATGCCAGTGCGCTGCAGCTTGATCCAGTTGCCGCTGTCCTTGCGCCATTCCACGTCGTAGCCGACCGCGCCATCGACAGCTGGCCAACTGATCGTCATGGTGGCCACGGCCAGCCCCTGCACCACCGACGACGTCGACGACAGTGATACGCTCACCGGCGCCGGAACGACGGTGATCGGGATCACGCTGATCGGGCGCTCTTCCAGGCGTGCGCCGGTGTCAATGAAAGCGAACTTGCTCGGTTCGAACTGGAGCGCGCTGATTTCGTAATCGCCCTCGGTGGTGCGCTTGGTGCGCAGCACGCGATACAGCGGGATCGCCAGATCATCGGCATCGAGCGCCCATTGCAACTGTGCAACCGGCGGTTCGCTGTAGGCGACTGTGACAGTCACGGCACGTCCGCTGACGCTCTGCACTGTGCGGCCTTCGGCGCCGCCGCCCGGGAGGTTGATAATCAGCCGGTCGCCGGCCTTGCCTTGGGTGTCGCGATCGAGCGTGATAACCCGCCCCGCCACCGCCGAGATCCGGCCGCCAACTTCACGGCCAGCCAGCAGAGAATCAGCCACCGGGATGATGTGACCGGGCAGCGGGATTACACCCTCCATGCCAGTCTTGAACGAAACCGTGCGGTCTTGGTTGTTGCTGAGGATCGCCCACTTGCCACGGCGCTGGGCCTCGGAGGCACGAGTGCAGCCAATGGCGCTCAGCTCGGTCGGACGATCGCCATAGCGGCGTTGAAGATCAAGGTCAGCGAAGGGAATGACGTCGGTGTCGTAGTTGTTCGCCGGGTTGTCGTAGCTGACCAGCGCCCGGGTGTACCGCGTCTTCGCAGAGGCACTGCCGTAGGAGAACTTACCGTCGATCACGTTCGACCGGGTGAACACATAGTCGAAGTCCTGCGCGCGCGGCATGTCAGCCTGCATCACCAGTTGACCCTGAGCCCAGTACGTCATGCCCCGGTAAATCGCCGAGATGTCGCGCAGCAGCGACCAGGCATCAGCCTTGCCTTGCAAGTTCATGTCGCAAAGGAAGCGCGGTTCCTGGCCGCCCAGTCCGTTCGGCACCAGCTGATCGCAATACTGGGCGATGCGGTACAGTTCCCACTTGTCGACCATGAAGGGCTTGATACGCTTGCCCAGGCCGAACCGGTCTTCGGTGCAGATGCCGTAGGTGATCCACGCCGGGTTATTGGTCCAGGCCGATTTCATCGAGCCGTCCCACGTCCCGGTGTAGGTGCGGGCGATCGGGTCGTAGTTGCTCGGGACCATCCAGCGGCGCGCCTTGCACTTCACAGTGACGGCCGGGATGTTGGTGAACTGCTCGGCGTCGAATTCGATGTAGAGCAGCGCGGTATTCGGGTAGCGCAGCTTGGCGTCGATAACTTCGGTGTAACCGGCCACCAGCATGGTGTCGGCGATCTTGTTGGTGTTCTGGTTCGGGGTAAGGCGGCGCACGCGGATCTGCCAGCCAGTGGTGGCGTCCGGGAGATCGATGCGACGCGAGCGCTCGTAGCGCGTGGTGGTCTTGCCGTCGACTGCGTCCACCAGCACCTGCTGATAGGCGCCGCCATCGGTGGCCACGTCGAACGCGTACTCGATGCGGTAACCGCCGACGTTACCCTGGTCATCCGAGCGTTGCAGCGCCGGCCAGGCCAGCCGCATGCGAACGGCGGAAAGCTGGGTATTCGTGATCGAGCGTACCCACGGCGAATCGCTGCGCAGCTCGATGTTCAGCGACGTCTCGTTCTCTACGGACGGAATGCCCGGGATGTAGGTCTGATCCACCGAGCCCGGGCGCCAGTCCCACTTCACGTTCGGGAAGTTGTAGTTGCCGCTGGCATCGCGAATTGGGGTGTTGTCCAGATAAATGTCGTAGTCGGTCGGGACGCTGTCGAATTCACCCTCGCCTACGGCGATGAGCAGCTTTGCAAGGTTGGTCGAGCGCAGGCTGTCGCTGGCTTCGGTCGGCGACTTCGGCTTGCTGCTGCCGCCCTTCTCGCCGTGGATGTCGATCTTTGCTGGTGCGCCCATGCTTTCCTCCAGGCATTAAAAAACCGCCTCTTGGGCGGCTTAATGGCATTTCTCTAAAAATCGTGATGATAGAATTCGCATGCTGAGCCCTCCTACGATGAGGCGCTCGACTCAGTCATCAAGGAAATAAGTGCTGATGAAAAAAGCTCCAGCTTGGCTACGAACAACCCTTTCGCTTCCGGTGTACGCAATTTCAGCCGTGCTGTGGATTTTCACTGCATACACAATCATCACCTCTTCGGTAAAAATGCTCTCCAGATATGTAACGCCCCAACAGATTGGTCAGGGATTTGCCGAATTGATTTTCGCTCTAGTGTTTGCCGCAGTTGGTAGCGGATTATGGATGCTTGCCAGGTACATTCGGACCTCAAACTTTAAGAAGCAACCGCGCCCTTCCGCCTCCCCTCAGTCATAAACTTTTTACACTTTGTCCTCAGCCAGGATGGAGGCTGAGATGATCATGCCGCCCCACCGGCGTTCGCCGATGCAGATCGGTACCGGGTTGCCGCTGGCGGTGGTGTTCTTGGCGCTGCCGAAGGCGTAGGACGGGGAGTTTTCAGGGGAGGCGCTCTGCTTTAGGCCCGAGGCCTGCGGACTGAGCATTTGGATGACACCGCCGGCAACGAGTGCAATGCCCACCGGGGCCAAAGCCTGAAACCCCGGAATGAACGATGCAGCAATCAGGACTGCGCCGATGATCGTTTGAAGCAGGCCAGCACGCTTGCTGCCGCCAACCACCGGCACGATGCGGATCTCCTGAGCGCCGCCCAGCGCGAAATCCTTCTCAGGTACGTTCTTTCTGTTCCGGAAAATGGCGAAGCGCAGACCGCGCAGCTCCAAGTCTTTGATCGCTGCGTCGAATCCCTCTAGCGTGCACTTTAGCGCCTTGAACGCCTCCCCTACGGAACGGCTGCCCAGTTCGCGGTAGTGCACTCGCCCGAACCGTTTAATCAGCGGACCGGATAAAAGAATGGTTGTCATCATCGGGCGGCAATGTGCAGTTGCTGTCACGGCTTTCTCCAGACATAAAAAAACCGCCTTTCGGCGGCTGTTTATTGATATTCAGAGGCAATCTTTTATCGCCTGCTTCATGTCTCCTCGACCATAGCCCGGCGACCATGCCATGCGCTGATACAGCGTTACGGTACTGCCCTTCGGTGCTTTTCGTATATCCAGCAGCTCGTCGGTCATATTGTTGCTCGCGACCAGCAATCTGTATCCGTTTTCTGTCTCGGACATCGAGGCATCGCTTCTGGCGTCCTGCCATTTCGGAAACACGCATAGCGCGTAGCGCTTCGGGTCTTTCGCTGTGGCTGCCTTGAAGCTTGGATCATTTTTTTGGAGGTCGCCGGGCGACACGCACCCCGCCAACAGTGTTACCGCCAACGCCACTATCAAAATCCGCATTTCCTTCCCTCTCTGTTTTAGCAGAACTCTACCACCTGAAACCGTAGAGAGAAATTGCTCTATTCAGCGATCCAAAACCTGAAGGTGCACAGAATGTGGCTGTTCGCTATGATCTCGACCTTTGACAATAGGGAGCGTTCAATGAGCGGGGCGAACTGGGTCGCAGTGGTATCGGTTATTTTCACATCGCTTACGGCAGGATACGCAACTTACGAAAACAACCAAACGAATAAAGTACTTGAAAAACTAAAGCAAGAAAGCACGCTATCGATTGAGCGAATTAGGCAGGAACAATTAGTAGCATTAGAGAATTTGAAATCAGCCAAAGAAAGAGAATCTCTTTTACAAGATAGAGACTTCCAAGCCAGGTCAAAATATTGCAATGATGCCTTAGCTATATACAAACAACTTGGCGACGCCACTATAGCCGCTCAAGACATTGATCGAGAAGTCAGATCCCCAGCATTAAAATTAAAGTCAAAATTAAAGATACAGGCACTAGCCTATCTTGATGATAGCGTCTACCAAAAATACCTGAAGACATCGGCCAATATAACTGACCCTGCCGATAACACTATGATTGCATCTCTTGCAATTCAGGTAAGACGGTGTGCTGCGATGAAGCCAGTTAACGCTCAGCATTAGTTTTTCTGTGCCTAAGGATCAGGCGGGTACGATCAAACCATGGGCCACCGAAAACGATAACCTCCGACGGCCTGCCATACAGGTGGTGCAAAAGAAAAGGACCAGGGCCGAAAGTCGCGGCATCTTCACCCGGCAGCGCCGGATCGGAGCCGAGAAATATCCCGGCGTGGTTCGGGTAAACGGTGCGCCCCACTTCCATCACGATCATGTCGCCGCGCTGCGGCTGGTCGACTCGGTAGAAGCCGGCGGCCTCGTAGTTTGCTTCGTACAGGCTGATGTTTTCCTTGCTCTCCCACCAGCCATCCGCGCGCTTGAACGCTTCGAATTCCAGCCCCCACTCGCGCTTGTACCAATCGGCGCAAACCTGCCAGCAGTCCCACGCCTCGTGCACAAATGGCCGTTTCAGCAGCGGCACCTCGCCGGTCGGCACGATGGTACGCAGGTCACCTTCCGGCCAGCTCAGGATATGCCAAGGCATCGCGGTCGCTTCGCACATGGCGAGGTCACGCGGGGACGGCCTGCTGGTAGCGTCCGGATGCGAATGCACCACGCCGATCACTTCGCCGATGTCCTCGGCCGCCGCGTACTCCTCGGGGTCGATTCGGAACTCTTCGTTCGGCTCGGTCGATACGTTGATGCAGGGGAAGTATTGTTGCTTGCGCCCGATCGCCAGCAGCAGCCCGCAGCACTCTTTCGGGTACTCGGCCGCCGCGTGCGCCTGGATCGCATTCAAGATGTGCTTTCGCATGTCAGCTCCGTGCGATCAGGGAAACGGCCGGGAAGCCGCCGAACGGCAGCGGGTTTCCTTCGCCGAAACGCGGAATGCAGCCCTTGCCCAGCGTGGCGTCGCATTGGTCCAGTTCAGGGTTGTCGGTGATCACGCCGTCCTTCGTGACGTACGGTCCGGTGACCGGGTCGTCAGCGAGCTTGGAAAACTCGGCAACTGTCTCGCTCACCGCCTTGCCTGTCGCTTCCTGCATCGACACGGCTGCTTGGGTGATTCCGGTGAAGCTCTCGCCGGCGATCTTTCCGTTGTCGGCCAGCAAAGCCAGCACGGCTGCTGCTTGGCCAGTGGTGCCTACGGTTGCGCTGACCTGACGGGCCATGTCGCCCAATTGTCCGGCACTCACACCTGCGTAGTTACCTGTCAGGATCAGCGATTTGTTGTAGCTGTCCTGTTCCTCGCTGCCCTTGTAGAAAGCGTATGCCAGCCCACCCACCGCAGCGGTGGCGAGCGCAAGCGGACCAAGAATTGCGAGCAGCCCCGCCGCCCCCTCGCCCGCACCGGCACCCAATTGCGCAACTGCGCGTACGCCGCTACCCCAGTCTCCCGAAGACAACGCATTACCCAGTTGCACGACGTTTTCCTGCGCCTGGCGCGAGCCGAGCCGCAACTTTTCGAACCCGGAGGCAGTTTTGTTGAGCTTGTCGTAGTCCTTGTCGATCTTGCCCAGGGCGGTGTTGTACTCGTCCTGGCTGATCCGGCCGGCATCCAAGTGTTTGCCCAGTTGCTCGACCTGAGTATCCAGTTTCGCCAGTGCAGCGCGGGCCGGGTCAATGGCGCCCAGCAGACTATTCAGGGCCTTCTGCTCATCCATCGTCGACTTGGCCAGCGCCACCTGCTGCTTGTCGAGCTGCGCAGAAATCTTGGCGGCCTCAGCCTCGCCATAGGCGCCGGTCTTGGTCAGCTTCGCCAATGCTTCCCGCTGTTTTGCCAGATCCTGCGTGGTCTTAGCGTTGGTAGAGAGCGATTTCTCCAGCGCCTGCATTTCGTTCATCAACGAAACGGCGGACTGCTCGGCGCGGCCGCCGGCCTTCGCCATTTCATCCAGGCTGGTTTTGGCCTGAATAGCGTCGGCCGAGTCGATCTTGACGCCGAGTTCTGCAATGTTCATCGACTCACCTTGAATAGATGCCCGCGTTTACGGGCTGTTTTCCCTTTCCTCTGCCATGACGCGCAGGGCTTCGCCTTCCAGCACCTGAAGGTCTGGGAAGATTTCAGCGAGTTTCTTTTTCTTGATGGCGAGGAAACCGGCCACGTCGCGGATGCTGCTGTAGTCGAGACCAGTTGCGCCGCCGGCGCCGACACGCCATTGAGTGGACATCCTGTTGAACAGGAGGAAAGCACGCCAAAGGCACGGCCAAACTTCGAATTCCTCTTCGATGTCCTCAGCGTCCAACCCGAATGCGGCAAGTTGCTCCGCACTCGGAGGAGGCTCATACATGGCGCGGGCGGCGCGAATCAGTTTCCCGTGCGGGCCTTGGCGTAGGCCGTTTGGTAAGCATTTACCACGGCCTCGGTTGCACCGTGGCAAGACGTCACCAGCGCCTTAATGCCCTCGTCGTCGAACTTGTCATCGAACTCCCAGCCAACAACCAGATCCTTGATCTGCTGCACTTGGTTTTCGGTGTCGACCGCAACGATCTGCGACATCGTAGGCTTGTCGCCGAACTGTTCGAGACTTTGCTTTTGTCGCTGATTCCATCCATCGAACAGCGCGGCAAGTTCGATGCGGTCCCGATATTTGAAAGTGAATTCAACCTTCACCGGGTCTTGGCCAACTACCGGGACCATCACCGCACCGGCGAAAGTTGGCGCTTGCGCAATCTTGAACTTCGCCATGATCAGGCCCCGCCGCCAGCGGCAACCGGCGCGCGATACGCGGTGATTTCAGCGTTGATGGTGAAGCCAAAGGAAACGGCCGCACCTTCGTTGCGCACCAGCGTTGGGGTCTTGTTGAAGGATGCATAGCCTGCGTAGTAGATCGTTTTGCCGTTGGGCAGCGACATACGCAAGATGCGCACTTCCTTCTCCCGATCGGCCTTATCCAGCTCTTCGTACCAGGCCAGGCTGTCATCGTCAGCCAGTTGGAAAGCGAACGCCTGCGCATTTTTGGTGGTGGGGATCTGCTTGTCACGGCGCGCTTCGAGCGGCGCGTAAGTCCAGTATTGCTGCTCGCCGCCGGACATGGAGTTGCCAATAACCTGGTTGACGGCTACCCAGCCCGTCACTTTCTTGGCGGTACCGCCGCTGATTCCGTCGGGAAAGAAAGCCACGTTGGACGTGTCGATGCCTTCAAGGGTGAATGCGCCTGCCGCCGCGTTGGATACGCGCACGGCGCGCTCGTTGATGTCCTCCCAACCGGAGGTGATCAGAAGAATATCGCCATTGGCGAAGCCGTTTGCGGCGCTGGTAGCGACACCCGGGTTCGCGTTGCTGATTGCCGAAATCAGCTTGGCGGCGGCGAAACCGCTGGAGATTGAAAGCGTCGCCCCGTTGGGGAAGTAAACAGACATGGGTTTTCCTCTTTGCAGAAATGACAAAACCCGCGCAGAGGCGGGTTCAGGATTTGCCCAACGGGCGGGTTATGGCGTGGTGTCGGACCGATATGAAAACGACAGCGGGACGGTGACCGGCAGTTGATGTGCGCCGGCGGCAGCGGTCCTTTGCCCAGGTCGAACCGCATGCCATCCAAGCCCTTGCACTGCTGCGAGGTCTTGCGGTCGAGTGTCGACACCCAGCGATAGCCCAGCACCACGTCACTGTTGGCTTTCAGCGTCTCCATTCGCGCCGTCGTGGCCACGTGCTGGATTGCCGTCTGCACTACGGATGCGGCGTTGCGATTGCTCACCGCCAAGACGCCGTCCGTGAAGTTCTGAGCTGCGGTGCCGCGAATCGCCTGAATGATCTGGGCGTTCGTCTGACCCTGGCCGAACCCGAGCCTAATGGTGTTCGTCACGCGCATCGTCTCCGTGCGCGTCCAGCCACTGACGAAACTCTTCAGCAGCTTGCCGCCGTCGATGCCTTTCACCTGTAGGGGATAGGAAAACACCGCCGCCCGGATCACTGTGTTGCTCGGCACCACCGCATCGATGGACAGCGCGTTACTCAGGCTGTTGGCCTCAAAAGTCGACTCGTACAGAGCGATATCAACCAGATCGGCCTGCACCAGGTTGCCGTAGGCCTTGTAGATCTCGAGCAGCTTGCCATCCACTCGGGCCAGGAACTGCTCAAGGCGGTCCCGGCTGTAGGTAGTCAGCTCCTTGCGCGTCAACTGCACCCGCACAAGCGTGTCGATCTGGCGCAGGTACTTCTCGAACTTCTTGACCTCGCCGGCTTTAAGCCGCTCCAGCATTACCGAGTGGCGCGTCGTCTGCTCCAGCAGTTGGCTGTCCGCCTGCGCCAGGTTTGTCGATGGCATCGTCTTTATCCAGGTTGATGCCGGCCGACTCGCGCTCATCGCTGATCAGATCGGCTTCGTCTTCGTATGGGCGATCCGGTACCCGGCGGCTTGGAAGGAGTTGTGGAACTCCACCGGCGGCGACTGGGACGCCAACCCCTGGGTCTGGGTCGTCGAGTTCAAGCGGGTGCAGCCATGATCACCAAGTGCTTACTCGGCTGCACCCTCTTCTTCTGGCTTCCATTGGTACTGACCATAAAGGCGGTGATCTCGTGAGCGATCCAAAACCGAAACCTTGTCCTGAATGCGGCGACGATGATCTGGAGATCGACAGCGCCGCGAATGCCGCGAGCTGGGTTGAATGCCGCGGCTGTGAGTTCAAGCTCCAGCACGCCTGCTCCGAAGAAGCGGTGGTCCGCCGCTGGAACAAGCTCGAACGCAAAGCCAAGCAGGTGGCGCTATGATCGCCCTCGCCTGGTTCGCCTACGTGTACTGCTACAAGGGGCCGCGGTGATGAGTGCAGCAGCGAAGGTCCTCGACCCGTGCAGCGCCAGCCGAATGATGTGGTTCGACAAGCAGGACCAGCGCGCGCTTTTCGGCGACAGATGGATGTGCTGGCCATGGCTGAATACCTGGACCAGTTCAGCAACAACGCCTACACAAAGCATCGCGGGCTGTGGGTGCAGATCTTCGCTTTCGCCGTGGCCAAGGGGTTGGCCGAGCGCAATTGCGCCGAGCTGACGCTGGTCAAAAAGGAAGCCGAGAAGAAGCGCCAGCGGCACACGCTGGAAGGACTACAGACGATCATCGGCGCGGCGACCACTCCGCCCTGGCTGAAGCGGGCAATCCGCCTGGCACTGGCCAGCCTTCAGCGCCGCGAGGATATCGTGACCTGGCTGAAGTCGGCGGTCGACATGGACAAGAACACCTTGACGGTGTCGCCGGGCAAGACCCAGGGCTACGACAACCCGGTCCACCTGAAGATCACCATGGGCGCCGCGCTGCGTGAAGTCGTCGGTGAGTGCCTGCGATCGCCGCTGGTGTCGCCTTATTTGATCCACTACAAGCCGAAGGCCCGGCGAAGGGAACAGATCGACGCGAAGGATCACTGGACGTCGGTAACGCCGGACTACCTGACCAAGGAGTTCAGCAAGGCGCGGGACGCGGCGCACGCATATGACCATGTGCCGGCCGGTGAGCGCCCCACTTTTCACGAGATCCGCGCTTTAGGTGCGTGGCTGTACGAGCAGCAGAACTTCCCGCAAGAATACATCCAGGCGCTGCTGGGCCACGCGGACGAGAAGATGACGAAGCACTATCAGGAGGGACACGGCGACAAGACGATCGACTATGTTGAGGTGAGCGCCGAACTGGCGTTCTGAGGTGGGGGTTTTGCAAAAGTTTTGCAAAAGTTTTGCAAATCGCACACAACAAAAAAGGGCTCACCTTTCGGTGAGCCCTTCTAGACCGCCCAGCAGAGCGGATTTTGTTTGGTAGGCGCGATTGGACTCGAACCAACGACCCCCACCATGTCAAGGTGGTGCTCTAACCAACTGAGCTACGTGCCTGCTGTGAGGCGGCATTCTACGGAATTCCGGAGGGGTGTCAACACCTTTTTTTCACCTAACCCTATGAATATGCAAAATATTTAATTTCGCCTCAGCGACGAAGATTTTCCGGTGGCTGGCGGAGGTTTTTCAACTCGGGTAGGATCGGCACACTCGTAAAATATATTAAACAGGGGCGGCAGGATGGCGAACACCCAATACCCAGAGTCTTATTACGCTGCGTCGGCCAATGCCGTACCACCACGCCCTGTGCTGCAGGATGATGTGGAGACGGACGTCTGTGTGATCGGCGCCGGGTATACCGGGCTGTCGTCCGCCCTGTTCCTGTTGGAGAACGGTTTTCGCGTAACCGTGCTGGAAGCGGCGAAAGTCGGTTTTGGCGCCTCGGGCCGAAACGGCGGGCAGATCGTCAACAGCTATAGCCGCGACATTGATGTCATCGAACGCACGGTCGGCCCCAAGCAGGCGCAACTGCTCGGCGAAATGGCCTTTGAAGGCGGCCGGATCATTCGCGAGCGCGTGGCCAGATACAACATCCAGTGCGACCTGAAAGATGGCGGTGCATTCGCCGCCCTTTCCGCCAAACAAATGGGCCACCTGGAATCGCAAAAGCGCCTGTGGGAACGCTTTGGCCACACCCAGCTGGAATTGATGGACCAACGCCGCATCCGTGAAGTGGTGGGTTGCGATCAATACGTCGGTGGCATGCTCGATATGAGCGGCGGCCACATCCATCCGCTGAATCTGGCGCTCGGTGAAGCAGCGGCAGTCGAGTCTCTCGGCGGCACCATCTATGAGCAATCACCTGCCGAGCGCATCGAGCGCGGGGCCAATCCGGTTGTGCATACGCCGCAGGGCAAGGTCAGGGCCAGGTTCATCATCGTTGCCGGCAACGCTTACGTAGGTAATCTGGTGCCGGAACTGGCGGCCAAATCGATGCCGTGCGGCACTCAGGTGATCACCACCGAGCCCTTGGGTGATGAGCTGGCGAAAGCATTGCTGCCGCAGGATTACTGCGTGGAGGATTGCAACTATCTACTCGACTACTATCGCCTGACCGCCGACAAACGCCTGATCTTCGGCGGCGGTGTAGTCTATGGCGCTCGCGATCCGGCGAACATCGAAGCGATCATCCGCCCGAAGATGCTCAAGGCCTTCCCGCAACTCAAGGATGTGAAGATCGATTACGCATGGACCGGCAACTTCCTGCTGACCTTGTCGCGCTTGCCTCAGGTCGGACGACTGGGCGACAACATCTATTACTCGCAGGGCTGCAGCGGTCACGGCGTCACCTACACGCATCTGGCTGGCAAAGTCCTCGCCGAAGCGTTGCGCGGTCAGGCCGAGCGTTTCGATGCCTTTGCCGACCTGCCCCACTACCCCTTCCCCGGCGGGCAACTGCTACGCACACCATTTGCCGCGCTGGGCGCCTGGTATTACGGGCTACGCGATAAGTACGGCCTATAGACACCATTGTGGCGAGGGGATTTATCCCCGTTGGGGGTGCGAAGCGCCCCCTCTTGAGCAGGAGGGGACTGCTGCGCAGTCCAACGGGGATAAATCCCCTCGCCACAGTAGATTCAGCAAGGCTTAGGATCAGAGCTGATCCCGAGCGATCCCGCTGCGAATCCGCAGGATATCCGCCAGCACCGCCAGCGCAATTTCCGCCGGTGTCTTGCTGCCGAGGTTGAGGCCGATCGGCGCATGAATCCGCGCCAGCTCCGCCTCGCTCAAACCACCAATGCGACGCAAGCGCTCAAAGCGTTTTTGCGATGTCTGCAGCGACCCCATCACACCGATGTAAAACGCCTCGGTGCGCACCGCCTCCATCATCGCCAGATCATCGATACGCGGATCGTGGGTCAACGCCACTACCGCCGTATCGCGATGACAACCACCGTCGGCAATAAACACCGAAGGCAACTGCCGACGAATTTCCACGCCACTGAGCACCACACCTTCCAGCACCTCGTCGCGCGGATCGCAGAGAATCACTTCGAAGCCAAGTCCTACCGCGAACTCGGCACAGGCCTGCGCCACACTGGAGTAGCCGGCGAGCAACAAACGCTGTGCTGCACCGATACGGATGCGCACCCGATCAATCTCACGCTCGATCCGTGCACCCTGCTGGCGATCAGCAAACAGAGTGCGCGCACCGCTGGCCAGATCGACTTCGCGAAGCAGACGACGTTGACCCAGCAGCGCTGATTCCAGTTCACGCAGATGCGCCTGCACCGCGCAGTCGGCGTCAAGTTTTTCCACCAACACATCGAGAATGCCACCGCAAGGCAGACTGACCCGCGAGCGCGGATCATCGCCTTCGCCGTAACGCACGACGCTGACTGCTTCGAGAAACGCACCTTCGGCAACGCGCTCAAGAAAATCCTCCTCAACGCAACCGCCCGACAGCGAACCGATCCACTGCCCGCTTTCGTTCACCGCGAGCAGCGAACCCGGCGCGCGCGGAGCCGAGCCGTAAGTGGTCAGCACCGTGCACAGCCAGATTCGCTGCCCGGCCACCGACCATTCCAGCGCCCGACGCACCACTTGCAGATCGAGATGCTGCATATCAGTGGGCCTTGTGCTCGACGCTCGGCGCGTCGGCTTGCAGCTTCTGCACTTCGCTCACCGCCAGTTCAGCCCTCTGGCCGCCCCAACCCTGACGCAGGTAGTTGAGCAGATCAGTCAATTGCTCAGGACTGAGCTTTTCAGCAAACCCCGGCATCGGCTGCATGCGCTCGAACCCGGAGAACTTCTGTTCGCCGATGCCGTCCTCGATCACTCGCAACAGATTGCGCGGATCTTCCAGACGCAACGTGGTGTTGCCGCGCATGGCCACTGCGATGTGCGGTTTGCCTTCTCCGCCAACCGCGTGACAACCGGCGCAGACGTTCAGATATTCCTGACGGCCGCGCTGAGCACTCGCGCTGAGCTTGTCCAGCGGTACTTCGACGAGCTCTTTGGCTGGTGGCGGTTGCTCGCCAAGCAGGAACGTCGCCATTGCCGCCAGATCAGCATCGCTCAGACCTTGAGTGCTGTTGTGAAACACCGGGAACATTTCGTTGAACATCGTTCCTTGCGCGCTCATGCCATGCTTGAGAAACGTGCTTAGATCCTGCTGATTCCAGCCGCGCGCGGCCAGGTCGGTAGCCAGCAGGCTCGGCGCCAGATAACCATTGAGGATGCCGCCGGTCATGCGCTTGTCCATCTGCATCGCGCCGGGCAGGCCGCGTGGCGTATGGCATTCACCGCAATGGCCGAGGACGTCGACCATATACTGGCCACGCTTCCACGCCGCACTTTTGCCTTCGGCGGGCTCCAGCTTGACGTCTTTGCCGTAGAGCATGTTCCAGCCGGTCAGGCCCAGACGCACATTGAACGGAAAGCTCAGGCTGGTCACCGGCGCGGCGCGTTCGATCGGCTCGATGGTTTTCAGATACGCGTGAATCGCATCGGAATCGGCGCGCGGCATCAGGTGATACGAGGTGTACGGCATCGCTGGATACAGATTCGCACCGTCGCGCCGTTTGCCTTCGGTTAGCGCAGCGAAGAACTCGTCATCGTTGTACAGACCGATGCCGTGCTCTTTGCTCGGGGTGATGTTGGTGCCGTAGATCGTGCCGAATGGCGAGACGATCGGCAGGCCGCCGGCATACGGCGCGCCACCCGGTGCGGTGTGGCAGGCCATGCAGTCGGCAGCGCGGGCGAGGTATTCGCCGCGCTTGACCTGATCCTCGGCGTGGACCGCCAAAAGCGGCGCAGCCAGTCCGACCGCAAAAGTCAGGCGGGTCAGTAAACGCTTCATGCTCAACCCTCCTTGACCAGGCCGAGATCGGTCAGCACGTTGCGCGTGGCGTTGTAATAACGCACGTACCCGGTGCAGCGGCAGACGTGATGGCCGAGGCTGTCCTCGATCACCTGTTCCAGCTGACTTTTGACGATCGGATGGCGCTGCAGCTTCTCGACCAACACGGTCGCAGCGTTGACGAAGCCTGGCGCGCAGTAGCTGCACTGGAAAGCGAACTCGTCGACAAAGCGCTGCTGGATCGGATTGAGCTCGGTGACCTGGCCCTGCTCGTCGCGAGTGGCGTGGCCTTCGATGGTGCGGACTTTCTTGCCCTCGAAGTAGTGCGCGCCGGTGATGCAGGTGCGCACTTCTTCGCTGGTACCGTCGGGGTTATCCACGATCACCACACAGGCGTGGCAGATCCCCTGACCGCAGCCCAGCCGCGAGCCGGTGAGGTTTTTGTATTCGTGCAGGTAGTCGATCATCGGCAGGTCATCAGGGATGTCCACCGGGCCGACGGATTGACCATTGAGGGTCAGTTGAAGCGGACGGTTAGCCATTGAGGGCCTCCTTAATGCGCGCAGCGGTGATAGGCAAGTCACGAACACGTTTACCGATGGCGTGCGCCACGGCGTTACCGATGGCACCGACAATCGGGATCATCACCACTTCGGCGATGCCCTTGGACGGATCGCTCGGCGACAGCGGCGGCAGGATCTCCGCAGTCTGCTTCCACACCGCAACGTGACGGGCCATCGGCAGACGGTAACGGTTGAAGTTCCAGTCACCCTCCCCCGGCCCGCCTTCGTACAGCGGCATCTCTTCCATCAAGGCGTGGCCGATGCCCATGGCGATACCGCCTTCGAGCTGGCCCTTGACCAACTCTTCAACCAGCACGCGACCGCACTCGATCCACGAATGGTGGTTGAGCACCTGAACCTCCGCCGAGCCTTTGTTGACCTTCAGCTCGACCAACGTGGCGACCGGGCTGTAATAGGTCACGGCAGCGTTGTTCAACTGCACTACCGGGTAGTTGACGTTCTGCCGATCAAGCAAGTGGAAGCCGGCGCTGTTCATCTGCGCTTTCTTCGCTTGTGGCGCGCCATCGCCGTATTTCACCGCCAGACCGTCGAGCGGCAGGCGCTCGCGCACGCCGTCGATGCTGTATTCGGCTTCGGCCCAGCTCCAGCGGTTGAACCCGTGGACCGTGGCAGCAGTGACCAGGCCGCGC
>Ga0308171_1001192_pt1 | contig 38031 bp, 31 predicted proteins | sample PhyGR1_FD_202135 | JGI IMG/M metagenome (GOLD analysis project Ga0308171, IMG submission 202135) | Phyllosphere microbial communities from UC Gill Tract Community Farm, Albany, California, United States - DLSLSG.R1 | ecosystem: Host-associated > Plants > Phyllosphere > Unclassified | place: USA...
CCTCGCTGATCCTGCTGAACGTGCCCCTGGCGCTCATCGGCGGCTTCGTGGCGCTCTGGGCCTTCGGCATCCCGCTGTCGGTGTCCGCCGCCATCGGCTTCATCGCGCTCTCGGGGCAGGCCGTGCTGAACGGCGTGGTGATGCTCTCGGTGTTCCAGCAGCTGCAGGCCGGCGGCGCCAGCGTGGTCGAGGCCGTGCGCCAGGGCTCCATGCAGCGCCTGCGCACCGTGCTGATGACGGCGATGCTCGCCATGCTGGGCCTCTTGCCCATGGCGCTCTCGCACGAGATCGGTTCGGAGACGCAGCGGCCCCTGGCCATCGTGGTGATCGGCGGCCTGGTGACGGCCACGATGCTCACGCTGGTGGTGCTGCCCGCGCTCTACGTGGCCTGGTTCGGGCCGAGGAAGGGCCACGAACCCGAGCCGGCCGCCCCGGCGGTCGGCATGGCTTGAGTCGAACCTTTCCCCGCGTTCCCCTGAGAGACGCCCGGACCGATCGCATCGGTCCGGGCGTTTTCACTTGCAGGGGGTACCGGCCAGCGCGGCCGAGGACTGTCAGGCCCGCCGGGTGCCGCTGGGCCTGGCGGCAGCGCCACGCCACTTTCGGGGCATGCCCGCACATCCGTGGGGCCGTTTCGCACGGGCGCGGTGCATGCCATTTCGCGTGCCTGGCACAGAACCGCGCCGACCGCCAGGCATGTTTACGCCGATGTCCCTGGAGGATACTGTAAATATATTAGCAACCGAGATCAGCAACGTGACACCGCCCGCTCTGGCACTCAACTTGCTTGCGGCGATACCGCCAATATATCCACCGTATCTTCGAGCGATCGAACCCACCGCACCATTGCGCACTGCCCATGGAAGCCCACGACAGCCCCACCCCCCTCTCCCCGCCGCATCCCGTGGTGCGCTGGGTCCTCGATGCCTCCGGCGCGCTGCTCGGCGTGGAGCGCTGGCTCATCGCCGGCCTGATGACGCTGCTGACCGTGCTGGTGCTGCTCAACGTGGTCACGCGCTATTCCGGCATGCCGCTCTACTGGGTGGACGAGGCCTCGGTCTACGCCGTGGTCTGGCTCACCTTCGTGGGCGCCTCGGCGATGACGCGGCTGCGCATGGACTTCGCCGTCACCATGCTCACCGACAAGCTGGGCCCGCGCAGCGCCCGCGTCGCCAAGGTGATGGCGACCGCCGGCGTGCTGGTCTTCGCGCTCGCGCTGCTGGCCATGTGCTGGATCTGGATGGACCCGATCGGCATCGCGCGCAAGGGCTTCGACGCCAAGGAGTACGCGGCCGAGTCCTTCAACTTCCTCTACACCGAGCATACGCAGACGCTGGAATGGCCGGTGTGGGTGCTGCAGCTGATCATGCCGATCTTCGCGCTCTGCATGAGCCTGCACGCCCTGGCCAATCTGCTGGAAGACCTCCGCCTGGCGCCGCAACGCAAACACCCGGCCTTCGACGCCGCCAACCCGGAAGCGGTGAACTGACATGATGACCTCGCTCTTCTTCACCGCGATCATGCTGGTGGGCGTGCCGATCGGCCTGTGCCTGTGCCTCTCGGGCATCTTCTACATCTACAGCATCGAGAACCCGGTGCTGCTGCAGTCCTATGCCACGCAGATGTTCGCGGGGGTCGACAGCTACGGGCTGATCGCCATCCCCCTCTTCATCCTGATCGGCGAGGTGATGAACAGCGGCGGCATCACGCGCCGGCTGGTCGATCTGTCGATGGCCTTCGTCGGCTCGGTCAAGGGCGGCCTCGCGTACGTCAACATCCTGGCCAACATGCTGGTGTCGTCGATCATCGGCTCGGCCACCGCGCAGGTGGCGATCATGGCGCAGGTGATGGTGCCCGAGATGGAGAAGCAGGGCTACGACAAGACCTTCGCCGCGGGCCTGACGGTCTACGGCGGCATGCTGGGGCCCATCATCCCGCCCTCGGTGATGTTCGTGGTCTACAGCGTGCTGGCGCAGGTGGCGGTGGGCGACATGCTGATCGCGGGCATCCTGCCCGGCATTTTGCTGACGGTGCTGTTCTTCGTGGTGATCGCCTGCATGGGCTTCATCTACAACTACCCGCGCAGCCCCAAGCGCACGCTGCGCCAGCGCGCCCACACCGTGCTGGTGTCGAGCCCGACGCTGCTGATCCCGCTGGTGATCGTGGGCTCCATCCTCACCGGCCTGGCCAACCCCACCGAAGCCGCCGCCGTGGGCGCGGTGAGCGCGGTGCTGGTGGGCCGCTACGTGACCCGCGAGTTCAAGCTCGGCGACCTGGGCGCGATCATGCTGCGCTCGGGCATCTATTCGGCCATCGTGCTGTTCCTGGTGGCCGCCGCGTCGGTGTTCTCATGGCTGCTGATCTACGGCAAGGTGCCGCAGATGGTCGCCGAATGGATCCAGACCGTCGCCAAGGACCCGATCACCTTCCTGCTGCTGGTCAACCTGATCCTGCTGGTGATCGGCACCGTGATCGACGGCATCCCGGGCCTCATCATGACCGCGCCGATCCTGCTGCCGATCGCGACCGAGGTCTACCACATCGACCCGCGCCACTTCGGCGTGGTGATCGTGATCAACCTGGTGCTGGGGCTGATGACGCCACCGGTGGGCCTGAGCTTCTTCGTCGCCTCCGCGGTGACCGGGGCCAAGCCCGGGAAGATGTTCATCGTCACCCTGCCCTTCTTCATCATCAGCTGCGTCGCGCTGGTGATGCTCTCGCTGTTCCCGAGCTTGTCGCTCGGCCTGCTGAAGTAGGGCCGAGCGCACCGCCCTCGCACCCCGTCCGTTCCCGTTTCCGCTTTCGTCACCCCTCGTCATCCTCGGAGCACGCCATGTCCCTGACCCGCCGCCATTTCCTCCAGGCTTCGGCCGCCACCGCCGCGCCCCTGGCGTTCGTGACCCCCTCGCGCGCCGCCGCGCCCAAGGAATTCCGCCTGGGCGTGATCACGCCCGCGGGCCACTCCTGGAACCGTGCCGCGCTGCAGTTCGGCAACGAACTCAAGAAGGCCACCGACGGCCGGCTGACGGTCACCGTCTTCCACTCCGGCCAGCTCGGCAACGAGTCGGTGATGATGCAGCAGATGCAGTCCGGCGCCCTCGACATGGGCTGGATCCAGGCCGCCGAGCTCGGCACGCGGGTGCCCAGCGTGGCCTCCATCAACGCGCCCTACCTGGTGCGCTCCACGGCCGCCGCCGGCAAGCTGGTCAAGACGCCCGCTGCGCTCAAGCTGCTGGAAGTGCTGCCGCGCGAGACCGGCTGCGTCGGCCTCGGCTGGGGCATCACCGGCATGCGGGTGGTGTTCTCCACCAAGGACATCAAGACGCCCAACGACCTGAAGGGCATGAAGCTGCGCATCAACCCCACGCCGGTCTACCGTGACTTCTACCAGTACTTCGGCGCGGCACCCACGCCGATCCCGACCCCGGCGGTGTTCGACGCGATGACCAACGGCCAGGTCGACGGCCTGGAAGCCGACGTCGAGTTCTCGTGGAATCAGCGTTTCGACAAGGTCTCCAAGGTCATGATGCCCATGAACGCGCTGTTCATGCCCTTCGCACCGCTGTTTTCCGGCCGCGTCTGGCAGACGCTCGACACCAAGGACCGCGACCTGATCCGCCAGCTCACGGCCCAGGTGCTGGACGCGCAGATCAGCGACATCGTCATGACCGAGGCCGGCCTGCTGGAGAAGCTGCGCAAGGAACCGATCGCGATCCGCGAACTGAGCAACTTCGACCCCCAGCCCGCGATCGAGGCCTTCGACAAGCTCTGGCTGCCCAAGGCGCCGCAGATCGCCGAACTGCGCGCGGTCGGCGCGAAGCTCTGACGGCGGCCGCGGACCCGCCAAGGCTGCGCCAGGCCCCAGGACCCGAGCACGGCGGCACGCGACATGCATCCGGGTCCGGGGCGCCGCCCCTGCGCTTGCCGCTCAGGAATTGATGATGCGGTGCGTGAAGTGGGCCAGGTAGCGCATCAATTGCTCGGCGCCTTCCTCGGCGGCGGCGACGTTGCTGGACGCAATCGCCTCCGCCATCGCCAGGTGGGCCTGCGCACCTTCGCCGATCTCGCCCTCGTGCTGGTAGGCATACCAGAAGCGCCGGCACTGCACCACCAGCGGCAGCACCGCATTGACCGCCGACACGTTGCCGCAGGCGGCATGGTTGACGTGGTCGAGCTCCTGGTCGGCCTGCATGTAGGCGTCGAGGTTGTCCTTCTCGGCCGCCCTCATCATCTTCTGCGCCGCCGCCACCAGCGCCTTGCGCTGCTCGGGCGTGGCGCGGCGGGCGGAGGCCGATGCGATCAGCCGCTCCAGCACGCGGCGAGTCTCCACCACGTCGAGGTGGTCGGACACGTCGATGCTGGAGACCACCAGGCCGCGCCGCGGCTGCTGCGCGACCAACCCGATCGACACCATGCGCATCAGCGCCTCGCGCACCGGGGTGCGGCCCATGCCGGTCATCTCGGCGATCTCGGCCTCGACGACCGGGGTGCCCGGGGCGATCTCCAGCCGCGCGATGAGCGACTCGATCTTGTCGTAGGCGATGTCGGCGGCCCGGCGCTTGGGCGCAGGCTTGGCGGAGGGCTTCTTGCCGGGGGAGAGCATGGCGGGCGGGTGGAGGTCGGTGGAATCGGGCCGGGAGGTACCAGGGAAATATATCGCGAATCTATTCCAGACGGCCCCGCGCTGTTTTTTCGCGACGCACTTGTACAAACGCCATCCATCCCCTATGCTCCGTTTCAGCATATTGCTAATATATTTACAGCCTATTAAAAGGCTGCCAACCGCTGCGGCCGCCGTGCCGATCCCTTTCTTTTCAACAGGCAGAACCTTATGAGCGACAACATCTTCACCGGCACGATTCCCGCCCTCATGACTCCGTGCACGCCCGACCGCCAGCCCGACTTCGACGCCCTGGTGGCGCAGGGCCGCGCGCTGATCGATGCCGGCATGAGCGCCGTCGTCTACTGCGGCTCCATGGGGGACTGGCCCCTGCTGAGCGAAGCCCAGCGGCAGGAGGGCGTGGCGCGCCTGGTGGCCGCCGGCATTCCCACCATCGTGGGCACCGGCGCCGTCAATTCGCGCGAAGCGGTGTCCCATGCCGCGCATGCGGCGAAGGTCGGCGCGCACGGCCTGATGGTGATTCCGCGGGTGCTCTCGCGCGGCAGCTCCGCCACCGCGCAGAAGGCGCACTTCTCGGCCATCCTCGCCGCCGCGCCGCAGCTGCCGGCCGTGATCTACAACAGCCCCTACTACGGCTTTGCCACGCGCGCCGACCTGTTCTTCGAGTTGCGCGCCGCCCATCCGAACCTGATCGGCTTCAAGGAATTCGGCGGTGCCGCAGACCTGCGCTACGCGGCGGAAAACATCACCTCGCAGGACGAGGACGTGACGCTGATGGTGGGCGTGGACACGCAGGTGTTCCACGGCTTCGTCAACTGCGGCGCCACCGGCGCGATCACCGGCATCGGCAACGCCCTGCCCCGCGAGGTGCTGCAACTGGTGGACTTGTGCAAGAAGGCCGCGAAGGGCGACGTGGTCGCACGCCGCCGCGCCCGCGAGCTGGAGGCCGCCCTGGCCGTGCTCTCGTCCTTCGACGAGGGCACCGACCTGGTGCTCTACTACAAGTACCTGCTGGTGCTCAACGGCCAGCAGGAATACACGCTGCACTTCAACGAGACCGACGTGCTGACCGACGCACAGCGCAACTACGCCCAGAACCAGTACCAGCTGTTCCGCGACTGGTATGCGGGCTGGTCGCAGGAACTGGCCGGCTGACGAGCCGCCATCGCGCATCGCCCCCGGGCGATGCCTGCGCGGCGCCGGATCGGTGAAGAGAACGCCTGGCGCCTGCCCAAGAAAAAACGCCCGGACCGATCACATCGGTCCGGGCGTTGTGCTTTGCCGGGGGGCGTAACGGCCACCGGGGCCGCTCGCGCCTTCAGGCCGGCAGCAGCGCCGGCTCGCGCACCGCGCCGGCCAGCGCACGGCCGGCGGGCTGCGCCACCGCCTGGGCCGCACTGCCGCTGTCGCCCAGATGGAACTGCTGCACGATCTGCGAGAGCCGCGCCGCCTGCTCGCGCAGCGACTCCGCGGCGGCGGCGGACTCCTCCACCAGCGCGGCGTTCTGCTGCGTCATGCGGTCGATCTCGCCCACCGAGCCGTTGACCTGGCCGATGCCGCCGGCCTGCTCGGTGGCGGCCGCGTTGATCTCGCCGATGATGTCGGAGACGCGCTGCACGCTGTCCACGATCTCCGTCATGGCGCGGCCCGCGTCCTCCACGTGGCGCACGCCGCCGTTGACCGCCGTCACGCTGGAGCCGATCAGCCCCTTGATCTCCTTGGCCGCCTCGGCGCTGCGCTGCGCCAGGCTGCGCACCTCGCCCGCCACCACGGCGAAGCCCCGGCCCTGCTCGCCGGCGCGGGCCGCTTCCACGGCCGCGTTGAGCGCCAGGATGTTGGTCTGGAACGCGATGCCGTCGATCACGCCGATGATGTCGCCGATCTTGCGGCTGGAGGTCGAGATCTCGTGCATGCTGGAGATCGCCTGCTGCACCACCGAGCCGCTGCGCGTGGCGATGCCCGAGGCCGAGCTGACCAGCTGGTTGGCCACCTGCGACGACGACGCCGTCTGCTGCACGGTGGCGGTGAGCTGCGAGAGCGAGCCCACGGCCTCCTGCGCGTTGCTGGCCGTCTGCTCGGTGCGGGAGGACAGGTCCTGGTTGCCGGTGGCGATCTCGGCGCTGGCGGTGGCGATGTTGCCGCTCGCGTCGCGCACCTGCCCCACCAGGGCCGCCAGGCGGTTCTGCATGTCCACCAGCGAGCGCTGCAGGTCGGCCACTTCGTCCTGGCCCTCGACCTGCAGGCGCTGCGACAGGTCGCCGCCCGCGATCGACTGCGCCAGGCTGCGCGCGGTCACCATGGGCCGCACGATGGACACCATGTTGAGCAGCGTGAGCGGCACCACCACCAGCACGGTGACCAGCACCGCCAGCAGGAAGAGCCACTTGGTCTGGGCGGAAACGCGGTTCTGCTGGTCGATGACCCCCTGCACGTCGGCCCGCAGGCTGGCATCCAGCGCGGCGAGCTGCTTGTCGGCCTCGGCGAATTCGGCGATGGCCTTGCCGCTCATGCGGTAGGCGATGGTGGCCGTGTCGTAGCCGCCCGCTTCCAGCTGGCGCGCCACGTGGGCGAACTGGTCGCGGTAGCTGTCCAGCCGCTTGGCGATGCCGGCGGCCGCACCGTCCCTCGCCCCTGCCGAGGTCTGCTGCAGCCCGGCCGTGATCTGCTTGGCCCGCTCCAGCGCGCCCATCCATTGCGCGTGGGCCGCCTTCACGCCCTCGGGCTTCTCGTACTGGATGATCATGTCCTTCTCGTTCTGGCGAATGGCGCCCATCTCGCCGCGCAACTGCGCCAGATGGCCGATGGCCGTGTATTCGCTCGCGATGAATTCCTCGCTCATGTCGTGGATGCGGAACATGCCCAGCATGCCCGCGCCCCCCAGCAGCCCCAGCAACACCAGTACCACCGCGATGGCACCGATCATGCGGAAACGGATGGTGAAACGCCTCATGAGGCTCAAGAAATTCATGACTGTCGTCCTGTAGGGTGATGTGTGGCCGGCACTGCGGACGTGCCGATGCGTGTCAAGCACCAAAAAGTGCTATTGACAATTAGTTGCAGTTTGCCAGACAAGACGGCCCATGGGGCAATGTAACTATCAAAGACGCCAGCGCTTCAATAGCAATGCGTTCGCCATCACACTCAGCGAGCTGAGCGCCATGGCCGCGCCGGCCATCACCGGGCTCAGGTAACCCAGCGCCGCCAGGGGGATGCCGGCCACGTTGTAGACGAAGGCCCAGAACAGGTTCTGGCGGATCTTCGCCACCGTGCGCGCCGAGATGTCCAGCGCCGCCGCCACCAGGCGCGGGTCGCCGCGCATCAGCGTGATGCCGGCCGCGTGCATCGCCACGTCGGTGCCGTTGCCCATGGCCAGGCCCACGTCGGCGGCCGCCAGGGCTGGTGCATCGTTCACGCCGTCGCCCACCATGGCGACGATGCGGCGCGGGGCGCTCGCGCCGCTGCCACCGCCGCCACCGGGCAGTCCGGCCTGCCCGTGCTGCAGCCGGGCCACGGCGGCGGCCTTGCCTTCGGGCAGCACCTCGGCCAGCACCTCGCCCGCCGCCGGGTCCAGCCCCAGGCGGCGGGCCATCGCCTCGGCCGCGCCCCGGTTGTCGCCCGACACCATCACCGTGCGCAGCCCGCGCGCGCGCAGCGCGGCCAGGGCCTCGCGCGCGCCCGGCTTGGGCTCGTCGCCGAAGGCGAGCAGCGCGCTGACGGACCAACTTGCCCCGCCCGCCGCGCCCTGCCGGGCCACGGCCGACACCGTCGCGCCCTCGCCCTGCAGCGCTGCGGCGCGGTCCGCCAGCGGGCCCAGGGGGGCGCCCAGCTCCTGCATCCACCGCAGGCTGCCGACCACCCAGCGCTCGCCATGGACCCGGCCCTCGGTGCCCCGGCCGGGCACGGCCGCCACGGCGGTCACGGCGCCTGGAGGCGGCAGGGGTACGCCCCGGGCAAGCGCCGCTTCGACCACGGCACGCGCCAGCGGATGCTCGCTGCCCGCCTGCACGCCAGCCACGGCGGCCAGCACGGCGGCTTCGTCCTGCCCGCCGGCCACGACCAGGGCCGTCAGCCGCGGCCGGCCCGCGGTCAGTGTGCCGGTCTTGTCGAAGGCCACCGTATCGACCCGGTGGGCACGCTCCAGCGCCTCGGCGTCCTTGATGAGAATGCCCTCGCGGGCCGCCGCGCCCGTGCCGGCCATGATGGCGGCCGGCGTGGCCAGCCCCAGCGCGCAGGGGCACGCGATCACCAGCACCGCCACGGCGTGCACCAGCGCCGCTTCGGCCCCCGCGCCGGCCGCCAGCCAGCCCAGCAGCGTCAGCAGGGCGATCGCCAGCACCACCGGCACGAAGACGGCCGCCACCTTGTCCACCAGGCGCTGGATCGGCGCCTTGGCGGCCTGGGCGTCTTCCACCAGCCGGATGATGCGGGCCAGCACCGTCTCCGCGCCCACGGCCGTCACCCGCAGCAGCACGCGCCCGTCGCCATTCACCGAGCCGCTGGTGAGCGCATCGCCCACCGCACGCGCCACCGGCAGGGGCTCGCCGGTCAGCATCGATTCGTCCACCTGCGTGGCGCCTTCCTGCACCACGCCGTCCACCGGCACGCGCTCGCCGGGGCGCACCACGATGCGGTCGCCGGCCATCACTTCGGCCACGGGCACGTCCACCTCGCCGTCCCGCCCCACCAGGTGCGCCACGTCGGGCCGCAGGGCGTGCAATGCGCGGATGGCGGCGGTCGTCTGCCGCTTGGCGCGGGCCTCCAGCCACTTGCCCAGCAGCACCAGCGTGATGACCACGGCCGACGCCTCGAAATAGAGGTGCGGAGCATGCCCCGGCGCGGCGGTGAGCCACAGCCACAGCGACAGCCCGAACCCCGCGCTGGTGCCCAGCGCCACCAGCAGGTCCATGTTGCCCGACAGGGCCCGCGCCGCATGCCAGCCCGCCCGGTAAAAGCGCGCGCCCAGAATGAACTGCACCGGCGCCGCCAGCGCGAACTGCAGCCAGGGCGGCAGCAGCGCGTGCGCGCTGCCGGTCATGCCCGTCACGCTCGCGGGCAGCAGATCCAGCACCATGGGCAGCACCAGCGGCGCCGACAGCAGCAGGCCCGCCGCCACGGGGCCGAAGCCTGCCCAGGGAGATGCATCCTCCTGCGCGGCATCGGCCGCCTGGTCCTGCAGCGAGCGCGGCTCGTAGCCCGCGTCGCGCACGGCGCGGCGCAGCACGGCGCCCATGTCCGCGCCAGCGCCTTCGTCGCCGGAAGGCGGGACGTAAGCGATGTGCGCCCGCTCGGTCGCCAGGTTCACGGTGGCGTCCTGCACGCCGGGCACCTTGCGCAAGGCCCGCTCGACGCGGCCCACGCAGCTGGCGCAGGTCATGCCGGCGATGCCCAGGTCCAGCGTGGCGGGTGCGGTCGTGTCGGAAGACGAAGAAGCAGTCATGCCGGCATCTTGAACCTTGACGCAATGGCAAGGTCAAGGCCGCGTCCGGCAGGCCGCGCGGCTTGACTTTGACATGATGGCAAGGTTGACACTCGCCCATCACCCACTTTTCAGGAGCCCGCCATGCAGCACACCTTCCAAGTCCAGGGCATGACCTGCGGCCACTGCGAACGCGCCGTGGTACACGCCGTGCGACAGGTCGACACCGATGCCACCGTGCAGGTCGACCTGACCACCGGCCGCGTCGCCGTGGAGAGCGACCACCCCCGCGACGCGCTGGCCGCCGCCATCACCGAAGAGGGCTACACCGTCGCGGCATGAGCGCCGTGCCGCGTCCCCGGGGCTCCGCCGGCGCAAAGGTCCGTGCCGAGGCCACGGCCTTGCCCACCTTCGGCTGGCCCGTGCCCATCGGCACCGCCGCCGAGCGCGCCGGCGTGTCGCCGCGCATGCTGCGCCACTACGAGTCGCTGGGCCTCCTGGCCGGCGTGGCCCGTACCGACAGCGGCTACCGGCAATACACCGAGTCCGACGTCCACACCCTGCGCTTCATCCGCCGCGCGCGTGACCTGGGCTTTTCCATCCAGGAGATCGCCACCCTGCTCGGCCTCTGGCAAGACCAGCACCGCGCCAGCGCCCAGGTCAAGCAGATCGCCCAGGCCCACATCGACGACCTGGGCCAGCGCATCGCCGCCATGCAGGGCATGCAGCGGTCGCTGCAGGCGCTGGTGGGCTGCTGCCAGGGCGATGGGCGGCCGGATTGCCCGATCCTGGACGACCTGGCCGCCGGCCAGGGCCATGCGGAGCGCTGAGCACTCTGCTTTTGATAGCATCCAGCTCTTGTCTGGTAAGCGCTGCAGCCCAAAAACACCCCCAATCACCCCGCCCCGGCACGGTGAGGGGCCTATGGCAGACTCCCCGCTTTGCATTTGCTCGCGCGCGCTGCCTACCCCATGCTTACCGGTGAATTGAGAAACAAGGTCGATCAGGTCTGGAACGCCTTCTGGTCCGGCGGCATCGCCAACCCCATCGAAGTCATCGAGCAGATCACCTACCTGCTCTTCCTGCGCGCCCTCGACAGCGACCAGACCCGCGAAGACAACAAGGCCCTGCGTCTGAAGACCCAGCCCGTGCGGCTCATCCCCGCCGGCGAAGACGTCCAGGGCCGCCAGCACGACGCCATGCGCTGGTCCCGCTTCAAGAACATGGCCCCGGCCGAAATGTTCGACGTGCTCAGCAACCAGGTCTTCCCCTTCCTGCGCGGCCTGCAAACCTCGGGCGGCCCGGCGGCAGAAACCGCCTTTGCACGCCACATGGCGGGTGCCCGCTTCACCATCCCCACACCCGGCCTGCTCGCCAAGGTGGTGGACCTGCTCGACACCATTCCCCTGGACGACCGCGATACCAAGGGCGACCTGTACGAATACATGCTCGGCAAGATCGCCTCCGCCGGGCAGAACGGCCAATTCCGCACCCCGCGCCACATCATCGACCTGATGGTGGCCCTGACGGCCCCTACGCCGCAGGACACCATCTGCGACCCGGCCAGCGGCACCTGCGGCTTCCTCGTGGCCGCCGGCGAATACCTGCGCCGCACCTACCCCGACATGCTGCGCGTGCCCGAGCAGAACCGGCACTTCCACCACGGCATGTTCCACGGCTACGACTTCGACAACACCATGCTGCGCATAGGCAGCATGAACATGGTGCTGCACGGCGTGGAACACCCCGCCATCGAATACCGCGACTCGCTTGCCGAAGGCGCGGCGGGCGATGCCGAGGCCTACCGCCTCATCCTGGCCAACCCGCCCTTCGCCGGCAGCCTGGACTACGAAAACACCGCCAAGGATCTGCAGCAGACCGTCAAGACCAAGAAGACCGAGCTGCTCTTCCTCGCCCTCTTCCTGCGCCTGCTCAAGACCGGCGGACGCGCCGCCGTCATCGTGCCCGACGGCGTGCTCTTCGGCTCCAGCAAGGCCCACAAGGAACTGCGCCGCAAGCTGGTGGAAGAGCAAAAGTTGGATGCCGTCATCAGCCTGCCCGGCGGCGTGTTCAAGCCCTACGCGGGCGTCAGCACCGCCATCCTGCTCTTCACAAAGACCATGAGCGGCGGCACCGACCACGTGTGGTTCTACGACATGCAGGCCGACGGCTGGAGCCTGGACGACAAGCGCCAGCCGCTGCTGGATGCCAGCCTTCTGGGCCTGCAGCGCTTTGTGGATGGGCGCAGCCAGCTATCGGAAACGGAGCACGCCAAGAACAACCTGCCCGACGTGCTGGAGCGCTGGGGCCAGAGAAACGGCACCGAACGCGACCGCCCTCGCACCGCCCAGAGCTTCTGCGTGCCCAAGGCCGACATCGAGGCCAACGGGTATGACCTGAGCATCAACCGGTACAAGGAAGTGGTGCATGCAGTCGTAAAGCACGACAAGCCCGAAGACATACTGGGTGAGCTGCGGGCTTTGGAGGAAGAGGTTGCGCGGGGGATGGATGCGCTGGAGGGGATGTTGAAGTGAGCTTTCCCACCGCTCCCATGCGCTCGTTACTGGATGAAGCGCACAAAGCAGCACTTCCCAAGGGCGAGGAGGAAGTCTGGGCGCTCAACCTCGATCAAATTGAACCGCACAGCGGCAAGGTGCTGGCTAAGGTCATGTTGAATCGCAGCGAAGTTGGCCCATCCACCTACGTGTTCAACAAGGGCACCGTGCTGTATTGCAAGCTGCGCCCTTACCTGAACAAGGTCGTCGTGACGGACGACGACGGCGTCGCGACCACAGAGCTGGTTCCGCTGCGGTGCGATGAAGCCAAAGTTCTGCCCCACTACCTTGCGCACTTTCTACGGTCTGCCACGTTTCTCGCGTTCGCAACCAATGTGGTTGCGGGCGCCAAAATGCCGCGCATGGTGATGAGCGAGTTCTGGTCGTATCCAGTACCTCTGCCTCCACTGGAAGAACAACGCCGCATCGCCGCCATCCTCGATCAAGCCGAAACCCTCCGAACCCAACGCCGCACCGCCCTCGCCCTGCTTGACAGCCTCACCCAGTCCCTCTTTCTCGATATGTTTGGGGACGATGAAAAAGGCGAGCCGCGATTCGCAGCTGCAGCGCTAGCCGATGTTCTGGAAGTGCCACTACAGAACGGCGCGTACTACCCGAAAGAAGAATATGTCTCGCAGGGCGGCGTGGAAATGGTGCACATGGGTGACGCCTTCAATGGCATCGTTAGTCGCGGTTCGTTAAAGCGCGTGAACTGCTCCGATGCGGACTTGAGCAAGTACGGACTCAACGAATCAGACATCTTGTTGGCCCGACGTTCATTGACCTACGAAGGAGCCGCAAAACCATGCTTGGTCCCCTCCGCTGCAGAGCCACTGATCTTTGAGTCGTCCTTTATCCGTGTGACGCCAGACAAGAAGAAACTCTCTGTTCCGTATCTTTTCCACTATCTGGGCAACGCGACTATTCGGGAAAAGAGAGTGAGGCCCTTCGTTACTCAATCAACAATCTCTGGTATCAACCAATCCAATCTTGAGCGTGTTGCCGTAGTTGTTCCCCCCCTCCCCCTCCAACAAACCTTCGCCACCCGCATCGCCTCCATCGAAGCCCTCAAAGCCACCCACCGCCGTGCCCTGGCCGCGCTGGATGCGCTGTTTGCCTCGCTGCAGCAGCGGGCGTTTGCGGGGCAGCTTTAAACCAGCACACGGTTCGCACCATGCCCACCTCCCTCACCCAGCTTCAACAATGGCTGCTTGAACCCGAAGGCCAGCGCCTGGAATTCAAGGAGGCCAAGCAGCGCTACGACTTTGAGAAGCTCCTCAAGTACTGCGTGGCATTGGCCAACGAGGGCGGCGGCACCATGGTGCTTGGCGTGATGGACAAGCGGCCCCGGCGCATCGTCGGCACCCAGGCGTTTGAAGACCCGGGTCGCACCGAGGCGGGCCTGCACCAGCGGCTGGGGCACCGCATTCCGGTGGAAGAGTTGTTGCTGCCTGAAGGGCGCGTGGTGATCGTTCACGTTCCGCCACGCTTGCCGGGCACGGCGTGGGAGATCGATGGCCGCTACTTCAAGCGCGCAGGTGACGACCTGGCAGCCTTGAGCGGCCAAGAGCTGCGGGAGATGTTTGCCGAAACAGGGCCGGACTTTTCGGCCCAGCCCTGCCCCGGTGCCACGCTGGCCGACCTGGAGCCCGAGTCCATCGCCCTGTTCCGCGAGCGCTGGGCCAAGAAGACCGGCGACCCACGCCGGCGCGAGCTGAGCGACCTGCAAACGCTGCGCGACGCCGAACTGCTGGTGGAGGGCGACCAGGTGAGCTATGCGGCGCTCATCCTGTTTGGCACACGTGCGGGCCTCACGCGGTGGCTGGCGCAGGCCGAGCTGGTGTTTGAGTACCGCTCGTCCGAAGCCGCAGGCCCGGCGGCCGACCGGGAGGAATACCGCGCAGGCTTCTTTGCCTGGCAAGACGCGCTGTGGAAAAAGATCAACCTGCGCAACGACCGGCAGAGCTACCAGGACGACTTCTTCCGCATGGACCTGCCCACCTTTGACGAGGTGCCCGTGCGCGAGGCCATCTTGAACGCAGTGGCCCACCGCGACTACCGGCTGGGCGGCTCGATCTTTGTGCGGCAGTTTGCCAAGCGGCTGGAGGTGGTGAGCCCCGGCGGCCTGCCGCCCGGCATCACGCCCGAGAACATCATCGACCAGCAGTACCCGCGCAACCGCCGCCTGGCCGAAGCCTTGGGGCGCTGCGGGCTGATCGAACGGTCCGGCCAGGGCCTGAACCTGATGATGGAAAGCGCCGTGCGCCAGGGCAAGCCGCTGCCCAGCTTTGCAGGCACCGCCGCGCACGAGGTGCGGCTGACGCTGGAGGGCGGGGTGCGCAACCCGGCGTTTGTGCGGTTTATGGAGCGGCTGGGGGAGGAGACGCTGCGCAGCTTTTCAACCCTCGACTACCTCGCGTTGGAATGCCTGCAACAAGACCGCCCTTTGGCGCCCACGTTGCAGGAACGCCTTCCGGCACTGGCAGAGGTTGGCGCCGTAGAGGTCATTGGAAGAGGCAAGACCGCCAAATACATGCTGGCCGCCGCCTTGTATGCGACGCTGGGCAGCAAAGGTACCTACACCCGTAAACGGGGGCTGGACCATGGCACCAACAAGGCTTTATTGCTGCAACATCTCAAAGACCAGGGGGAAGCGGGTGCGCCGCTGAGCGAGTTCCGCCAAGTGCTGCCGTCCCTGCCCATGAAGGCAGTGCAAAAGCTGCTGGACGAGTTGCGTAATGAAGGGTTGATCAATGTTTTGGGTCAGCGCCGCTGGGCCCGCTGGTATCTGGCCGAGGCAGCCGTCTTTGACCCAAAGGGCAATACCTAGAGGTAAAGCAATACTTTACACCACAGAATACTCCATATAAATCAATAACTTATAAAACCCAAACCATTCCAAAAGGCACGATAGCGGTTAAACAGTTTGTTTAAACCAAACCGTCACGGTAAGCGCCCTACCCCAACACGCCACCTTCCTCGCGCAGCAAAGGCAACGCTTTGACGACATCCAACTTCAGCTTTCTGCAGTCTGATTGGCCCGACCTGCTGGCCGAAGCCCGCCGCGCCGAGGCCGCTGCCCACGCCGAACCGCGCACCTCCTGCTTTTACGCACGCCGCACGTTGGAGCTGGCGGTGGCCTGGCTGTACGAGGCCGAAGGGGGCCGGGGCGGTTGCCTGCGCGTGCCGTACAAGGCGGATCTGTCGGCGTTTTTGTTTGAGCCCAGCTTTCAGCAACTGGTAGGCCCGGCGGTGCACGCCAAGATGGATGTGATTCGCCGCCTGGGCAACCAGGCCGTGCACCACGCCCGCCCGGTGCCGCCGCAAGATGCGCTGAACGCTTTGCGCGAGCTGTTCCATGTGGCCTTTTGGCTGGCGCAGCACTATGCGCGCCGCGTGGGGGATCGGCCTGCGGCGGGACTGCAGTTTCGCGCCGATCTGCTGTCCAAGCCCGCCGCTATCGACGCGGCTGCGGAGCAAGCCGCCAGCCGCACCGCCCAGGCCGCCGCGCAAGAGGCGTTGGCCCGGCAGGCCCAGGCCCTGGCCGAGCGGGATGCCGCCCTGCGCGAAGCGGCGGCACGCAATGCCGAGCTGGATGCCGAACTGGCCCGCTACCGCGAAGAGATCGCCGCCGCCAAGGCGGCCAACGCCGCGCAGCCCGCTCCAGCCCACGACTACGACGAAGCCGCCACGCGCGACCTGTTCATCGACCTGCTGCTGAAAGAGGCCGGCTGGGCGCTGGACCAGCCGCGTGACCGTGAATTCGCGGTGCAGGGCATGCCCACCCCGGACGGCAAGGGCCGCGTGGACTATGTGCTGTGGAGCGGCGAAATTCCCCTGGCCATCGTGGAAGCCAAGCGCGCCCGGCGCAGCGCCAAGGAAGGCGAGCAGCAGGCGCGCCTGTATGCCGATTGCCTGGAAAAGGGCACCGGCCACCGCCCCGTGATCTACGGCACCAATGGCTATGAGCACTGGATGTGGGACGACACCGCCAGCCCGCCGCGCCCCGTGCAGGGCTTCCATACCCGCGACGAGCTGGAGCTGATGGCCCAGCGCCGCACCACACGCAAGCCGCTGGCCCACATGCCGATCGCAGCGGGCATCGTGGAGCGCCATTACCAGCAGCGCGCCATCCGCCGCATCGCCGAAACCTTCGAGCGCGAGCAGCACCGCAAGGCGCTGGTGGTGATGGCGACAGGCGCCGGCAAGACGCGCACGGTGATCGCGCTGGTCGATTTGCTGATGCGCGCGAACTGGGCCAAGCGCGTGCTGTTCCTGGCCGACCGCGTGGCGCTGGTGAACCAGGCCGTGAACGCCTTCAAGGCCCACCTGCCCGACGCCGCGCCCGTGAACCTGGTGACCGACCGCGCCACCGAAGGGCGGGTGTACGTCTCCACCTATCCCACGATGATGGGGCTCATCAACGAAGGCGCGGGCAGTGGCGGCCGGCGCCGCTTCGGCGTGGGGCACTTCGACCTGATCGTGGTGGACGAGGCGCACCGCTCCATTTACCAGAAGTACCGCGCCATCTTCGGCTACTTCGACGCGCTGCTGGTGGGCCTTACGGCCACGCCCAAGGACGAGATCGACCGCAACACCTACAGCCTCTTCGGCCTGGAAAGCGGCGTGCCCACCGATGCCTACGGCCTGGACGATGCCATCGCGGAAGGCTACCTCGTGCCACCCAGGGCGGTGTCGGTGCCGCTGAAATTCCAGCGCGAAGGCATCCGCTACGACGAGTTGAGCGATGACGAGAAAGACCAGTGGGATGCGCTGGAGTGGGACGAAGAAGGCGGCGAAGCCCCCGACGAAGTGAACGCCGAGGCGGTCAACCAGTGGCTCTTCAACACCGACACGGTGGACAAGATGCTGGCGCTGCTGATGGCGCGCGGCCACAAGGTGGCAGGGGGCGACCGGCTGGGCAAGACCATCATCTTCGCCAAGAACCAGCGGCACGCCGAGTTCATCCAGAAGCGCTTCGACGCCAACTACCCGGAGTACCGGGGCGCCTTCGCACGCACTATCACCTTCCAGACCGAATACGCCCAGTCGCTCATCGACGATTTCGGGCAGAAGGACCGGGCGCCGCATATCGCCATCTCGGTGGACATGCTGGACACCGGCATCGACGTGCCCGAGGTGGTGAACCTGGTGTTCTTCAAGATCGTGCGCTCCAAAGCCAAGTTCTGGCAGATGGTGGGGCGTGGTACGCGGCTGTGCAAGGAGCTCTACGGGCCGGGGCAGGACAAGCAGGACTTCTTCATCTTCGACTTCTGCCAGAACCTCGAATTCTTCAGCCAGGACTCGGCCGGCACTGAGGGCTCGGTGGCGCAGCCGCTGTCGCAGCGGCTCTTCAATGCGCGGCTGGAACTGATCGGCCTGCTGGACCGGCGCCTGCAGGCCCCGGGCGGCGTGGTGGCCGAAGCGGACGCGCCGCAATCGCCCGCGCTGACCGAGGCCTCCATCCGCCACGACACCGCTGCGCTTCTGCACGGCATGGTCGCAGGCATGTCGCTGGACAACTTCGTGGTGCGCCCGCAGCGCCGCTGGGTGGAGGCCTGGGCCCGGCACGACGCATGGGAACGGCCCACGGCCGAGCAGCTGGCCGAGGTTTCGGCTCACCTGTCGGGCCTGCCCACGGCCGTGCGCGACGACGATGAGGACGCCAAGCGCTTCGACGCCCTGCTGCTGGGAACCCAGCTGGCCCTGTTGCGCAGCGAACCGTCACTGGCGCGCTTGCAGGCCAAGGTGCAGCAGCTGGCTGCCAGCCTGCTGGAGCTGTCCAACGTGCCCAGCGTGCGGGAGCACCTGCTACTCATCGATGCCATGGCGGGCGACGAGTGGTGGGAGGGCGTGACGCTGCCCATGCTGGAGCAGGCCCGGCGCAAGCTGCGCGGCCTCATCAAGCTCATCGAGAAACGTGGCCGCGGCGTGGTCTATACCGACTTCGAGGACGCCATCGGCGAGACCACCGACATCGAACTGCCCCTGGTCGCCAGCGCCGTGGACTTCGAGCGTTTCCGCGCCAAGGCCCGGGTCTTCCTGCGCGAGCACGAGGACCGGCTGGCGCTGCACAAGCTGCGCCGCAACCAGCCGCTGACGGAGACCGACCTGCAGGAGCTGGATCTGCTGCTGCAGGAGGCCGGTGCCACGCCCGACAACATCGAACGCGCCCGCGCGCGGCATGCCAGCGTGCCGGCCTTCGTGCGCTCACTGGTGGGGCTGGACCGCGAGGCGGCGGCGCAGGCCTTCGCCCGGTGGATCGCCTCGGGCACCGCCACGGCCAACCAGCTGCAGTTCATCGAGGAAATCGTGCAGCACCTGACCGACCACGGTGCCATGCCGGCGGAACGGCTCTATGCCTCGCCGTTCACCGACATCCATGCCCATGGGCCGGACGGCGTCTTCGACGCGCAGAACGTGGAACAGCTCTTCACCGCATTGGAGCAGTTCGACATTCCCAGGGCAGCATAGGCTCTGACGCCCAGGCGCCAGGCTCGTTGCGGCGGCTGGCCTACGATGGTGGGTTGGCATCGCCCTGCCCGCCTGCGCCGGTCCCTGCGCACCGGGCCTCGGTTTGGCGATGGCATCAACTCCCCCGTTTTTCTTTTCCTGAAAGACCTCAAGCCATGACCACCCGCGACGTCTTCATCGCCAGCATCGCCCGCACCGCCATCGGCACCTTCGGCGGCTCGCTCAAGGACATTCCCAACACCCAGCTGGCCACCACCGCCGTGCGCGCCGCCATCGAGCGCAGCGGCATCGCGGCCGACGCCGTGGGCCATGTGGTGATGGGCAACGTCATCCCCACCGACACGAAGGACGCATACCTCGCGCGCGTGGCCGCCATCGACGCGGGCTGCCCGGTCGAGACGCCCGCCTTCAACGTCAACCGCCTCTGCGGCTCGGGCCTGCAGGCCATCGTGTCGGCGGCGCAGGCCATCGCCCTGGGCGACTGCGACGTGGCCATCGGCGGCGGCAGCGAATCGATGAGCCGGGGCCCCTACTTCGACACCGCCGCCCGCTGGGGCGCGCGCATGGGCGATGCCAAGAGCATCGACTACATGCTCGGCATCCTGCACGACCCGTGGCAGAAGATGCACATGGGCATCACCGCCGAGAACGTGGCCGAGCGCTACCGCATCAGCCGCGAGCAGCAGGACCAGCTGGCCGCCGAAAGCCAGCGCCGCGCCGCTGCCGCCATCGCGGCGGGCTACTTCAAGGAGCAGATCGTCCCGGTCGAGATTCCCGGCCGCAAGGGCGCCGTGACGCCGTTCGACACCGACGAGCACGTGCGCGCCGCCATCACGGCCGAGGCGCTCGCCGGCATGAAGCCCGCGTTCAGGAAGGACGGCGGCACGGTCACCGCCGGCAACGCCTCGGGCATCAACGACGGCGCCGCCGCCGTGGTGCTGGTGGCGGGCGACCGCGTCGCCGCGCTGGGCGCGAAACCGCTGGCGCGCCTGGTGGGCTACGCCCACGCGGGCGTGGACCCGGCCTACATGGGCATCGGCCCGGTGCCCGCCACGCGCGCGGTGCTGCAGCGCACGGGCCTCAGCATCCAGGACATGGACGTGATCGAGGCCAACGAGGCCTTCGCCGCCCAGGCCTGCGCCGTGATCCAGGAACTGGGCATGGACCCGGCGAAAGTGAACCCGAACGGCTCGGGCATCTCGCTCGGCCACCCGGTGGGCGCCACCGGCACCATCATCACCGCCAAGGCCGTGGCGGAGCTGCACCGCACGGGCGGGCGCTACGCGCTGGTGACGATGTGCATCGGCGGCGGGCAGGGGATCGCGGCGGTGTTCGAGCGTGTGTGAGGGTGGAGCCGCGCGCAGCGCGGCGGTGCGATCGTCTGGCCTGCGGAGGCCAGGGTTACTCGCGTTCGCGCCCTGGCTTCGACAGGCTCAGCCCGAACGGACGGTTCGTGTCGATCCACCAGCGCGAACAGGTATTCACTTGTAGAACGCTTCCACCGTCCCTTTGAGCGTGATCATCAGCGGCCGGCCCTTGCGGTCCAGCGTCTTGCCGGCCGGCACCTTGATGAAGCCTTCGCTCACGCAGTATTCCTCGACGTCGAAGCGCTCCTTGCCGTTGAAGCGAATGCCGATGTCGTGCTCGAACACGGCAGGAACATGGAACTTGCTGCGCGGATCGACAGAGAGGTGGTCGGGCAGTTCGGGGCGTTGCGTGGCGTCGGTCATGAATTGCTTTTCAACGAATTATCGAGAGAGCCGGCGATTATCTAGTCAGTAGGCGTTTCGCCCAGGGCCTCTCGCACGACAAGTTCCTGCCAGTGCTCATATTCCATTGAACCCCATGCCGCTCCAGCGGCGTCAGCATACGGACCTTGCGCTTGAGGAGCCGATCGCGCCGCCTTCGCATGGCACGTGCAGCTCGGCGAGTGACGGCTAGCGACGAGCCGTGCTTAGGGTTGCGGCCATCGCTCAGTTCACTGGATATCCGCTCTGGACGCTAACAAGCTGAGAGATGCACCAAGCAGAAGGCCCTAACATGCGCGGCCTTCGTCCTTTGCGGAATTTCGTCGAATGCGACCGGACGCCATGCCCTACCAATGCAGAGGCTTGCTCGCAGGCTTCTTCTTCGTTGGAACATGCTGCGGCAGCTGCGACTGGGCCAATTCGTCGTCCCGGATGTGACGGCGCACCCAGTGCGCAAGAGCCGTCAGTCGCTTGTTGGGTACCTTGCCTTCTGCCGTGTCCTTCTCGCGCAAAGGCATGACCAGCCCCAGCTTGGCAGCAGGCGCATCCTCGCAAATCATTTTCAAGGCAGGCTCCAGGTCGCTGTCGTTGGAACAGATCACCAACTGATCGCATGCGCCGCGGACCGCATCGCGATAGGCGTGCAGGGCGATATTCACATCGGTCTGTTTCTCTTCGATCATCCAGACAGGTGAGACGTGATCCTTGGACGGGTCGGTGCCTTCCCGATAGCTCGGCAACGATGTCGGCCCGAAGATGTGAAACCCGTTGATGACTTGCACCAGCTCCGGCGCCCGGGCCTGGATGGCGCGTAGATATTGCGTCTGTGCCTGAGCGGACGCTTCTCCGTGCCGGGCATAGTTCGCCTTGACTGGCGCCGTGAAGTATTTGATGGATACCACCGTGGCGCCGGGGTCTTGCGGCAGCAGGATGCGATCACGAAACAATGCCGTGACATCCAGCCACTTGTACGGTGTTCCCTTGAGCCGGGAGTAGTAGAGGTTGTAGCCGTCGATGTAGATGGACGTTCTGGTCAAGGCGGTACTCACCAATGAAAAAGCCACCTTGCGGTGGCCTTTTCGCCCTAAGCCAAGCCAACTGAATGACACGGCGAAGGGATTGTGGGCTGATTATAGCAAGGCGGGTAACGCGGATTTTCATCCAGATAGGGCAGTCCGCATTCTGCGAAGGACGTGGTTCAGAGATTCGGCGCCAGCAGCCGCGCCAGCGCGGCTTCTTCCATGCCGCGCCGCCGGGCCATGTCGTGCAGCTGGTCTTCGCCGATCTTGCCGACGTTGAAGTAGGCGCTCTCAGGATGGCCCAGGTAGAAGCCGCTCACGCTGGCGGCCGGCATCATGGCCAGGCTTTCCGTCAGCGTCATGCCGATCTCGTCGCACTGCAGCACGCGGAAGAGGTCCGTCTTGGCGCTGTGGTCGGGGCAGGCCGGGTAGCCCGGCGCGGGGCGGATGCCCTGGTACTTCTCGGCGATCATCTCGTCGTTGGTGAGCGCCTCGCCCGCCGCATAGCCCCAGAGGTCGGTGCGCACGCGCTGGTGGAGGCATTCGGCAAAGGCTTCGGCCAAGCGGTCGGCCAGGCTCTTGAACAGGATGGCCGAATAGTCGTCCAGCGCGTCGATGAAGGCCCTTTCCTTCTTCTCCACGCCCAGCCCGGCGGTCACGGCGAAGAGGCCCGCGTAGTCGGCGATGCCGCTCTCCCTGGGGGCGACGAAATCGGCCAGGCACCGGCTCGGGCGCGTCACGCCGTCGATGGTGTGCTTCTCGGCCTGCTGGCGCAGGCCATACCAGGTCATGGCGACTTCGGTGCGCGTCTCGTCGGTGTAGAACTCGATGTCGTCGTCGTTCACGGTGTTGGCCGGCAGCAGCGCCATCACGCCGCTGGCGCTGAGCCAGCGGCCCTCGATGATCTTCTTCAGCATGGCCTGGCCGTCGGCGAACACGCGCATGGCCTCCACGCCCACCACCTCGTCGGTCAGGATGGCGGGGTACGGCCCCGCCAGGTCCCAGGTCTGGAAGAACGGGCCCCAGTCGATGTAGCGGGCCAGCTCTGCCAGGTCGAAATTTTTGAACACGCGGCGGCCCAGCGCACGCGGCACGGTGGGCTCGAACGCCGTCCAGTCGATGGGTGTCTTGTTGGCGCGCACCTTGGCCAGCGGCCAGAGCGGGGTCTGCTTCTTGTTGGCGTGCTGGGTGCGCACCTTGTCGTAGTCGGCGTTCAGCTCCTGCACGTAGCTGTCCACGCCGTCGCCCAGCAGGCTCTGCGCCACGCTCACGCTGCGCGAGGCGTCGGGCACGTAGACGACGGGGCCTTCGTAGTGCGGCGCGATCTTGACGGCGGTGTGCACGCGCGAGCAGGTCGCGCCGCCGATCAGGAGCGGAATCTTCTTGATGCGGAAATGGTCGTCCTTCTGCATCTCGCCGGCCACGTACTGCATCTCTTCCAGGCTGGGCGTGATCAGGCCCGACAGGCCCACGATGTCCGCACCCTCGATCTTGGCGCGCGCGAGGATCTCGTGGCAGGGCACCATCACGCCCATGTTCACCACCTCGAAGTTGTTGCACTGCAGGACCACGGTGACGATGTTCTTGCCGATGTCGTGCACGTCGCCCTTCACGGTGGCGATGACGATCTTCCCCTTGCTGCGCACGTCGCGGCCGGCCAGTTCGTCCTGGCGCTTTTCTTCCTCGATGTAGGGGATCAGGTGCGCCACGGCGGACTTCATCACGCGCGCGCTCTTCACCACCTGGGGCAGGAACATCTTGCCCGCGCCGAACAAATCGCCCACCACGTTCATGCCGTCCATCAGCGGGCCTTCGATCACGTGCAGCGGGCGGCCGCCCTTGGCGAGGATCTCCCGATAGGCCTCTTCCGTGTCTTCCACGATGAAGTCGGTGATGCCGTGCACCAGCGCGTGCGACAGGCGCTCGCCCACGGTCTTGGGCTGCTCGGGCGTGCCGCGCCATTCGAGCTTCTTGCTCTCGTCCTTGGCGCCGCTCCTGGCCGTCTCGGCGATCTCCACCAGCCGCTCGCCGGCGTCGGGGCGGCGGTTCAGCACCACGTCCTCCACGCGCTCGCGCAGGGTGGGCTCCAGGTCGTCGTACACGCCCACCATGCCGGCGTTGACGATGCCCATGTCCATGCCGGCGGCGATGGCGTGGTAGAGGAACACGGTGTGGATGGCTTCCCGCACCGGGTCGTTGCCGCGGAAGCTGAACGATACGTTCGACACGCCGCCCGACACCTTGGCGCCCGGCAGGTTCTGCTTGATCCAGCGCGTGGCCTCGATGAAATCGACGGCGTAGTTGTTGTGCTCCTCGATGCCCGTCGCCACCGCGAAGATGTTGGGGTCGAAGATGATGTCCTCGGGCGGAAAGCCCACTTCATCGACCAGCACGCGGTAGGCGCGCTCGCAGATCTCGATCTTGCGCGCGAAGGTGTCGGCCTGGCCCACCTCGTCGAAGGCCATCACCACGGCAGCGGCGCCGTAGCGCTTCACGAGGCGCGCCTCGTGCTTGAACTTCTCCACGCCCTCCTTCATGGAGATGGAGTTGACGATGCCCTTGCCCTGGATGCAGCGCAGCCCGGCCTCGATCACGTCCCATTTGGAGGAGTCCACCATGATCGGCACGCGGGCGATGTCGGGCTCCGAGGCGATCAGCTGCAGGAAGCGCACCATGGCCGCGCGGCTGTCGAGCATGGCCTCGTCCATGTTGATGTCGATCACCTGGGCGCCGTTCTCTACCTGCTGGCGCGCCACGGCCAGGGCCTCTTCATACTGGCCGTTGAGGATCATGCGGGCGAAGGCCTTGGAGCCGGTGACGTTGGTGCGCTCGCCGATGTTGACGAACAGCGTGCCTTCGCCGATGGAGACAGGCTCCAGGCCGGACAGCTTCATGGGAGGGACGGAAACAGCGGACATCAGGCTCACCTGTGCAATCGGTTCGGGGGTCGGAACAACAAACAGGTGAGCGTCGTTGGTGCAGGGGCAATTCCAGCCCGAGCCTGACGCCGCCGGGCCCGCGAGAAAGCGGGATGGGGCGGGCGCTGCAACGCTCCTCGGGGGAAAGGGCAGAATTTTAAGTGAAGCCGCGGGGAGCGATGCCCCGCCGTGCGGGCCGCAGCTGCCAGCGTCAGCGCACCGGCAGGAACTGCAGGAAGGTGCCGCCCACCAGCCCCTGCACGTAGCTGATGGCCGCGCGGCGCAGCTTCTCGGCCACCACGCCGGCTAGCAGGTCGAGCCGGGCGATGATCTTGCCGAACTCGCGCTCGAAGCTCAGGTTGCGGCCATCGGGGCCTATCTCGTCGGCCAGCAGCAGCGGGCGGCCGTCGGCGCCCCGGCGCTGGGCGATCAGCCACACAGCGCTTTCCACGTTGCGCGCGGCGTTGTAGAGGTGCTGCGCGTCCAGGCTGTCGATCAGGAAGAATTCGGTCTTGCCGCCGTGCGCGGTGATGATCATGTCGGCCGTGGCGCAGATGACTGCCGCCACCCGGTCGCCCGTGAATTCGGGGCCGAGCGCCAGCGCCAGGGCGGCGATGTCGCGCCGGCCCTGCAGCGCCGGCCAGGGCGTGCGCTGCTCGACGGCGTCGCGCACGCGCTGCCCCACCAGGATGCGCCCGGGCAACTGGCCCGGCTCCAGCCCCTTGCGCCACTCGGCCGGGTTGCGGCGGTAGAGCTTGTCCATCAGCAGGTAGAGGCTGTCCAGGTTGGCGCGCATGGCGATGGTCGCCATGCGGTTCACGTCGGACTGGGCCAGCTCGGTGGGCGAGACGGCGGCCGCCTGCACCTCGCCGCGCGTGGTGGTCGCGGGCGTGCCGCAGCCGGCCAGCAGCGGGGCGGCCAGCGCGCAGCCCGGCCACAGCAGGCAGCGTCGGCGGGACAGCAGGGATGGCGTGGACGGCATGAGCGCCGCATTATCGGCAGGTGCCCGACGGGCCGGGCCCAGGGGCCGGGCGGCTATGAATCGTTGAATAATGGCAGGGCGCGGTGATGGGTTGCGGGCGACCACCGCTCCAGGCCCGGCGTGCGACCGCCCGCATGGCCGCCTTGTCCGGTTCACCATTCGTTCGGAGGCTCCTGCATGACCGGTATCCCTTTCGCCACCAACGCCGCCACCGTTTCGCTCCCCGCAGCGACGCGGGCCGGGCAGCGCCGCCAGGCCGTCGCTGCCGCGCTGGCCGACGCACGGCGCCTGCTGGCAGCGGACGACCCGCCAGGCCGCGCCACGCTCGGCGCCATCGCGGCGCGGCTGGAGCAGCTGGCCGCCCACGACGAGCTGTTCACCCATGCCGACTTTCCCCCGCCCGCCGTGACCGAAGGCGTGGGCGCCTCCACCCGCTACCGCCTCAACCCCGAGGACGGCGATGCGGGCCTGGCGCTCTATCTCAACGCCATCAACCCCGGCAAGACCACCGCGCCGCACAACCACACCACCTGGGCCGTGATCGTCGCGGTGCGGGGCCAGGAAGTGAACCGCCTCTATGAGCGCACCGACGACCGCAGCGACCCGGCCCGCGCACAGATCCAGCTGGCCAGCGAAGTGACCGTGCAGCCCGGAACGCCCATCGCCTTCCTGGGCGACGACATCCACAGCATCGCGGTGGTGGGCACCGAGACCACGCTGCACTTCCACCTGTACGGCCAGCCGCTGGAGACGCTGACCGAGCGGCTGGCCTTCGATGCGGACACGGGGGAAGTGAAGAACTACAACGCGGCCTACTTCCGCGCCAGCCAGCCGGCGTCCTGAGACGGCGGCGGACGCAGCCGGCAATTTGCTATCTAATTAATAGCATGATGCGCTTATTACACAAGCGCTGCAGCCTGATTTGATCCAAAGCGAGGCGCTTCATGCCGCGCCCGCACGATCTCCTCGGTCACCCGCAGGAAGGCTTCCACGTCGCCAGCCGTATGGCAGTGCAGCGGCGACACGCGTACCGCGCCCGAGAGGCCGAACGATTCGAGCATGCGCCGCGAATAGAGGCTCGCCACGCTGCGCTCGTACACCGTCACGCCGCGCAGGCCGAATTCGTGCACGGCCTGCGTGCAGTCCACACCGTCGATGCCGATGGCGATGATCAGATCGCGCAGCGTCAGGTCCGGGTGGTCCAGGAACACCTGCACGCCGGGCATGCGGCGCAGGCCGGGGCGGGCCGCGCCGTCGCCGTCCAGCAGGCGCGCGAGCAGGGCCCGCTCGTGCAGCATGATGCGCTCGATGCCGGCCGCGAACAGGGCCCGGCGCGAGGGCTCGGCGGCATCGCCGGCGGTTGCCGGCTCCCGCAGTTCCTGCAGCGCGTGCCGGCCCAGCCAGCAGACGTAGTCGGCGATCTCGGTCACCACGGCGAACTGCCAGGGCGACGAGCTGCCCAGGTCCCAGAAGCCTTCCGGCTTGGCCGACAGCTTGTGGTGCGGCAGCGCGGCCGCACGCTGAGACAGCCACGCCAGGCCCGAGCCCCGGCAGCCGAAGAACTTGTAGGGCGCGATGTTGATGCCGTCCACCGGCGTCTTCTGCAGGTCGATCAGGCCGTGCGGCGCATGCTGCACGGCGTCCACCACGATGTAGAGGTCGGGCTTGATGGCGCGGGCCGCGGCCACGATGCGGTCCAGGTCGAGCTTGGCGCCGGAGATGTTGGAGGCGTAGATCACGTTCAGCAACGTCGTGCCTTCATCCACCAGCCGCACGACGGCGTCCACGTCCACCCCGCCGGTGGTCGGGTTGCTGGGCGCCACGCGCAGCTCGCGCCCTGTCTCGGCAGCGTAGCGCTCCATCGCGTCATACGAAGACGGGTGCTCCAGCACCGTGGTGACCAGGTTGGTGCCCGGCACGTTCAGCGCGATGGCGCGCACCATCTCGAACATGGCGCCCGATGCGGTGAGCGCCGCGTGCACGCTGCCGCCCTGAGCGTTGAGCATCATGCGCAGGTCGTCGGTGCCGGCGGCCTGGATGGCCTGCAGCTCGCGCGCCACGGGGTGGATGCGCTCGGTGTTGTCGGGCACCGCGTCGATCTGCGCGAAGCGTTCCACCGCCGCCTTCAGGCGGAACGAGCCGCCCGCGTTGTCGAAGTAGATGCGCGGGCGCCCCGCGTGGTCGTGGTCCACCTGCAGGAAGCGTTCTTGCACCTGGCGCATCACCGCCTCGGGGAACAGCAGGCCCTGCGGGTAGCGGGCCGCCAACATGCCGGTCGCCGCCATCACACGCCCTTCTTGCTGGGGTTGCGGAAGGCCTCGCGCACGGCATCCGTCATGGGGAAGTTCAGGTTCACGTTGGCCGGCGGAATCGGCTGGGTGAACCAGCGCGCGTAGAGCCGCTCCATCTCGCCGCTCTTCATCAGCTGCGTGACGGCCTCGTCCACCACCGCCTCGAACTGCGGGTCGTTCTTGCGCATCATGATGCCGTAGGGCTCCTGGCGCAGCACCACGTCGCGCAGCATGCGGTAGTCGCCGGGGTTGGGCGACGTGGCGATCAGGCCGGCGAGCTGCACGTCGTCCAGCACATAGGCGTCGGCGCGGCCGTTGGCCAGCAGCAGGAAGGCGTCGGCCGTGTCCTTGCCGCTGATCTCGCGCACTTCCATCGCCTCGGCCCGCTTGAAGGTGCGCAGCAGCTGCACCGAAGTGCTGCCCGACACGGTGGCCACCGTCTTGCCGGCCAGGTCGGCCAGCGCGTTGATGCCCGAATCCTTCTTCACCGCCACGGTGATGCCCGCCACGAAATGGCTGGGCGCGAACGCCACCTGCTGCTGGCGCACGACCGAATTGGTGGTGGTGGCGCAGTCCAGGTCCACCGTGCCGTTCTGCATTAGCGGAATGCGGTTGAGCGAATTGAGCAGCGTGTACTGCACCCGTATCGCCGGCACGCCCAGCTTGGCCTTGATCGCATCGACGACCTTCAGGCAGATGTCGTTGGAAAAGCCCACCGGCTCGCTGCCGCCCTTGGGGGTGTACGAAAACGGAATCGAGCTGTCGCGGCTGCCGATGGTGATGACGCCGGTCTGCTTGATGCGCGCCAGGGTGTCGATCTCCTGCGGCTGCGCGGCGGCGGTGCCCAGCAGGCAGGCGCCCAGCAGGGCGGCGAGGGTGGTGAAAGCAAGACGGCGGGAGGTCATGGCACGAAACTCCGGTGGGGGCCAGCGATGGCAACGATGCGACAGGCGGGCCGGTGGCGTGAAGTGAAGGCCGTGCGCCGCGAGGGCGCGCACGGGGTGGATGCAGTCCATTGTGGAAGTCGGCCAACGTTTCAAAAAGCGATTTTTTGTGCTCGAATCGCATGAGCAAAAGCGATCTGTTCAACACCGCCATGATGACCTACAAGCAGCTCGAAGCCCTCTACTGGATCGCCCAGCTGGGCGGCTTCGCGCTCGCCGCCCGCAAGCTGCACACCACGCAGTCCGCCATCTCCAAGCGCGTCCACGAACTGGAACAGGCCTTCGACACGGCCCTCTTCGACCGCAGCCAGCGCACCGCCAAGCTGACCGAGAAAGGCGAGGAGATGTTCATGCTGGCGCGCAAGCTGCTGCGCGAGCGCGACGCGGCGGTGGAGCAGTTCGGCAAGCCCGAGGTGATCGAGCGCCGCCTGCGCATCGGCGTGACCGAACTCACCGCCATGACCTGGCTGCCGCGCCTGGTCGGCCTCGTGCGCGAGCACTATCCCAAGGTCACGCTGGAGCCCGACGTGGACGGAAGCCTCCCCCTGCGCGACAAGCTGCTGGCCGACGCGCTGGACGTCATCATCGTGCCCGATGCCTTCACCGACAGCCGCCTGTCCACCCAGCCCGTCGGGCAGGTCGAAAGCGCCTGGATGTGCCGCCCCGGCCTGGTGCCCACACCGCCCCGGGGCCGCCCGGTGCGCCTGCACGACCTGGCTGCCCACCGCATGCTGGTGCAGGGCAGCGCCTCCGGCACGGGCCGCCTCTATGACGCCTGGCTGCGCGAGCGCGGCGTGGAGCTGGGCGACACGCTGGTGGTCAGCAACCTGATCGCGCTGGCCGGGCTGACCGTATCGGGCCTGGGCGTCAGCTACCTCCCCCGCCACTGCCTGGCACCCCTGGTCGCGGCCGGCATGCTGGCCGAGATCGAAGTGCAGCCGCCGCTGCCGCCGGTGCCCTACGTGGCCTTGGCGCGGGGCGACCAGCGCAGCGCGCTGGTGGGGTCGGTCATCATGCTGGCGCAGTCGTGCTGCGACTTCACACGGGTGTTCCAAGTGGGGGTGGAGCGGGCGGGCGCATGACTGCGCGGCCATGAAGGAATCCTGCCTTTGCGTAGCATGTCGCTCCACACCACAGGCTCTCTCATCCCATGATCGACTGGATCCCGGTAGTTTTCGTGACGTTCAAGGTGCTCGTCTTCGGCGCGTGCATGTTCTTCGCCGTCAAATGGCATTACGACCAGGACAAGAAGCACATGGACAAGCGCGCCCTGATCGTCACGGCGGTAAAGCTGGGAGCCCTGTTCCTCGTCGCGCTCGCGCTGCTGTTGTGGCTGACGTTCGCGCTGGCCAAGCATCTGGGTATGGATTTGCGCCTGCCCTGATGTCCGGGAGGCTGAATGCGATCCAGTGGCGGCCATCGCGGCCGAGGCCGGCGGACCCGGCCTACAGCTTGCTCACCTCCACCTTCATTGCCGTGATCTCCAGCGGCCGCTTGCCGTAGTCGGAGAGAAACGCCACATCGGCCGCGTCCCGTCCGTAGGCCAGCACGATGCGGCCCGCCTTCGGTGCCGGCTGGGTGGCGTCGAAGGTGTACCAGCGGTCGCCCACGTAGGCTTCGAACCAGGCGTGCATGTCCATCGGGTCCAGCTCGTGCAGGTAGCCCACCACCATGCGCGCTGGAATCTTCAACGCCCGGCACAGCGAGATGCCCAGGTGCGAAAAGTCGCGGCAGACGCCGGTGCGGTCGGCCAGGGTGTCGCAGGCGTCGGTGGTGGAGGTGCTCGTGCCGTAGGCGTACCGGATGTTCTCGTGGATCCAGGCGCGGATGGCCTCCACCTGGCGGTAGCCGCTCGGCTGGTCGCCCACGATCTCCCAGGCCTTGTCCTCCATCTTGTCGCTGGGGCAGTAGCGGCTGGGCAACAGGTAGGCCAGGGCCTCGTCGGGCAGTTCCGAGACGGGCACCCACGCGGCGTTCTCATCCACCGCCAGCGTGTCTTCGACCCTGACGGTCATTTCCACGCCGACCTGGATGCCCTCGGGCGCCACGATGAAGCGCTGGCATAGGTTGCCGAACGCATCCACGAACTCGGTGCAGGGCACCCAGGGCTCCAGGCTGTACTTCTCGTGCTCGAGCCACTGGGCGGTGCCGCTGCGCGGCCGGAGGATCGCCACCACGGGCGTGGGATGCGACACGCGCATCGTGAGGGTGCAGGAGGCTCGGAGTTTCATTCGCGGAAGTGTCCGCCCCGATGCCCCGCGCGGGCATCGGATGGCGGCTACCCCGCTTGTGGGACAGTGAACCGTGGCCGTGCAGCCGGCCACGGTTCGGCTGAACGCGTTGCGCCCCTCGCGGCCCCGCCGCCGATCAGTCCATGCGGATGTTGCGTTCCTTGATCAACTTGCCCCAGCGCGCCATTTCCTTGTCCACATGCGCGGCCAGCTCGGCCGGCGTGCTGCCGATGGGCTGGGCGCCGATGGCGTCGAAGCGGGCCTGGGTGTCGGGCTGCTTCATCGCGTCCAGCAGGGCGGCGTTGAGCTTCTGCACGATGGGCGCGGGCGTTCCGGCCGGCGCGAACACCGCGAACCAGGGCGAGACCTCGTAGCCCGGCACGCCGGCCTCGGCGATGGTCGGCACGTTCGGCAGCGTGGCCGAGCGCCTGGCGCTGGTCACGCCCAGCGCGCGCAGCTTGCCGGACTGGATGTGCGGCGCCGCCGAGGTGATGCTGTCGAACATCAGGTCGACCTGCCCGCCCAGCATGTCGGTGACGGCCGGGCCGCTGCCCTTGTAGGGCACGTGCAGCAGGTTCAGCCCGGCCATGGACGCGAACACCTCGCCCGCCAGGTGGATGGAGGTGCCGTTGCCGGCCGAGGCATAGGTGAGCTTGCCGGGCTCGCGCTTCGCGTGCGCGATCACGTCGGCCACCGTCTTGTCGGGGCTGTTGGCGTTCACCACCAGCACGTTGGGCACCACGGCCAGCAGGCTGATGGGCGCGAAATCCTTCGCCGGGTCGTAGCTCAGCTTGGCATAGAGCGCCTTGTTGGTCGCCATGCCGATGGAGGTGATCATGATCGTGTAGCCGTCGGCGGGCGACTTGGCCACCGCGTCAGCGCCGATGTTGCCGCCCGCGCCGGGACGGTTCTCGATCACGAAGGGCTGGCCCAGGGCCCGGCCGGCGCGCTCGCCCAGCGTGCGGGCGATCACGTCCATGGCGCCGCCGGGCGGGAAGGGCACCACCCAGCGGATGGGCTTGGCGGGCCAGGCGGCGGCGTCGGCCGGCTGTGCATGCGCCGGGGCGGGCAGGAAGGCCGCGGCCGCCATGGTGGCGACGGCGCCGGCCGCGAGGGCCAGGGCGCGGCGGCGGCTGGGCCGGGAATGGGGGGTGATGGACGGTGCCATGGTGCTTGTCTCCAGGTGATGGAATGAATCGTTGGTGCTCTTCTTCTGGGGTGGCGGCTGGCCGGCTGGATGGCCGCCGGCCGTCAATTCGCCGGGGCGGCCGTGGCGGCAGCGGCGTTGCGGCCCATGTCCACTTGCACGGGCGCCAGGCCTTCGCGGGCGCGGTCGAAACGGTGCAGCGCTTCGGGCAGCACCTGCACGCCGAAGCCGGGCCCATCCGGCAGCTGCAGCGCGAAGTCGCGCACTTGCATGGGCGTGGCGACGATGTCGTTCACCAGCAGCTGCGGGCCGAACAGCTCGCAGTTGTGGTGCGTGCCGGCCAGGGTGGCGAATACGTGGGCCGACGCGGCGCTGCCGAGCGACGTCTCCAGCATGGTGCCGCCGTACCAGCCGATGTCGGCCGCCTCGGCCACGGCGGCCACGGCGCGGGTGCGCAGCAGGCCGCCGTGCTTGGCCACCTTCAGCGAGAAGACATGGCAGGCGCCCTGCCGCGCCAGCAGCATCGCGTCCTGCGGCGTGCAGACGGTCTCGTCGGCCATCACCAGCGCGCCGGCGGGCAGGGCTGCGGTGAGCTGGCGCAGCGCCTCCACGTTCCACTGCGCGACGGGCTGCTCGATCAGGGTCACGCCCGCATCGATGAGCTGGGGCACGTAGCGGCGGGCGGTGTTGCCGTCCCAGGCCTGGTTGATGTCCACCGTCATGTCGGCGCGCCCATCCAGCCCGCGGGCGATGCGGGTCACGTGGGCCACGTCGTCCTGCGGGGCGCGTGCGCCGATCTTGAGCTTGAAGATGCGGTGGCGGCGCGCCTCCAGCATGCGCTCGGCCTCTTCCACGTCGCGGGCCGAATCGCCGCTGGCGAGCGTCCAGGCCAGCGGCAGGCTCTCGCGCTGCTTGCCGCCCAGCAGCTGCCACGCGGGCAGGCCCAGCGAGCGCGCCACGGCGTCGATGGCGGCCATCTCCACGGCGCTCTTGGCAAAGCGGTTGCCCTTGCAGACCGCGTCCATGCGCTGCAGCAGGTGCTCGAAGCGGCCGGCGTCCTGCCCCGACACGGCCGGGGCCAGGTACTGCGTGATCGCATGCAGGATGGACTCTGGCGATTCCTCGTTCCACGACGGGCCCCCGATGGTCGCCGCCTCGCCGAAGCCGCAGGCGCCGCCCGCCAGCCACAGCTGCACCACCACCGGGCTCTGGCGGTGGATGGCGCCGAACGAGAACTTGTGCGGCCGGATGGTGGGAATGTCGAGGATGCGGGCCTCGATGCGCTCGATGCGCAGGCCGGCGGGAAGCGAGGTGGTCATGGGGGCGACCTTATCGCCAGGCCCCATCGCCTTCCAATGATATATATGGGATGCATCGTTCGATGGCATCGAATGGTGTCCACCCTGTTCACCCCCCCCCAGGAGGCTCCTATGGAACTGCGCCAGCTGCGCTACTTCCTGAGCGTGGCCGAGACCGAGCACCTCACGCAATCGGCCGACGCGCTTTTCGTCACCCAGTCCACCCTGTCGCACGGCTTGCGGCAGCTGGAGGCCGAGCTGGGCCTGCCGCTTTTCGACCGGCTGGGGCGCGGGCTGAAGCTCTCCCAAGCCGGCATGGCCTTTCGCAGCCACGCGGCGCGCGCGCTGCAGGAGCTGGAGGCCGGCCGTATGGCGCTGGCCGACATGGCGGGGCTGCAGGCCGGCACGCTCACGGTGGGCGTCATTCCCACCTTCCTCACGCACCTGGTGCCCGATGCGGTAGCCGCCTTCAGCGCCGCCTACCCCGGCGTGCAGGTGGTGGTGCGCGACCTGCGCGGCGGCCCCATCGAAGAGCAGCTGATCGCCGGGCGGCTGGACGTGGGCATCTCCTTCCATCCCGCGCACCGCGACGAGATCGAGGCCGAGCCGCTCTTCGACGAACGGCTGCAGCTGGTGGTGCACGGCGGCCATCCGCTGGCACGGCGCCGCAGCCTGCGCCTGCGCGATCTGGCGGGCGTGCCGCTGGCCCTGCTGCCGCAGAGCTTCGCCACGCGCCGCATGATCGACGCGGCCTTCGCGCAGGCGGGCATCGCGCCCCTGGTGCGGGTGGAGATGGAGTCGGTGGACGCGCTGCTCCACGCCTGCCGCAGCGGGCCGCTGGCCACCATCGCGGCCGAGCGCGCCGCCGGCCAGGCCGGGCCCGGCATGCGCGCCATCGCGCTGACCGACCCCGCCACGGTGCGCCGCGCGGGCGTGCTCTGGCGCCGGGGTGCGTCGCGCAGCGCGGCGGCGCGGGAATTCGTGGCGCGGCTGTTGCCCGCGGTAGGTGCCGCCGCCGGGGTCGTCAGCCGCCCGCCAGCAGCAGCCGCCAACCCACGCCGGCCAGCCCCGCCAGCGCCAGCACCGGCAGCACGCCCCACTTCAGCCGCATCAAGGCCACGCCGGCCAGCACGCCGATGACGGCGCTGGCGGTGTCGAAGCGACCGCCCAGGCCCTGCGGCCACAGCACGTGCATGGCGAAGAACACGGCCAGGTTGACGATCACGCCCACCACGGCGGCGGTGATGGCCGTGAGCGGGGCGGCGAAGCGCAGCTGGCCGTGGGTGGATTCGATGAACGGCCCGCCCAGCAGGATGAACACGAACGACGGCAGGAAGGTGAAGAAGGTCACCACGATGGCGGCCACGGCGCCGGCCAGCGGCAGCGCCCCCGGGCCGAACACGGCGCTCGTCCAGCCGCCCACATAGGCCACGAACGCCACCACCATGATGAGCGGGCCGGGCGTGCTCTCGCCCAGCGCCAGTCCGTCCATCATCTGCGTGGCGTTGAGCCAGTGGAAGTGCTCCACCGCGCCCTGATGGACGTAGGGCAGCACGGCATACGCGCCGCCGAAGGTCAGCAGCGCGGCCTTGGTGAAGAACCAGCCCATCTGCGTCAGCGTGCCCTGCCAGCCCTGCAGCGCCACCAGGCCGGCCATGGCCGCCAGCCACAGGCCCATGCCGGCCAGCAGCACTGCGCGAAAGCGCGGCCAGCCGAAGCGCGCATGGGGCGGTGTGGGCGTGTCGTCGTCGATGACCGCGGGCGGCGCCTGGGTGGCGCCCTGCCCGTTGCCGCCGCCATGCGCACCGCCACCGCTGCCCGCCATGAACGACTGCGGCGCGAAGCGCCCGCCCAGGTGTCCGATCAGCGCGGCGCCCAGCACGATCAGCGGGAACGGCAGCTCCAGCGCGAAGAGGGCCAGGAAGGCCGCCACGGCGACGCCCCAGAGCCAGCCGTTCTTCAGCGTGCGCCCACCCACCCGCCAGGCGGCCTGCACCACCAGCGCGGTGACGGCCGGCTTGATGCCGTAGAACACACCCGCCACCACCGGCACGTCGCCATGCGCCATGTAGAGCCACGACAGGCCGATGAGCAGCACGAGTGAAGGCAGCACGAACAGCGCCCCCGCCACGATGCCGCCCCGGGTGCGGTGCAGCAGCCAGCCGATGTAGGTGGCGAGCTGCTGCGCCTCGGGGCCGGGCAGCAGCATGCAGTAGTTGAGCGCGTGCAGAAAGCGCCGCTCCGAGATCCACCGCCGCCGCTCCACCAGTTCCTCGTGCATCAGCGCGATCTGCCCGGCCGGCCCGCCGAAGCTGATGCAGCCGAGCTTGAGCCAGAAGCGCCAGGCCTGCGAGAGCGTGGGCGGCAAGGGCGCGGCGGTGGTCGCATTGGCACCTGCTGCGCGTGCGGGGGGCGGAGGACTGTGCATGGCGGCCAGGTTCTGTCGGGGTGGGTGGAGGCGGCGCGCGCATGGTGCCACAGAGCGCCGCAGCGGGCGACGAGGCCGGCCCGGATATGAAATGCGGCTCCATCGCCCATATCCATTGCGCATGCCGCTATAAAAAACAGAGCATTCTGCTGGGATGCATCCAACGGGGATTCCGCGCAGCAGGCTGGCCGTGAACGGGCCTGCGAGGTCGTCGTACGACTGCCTAGAATGCCCCCACCCCGGGCCCGTGCGCCCGGCTGAAAGCGCCCGTCCTTGTCTTCTCCCGTTGCCCCCGCCCAGCCTCCCCTGCCTGCCGCCCCCGCTCCTTCCAGCGCCTTCACGCGGCGCGGCACGGTCTTCCTGCTGGCTCTCTTTTGCTGCCTGCTCTGGGGCAGTTCGTTTCCCGCCATCAAGTCGGGCTATGCCCTGCTGGGCATCGCGGGCGACGACATCCCGTCCAAGCTGGTGTTCGCCGGCTGGCGCTTCCTGGCCGCGGGCCTGATGCTGCTGGCCTGGGGCGCTGCCACCGGACGGCGGCTGGGCGGCTGGCCGCCTTCGGTGTGGCGCCAGCTCGTCGTGCTGGGCCTGCTGCAGACCAGCGTGCAGTACGTGTTCTTCTACATCGGTCTCGCGCACACCACGGGTGTGAAGGCCTCGATCATGAACGCCACCAGCACCTTCTTCAGCGTGCTGCTGGCGCACTGGCTGCATCACAACGACCGGCTCACCTGGCGCAAGTCGCTGGGCTGCGCCGCCGGCTTCGTCGGGGTGATGGTGGTCAACCTGGGCGGCGCGTGGGGCGACGGCCTGGCCGGCGTGGAATTCACGCTGCTGGGTGAAGGCTTCGTGGTCATCGCCGCGCTGGTGCTGGCCGTGGGCGGCGTCTACGGCAAGGGCATCTCGCAGCACATGGACCCGGTCGCCATGACCGGCTGGCAGCTGGTGGTGGGCGGCGGTGTGCTGCTGGCGGCAGGCTACGCGCTGGGCGGCTCGCTCGGGCATGTCACGCCGGCCTCGTCGGCGCTGCTGGGCTACATGGCGGTGCTGTCGGCGCTGGCGATCTCGATCTGGAGCCTGCTGCTCAAGCACAACCGCGTGAGCCTCATCACCGCGTTCAACTTCATGATCCCGGTGTTCGGCGCGCTGCTGTCGGCGCTCTTCCTGGGCGAAAGCATCCTGGAATGGCGCAACGCCCTCGCGCTGGTGCTGGTGTGCTGGGGCATCTGGCTGGTGACGCAGGCACCCAGCGCGCTCCGCCGGCGCGTGGATTGAAGCGCCGCGGCTTCGCGCGCCTCGCTCGGGCCGCCGGGTGCCGGACAATGCTGCGATGAACGACTCTCCCCTGCAGAGGCCCGACGAGGCCTCGCCTGACACCCCCAGCGATGCGCCGATCCAGGAGGCGCGGCTCTGGAGCGATGGCCTCTGGACGGCCGAAGTGATCAAGAACGAAGACGACGACGGCTGGGCCGTGTCGATGACGCTGCGCGGCGAATCCGAGCCGGCGCTGGTCGGCCCCTGGACCATGGGCCGCGACAAGAAGAACCCCAAGCCGCTGGACGTGTCGGCCTTCCACACGCTGGTCAAGACCGCGTCGGAGGTGCTGCGCCGCCACGAGCAGCAGTTGCACGCCCAACTACACAAGGCGGTGACGGTGGGCGCAGGCGATGGGCTCGTCCGCGTGGCCCTGCGCATCGTGCCCGACGAGGAATATCCGTACGCCGTGCTCACCGCCCACGACGCCGGCGGCCAGCTGCTGGGCGAGGCGCGCGTGGAGGCCAACTACAAGCTCAGCCAGGCCAGTGCCCTGGCGTGGGTCGAGAGCGATTATTCGTCCCGCGGGCGGTAAGGAAGCTCTGCACGAATCGAGCGAAAAGTGGGCGCTGTGGATCGGGAGGGGCTGCAAGGCGCAAACCGCAGCCATAGCAGGGCTATGGCGAGGATTTGCGCCTTGCAGCCCAG
>Ga0308171_1001199_pt1 | contig 37996 bp, 34 predicted proteins | sample PhyGR1_FD_202135 | JGI IMG/M metagenome (GOLD analysis project Ga0308171, IMG submission 202135) | Phyllosphere microbial communities from UC Gill Tract Community Farm, Albany, California, United States - DLSLSG.R1 | ecosystem: Host-associated > Plants > Phyllosphere > Unclassified | place: USA...
AACGTAAAAACAGATTTTAAAGACATTGAGATTAGTTTTCTTCCAGATAAACAGAAGCAAAGTTGCCTCGATTGCCCAAACACTTGTAATTAAATGAGTTTTAAACTGTACAGCAAAAGCAATGGTAAAAAGACTCACCGTAATTCCTGTAAACACAGAATAATTGATGCCCAAATTCTTCTTTTTGTATTCCAGATACAGGAGAAAAAGGTTGATGAAACCAAAGAGAATCGGAAAAATAATTACCGGTTGATATTGCAGTTCGTTAAAAATATAAACAATTCCAATAATACTTGTCAGATTTATTAAAACAATCATTAAAATATCAAAGGTTTGAAGAATATTTTTTTTAATGTAATTTAATAAAGCGATCACATAAAAGATGACGTAGTTTATCAGATAAAAGAAAATTCCTGTGATTTGAGGTTTGTCCGCAGTCCAATAAGAAAGATAAACCGTAGTGAAAATAAAAGCAATCCAACCAACACTTTTCCAGTTTTTCAGAAAGATGATGGCAAGCATCCCAATATTTAAAACAGTAATATAAGTAAAAAGGAAAAGATAATTACTTTCTCCGGTACTGATCATTAACGGAGCTAAAAATCCACCAAACAAAGAAAAAATAATTAAGATTTCACTTTTGTAATAATAGGAGAGTGCAATAGAAATGAAAGTAATGAAACAGGTTATCGAAAAAGCAATTGTTTGTGAAAACAGCTGATATTCGCGAAAAGCAATGGTGACGGTAAAATATAAAACGGCAATTCCGCCTCCGGTTATGATTGAAGAGAATGCGGTGTAATTCTTTCTCAGAAAATGTCCTGTTGTGATAATGATAGCTCCAATAAAAAAGCCGATTCCGACTCTTGCATTTTCACCGATCCAATTTCTGTCGATGGCATATTTTACAAAATAACCGATGCCCAGCACTAAAGTGAAAATCCCAATGATGGTTAATGCATTTTGTTTTAAAAACTCAAATAGGGGAGTGATTATATCTTTTTGCTGTTTTCGTTCAGGAGGAGTATTTTCTTGAATTTCATTAGAATTTGATAGAGTAAATACAGGTTGCGAAATATCAGATACTGTACTTTTGGTTTTTAGATTTTTATCTATTTTAATTTGTTCTTCATTTTTATTGAATTTTTTTTGAAGCTCAGAAATATCATTTTCCAGTTTTTGAATTTTATTATTTAAAGTTGTATAAATAATAAATATGATGAGCAAACATATAAATAAGAAAGAATATTCCATCCTCGGATTTTTTACTTTTATCAAATATAGTCAATTGCAGATAATGCTTTAAATGATTAATCCACCGTAAAAACTACGATGGATTAGTAAATAAATTGAATGAATTTGTATAAGAATTAATTAGAAACTTTATAAATGTAAAAAGATCCCACACTGGTTGAAAGAATTCCTGCAGTAAGCGCAGTAGATCCCGTAAGACCGAAATTAATTTTATCACCGGCTTGGAAAGTATAAAGGGAAGTGATGTTAGACTCAGCAATTGTTAACGCTACCAATCCTAAATCCAGTCCGCTGAATATACGGCTGTCTATTAGTGTTGCTACGTTATTTCTTGTTCTCAAAATTCCTACTCCAGGGCTGTTTACTAAAACACCAGCTTGCACTCCTGTACCATATTTAAAGGAAAAACCTACTGCGTATGTTCCGTTTGAAGGAATGGTATAACTATGATCTGTTTCAGAAAATAGGGCAGGTACACCCACACTTCTTTCCGCTTCTAAAAAGTTAACAGTTCTGAATCCTGTAGGGAAAAGTGAGAGGGATACCAGCGTTATACCTGTAGATTTTTTTGCAGCATAAATAGATGTGTTGGCTCCTGAATTTACTGCAAAATCAGCAAGTATCTGAGGGTTCATCTGTGATACCTGGCTATCGCCGTTACTATTAAGATTTACACTCAAAAGCTGATATCCCGGTAAAGATGTAGCAGCAGGAGTGTTTCTTAATTTCATTGTTCCATTTACATCGAGGTTGGCTTGAGGATTTGGAGTGTTTATTCCAATCCATCCGGATTGCGAGAACGTACAAATGCCTACTAGGGCAAAAATTGCACAATAAATTTTAGTTTTCATGTTAAGAAATTTAAATTAGTTAATATGGTTTAGTCTCAGTTAGTTTATAGTAAATATACATCAAATATTATGCAAAATGATAATTTTGGATAATAATTTTTTGCTTTTATAATTAATTTCGTATTAAAATTTGTTATAATTATGATTATAATGAAATGTTTTTTTAATAATAATGTGGGAAAAGCCAACACTGCAATTTTAATAAAAAAAATCTATATCACCAAATAATGAATTTAGGTTAATCGTTTTAGTTGTTGAAAATGAAATGGTTGAAAATAAAGAAAGCTCCTGAATGAGGAGCTTTTGAGATAAAATAATATTTTTTAGCTTTTTAAAATAAATTCTTGATAATTCCCAAGAAAATCTACTTTTACGTCAAGCGCTTTTAATTCTTCAACGGCATTTTCATGTAAAATGGGATTCCATTTTCCAACTACGGTAATGAAGAAAAAATAATTTCCCAATCCGGTTTTTAAAGTTCGTGATTCTATTTTGCTGAGATTCATTTTCCGCCATGCAAAAACGGACAGTATTTGGTGTAAACTTCCCGGATGATCTTCAGGCAGGGTAATTAAAAGACCGGATTTCTCTCCCGAAAAGGTAAGTTCTTTATTATCGTATGAACGATTTTCTTTAGAAATAATAATAAACCGTGTATGGTTTTGTTCAAAATCCTGAATATTATGGTGAATAATTTTCAATCCGTACAAATTTGCCGCAAACTGATTGGCAACAGCGGCAAGATTCCTTTCCGGATTTTCCGAAACGTGTTTTGCAGCAGCAGCAGTTGATGAATAGTCCTGTTTTTGGACATTCTTAAATTGTGTATCCAAAAAATGAAAACTCTGTGCTAACGCTTGTGGATGGGAGTAAATTTTTTCAATATTTTCAACATTACAATTCGGATGAACCATTAGATGATGAGCAATCGGCATAACAGCTTCCGCTTCAATTTTAATCTGAGGCGTTTTATACAAATAATCCAGCGTCATAGAAACTGTTCCTTCAATAGAATTTTCTAAAGGAACAACGGCTTTTTCCACTAATCCGTTCTCAACGGCAAGAAAACAGTCTAAAATATTGGTTTGAGGTAAAAGTTCTTCATCAGGAAAAAGTTGAGTGGCTGCAAGCTGAGTGAAGCTCGCCTGCGGACCCAAAAATGCAATCTTCATTGTAATCTATATTTATTTTGAATTTTAAATGTAATGAAAAGTTATTAAACTCATATCTCAATCCTAAATTATTCAACCCAATTTTCTTCTATCAGTTTCATGAGATAATCCGGACACTTGATAATTTTGTTGGTTTTTGCATCTAGAAAAAATAGAGTAGTGGATGCTTCCGTAATTTTAATGCCATCTTCATTATAAATTTCATATTCAAATTCAATTTTTACTCCCGGGATTTTTTTTACGTACGTATGAATTTCTAATTTTTGATCGTACAAAGCTGGTCTTAAATACTTAATTTTGTAATCGGAAACCGGAAGCCAAATTCCTTGATTTTCAATCTCATTATATGACATTCCTATACTCCGAAAAAGCTCAACTCTCGCAATCTCAAAGTATTGCGCATAGTTTCCGTAGTAGACGTATTTCATGGGATCGGTTTCTCCGTAACGTACTCGTAATGAGTGTTTTGTATGTATCATTTTTGATGGTAAAATATTCATACAAATATATTTTTAAATAATCAATACCCGCAATATTTTTTTTAAAAATAAAAAAATGAGACCTTTGTCTTCCTCTTAAAAAGAGATACTCAAGAAATAATCAGGGCTTTAAATTATGAATGAAAATCTAATGATGATATGGCAGAAATGCCTTCAGTTTATGCGTGATAATTTAAACGCAGCTGAAGACAATTCTGATTTGAAGAAGCTTGAAAAATCTTTCGACTTACTATTTGATAAGGTGCAGCCAATTTCTTTGGTTGATAACAACCTTACGCTTATGGTTCCGAGTGATTTTTACAAGGAATATATCGAGGATAATTATTTATCCTTACTTTCTGCTGCCCTGAAGAAAAATATAGGAAAAGGAGTTAAATTATGGTATTCTGTAATGGAAAATAAGCCTACAGGCTTAGAAAAACCCGTTACAATGAATGTGAAAGGCAAAAGTGTTCCTACACCTAGAACGCAGGAAACTATGCCACAAGGTTTCTCTTCAAATATTGTAAATCCTTTTGTAGTTCCAGGAATTAAAAAGGTAAATATTGATTCTAACTTAAAAGCAGATTTCTCTTTCGAGAATTATATTGAAGGTGAAAGCAACAAATTTGCTGCTACCGTAGCGAGATCTATTGCTAAAAGACCGGGTGCAACTGCCTTTAACCCATTATTTCTATATGGAGGATATGGTGTAGGAAAAACCCATTTAGGTCAGGCTGTAGGTCTTGAAGTTAAAAATCAGTTTCCTGATAAAGTAGTTTTATATTTGTCTTCTGAAAAATTCATTCAACAGTTTATTTCAGCAGCAAAAGCTCATAAGCAAACGGAATTTGCTAATTTTTATCAAATGGTTGATGTGTTAATCATTGATGATATTCAGTTCCTTTCCGGGAAATCTGCAACTCAGGACAGTTTCTTCCATATTTTCGATCATTTACACCAAAACGGAAAGCAGATTATCCTTACTTCTGATAAGGCTCCTGCTGACATTATGGATATTCAGGACAGGATTGTTTCTCGTTTTAAATGGGGACTTTCTGCGGAAATCAAGTCGCCGGATGTACAGACTCGAAGAAAAATCATCGTTGACAGATTAAGTATTGACGGAATCGTTTTACCCGATGATATGTTGGATTTCTTGGCTATCGAAACGAAAACGAATGTAAGAGAACTGATCGGAGTTATCAATTCTGTGATTGCTTATTCTACAGTTTATAAGACCGATCTTAGTCTTGAATTGTTGAAAGATACAATCAATAAGATTGCTGCCAACCAGAAAAAAATCATCAATATTCCTTATATTCAGGATGTTGTATGTGATTATTTCGGAATCAAAAGAGAGCAGCTTTTGTCTAAAACAAGAAAAAGAGAGATTGCACTTCCAAGACAGCTGGCGATGTATTTTTCTAAAGAACTTACCAACTCTACATTCACAAAAATTGGTGAAGAAATGGGTGGAAAAGATCACTCAACAGTAATGTATGCTTGTGATACCATTAAAGATGTTTCTAAAGTCGATAAAGAGATCAAAAAATACGTTAAAGATTTATCGGAAAGAATCAAACAATAAGAAATAATTTAATTTAGATAATAAAAATGGAGAATAATTTTATTCTTCATTTTTTATTTAGTTTTGTCATTTAAACTAATAATTTTAATCAGAAAACATGAAAATATTGATGGTTTGTTTGGGAAATATATGCAGAAGTCCTTTAGCAGAAGGAATTATGAAGACAAAAGTTCCTGAAATTTTTTTGGTTGATTCTGCCGGAACAATTTCTATGCACAAAGGCGAGCATCCCGATAAAAGAGCCATTAAAACGGCAGCCAATCATGGAATTGATATTTCACAACAAAGATCGAGACCCATTACAAAGGCAGATTTTGAAAACTTTGATAAAATTTACTGTATGGACACAAATGTTTTTGAAGATGTTATTTCTAAAGCACAAAATGAAGAGCAAAGACAGAAAGTCTCTTTATTTATGAAAGTATTGGGAGATCTTGAAAATTCCGAGGTTCCTGATCCATATTGGGGTGAAATGGATGATTTTGAAAATGTTTTTCAACTGTTAGAAAAGGGTTGCAGTCGAATTGCCGAACAGGTTTTATAATCACCTTTTATTTTTTTCTTAAATTTAATCTTCATAAATATTATATAAAATGCTTTTTTTACTTCCTGCTTATCTTTCAGAAAATACCTCTATCACGCATTTTTCGCCTGTGATTAAAGATTATATTATGCAGACAGATTACTTTTTTGTGGAAAATGAAAAAACCGCACGAAAAGTTGTTAAGTTTTTCGCTCCTGAGAAAAAACAGTCAGATCTAAAACTTTTTTTGTTGGATAAGTATACTGAAAATAAAGATATTAAAGAAGCTCAGGAACTTATGTTAAAAGGACAGGATTTCGGATTGCTTTCAGAAGCCGGACTTCCCTGTATTGCTGATCCCGGAAATCTGATTGTAAAATGGTGTCATGAAAAAAATATCAGAGTTATCCCGATTTCAGGGCCTTCTTCAATTATTTTAGCGTTGATTTCCAGTGGTTTTAACGGACAGGAATTTACATTTAACGGATATTTACCAATCGACAGAAGTGAAAAGAAAAAGCAGATTTTACAGTTAGAAAGTCTGGTTCAAAAAACGGGATATTCACAGATTTTCATGGAAACACCTTACAGAAATAATCCTCTGTTTGAAGATTTAACCAAGTTTTTAGCACCAGCTACAAAGCTTTGTGTCGCAGCAAATATAAACGATCCGGAGCATGAATTTATTAAAACAAAAACGATTAAAGAATGGCAGAAACAGAAACCTGAACTGCATAAAATTCCGGCTGTATTTGTTTTAGGTAAATAATTTTAACATGCATTAACGTAATCTTAGCATCATTCTTGTCTTTAATAAAACATAACTTTAAAAAATTAAATTATGTCTGAGAAAAAATTAGCAGGACTTTGGATTGATAGCGAAAAAGCTGTTGTTGTAAAAAATCATGATGCTCAAAATGCATTTAAATTTTTCCTTTGCAGTCCGGTAAAAGCAGAAATTCAACATGGTAATTCAAGTGAGAATGCCGGAAACAATGCAGAAAGAACGAATAAAGTAAAATTCTTCAAAGAGATAGAACATTTGCTTACCAATTCTCAGGAAGTTTATATTACCGGCCCGGGACAAATTCAGGAAGAACTGAAACATTATCTACATGAGACTGCTCAGTTTAAAAATCTTAATATTACTTTGGATACTGCACAGCAAATGTCTGATGAACAGGTTTTAGAAACCGTGAAAAATCATTTCAATTCTTAACATTTGATTTAAAATATAAAAACCGAATATTAATCAATATTCGGTTTTTTCTTTATTTTTTTCTTATTTTGGTCCTCCATTTTTTCCAGGCAAAAATGATTAATGGAATTAATAAAAAGAACGGCCAAAGTGAAATAGTACCAAGCAGAAAAGCGACAAAACTATTCCAGCCTTCCGTTACCGAATCTCCGAAACGACTTCCAAAACCAATTTTTGATGTGGTTGAACTTCTTACTTTTTCTTTATACAAGCTTACATTCAAGGTGCTGTAATTCACCCGATCATCTATAAATCGAAGTCGACCTTCCGAAACATCAATTTCATCTTCAAGCTCACGAATATTTTCCTGAATTTCCAACATATCTTTCGTGGTTTTTGCACTTTTCAGCATGTCACGATATTTTTCAAGGTAAATTTTCTTATTGGCTAATTTTATAGAGACATCGGTATATTCTTCTGTTACGTCATCCGAAGAAATATTTTTTGACAGCACAGAACCAAGTCCATTAGAAAAAGAATTGACTAAAACATCAAAACTTTGATGTGGAACTCTGATGGTTATATCCAAATTTTCATCTACATCTGTATTTTGAAATTCTTCTTTTTGAATGCAAGCCTTATTGCTTTTTATAATTTCATTGATCTGATTCTGAGCTTTTTTAATATCACCAACCTGAATTCTCATATCACCATTTTTAATAATTTTTTTGGAAATTACATTGATGTTTTGAGGTTTGGAATTGGGTTCATTTTCAGAGATTGCCTTTTCTGAGATATTGCTGGCAGTAGGAGATGCTGTAGCACTTGATATTACTTTATCTTCTTGAATGACTTCCATTAGATCAGCTTTTAATTCAGGCTGAGCCGAGTTTTCAGATTTATTACAATTGATAAGAAATAAACAAAATAAAGGAGCAATGAATTTTTTCATGAGTAAGTTTTGCTGAATCTTATCAAAAATCATGCTTGAATTTTAAGTTTGATGGAAAATTTTCAATGATTTTTAGAATATAATACAATTATTTTAATGAATGTTGTTTTAGAAGATGAAATTTAATTTCTATTTTTATTGAATGAAAAGAAGTCTTTTAGCAATTATATTTTTTCCAATTTTAATGTTTGCTCAGGAAGTTCCAAAACTGACGGATGAAATGGCGATCAAATTATCCGAAAAACCGCTTCATTGCATCAATCAGGAATATCCGAATAAAACAGCACACATCATTAATAATGCTAATGAAGCCCCTTTAACTCCCAAAGATCTTCATCCAACTTTTTATGGTTGTTTTGATTGGCACAGCTCTGTTCATGGGCATTGGATGTTGGTTAGATTATTAAAAACAAAACCAGATTTATCAATTGCTAAAGACATTGAAAATATTTTGGATAATTCATTTACAAAAGAAAACCTTCAGGCAGAAGCAGATTATTTTACAAAATATCAGTTAACCACAACATTTGAAAGAACATACGGCTGGGCTTGGCTATTAAAGCTCGATGAAGAATTAGTTACGTGGGATCATCCAAAAGCAAAAATATGGCATCAGAATTTAAAACCTTTAACGGATAAAATTCTAAGTTCATGGAAGACCTATCTGCCAAAACAGACGTATCCGAACAGAACGGGAGTTCACCCAAATACTGCATTTGCCATGGTTTTTGCGTTGGATTGGGCAAGAGCAACCGGAGATAAAACTTTTGAAGATCAATTGGTAGAAAAGGCAAAATATTTTTATTTGAAGAATACAAAAACTCCGGCTTATCTTGAACCGGACGGTTCCGACTTTTTTTCGCCAAGTTTAGAAATTGCAGATTTAATGAGAAGAGTTTTGCCTCAAAAAGAATTTATTTCTTGGTTACATAACTTTTACGAAAAGCGAAGTCTGGAGAATATTGAAAAAATTCCTGTCGTAAGTGATTTGTCTGATTATCAAACCGTTCATTTGGTTGGTTTGTCTTTCACAAAAGCTTGGTGTATGAAAGGAATTGCAAAATCTCTTCCCGATAACCATCCATTAAAAAAGGAGTTCCAAAAGACGGCCATTATCTTTTTAAACAATGGACTTCCTTTATTATTTCAAGGGAATTATGGGGGAGATCATTGGTTAGCAAGCTTTGCAGTGTACGCTTTAGAAGAATGATCTAATATTTGATTCCCATTTTTTTTAGCAAGAAACTTAACAACCAGATTGGTCCGATTAACAGAAACTGGAGATCTTTTAAGAAAGATGGTTTTTTGCCTTCAATTTTATGTCCGACAAACTGTAAAATCCATGTGATGATAAAAACAGCAAGATAAAATAACCATGAATTTTTTCCGAAAGTAACGTTAGCCAATGATACAAAATGCTCCATCAAAAGCATTACAAAAATCATGATCAAAGCAATTCTCCATGATAACCGAAAGTAAAATATAGTGACCAAAACTAATGCGATAAAACTTGCAACGCTTAGAAAACCAAAGTATTTTAAATAAATATTCGGTGTCGGAATGTATGAAATAAAACCTAAAATCGTCCAGAAAATCAAAGGAACACAGATCCAGTGAATCAATTTGTTGGTTGAATTTCTGTGGCTTTCGCCATATTCTGCAAGAAGTAAATCAATTTTTCTCATAATTGGAATTGGAAATACTAAAATAATAAATTTTTGCAATCGTTCAAGACTTTGCTTACATTTGTGTTATGTCTGTCTTAGAAAAATTTGGGGTCGAAATTTTCACGCAACATAATATTTTCGAGAGAATTGCTATCGATAAGCCTTTCCGTCCTGATAATCCTGCATTCATATTCATTAAAACAGGAACGATAAAACTCAGACAACATTTTAGCGATCTTGAACTTTCGGCAAATATGTTTATGGTGACAGATCCACAGACGGTTTATGAAATGATTTCTGTAAGCGATGATTTCCAGTCGAGAATGGTTTCTTATAAAAGAGAATTTATTTCGGCTTTGTCATTGAAATTCAATCGATTAATTACCTATCGTTATTTCAGACAGCAAATGAATATCGGGGTTCCTTTTCTGCCGAATGAAATGGAAGTAGTCTGGAAAAGTGTGAATTTTCTTAAATATATTCTCGATTCTGAAACAGAAATAACCTATAAAAAAGAGATTGTTGAACATCTTTTTTCCGTTTTTTGTTATCAGATGGCAGGGATTATTTCTAAAGAGGATAATAATTCGTTAAATCAAATGTCGAGACAGGAAGAAATTGTTTTTGTTTTCTTAAGTGATCTGGCAGAAAATCATCTTAAAGAAAGAGCAGTGGAGTTTTATGCCGAACGTCAGTCGATCACAACCAGACATCTTTCTTCAGTTGTGAAAACGATTACGGGGAAGTCAGCAAGTCAGGTGATTGCTTTGATTGTGATTAATGAAGCAAAAGTATTGTTGAATTCTTCCAACAAGCCTGTCGCAGAGATTTCTTCAATTCTCGGTTTCAGTGATCAATACTCATTTTCTCATTTTTTTAAGAAACATCTGGGAGAAAGTCCTTCGCAATATCGAAATCAGTTTGAAGGATAAAATCCTACATTTGAACATCTTTTTCCAATTATCAAACATTTGTTTGAATTGATGATCTCCATAACTTTGTATTCGTAAAACAAGGTAAAATGGTAAAGAACATAAAAACAGCTCTATCACTAGTGGTAGCGTTATTTCCTGCGCTGTTTTTTTCACAAGAAATCAAACAGATGACAGCGAATGAAGTCGCCGAGCTGGCGGTGCGAAATCATCAGCAGTTGAAAGTTTCTGCAAAGAATATAGACATCGCAAAACAGAATATAACAATTACAAAACTTCAGAAATTACCAACAATAACGGCTTCAACAAGTCAATTTTATTTGGGAAATATAATAGCAATTGATAAAGATTTTTCAAATTCCACAACAATTCCAATGCCTCATTACGGAAGTTCTTATGCAGTTCAGGCGACTCAGCTGATCTTCAAAGGCGGATTGGTAAATAAGTCGATTGAGTTGGCGGGACTTCGTGAACAACTTTCAGAATTAGATTTAGAAAAGAATAAACAAGATGTGAAGTTTTTGGTAATATCCAATTATTTAGATGTTTATAAAATTTTAAATCAACAGGAAGTTTTTCAAAATAACAAAAAATTGGCTCAGGAACGATTGAAAAATATCCAAAAATTCTATCAGCAGGGAATGGTGACCCGAAATGAAGTGATTCGTGGTGAATTGGCGATCAAAAATTTAGATCAGGGACTTTTAACATTAAAAAACAATAAGAAAATCCTTAATTATAATTTAAGTATCGCTTTGGGTTTACCAATTGATACAGAGATTGTTCCCGTTGAAGAATTAACCAACAAAGAATCAGGAATCGGGATAGATTATTATGTGAATCTTGCCCATGAGACCAATCCATTAATGAAATCTGCAAAAACAAATATTGCTGTTGCAGATAAAAATATTGAAATCATTAAAACCGATAAAATGCCTACTGTAGCAGGATTCGGAGGTTATACTTTGCAAAGACCTATTACCACGAGAAATCCTGTTTTGGATATGTATTCAAGTGGTTGGCAGACGGGAGTTTCTTTAAGCTACAATATAGATAACCTTTATAAAACAAAAGAAAGAGTGCAGTTAGGTGAAATTCAGAAAGATCAGGCAAATGATGCTATGACTTTAACCCAACAAAATATTGATATGGCTGTAAATGCTGCCTATGTAAAATATCAGGAATCCATTCAACAGACTGAAATACTGAATGATGCTAAGAAACTGGCAGAAGAAAACTACAAGATTACGGAAGCTAAATATCTGAATCAGTTGGCAGTACAGGCAGAAATGATTGATGCGCAAAACCAAAAACTACAATCGGAATTGGATTATGCCAATGCGGAAATCAATGTGCTGTATCAATACTATAACCTTCTTAAATCTACAGGAACTCTTTAATTTTTAAAACTCAAAACAATGGAAAACAAGGAACAAAATACTCAAAATACACAATCGGCTCCAGCAAAATCTGGTGCTGCAGAAAATAAAAAATCAAGAAAAAAGAATAAAATAAAAGCCATTATTTCCAATATTGTCGTCTTTGTGATTATTGGCTTCGGATTGTACTGGCTCGTTCGTCAATATTTTCACGTTGGAGATAAAACATATACGGAAGCGGCTCAGGTTGAGGAATTTATCAATCCAATTAATACAAGAGTTTCGGCTTATATCAAAGAAATTAAATTCATTGAACACCAGCAGGTTAAAAAAGGAGATACATTGGCAATTCTGGATGATCGTGAAATTTTAACACAGGTCAGACAAGCGGAAGCGGCGTATCAAAATGCATTGGCTCAACGAACGGCTACCAATTCGTCTGTGAATACAGTTTCAAACAATGTACATGTTATGGAATCTAATATTGCCGGGGCAAAAGCAAGACTTTGGAACGCCGAGCAAAATTTGAACAGATATAAAAACCTGTTGGCTTCTGAAGCAGTGACAAGACAGCAATACGACCAGATAAAAACCGAATATGATGCGCAGAAAGCGGCTTACGAAACGTTGGTTAATCAAAAACAGTCTGCCAACCTTTCAACAACTGAAGTGAAAAGCAAATTTGGAATCATCGATGCTGAAATTAAGAGAACAAAATCAGCTTTGGATATGGCAAAGATCAATCTTTCTTATACGGTAATTACAGCACCTTACGATGGAATTATGGGAAGAAGAACGATCTCGGAAGGACAATTAATTCAACCCGGACAGCAAGTGGCAACTATCGTCCTTAACGGTCAGAAATGGGTAACGGCAAATTTTCTGGAAAGTCAAATGCCGAACATTAAAATCGGAGAAAAAATGATGATGACAGCAGATGCGCTTGGCGGACAAAAATTTGAAGGGATAGTGACAGCAATTTCTGCGGCAACGGGTTCAAGATATTCAAGTGTGCCGACGGATAATTCGACTGGGAATTTTATTAAAGTTCAACAGAGAATTCCTGTGAGAATCGAGTTTACAGCTTCCAATAAGAAAGAAGATGTAGCAAAATTGAGCGCCGGAATGAATATGAATATTACCATTAATTAAAGACTTAAAGATTTCAGACATCAGATTTAAGAGGTTGTAAGAAAATGAAGGAGTAATAATAAATCTGATGTCTAACATCTGAAATCTAATATCTAAAAAATATGTACAACAAAGGATTATATCACGATTGGGTACCCATGCCGATACAGCTTTTATTAATCGTTTTATTAATGACTGTGGTGATGCCGATTGGTGGGGTTTACACAGGAAATATCAGCTATATGGTCGGTGGAACGGGTTCACTTTCGGAATATTATATGTTTGCCAATTATGCCACAACCATTGGGATGGGAGCAGCAATGCCGATTGTATTAAGACTGAAAATGAGATTTAAAATACGGGATAAAATCACAACAGTTTTGGTTCTTTTAGGAATCCTGAATTATATTAATGCAACAACTTTTGAACCCAGTGTTATTATCGCAAGCTCTTTATTCATAGGTTTTTGTAAGATGGTGGTCGCCATAGAATTATTTTTACCGCTAATGGCAATGATCGGAAACAGAGGAATGTTTTACGGTGTATTTTACACATTTGTATTAATAATGAATCAGGTAGCAGGATATTATGCTGTTGAAGTCTCCATTTTGTATAATTGGCAGTATTTTTTTCTTATTATTTCAATTTTTTGTGTGATTCTGGCATTGATTCAGTGGATTTTTATGCACGATAAATATTTTGCGCTCAAAGTTCCGTTGTATTATATCGACTGGCTGAGTATTCTGTTTTTTGTTTCAACATTTATGTTTTCGGCGTATGTTTTTGCATTCGGGAAACAACAGGATTGGCTGAACTCTTCCAAAATAATGAATGCAGGAATTGCCGCTTTTATAAGCTTTTCATTGTTGGTTGTTCGACAGATTCATTTAAAAAGACCTTATTTGTCGTTTAAAATTTTCTCAAGAAATAATGTGATGCACGGATTATTTATGTTGTTGTGTCTGGGAATGTTCATGGCGACAGCATCCATCCAAAATATTTTCACGGTGGGAGTGTTGGGTTATGATCAATTGACAAACTCAAAATTAAACTTACTTATGATTCCCGGAATTATCCTGGCAGGAGTTATTGCTATTTTCTGGTTTAAAAATGACAGACCTTTAAAGATGTACATATTTGCAGGGTTTTCAGGAATGGTAGGATATTCAATTATCATGTACTTTTCAATGGTGTTGGAATTTAATTATGAAAACTGGTATCTGCCGATGTTTTTAAAAGGTTTTGGAATGACGGCTTTATTCATTTCTGTTTGGTATTATACGTTAGACAAACTTGAATTAAACGATATGCTGGCTGCCATCGGATTGGCTTTGGTTTGGAGAACATTTCTCACCGTCGGCTTATTTTCTGCGATATTTTCATGGTTTCAATATCAGTTTCAGATCGTAAGTTTGGGAGATATGGCGGTGTATATGGATGGTCTTACGGTAAGTCCGAAAAATGTAATGAGCAATATGAAAACCATTCAGTTGAATGCCATTATTGCTTCCAATAAAAAGATTTTCGGATACATTATTGTAGCAGGCATCGGAATTTTAATCTATGTTTTCACCCATCATTTCGGTAAAGAACAATTTACCTATCCAAGATTGATAAGATTGGTAAGAGGAAAATCAGTGATCGGCAGAAGACGAATCAGAGAAAGAAAATTATCATCAGAAATAAAAGACGCAGCAGGACCTGCGCTATAAAGAAACCTTGTTTTTCATTTGCAAAGCCCTTTCTTGTTTTGAGATTGGGCTTTGCTTTTATTTATATAAACCTTTTTACAGTTGATAAGAATAGTCTTAAAGTTTAAACTTTTAAATCAAACTCCTATCTTTGCACTATGAAAGACCTAATGGGAAAAGCAATCTGGGATTATTATTACAACGAAGATCCACAAGATTTGCAGACAGAAAGTTCAATTTCCGAGATGGATGAACTTCCGGTTGATTATCTTTTTCGTGATTTTCAGGATATGAATAAGATCGAACAAAAAGCGTTGAAATTATCTCAGGGAAAAGTATTGGACATCGGAGCAGGAGCGGGTTCACATTCTTTATATCTTCAGAATGAAAGAAATCTGGATATTACAGCTTTAGATATTTCACCAAAATCAATTGAAGTCTGTCAATTAAGGGGAATTAAAAAAGCAGTTTCAGTAAACATGCTTCATTTTTCAGGCGAAGCTTTCGATACAATTCTTTTATTAATGAATGGAACAGGGATTTTCCAAAGTCTTACAGTAATCGATATTTATCTTAAAAAATTATATTCCTTATTAAGCAAAAACGGTCAAATTTTAATCGACAGCACAGATATTCTGTATATGTTCGACAAAGATGAAGACGGCGGAGTATATATTCCTGCTGAAGGATATTATGGCGAATTAGATTACACTGTTCATTACAAAGGTGAATCTGAAGATCCGATTAAATGGCTGTACCTTGATTTTAATACGTTGAAAAATGCTGCGGAAAATAATGGTTTCCACATTGAAAAAGTGATGCAGGATGAAGATTCTTATTTGGCTAAACTAATTAAAAAATAGTAATCTTTAATTTAACGGACAAGTGCCCAAATAGCAACGCCAATTCCGGCATAAGCAACAATAGTAATAATATCAGCAATAGGTTGTGAAAAACGTTTTTCAGCAATTTTCTCACCATTAATCTGGTCCTTATGGAATTTCATAATTTTTTTTGGATTATGGACCGGATGTGCAACCAGACTGTCACTTTCCCAACGGTCAACAATTACTTTATAGGTTTTACCGTCAACGTCAATTTTTACATTTTTGTTAGCTGCAAGTTTCTCTTTAACATTAATCGGAACAGGTATTTGCTGTGAATTCGGGTTTTGGGAATCAGTTTTCGTCGGCGTTAAAGTATTATTGGCAACGACTGCACCTTTTTTAGATTCCTGTTGATCGGCTGCCGGATCCACTTGTTTTTTTACCTGATACGTATAGCAACTTACAAGAGAACATGATATGATGATGAAATAAAGATATTTTTGCATTAGTCAAATTTAAGAATTAAATAGAATATTCAGTATTTTTCTTTTGAAAGATCGTGTTTTTAACAAATTTACTCCTTCTAAAAGAAAGGCAATTGGTAAGAAATACATAGAATTACTCTTTATATTTTAAATAAAAATACCCAAAACGGGTTATTTTTTTATGATTGGCGGTAGTTTAGTTTTGTAATAATTATTATTAAACCTATACGCTATGAAAAAAATAATTCTAATGACTCTGATGATCTTGTTATCTGCTGTTACTACTGCAAGAGCACAGGAAAAATTTGAGAATAAAACATTAGCCTTGATGGAAAATATTGCCATGAATTCAGAACAAAAAAATGTGGTTGAATTTTTGAAAAAGGCAGACTATGAAAAAGTATCCGAATCTGAAGAAGACGGAGGAAAAACTTATTATTTTATGGGACCTAATTCTTACATGATGAAAATTGAATACAACAAGTCTAAAAAGCTTGTAAACATCGTTATGAGAATCACATCAGATTTTCCTGTAATAATTGATATACAGACAAACTTAGTCCAACATGGATTTGTAAACCGTGATTATAAACAATTTCATTTTGCAAAATCTTCATATCCTTATAAGTTTTTGACCATGAATGATGAAGATAATTCTTCAGCTGCAACCGTTTATCTGTTAACCAAGTATAGTGAAAATTATCAAAAGTGAGAATCTCAAGACGTTTACATTTATTGAATCCAAAAAATAAAATCCGCTGAAAAATATTTTTCAGCGGATTTTATTTTATAAAGATAAGAATTATCCGATCTCAATACCGTTTTCAACATTGCTGTCGTCAGGCGTTACGAAAGATAATTTTCCGTCTGGTTTTGTCGTCAATAACAACATTCCCTGAGATTCAATTCCTCTGATTTTTCTTGGCGCAAGATTTAATAAAATCATTACCTGCTTACCAATGACTTCTTCCGGAGTGAAGCTTTCTGCGATCCCTGAAACTACAGTTCTTACGTCAACACCTGTGTCAACCGTCAGTTTTAATAATTTATCTGCTTTTTCTACTTTTTCAGCTTCAGTAATCGTAGCTGTTCTCAAGTCGATTTTCGTAAAATCATCAAAAATGATTTCGTCTTTCATAGGATTAGCGTTAGGGTTTGTTTTTTTATTGTTTTGTTTTGTGTCTTCCAGTTTTTGGATCTGAGCTTCGATTACACTATCCTCAATTTTAGTGAATAATAAAGGTGCATTTTCAATTTTATGACCCACTTCAATCTGAACTCCAGAGTTTTGTAAATCTTCCCAACTTTTCTTCTCAATATTAAAGTAACCAAATAGTTTCTCTGCTGAGAAAGGCATAAAAGGTTCACATAATTGTGCTACAACTGCAGCAATTTGAGCTCCAACAAACATTGTTTGCCCTGCTTCAGCTACATTAGTTTTTATGGTATTCCAAGGAGCAGCATTTTGAAGATATTGGTTACCATAATCAACAAGTTCCATAAATGAATTTAAAGCATTTCTGAACTCATATTTTTCTAAGTGATAACTAACTTTTTCTATTGCAGTTTTAATAGCTGTTATGCTTTCTTCATCTAAAGTTCCGTTTGGAACCTTTCCTTCAAAATTATTATTTGTGAAAGTAACTACTCTATTAATAAAGTTTCCAAATTTGTTAACTAATTCAGAATTATTTTTCGTCTGAAAATCCTTCCAGGTAAAATTATTATCCTTTGTTTCCGGAGCTGATGAAAGTAGAGCATATCTCAACACATCTTCCTGTCCTGGGAAGTCCTGAACATATTCATGAGCCCAAACTGCCCAGTTTCTTGAAGTTGAAATTTTATCATTTTCAAGATTCAGGAATTCAAAAGCGGGTACATTTTTCGGCATAATATAATCGCCGTGAGCCTTCATCATTGCAGGGAAAATAATACAGTGAAACACAATATTATCTTTTCCGATAAAGTGAACTAAATCAGAATTTTCGCTTTGCCAGTAATCTTTCCAGTCTTTCCCGTTTTTGGCCGCCCATTCTTTCGTGAAAGAAATATATCCAATCGGTGCGTCGAACCAGACATAAAGCACTTTCCCTTCTGCATTAGGAAGAGGAACAGGAACGCCCCAGTTTAGGTCTCTCGTCATGGCACGAGGCTTCAAACCGTCGTTTAACCAAGATTTTACCTGTCCGTAAACGTTGGGTTTCCAGTCGTCTTTGTGACCTTCAATAATCCATTCGTTTAAGAAATCTTCATATTCATTTAACGGTAAATACCAGTTTTTTGTTTCTTTTAAAATAGGAACATTTCCGCTTAACATTGATTTTGGATTGATCAATTCAGACGGTGAAAGGGTAGTACCGCATCTTTCGCACTGATCTCCGTAGGCATTTTCATTTCCGCAATTCGGACAAGTTCCAACAATATATCGGTCAGCCAAAAATTCATTGGCCTGCTCATCAAAATACTGCTCAGACATTTCTTCAGTGAACTTTCCTTTTTCATACAGCACTTTAAAGAAATCCTGACTCGTCTCACGATGGTTTGCCGATGTTGTTCTTGAATATTCATCAAAAGAAATCCCTAAATCTGAAAAAGATTTTTTAATGATTTCGTGGTATTTATCAACAATATCCTGAGGGGTAACTCCTTCTTTTTTTGCTCTGATGGTAATAGGAATTCCGTGCTCATCCGAACCACAGATAAACGCTACATCTTTTCCCAATCTTCTCTGAAATCTTGCGTAAACATCCGCAGGAATATATACACCCGCCAAATGTCCTATATGAACCGGTCCGTTTGCATAAGGCAAAGCTGCCGTAATCATCTTTCTGTTTGACATTTATAGTTTAATTTAATGTGCAAAGATACGGAATATCTGTGGAATTACAGTGTTTCCTGCAAGTGTAATGGTTGCAAATTTATAACCCTATTTTACAGTCTGTTTAAATTTATAAAACTCTTTCCTCCAACCTTAAACAGAATAATATTAACAAAATTATTTGAAAATTTAATTTTCGAATTAACTTCAAACAGTTTCTTAGTTTAAAATTGAACCTTATCATTATTTTGTTTTAGAAATGATTATTTTTAAACCTGTAAATAATCATTATGAAGAAATTGAAAATAGGAGCATTATTGTTCTCGATGATGGGTATTTTTGCTCATGCACAGTCTTTACGGTCTCCCGACGGAAAGTTTGAAATGAATTTTCAGTTGAAAGAAGGAATTCCTTATTATAATCTTAAATATGAGGGAAATATTGTTGTGGAAGATTCTAAATTAGGTCTGAGATTATTCAAAGATACTTCTGTCGGATTTGCTTCGGAAATTGTGAAACCTGAGGATAAAAAATTTGATTTAAATAATGGTTTTACAAAAACAGACGAAAAAACAGATACTAAAAATGAAACCTGGCAACCGGTTTTAGGTGAAAAGAAAAATTATATCAATAATTACAACGAACTGGCAATTACGTTGAATCAGGCGGAAACTGACAGACATATTATCGTTAAGTTCAGATTATTTAATGATGGATTGGGTTTCAGGTATGAATTTCCTCAGCAGAAAAACCTGAATTATTTTACCATTCGTGAAGAAGATTCCGAAATCGATTTTCCAACCGATATGAAGGCATGGTGGATTGCAGCCGATTACGATTCTCAGGAATACCTTTCGCAAACCTCTAAGATTTCCGAAATTCCGGCAAGATGGCCAACTTCTTTCGATAGTAACGTTTCGCAACAGATGGTGAGAAATACGGTGCAATCACCTTTAATGTTAAAAAAAGAAGGAAAATCACCTTTATATATCAACGTTGGAGAAGCGGCGGTTCTCGATTATCCGGCTTCACACTTGGAAGTTGATGCAGTTAATTTTAAATTTAAAACACATCTTACACCTGATAAACAGGGAGCAAAAGGATATATTCAGACTTCAATGGTTTCGCCGTGGAGAACAATTATTGTTTCACCAAAGGCAGAAGAAGTCTTAGCTTCCAAAATGATGTTTAACCTTAATGAACCTACAAAATATACCGATACTTCTTACATTCATCCGACAAAATATATGGGAGTCTGGTGGGAAATGATTATCGGAAAATCCGAATGGGCATACGGACAACCGGAATCAAATGTCCGTCTTGGAGTAACAGATTTCTCAAAATTAACACCCAATGGCAAACACGGAGCGAATAATACCAAAGTTAAAGAATACATAGATTTTGCTGCAGAAAATGGTTTCGGAGGATTACTAATTGAAGGTTGGAATGTCGGTTGGGAAGACTGGTTCGGTCATGCCAAAGAATATGTTTTTGATTTTATCACCCCTTATCCCGATTTTGATATTAAAATGTTGAATGAATATGCTCATTCAAAAGGTATTAAGCTGATTATGCACCACGAAACTTCAGGTTCTGCTACAAATTATGAAAGATGGGCAGACAAAGCATTTCAACTAATGAATAAATATGGTTATGATGCTGTAAAAACCGGTTATGTTGGCGACATTGTTCCCAGAGGAGAGCATCATTATTCGCAATGGACGATCAATCATTATTACAGAATTGCAGAGAAAGCCAATGAATATAAAATCATGGTGAATTCCCACGAATCTGTACGTCCGGGAGGAGAAAGCAGAACATACCCAAACTGGATCTCGGCAGAAGCTGCACGTGGAACTGAGTATGAAGCTTTTACAGGAAATAATCCTGAACATCAGACAATTCTTCCGTTCACACGATGGATGGGCGGTTCGATGGATTATACACCGGGAATTTTTCAGACCAAATTAGATTATTACTTTCCGGGAGATAAACGTTTTGTAAAAACAACGTTGGCAAAACAATTGGCGCTATATGTGGTGATGTATATGCCTTTGCAGATGGCTGCGGATTTACCTGAAAATTATAAAAGACATATGGATGCCTTTCAGTTTATCAAAGATGTGGCGGCAGATTGGGATGATACCAAAATTTTATCGGCAGAACCTGGAGATTACATCATTACGGCAAGAAAAGCGAAAGGCACGGAAAGTTGGTTTGTTGGCGGAATTACCGACGAAAATAAAAGGGAGTACACTGTAGATTTTTCATTTTTAGATAAAGGAAAAAAATATGAAGCAACCATTTACGAAGACGGTAAAGAGGCAGATTATATCAACAATCCTCAAAGTTATCATATCTATAAAAAGGAAATAACAGATAAGTCTAAAATTAATTTCAAAATGGTAAGAAGTGGAGGTTTTGCGGTTTCCATAAAACCGATAAAATAAATAATTCGTAAATTTAGAGTCCTTAAAGCTAAAAACTTTGAGGATTTTTCTTTTAAATGATTTATAATGAGGTTGATTACTAAAATTTTTACCAAGCAGAATACTTTTCTGTTTTTGCTTATCGTAATGGTTTTCATGGCAAAGCTGATTCCCTTTTACGAATCTTATAATCAGTATTTTAATCTTTCGGGTTTTATCGATTGGGGAATTGCAGGAATTTTCCTTTTGTATGGTTTAAAACTGAATTTGAAAGAAGTCGCAAAAGATGTATCCAACTGGAAATTACATCTGCTGATTCAGTCCGGAACTTTTATCATTTTTCCTTTACTGGCATTGTCTTTTTATCCTTTCATTAAAGATTCTGAGTATTACAATATCTGGCTTTCGGTCTTTTTCCTGGCAAGTTTACCATCAACGGTTTCTTCATCGGTGGTCATGGTTTCGATTGCAAAAGGGAATGTGACTTCTGCGATTTTTAATGCATCGATATCGGGAATTATAGGAATTGTGATGACGCCGCTTCTGATGAGTTTTTTTCTGACTTCAAATGGTGAAGGTGGAAATCAAACGGAGATTATTGAACAGCTACTATTAAAAGTTTTACTTCCCATTATTTTAGGCGTTTTGCTGAATCCGTTCTTCAAAAAATGGGTAACAAAATATTCTAATGTGATTTCAGAATTTGACCGGTTGATTATTTTATTGATTGTTTACGAAAGTTTTTCTACCGCATTTATTGAAAATATCTTCGCTGCCGTTCCATCGTATGTGTTTGTAGCTTTGGCATTCAGTGTTATATTTCTGTTTTTTGCGACTTATTATATTTTAAAATTTATTGCTGAAAAAATGAATTTTAAACCGAAAGATGTCATCACAACAACGTTTTGCGGTTCCAAAAAATCACTTGTTCACGGTAGTTTATTTCTACTGGTTTTAGGAATTCCGGATGATCAAAAAGTCTTGTTTCTGCTTCCGGTAATGGTTTATCACAGTTTCCAGTTATTTTATGTGAGTTGGCTGGCAAATAGAATTGCAAAACGCAACGAATTTGTTGAAGCTTAAATTTAATTATATTTAAAGAAAATTAGACCTATGAAAACGATAAAACTATTCTTCACTTTTGTGATATTTCTTTTTTCCTTTGCGAATCTTTCAGCGCAATCAAAAACATCGAAATTTGCAAATGAAAAGGCAGCAATTTCAAAAATGCTCGATGATTTTAATGTGGCTGCAGCAAATGCGGAATTTGAGAAATACTTCAGTTTTTTTGCGGATGAATCTACTTTTATCGGCACTGATGCTACAGAAGTATGGAATAAGCAGGAATTTAAAACCTGGGCAAAACCTCACTTTGACAAAAAGAAAACCTGGGACTTCACCTCTTTAAAAAGAAATGTTTATTTCAGCAAAGACGGAAAAATGGCTTGGTTTGATGAATTGCTGGATACTCAGATGAAAATCTGCCGAGGTTCGGGAGTTCTCGAAAAAATAAACGGACAATGGAAAATAAAGCAATATGTTTTATCCGTAACTGTGCCTAATGAAGTTGTAGATAAAGTTGTTGCTGAGAAAACTGCAATAGAAGACGTTTTGTTGCAACAGTTAAAAACTTCTACAAAATAGAATTTCATTAAATTGAATAAAATCATCAATAGAAGCGGACTTTAGTCCGCTTTTTAAATTGGGTCAAAACTTATAATCTCATTTAAATATCTTATTCTTAACTTTATTGGACATTAAATAGTATGAAAATCAATTTTGGTAATTTGTTTAAAATAAAAGTAGAAAAAGAAAATTCTGAGAATGTTGAAGAAATCAATGATTCAGAGATCATAGAAATTGAACGAAAAGAACATGATAATCATGTGAAGTTTTATTATACAAATATCATCAATTCATTGATTCTCCATACTTACAATACGAAGGAATTGGATAAAATGGTTCCTGTTTTAATAGATCCATTAGCAGAATTGTATGAAGAGCTTGATTATGCATTTTTACCCGTTCTTTTTGAAACTGTTTTCAGAAATAGATTGATTGATGAAAGTTTTAAACAAGAACTTCTGGATTTTAAAAAGAAAGTAGATGAAATTCCTGGAGAGCTTTGGGACTGGGAAATATTAGATACCAATGAAATATGGAAAGACATAAGAACCAATGCGGAAACTCTTTTGAATAAGTTAAATATAGAATCAAGAGCTTATAATGAAGGTCATACAACCATAATTTTTAAAAAGTAGAAGTTGGTTTAAATTGAATATTAGTCTTTCTAAGTACCTATAAAACCCTTTCTTACCTTACATCAACATTTTTCTGATCTGACCACCGTACATTTGTACCATAAATAATCACAATATGAAAACAGTATATCATAAAGCAGATACAAGAGGTCATGCAAACCACGGTTGGTTAAATTCTTACCATACATTCAGTTTTGCCAATTATCAGAACAATGACAGAACACATTTCGGAGTGTTAAGAGTGTTGAATGACGATACCGTTTCTCAGGGAATGGGATTCGGAACACATCCTCACAAAAACATGGAAATTATCTCCATTCCGTTGGAAGGCGATCTTGAACATAAAGATTCTATGGGAACAACTGCTGTTATTAAAAAAGGCGAAATTCAGGTGATGAGCGCCGGAACAGGAGTTCAGCACAGCGAATACAACAAAAATAAAGATGAGGAAGTAAAATTCTTACAGATTTGGGTTTTTCCAAAAGAAGTTGATGTTGAACCAAGATATGATCAGAAAAGTATCAAAGAAGGTGAAAAAATCAACGGATTCCAGCAAATTTTATCGCCGAATAAAAATGACGACGGAGTCTGGATTCATCAGGATGCATGGTTTAATTTAGCCAATTTCACCAAAGGAAATGGTAAAAATTATACACTTAACAAAAAAGAAAATGGCGTTTATGCTTTTGTACTAAAAGGAATCGCAAAAGTGGGCGACAGAATTTTAAACGAAAGAGACGGTTTAGGAATCTGGGACACTCAAAGTTTCAATATTGAAGCAGTAGAAGACACCGAAATCCTATTAATGGAAGTTCCGATGGAATTGCCATCATATTTAAGATAATTAAAAAATTAAAAAATAATTTCGCACAGTAAAAATTCCCCTCCTCTGGAGGGGTGGCGAAAATTCAAAGAATTTTTGACGGGGTGGTTGAAATATTCGGATTAATAAAAAAACTTCCCGACCTTTGCATAAATAATAAGAACAGAAATTTACTTAAAACAGATAATATACAATGAAAATTTTAGCAGTAGCAGGAAGTAATTCCGATACATCGATCAATAAATTATTAGTTTCTTACGCAGCTTCATTAATTGAAAATGCAGAAGTAGAAATCGTTGATATGAACGATTTTGAAATGCCAATCTACAAACATCAGAGAGAAGTAGAAAGCGGAATTCCGCAGGAAGCAGTAGATTTTGCAGCGAAAATAGATGCAGCAGACGTACTTTTGGTTTCTTTATCTGAGCATAACGGAACGTACTCAACGGCATTCAAAAATGTGTTCGACTGGACTTCAAGAATAAAGCCCAGATCAGTATGGAACGAAGTTCCGATGTTGTTGATGGCTACAGCTCCGGGAGGAAGAGGTGGATTGGGCGTTTTGGAAGCGGCAGAAAAACGTTTCCCATCACATGGAGGAAACATTGTTGATACTTTTACCCTTCCTTTTTTCAATGATAATTTTGATAAAGAATTAAACAAAATTTCTAATGAAGACAAAGACAGCGAATTAAAAGAGAAAATTCAGAAAATTTCGGCTATCGAATCTATCCTTGAAAAATAGGTTTGAAAATTAATATAAAATTAATATCTTTGCAAAAAGAAAAAAGATGAAAATTCAGACCACTTTTAAAGAATGTTTCTCCGAGAAAGGGAATATTGTGGACTCTGAAATTCTGAGATAAAATAACGGCCGATAATCTACTAAGATTGTCGGCTTTTTTGTTTTGTAAATTTGAATAAAAAGTTTGAAATAAATTTCTAAAAGTAAACATGAGCAACACGTACAAATCAGCAGGAGTAGACAAAGAAGAAGGATACAAAACCGTTGACAAGATCAAGAAAGCGGTTGGCGAAACTCACAATTCCAATGTGTTAAATCATTTGGGAAGTTTTGGGGCTTTCTACGAAATCGGAGGGTACAAAAATCCTGTTTTGGTTTCAGGAACGGATGGAGTGGGAACGAAGCTGAAAGTAGCTTTAGACTCAAAAAGATATGATTCTATCGGGGTAGACTGTTTCGCAATGTGTGCCAACGATATCCTTTGTCACGGGGCAAAACCGTTATTTTTCCTTGATTATTTAGCTTGTGGAAAATTAGATTCTGAAATTGCTGCTGAAATCGTTCTAGGAATGATAGCGGCTTGTAAAGACAACAACTGTGCATTAATAGGTGGTGAAACTGCTGAAATGCCGGGAATGTACCAGCCGGGAGACTATGATGTTGCAGGATTCTGTGTAGGAATTGTTGAGAAAGATCAGATTATTGACGGCTCTAAAATCAAACCGGGGAATAAAATTATCGCTCTTCCAAGTTCAGGATTCCACTCGAATGGATTTTCTCTGGTAAGAAAAGTGTTCCCTGATTTTAACGAAGAATTTGAAGGAAAACCTTTGTACGAAACACTTTTAGTTCCTACAAGATTATATTATAAGGATATTCATAAAGTAATCGAAGAAGTAGAAGTTGCAGGTATTGCTCATATCACGGGAGGAGGTTTATATGAGAATATCCCGAGAATTATCGGTGACGGACTTTGTGCTTCAATCGACGCTTCAAAAATCAAAATTCCAACGATCATGGTAGAATTGGAAAAGAGAGGTGGTGTAGCGCACGAAGAAATGTTTGGAACGTTCAACATGGGTGTCGGAATGATCGTTGTTGTAGATGCTGAACACGCAGAAAAAGTATTGCACCTTTTGGATGACGCTTACGAAATCGGAGAAATCACAGAAGGAAGCGGAAAAATAGATTTAAAATTCTAAAAGGCATCAGGTTTAAGATATGAGATAACAGATTTTTAGTCTGAAATCTAATATCTGAAGTCTATTATCTAAAATTAATGAAAAACATTGTTGTACTCGTTTCAGGTTCAGGAAGCAATCTTCAGAGAATTATCGATACCATTGATAACGGAGAAATCCAGAATACAAAAGTATCTTTAGTGGTTGCCGACAGAGAATGTTACGGACTGGAAAGAGCAAAAAATCATAACATAGAAAGCGCTCTGATTCCGAGAGGAAAAAATTTCAGCAGCGAATTGGCTAAAATCATACCGGAAAATACAGATTTAATTGTACTGGCAGGATTTTTATCTATTCTAAAACCTGAGTTTTGTGAAAACTGGAAGGGAAAAATAATAAACATTCATCCGGCGTTGCTTCCAAAATACGGAGGAAAAGGGATGTGGGGACATCATGTTCATAATGCTGTGATCGAAGCTAAAGAAAAAGAAAGCGGAGCAACGGTACATTTCGTGACTTCAGGAATCGACGAAGGGGAAGCTATTCTTCAGAAATCATTCGAAGTCACAGAAAACGATACTCCCGAAACCTTAGCAGAAAAAGTTCATTTAATTGAATATGAAATTTTCCCAAAAGCAATCAATAAAGTATTGAATAATAATTAAACACAGATTATTAGAGATACAAAAAATTCCCCTCTTTTGGAGGGGTGGCAAAAATTCAAAGAATTTTTGACGGGGTGGTTAAAAAGATAAAGCATTAAATACATCAACCCTTTGCTGAGTGAAACGCCTTTGCGAACAAAAATATTCGGCAAGAAATTTTTAAAAAAACTTAGCGCCCTTTGCGTTAAAAATAACAGTTTGTCATTCCGTAGAATCTAAGTATAGTTAAGATGCTTTCAGTACGACAAATAGAATGTAAATAACACATTTAGATTTTAATTATTTCGAAAAATTTGAAAAATCTAAGTAAAATAAAAAGTAAGATCGGAGGTGAAAGAACCGGTCTACAGTTTGAAATAGCTGTAAAAAGTAAAAAATCGAAAGTAAAATGAGCAAAAAAAGAGTTTTAATCAGTGTTTCTGACAAAAGCGGATTAATCGAATTCGCACAGTTTTTGGAAGCCCAAAACTATGAATTAATTTCTACAGGAGGGACCTTCAAACATTTGAAAGACGCTGGTTTAAATCCCATTCAGATTGATGAGGTGACCAATTTCCCTGAAATGTTGGACGGAAGAGTGAAGACTTTGCACCCGAAAGTTCACGGTGGATTGTTGGCGGTTCGTTCAAGTGAAGAACACATGAAAACGGTTCAGGAGCACGGAATTGATCTGATCGACATGGTAATCGTAAATCTTTACCCTTTCTTTGAAAATGTAAACAAAGACATTTCTCTTCACGAAAAGGTAGAATTCATCGACATCGGAGGTCCTTCAATGCTTCGTTCTGCGGCTAAAAACTTTGATTCTGTAACGGTAATTACTGATGTTGAAGATTACACAAAGGTAAAAATCGAAATGGAGCAAAACGGTGACACATATATCGAGACCCGTAAAAAGCTTGCAGGAAAAGTATTCAACTTAACTTCTGCTTATGATGCAGCGATTTCAAGAATGCTTTTGGAAGAGGATTATCCGACGTATTTAAGTGCTTCTTACAAGAAAGTTTCTGATCTTAGATACGGTGAAAACCCTCATCAGACGGCGGCTTACTATGTTTCTACTTTTGAAAACGGTGCCATGAAAGATTTCGAACAATTGGGAGGTAAAGAATTGTCTTTCAATAATCTTCGTGATATGGATCTTTGTTGGAAAGTGGTGACTGAATTTAAAGAAGAAATGGCTTGTTGCGCAGTAAAACACTCTACACCTTGTGGCGTGGCGATTGGAACTTCAGCACTGGAAACGTATCAGAAAACTTTCGAGTGTGATCCGGTTTCAATCTTTGGCGGAATTGTTGCAATGAACTACAAAATCGACGCAGCAACAGCGGAAGAATTGAATAAAACTTTCCTTGAAATCGTAATGGCTCCTGAGTTTGATGAAGAAGCTCTGGAAGTTTTAAGAAAGAAAAAGAATTTAAGAATTATAAAAATCGTAAACCCTGTTTCTGACAAACAAACTTGGGTGAAGGTTGATGGCGGAATTTTAGTTCAGGACAACGACAGTATCTTCTCTGATGATATTAAAGTTGTAACTGAAACGCAACCGACAGAAGAGCAGAGAAAAGCATTATTGTTCTCTCAGAGAGTGGTAAAATACGTGAAATCTAATGCTATTGTTGTTTCCAACGGGATTCAGGCTTTCGGAATCGGAGGTGGACAGGTAAACAGAATCTGGGCAACTCAACAGGCGATTGAAAGAGCTAAAGAAAAATTCACAGGAGATTTGGTATTAGCTTCTGATGCGTTTTTCCCTTTTCGTGATGTAGTAGATTTCTGTGCCGCAGAAGGAATTACAGCTATTATTCAGCCGGGAGGAAGTGTAAAAGACCAAGACAGCATCGAAGCGGCCAATGAGCACAAAATTCCGATGATGTTTACAGGTGTTAGACATTTTTTTCACTAAAAGATTAAGAGATTCAGATATTTAGAAATTCAAAAATTAGATCATGCTAATTTCTTAATTCCTTAATCTTTCAATTTTAATTTTAAATTATATATTTGTAAAATAGACTTGTTAATTAAATAAAATATGAGAATATTAATCATAGGTGAAGGTGGAAGAGAATCTGCTTTGGCTGTAAAACTTCAGAAGGACGCAAGAATTTCTAAAATGTTTTTCGCAAACGGAAATGCTACCACTGATGTAATAGGAAAAAATGTTCATTTATCAGAGATCAAAGAACTGAGAGATTTTGCTATCAAAGAAAAGGTAGATCTTACAATTGTAGGTCCTGAAGCAACGCTGGTAGCTGGTTTGAAGGACGAATTTAAAAAGCACGATCTTAAAGTTTTCGGTCCTAATCAAAAAGTGGCTAGCTTGGAAGGAAGTAAGGCTTTCTCTAAGAAATTTATGCAGACCTATGATATCAAAACGGCAAAAGCAGTTGTTTTTGATGCTTATAACGACGCAAAAGAATACATCCAGACTCAGGAATATCCTTTAGTAATTAAGGCTAGCGGACTTGCAGGAGGAAAAGGGGTAGTTATTTGCGAAACATTAGAAGAGGCAGAAGCAACGGTTCATGATTTTATGATCAGAAGAATCTTTGGTGATGCAGGAATCCGTATTGTGGTGGAGGAATATTTAGAAGGTTTTGAAGCTTCTATTATTGCTTTCTCAAACGGTGAAAAATTATTCCCTTGTATTGCAGCTAAAGATTATAAAAAAGCAGGAAATGGTGACACTGGACCAAATACAGGAGGTATGGGTACCGTAGCACCAAGTCCTGAATTTACTGCTGAGCACTATGCTGATTTTGAAAAAAATATTCTTGAAACGACTTTAAAAGGTCTTAAGGCAGAAGGTTTCGGATTTAAAGGAATTATCTTCTTCGGATTGATGATTACTAAAAAAGGAACGTATCTTCTTGAATACAACATGAGATTCGGAGATCCTGAAACTCAGGTATTAATGGCTTTAATGGAAAACAATCTTCTAGATGTAATCAACGATTGTATGGAAGGAAAAGACATCGAACTTAAATTTAAAGACGAAAAAGCAGTTTGTCTTGTAATGTGTTCCGGTGGTTATCCAAGAAATATCGAAATTGGTTTTGAAATTACAGGTGAAGATAAATTAAAGCACAGCCAACTTTTATACGCAGGAGCTATCAGAAAAGGCGACAAAGTAGTTTCAAACGGTGGAAGAGTTCTGAACATCGTAGCTACAGGAGCTACTTACGAAGATGCCCGCAAGAAAGTTTACGAAGACGCAAGTCACGTACATTTCGATTACGGCTTCTACAGAGAAGACATCGGAAAGTTTTAAAATAAATCACGAAAAAAGATTTGGAGAAATCCAGGTCTTTTTTTGTAAAGAAATTGAAATTTAGATTTCAGATAAAAGATATCAGATTTCAGATTAAAAGTCTGATGTCTGATATCTCACATCTGATGTCATTTTAAATAATTAATTATAAAAATGAATAACGGTATTATCATATTAGATTTCGGATCACAGTACAACCAGCTTATCGGGAGAAGAATCCGTGAGATGGGTGTATATTCTGAAATTTTGCCTTTCAATACACCATTAGAAACAATTTTAGAGAAACAGCCGAGAGGAATTATCCTTTCAGGCGGACCAAGCTCTGTAAACGCAGAAAACGCTCATTTGGTTGAAAAAGAATTGTATGAACAGGGAATTCCTGTATTGGGAATTTGCTACGGAATGCAGTTAACGGCACATCTTTTAGGCGGAAAAGTTCATAAAGGAGTAAAAGGTGAGTACGGAAAAGCTCATTTAGAAATTGTAAAAGAATCTTCTTTACTAAAAGGCGTAACCAACAATTCTGTTGTCTGGATGAGCCATTTTGATGAGGTTGGACAATTGCCTGCAGGTTTTGAATTAAATGCGACATCAGGAGTTATCGCTTCGATTGCGAATGAAGAGAAAAAAATCTACTGTGTACAGTTTCACCCGGAAGTTTCTCACACAGAAGAAGGTGGGAAAATGTTGGAAAACTTTGTTTTTGCCATTTGTGATTCAGAGAAAAACTGGAAACTGACAAATTATATAGATAAAACAGTGGCAGAAATCCGTGAAAGAGTAGGTGATCAAAAAGTGATCTTGGGTCTTTCAGGTGGTGTAGATTCTTCTGTTGCTGCCGTTTTGATTCATAAAGCGATCGGTGATCAATTGACTTGTATTTTCGTAGACACAGGATTGTTGAGAAAAGATGAAGACAAAAAAGTAATGGATAATTATGGAGAACATTTCCATATGAACATTAAACTGGTTGATGCTAAAGAAAGATTTTTATCAAAATTAGCTGGAGTTGACGATCCTGAAGCTAAAAGAAAAATTATTGGAAACGAATTCATTCATGTTTTTGATGAAGAATCTCATAAAATTGAAGGTGCTAAATTCTTAGCGCAGGGAACAATTTATCCTGATGTGATTGAAAGTCAGTCAGTAAACGGACCTTCTGCAGTGATAAAATCTCACCACAACGTTGGCGGACTTCCTGAAGATATGGAGTTTGAATTGTTGGAGCCTTTAAGAGAATTATTCAAGGATGAAGTAAGAAAAGTTGGGGAAGAATTGGGAATTCCTCATCATTTGGTACACAGACATCCTTTCCCTGGTCCTGGTTTGGGAATCAGAATTTTAGGTGCTGTTGATGCTGAAAAAGTAAAAATCCTTCAGGAAGCTGATGATATTTTCATCGAAGAATTATACAAAAATGATTTGTATGAAAAAGTTTCTCAGGCTTTTGTAGTTCTTCTTCCAGTAAAATCTGTTGGAGTTATGGGGGATGAAAGAACGTACGAATATACAGCCGTAGTTCGTTCAGCAAATACAATCGACTTCATGACCGCAACTTGGAGCAGACTTCCTTACGAGTTTTTAGATACTGTTTCGAGCAGAATTATCAACGAAGTAAGAGGAATCAACAGAGTAGCTTACGATATTTCGAGCAAACCACCTGCTACCATCGAGTGGGAATAATTTTGACTTGAATTTTACATATAAATCCTGCCTTTGGGCGGGATTTTTTTGTTTATTGTTGGGGGGCTTTAATCTTTTATTTGAAGCTGTTTCCTGCTTTCCGCTGTATCTTTTGGGTTACGGTCTTCGCTTCGCTACGACCGCAACCCAAAAGGATGTCGCTACAATCAGGGCTAAGGCAAAGTTTGCTGTTTAAATGTCAGGAAATAATAACGACTTTTTTATTCCGTACGAAATTAGGCTCAGATTCAGAAATATTGTGTGTGTTTAAAAAAATATTTGGTCAGCGTTTTGCTTAGTATTGCCTGCTAAAATAAAATTTCCCTAAATTTAAATAAAATTATATCAAATGCAAATAGAAACCAGACCCCTGACGGTTCAGGATTATGAAGAATTGGTTGTTACGATGAAGCGTGCCTATCCACAAATGTCAGAATCAATATGGTCCAAAAAAAGTATTGAAAAGCTAACAAAAATATTTCCTAAAGGGCAGATATGCATTACGGTAGACGGAAAATTAGCTGCGGTCGCACTTTCAATAATTGTTGATTATAATGAGTTTGGAGATGAACATACATATAGCGATATTACAGGAAATTATACGTTTAATACCCACTTATCAACAGGAGATGTTTTATACGGGATCGAGGTTTTTGTAGATCCGGAATACCGCGAATTGAGATTGGGAAGAAGATTATATGATGCCAGAAAGGAACTTTGTGAATTATTAAATTTAAAATCGATTGTTCTTGGAGGTAGAATTCCAAATTATCACAAATATAGCAATGAACTTTCAGCACGAGATTACATCCGAAAAGTAAGAGACAAAGAAATTTATGATCCGGTGTTATCTTTTCAATTATCTAATAATTTTTTACCGATAAGAGTGCTGAAAAAGTATCTTCCTGAAGATGAATCTTCAAAAGAAAATGCTGTTCTTCTTCAATGGAACAACGTCTATTACAGCAAAAAACCTAATACGATGCAGGACAGCATTATCCGTTTGGGCTTAGTGCAGTGGCAGATGAGACATTTCAAAGATATTAATGCTTTTTACGAGCAGGTAGAGTTTTTTGTGAATGTAATGGGAGATTATAAGGCAGATTTTGTTCTTTTCCCTGAATTGTTTAATACGCCGTTATTGGCTCCGTTCAACAAACTTTCTGAAAGAGACAGTATGATCGAATTGGCAAAACTTACCGAAGAAATCAAGAACCGAATTTCAGAGTTGGCAATCAGTTATAATGTGAATATTATTTCAGGAAGTATGCCTGTCTTTGAAAATAATGATCTTTACAATATCAGTTATCTTCTCCACCGTGATGGTCGCGTAGATGAATACCGTAAAATTCATATTACGCCTAATGAACGAAAATATTACGGCATGAAAGGCGGAAGCGAAATCAAAGTTTTTGATACCGACTGTGGTAAGGTTGGATTGGTAATCTGCTACGATGTAGAATTTCCGGAACTCCCAAGAATTCTGGCAGATCAGGGAATGAAAATTTTATTTGTTCCTTACCTTACAGACACTCAAAATGCGTACATCAGAGTACGCCATTGTGCTGCAGCAAGAGCTATTGAAAATGAATGCTATGTTGCCATTGCCGGTTGTGTGGGAAATTTACCGGGAGTTAATAACATGGATATTCAGTTCGGGCAGGCGGCAGTGTTCACACCTTCGGATTTTGCTTTTCCATCCAATGCCGTAAAAGGGGAAGCAACACCAAATACTGAAATGACGTTAATCGTAGATGTCGATTTGAATTTGCTGAAAGATCTTCACTATCACGGATCTGTTCAGGTAATGAAAGACCGAAGAAATGATTTATACGAAACCTATTTAAGATAATTTTTTTTATTTTCATATTTCTTAATAGTCAATAATATTCTGCCCTCTCAATTTAGGAGAGGGTATTTTCATTGAAAATTTCATCAGTTGGGTTGGCTTAGTTTGGTATTAATCCTCGATCTGCATGAGCTTGGTCAAAATATTTACCGAGAGATAAAATTCTGTCCGTGTTTACAGGATTAATATATTTTAAGAACATTTGTTCTGTACTGTGTCCGGTAGCTTCCATAAGAAGCGGAGTAGGGATTTTTCCGTAAAAGTTTGTGGCAAAGCTTCTTCTGCCGATATGACTGCTTATGGCTTTCCATTTTTCGACCTCGATATCATTTGCCCGGAAGCCACATCTTTTTCTTGTATTTACCAATTCATCGAGATTACTCAATTTCGCAATCTCTTTTATAGCATTATTATACTCGTTAATATCCATCCGCCTTGGGAACTGATCGTCATATTTGTTTAATATGTTAAGAACGATAGGATGTAAAGGAAGCATGACGCTTTTCCGGGTTTTCTGCTGAGTAAATTTTATACAGATTTTTTTTTCAATTTCCACAAGCTGTTCGGATGAAAAGTTGATGAAATCTGAGAATCTCTGACCGGTATAGCAGCTGATAATCAGCCAGTCTTTTGCTATTTCAAGGACAGACGGAACAGTGGTACTTTTGATCATTAATATTTCTTTTTCCGTAAGTGTGATCATTTCTTTATTCTGTTTTTTTCTTTTTACCACTATTTCTCTCACGCTCGTCCGGATACCTTTTCTTTCTGCGAAGTTTAAGATTGTTTTTACAAAATGTATCGTTCTATAAATGGTATTATCGCTGTATTTTTCTTTTTTTCCAAATTGGATGAAATCCTTGGTGAAATCTGAACTAAGCGTATCTACCATCATTCTTTCTGTCATATGAGCTTCAAATCTTACAAGAAGTTTAAAAAAAACATTGTATCTCTTAAACGTAGATTTGCAGATCAAATTTTCTTTAGATTTTATGTAAGCCTGCATATAATAAAGTAGTGAATTTTCTGGAAATTGATCTTCCCTTCGTGCGCAGATCTCACGTATTTTTTTGCTAAGTGATCGTTGGCTTACACTCTTTACCTGAGTACTTTTCTTCTCTATGTACTCTTTAATTTCAAGTTTAAGAAGATTGATTTTTTCATTAAGTAATTTTTGTTTTTTAAGATAGATGTTCTTAGGTCTCTCGAGTTGAAAATCCCATTCGTTTTCATTCATCTGAAGATGCGTATTAAAATGATAATTAATGTTCCTAGACGCATCGGTGATGTTTAAATACAGATTTTTTGAGAGGTTTCTCTTGGGTAGAAAAAACTGAAATGTCATTATCGATAATTTACAATGTTAATTATCAGCGCAATTTAATAAAAAAAGTAGTCCTACTTAGACTACGTTTTAAACAAAAGTAAACAAATTATAATTATAATACAACATGTATTAAAGTATTGATACAGAATTATTCACAAAGTAAAGATTATTATAGTATTCACACATCTTAAGTGGTTTTTATGACAATATTATCATTCCAAATTTCTTTGATTCATTATGAATAAACTGGTACTTAGCCCTATAACACTGAAGAATAGTCTAAGTAGGACTACTGTTATTAAGAAACTCATTAAGGAAAATTAAACATTTAATAACAAAGTCTATGAAAAAAAATAAAATTTTTTACGTAATTACGTTTATGTTATTTTTATTGTTAATAAATCCTATTATAGTGAGAAAATTTTCAATTTCAAAAGAGACATATCATATTGTTTTGGCGAATATTGAAAAGAGTAATGATAAAAATGAAGACAGTTTAGGTAAAAAAAATAAATCACAGGATAAAAGGGATAAAATAATTGATACGAATAATAAAGTATTGCCTCCGCCTCCGCCGGCTTCAGATTCTAAAATTTATGCGGCTAATATCGATTCTTACATTCCTGTATTATTTATTGTAGCGGTCATCATTATTGTTTTTTTTGTTAGAAATAAAAATGTATCAAACCGCAAATAATAAATTTTTCAGATTAATAGATTTAAAATAAATCAAAATAGCAACACAGATAGCTTCCTTTATTCTTGAGCTAAAAAGACGAAAATAACAATATTCATTACGTTGATATTTGCTGAACGGTTTACCAAAACAGAGTAGGCTATTAATGTAATTTCCTTACACACTATAGAAAAAAAATTAAGATGAAATTTGACTATAAGATAATCCACATTGGTGAAATAATAAAAGTTCGTGTAGCTGAGACAGATACTAAAATTGAACGTATCTGCAAGTTTATGAACCGTACCGAGGATGAAATAAATGAAATGTATCAATCTGAAAGTATTGATAGTGACGTTTTATTGAGATGGAGTAAACTTCTTGAATACGATTTCTTCAGATTATATTCCCAGCACCTCATCCTGTATTCACCTCCTTCAAAAGTTGATAAGCCACAGGAAAAGAAAATAATGCTTCCAACTTTCCGTAAAAGCATTTATACCCGTGAAGTCATTGATTTCATTGTAGAGCTTATAGAAACTCAGGAAAAAACGATGGCTCAGATCATTAAGGAATATAAAATTCCTAAGTCTACATTGCACAGATGGACAAAAAAATATAACCAAACAAACACTGATCAAAATGAATCATAATTCCCAACCCGATTTTAAAAAGATTTACACCGATATTATTCAGAAAAAATTTCCCGAAAAGGAAAAGGCTTGCCAAAATATTCTTAATAAAAAAGTATTGACAGAGCTGGATGTTATCGCCATTAATAATCTGATATTTGCTCCGTTTTCCGAAGATCTTGTGAAATCTAACCAACGTCATCGGTCTTACTGTAAATCGACCATTATAAAAATTTTGGAATTCCAAAAGGAGAGTGGAATGAACAATACCAAACTTGCACGTCATTATAAACTGAGCCGCAACACCGTATCAAAATGGAAAAAGCTTTTTATAGTGTAATTGATTGTCGTTAGGAACAATTTTTGACTTACTTTGCAACTACATTTTACACTATGTTCGACAAGCAGCAAAGAAAATTGAAAAGATCCGCTAAACTGATTTCCGTGTTAAGCAAATACGGTTTTAAAGATCTGTTGGCGAGAATGAACAGCGGAAATAAGCAGATAGAAATTCCCAGTAACTCTAATGAAATTGTTTCAAAAGGAACAGTTTACGAAAGAATCCGATTGGTTTTGGAAGAATTGGGACCTACTTTTGTAAAGCTTGGTCAGACATTCAGTAACAGGGAAGATCTTCTTCCTGCGGAACTGATTCAGGAGCTGCAGAAATTGCAGGATAAAGTAGATGTTGTTGATATGAATGTTGAGGAAATTCTGGAAAATGAATTTGATATTTCTGTTGAAGAACATTTTTCCGACATTCGAAAAGTTCCGTTGGCGACGGCTTCAATTGCGCAGGTGTATAAAGCAACTTTACTGGATGGGACTGAAGTTATTTTAAAGATTAAAAAAGCAGATGTTCAAACGTTGATTGAAGACGATCTGTTATTAATTAAAGATCTTGAAAAACTCGTTTCATCATATTCAGAGATTGGAGAAAAACTGAACCTGAAACAGGCAATTTCTACCTTTGAAAAATCTTTGCTGGAAGAAGTTTCCTTTATCAACGAAAAAGAAAATATTCTACAATTCAAAAGGAATTTTAAAGAGAATAAAGAAACATACGTTCCGAATGTTTACGGTGAATTTTCCAACAATAATGTTCTCTGTATGGAATTTATTGATGGAATAAAAGTGACGGATAAAAATTCACTTTTAGCTCATAATATTGATCCGGTGAATGTATCTGAGGTTGGATTGAGACTTTTTGTGTCTCAAATCTTAGATTACGGTTTTTTTCATGCAGATCCGCACGCAGGGAATATTCTGGTAAAAAAAGACGGCAAAATTGTTTTTATTGATTTCGGCGCAGTCGGAAAAATTCCGCCTAACGATAAAGAAGTTCTGGAAAATTTAATTATCAGTTTCGTAGCTAAAAATGCGCATAAAATCGTGAGGTATCTGAAAAAAATGGCAGTGAGCTATCAGATTCCGGATGAAAAAAGGTTTGAAAATGATGTAGAAGATATTCTGAATTTCGTTCACAGTTCTTCGTTAAAAGAAA